>ERZ891418.424-NODE-424-length-14601-cov-5.454077_pt1 | contig 14601 bp, 16 predicted proteins | sample MGYA00521236_ERZ891418 | MGnify/ENA primary metagenome ERZ891418 (study PRJEB32303, sample SAMEA104408696) | aquatic metagenome | biome: Brackish water; feature: Chemocline; material: water | place: Baltic Sea | collected 2014-10-18T10:34:00 | depth 100 m ... | reverse complement strand
GAGTGGGGGAGTTATAGGTGGAGACTGCGACGCGGAGCCGAGTCATACGCTGACGACCGCGACTAACACTAACGCCCAGCCCGCAACCTAATATCGCCGCTCACGTTATAGCCCAAAACCGCAGTCTCATCGCCAATCTGCAACGTCACAACACCCCTATACGCCGCCACGTCAGCAACCACCACCTCAACACCCGGCAGCACACCACTCTCGTGCAAATACCGCACCAACTCAGCATCACCCTCCGGTATCCGATCCACAATCATCGGCACACCCATCGGAGCATTATCCAAAGTCACAACACCCTTAGGCTCCCGATACCCGCTACCCGGAATCGGCTGACCAAACGGATCAGTCTTAGGATTCCCTAACTTCTCCTGAATCCGCTTCTCCAAAGTGTCCGAAAGAGCATGCTCCAGCATGTGCGCCTCGGCATCCACCTCGTGAAGAGGAACATCCAATAAATCGACCACCATACGAGCCGCCAAACGGTGCTTACGAATCATCGATTCGGCCAGTCCACGACCCCGTGTCGTGAGATCGATATCACGACTGTCGCCCAACCGAATCAGTAATTCCTTCTCCATCCTTCGCAACATACCCGAAACCGCAGGAAGCGAAGTACCCAGATTCTCGCTCGCAGGAACCCGCCTTAGCTGACCCACAAGGTTTGAATTACTAACCTTCTCGCCCCGCTCCAACACAACATAAATCGACAGAAGATAATTCTCCATCGCCTTCGTCAGCCGAGGCACAACCTGCTTTCCCTGCCCTGTCATAACCCAACCCTCTGTTTACAAATCACCCGACATCATCCGAAGCCAAGTTCGTCTTCCATATTACGACAATACTTCGTATGCACGAATAATCATAGTGAAACTAATAGGAAACAAAAATGAAAATACTGATACCCTGCCGACATGCCAGCCGGGCAATATTCAAGTACGCATCAACGAATCGCCCTGATTTCGCTCGCCGTGCTTGCGCTAGTTTTGCTCACCGCATGCAGTAACCCCAGATGGACCTTGGCGAACGGCGAACCGGCTCCCAATGGGACAATCCTCACCCTGACACCCGATGAAAATTGCGATTGGAAGTCCGCAACATTCCTCCACATAGGCATGCCTCTCGGAACCATCATGGAATCTGGAGATGATGTTCACCAATACATCAGAGATCCTGATGACGTCTTCGTCCGCCGCGACCTCGCTCGTTCTTTCAATACCACATACAGCCCGAACGCCACGCTCCCACCCGACGCCAAATTCTCTGGCTTCAAGCGAGACGGCATCGAACTCTGGACCAGCCAAACCGAACTCAAATGAGCCGTCTACATGGTCGGAAAATCCACCACCGAACGCTGGCCAAAAGCCGATCCAATCATTCTTTGCTGGTAGGCATTCAACTCAAAACAACAATGAATAACGATCCATCACCCAATCTCCCCCTCAAAGCAAATGCCTCAATTATTCAGCGCTTTAGATTTTTCTTCACTGGCAGCTGGGGAGCTCAAAAAATCGTCATCACCGGCGTACTCATCGCGGCTATCGCTATGGTCGTATTCAGCAACTTCCCAGAACAATCGACGCAAGATTTCACAGCACCAACCACCTCTAGCACGGGGCTCGAATTCTCGAACACAAAACTCAAGGTGTACGAAAACCTAACTCTCGCTATCAAACAGCCGCAAAATATCGATGCCACGGAAACAAAAAATAACGCAAAAATCGAAATTACCGGCGATATCGAAAACATCTCCGACTCCGAACTATTCGTCACCGCCGGATTCATTTACGGACTCGCTGATATAAAACCGTTCGGAGTCACCCTCCAATCCATCCAGCCAACCAAAAAACCATTCACTGAACTCAAACTCAACCTATTCCACCAACAACACCGGACTCGCCGGCTACTACGTTCAACCCGGTGAAAAACTGTCCTACCCATTGATATCAGCACAAAACGTGTACGACGATCGGGACCTTTCCCAGCTGCAAGCCCGATGGATTCTCCAAAACTCCAACGCGACCGAAACGCTAGTCGCCGCGCCAAACTTCATCTTCAAAGCAGCTGGCCCAAGCCTGGTTTGGGGCGACGCAGAAATCAGCTGGCTAAGAAAAATCCCCTACTATCGCGTAACCGGATCTATGAACAACCCATGACCAATCTACCCGTCCAGCCCGTAACCGAAGAACACCTCAAAAAGAACGCACCCCATCTGGAAGCGGCTCTTCAGTCCCTCCATGCCCGAATGGACGCAGATGAAAGTCGCCGCCGTAGGATTCCCGGCACTCACAATCATCCTGATGTCGATCAGCTTCATCCCGCAACAATCGGCTCGCGATTTCTCAGCAGCCTCTGTCACTACCCCCAGTCTCGAGTTTTCGAACGTCAACCTAGCAGCGTTCGATGGGCTGACAACCTCCATTCGTGACGAGCACAATCGGACGGGTAGAAGCTCGTCTCCTGACAAAGGAGCGCTGATCAAAGGCACAATCAGAAACACTACCCAATACGAGATTTTCGTCCTGATTAGGCCGACGATAAGAACGGGCAGCATCATTTCCTTATTCGTCAACATGCAAATCTCTGGCGCCGACTACGGAAAAACGTGGGGTCAGACCCACGGTTACTTCCTCAAACCGAACGAAAGCTACGATTTCCAACTAATATCAACACGCCTAGAGATTGGAAATCAAGAACAGTTCGACTTCATAGTCAAATGGAAGTTTTACGATCTCGAAATCCTCGCTCAGCACACCGCCACGCCAACATTTTCATTCCAACAAATCGGAACCTCATGGGCATAGGGCGGCTCCGAAATCCACTGGAAACGTCCCTTCCCCACCTACCACCCTGAAATCCGGATTCCCTAACGGCTCTCTTATCATCACGAGCGAGCAATCCAACTCGCTTAGACTGCAATCATCCTGAGCCACGTCGAAGGGCCACGCAGTGCCATCCGACTCGCAAACGAAACCCACCGTATGAAACACCGGTCCGACCAACCCAAACCTCTCGTCAGTAACGACTATCTAAAAGCCAACATCCCCCTCTGGAAACGTCTTTTCAGACCCTCCATACCCGCCATGACACTGGGTAACGTGGTGATCATAATATTTGTGAGTACCCTCGCGTTATTAGCAGTAATAAACCTCCGCCCTACTCGATCGATCGACGACTACGAATCACCAAGGGTCGAAACACTCGAATTCCAGTTCAGCGACATGAAGCTAATGGCCTACCCCGGCATGCACTATGAATTCACACAGAGCAAATCAAACGGCAAGCCCCAAGGAACAATGGGAGGCTCATCGAATGAAGGCGGTGTCCGAATCAGCGGCAGCATAACCAACACCACCAACTCCGAACTTTTCCTCGCCGATGCCTTCCCGCCCGACTCATTCATTTACGACGATGAACCAAGTTTTTACATGCAACTCGATGGACATCCGTACAAATACATAACTGCCACCTTATTTTCAAACTCAGCGTTCGCACTAGGCGGTCAAAACGGCGAATTTGCCGGCTACTACATCAAACCCAACGAAAAACTCAACTTCGAACTAATGGAATACGACATGACAATCGAAGATGAAGATGAGTTCATCCTAGATTTCGAGTGGACCATTCTCGACCCGCAGACATTCGAGCGTCACACCATCCAGCCGAAATTCCACTTCAACCGAAACGGATCCTCAATTATCTGGGGATCAACCAACTGGCGACTACCCCACTTCAAATGGTTCCGAGACGCTCCGGTAATACGAAGTAACTGACCTCACTGCCATCGCCTACTCCCATTTCGCCATCTTCACGCGATAACCTCGCATGCATGACAAACCAATCCTCCCTAAATCTCGACGCCACCCGCTGCTTTGGCACCGGATCGCCAATCTACGAGGCTTACCACGACGAAGAATGGGGCATTCCGATCCACGACGATCGCCACCTCTTCGAGCTCCTGATCCTCGAAGGCGCACAAGCCGGACTTAATTGGGAGACCATCCTCAAACGACGCGTCACCTACCGCCTCGCGTTCGATAATTTCGAAATCAAAAAAATAGCAACCTACGATGAAGTCAAAATCGCTGAACTACTTCAAGACGAAGGAATCATCCGCAACAAACTCAAAGTCAACGCAGCAATCAAAAACGCCAACGTCGCACTCGCCATTCAAAAAGAACACGGCTCGCTCGACTCCTACATATGGGCATTCGTTTACGGCGCGCCACTGCAACCCGACTGGGAATCCATGAGCGAAGTACCCGCCGAAACGCCAATATCAACCGCCCTCAGCAAAGACCTCAAAAAGCGAGGCATGTCGTTCGTAGGCCCCACCATCATCCAAGCCTTCATGCAATCCGTCGGCATGACCAACGACCACCAAACAACCTGCCTCCGCCACCAAGCCTGCAAAGAACTATCAGAAACATAATGCCAACCGCCATCCCCTCTCCCAGCGGGGGAGGGCTAGGGTGACGGAGAATCAACCAACCCCGCCAAATATCTCCCATTGCAACCCAATCCTACTATCCAACCAACTGACCCTATCAGCCAACAACCAGTCCCCTTCGGGACGGAAGGGCTAGGGTAGGAGAATTGCGATGCGTGACTGAGTCGTCCGACGACGATGGAACCAAACGAGAATTGCGACGCGCGACCAAGTCGTCCGACGACACCCGGAGCAATAACGCCCGCATGACGCCACACGCCATTTCGCTGCTGCTACCAACCGCAGCGAACATGACCGTGGTCCCCATCCTCTCGCTCCTGCTATCGGGAATCCTCACCCGAACCGACAACCCCGACGCCGCAATCGGCGGCTTCTCCGTCGCACTCGGCATATCCATGTTCGTCGGACTCCCCCAGCTACGAACACAACAACTCACACTCGTATTCTTCGACAACCACGCATCGCTCAAACAGCTCAGGAAATTCGTAGTCTTCTGGGTAGCGATAGTCACGATAATCGCCCTGATAGTCGTGATCCCATCGATCACCGAATTCCTACTGACCTCAGTCTTCTCAGTAACCGGTGAACTCAAACAAAACGCCCAAGAAGCCCTACTCTGGCTCATTCCGCTCCCTGCACTTTTGGTAATAAAAATGCACTACTACGGAGCCGTTTTACGAATCAATAAACCGCGTCTCGCCTGGTACGGAACCGGCGCCGGAGCCATCACCGTAGTCGCGGTGGCGCTCGCCATTTTCTCCACTGATCTAGTCCATGGAGCAAGCATCGCGGCCATCGCAATGTCAGCAGGAACGCTAGCCGAAGCCGCAGCCCTCGCCGTGCTATCGATCAACCCAATACGGAAATTCAAAGGAGAAGCCAACGAAAAAATCGAAGACATCTCTATCAAATCGATGGCGTTGTTCTTCTGGCCACTGCTCTTCGCCGCAATGCTTCCCGCAGGCACTCAGCCCATCCTCAACGCCGGCATGGCACGATCGCCCGAACCGGAAGTATCGATAGCTGCAGTCGCACTATCGTTTTACGTCTTCCAACTCATAGCAGTAGCCACCAACGGCACCCAAAACACCGCCCTCGCCCTCTTCGCCAGTGGATATAGCCCGTTCCGAGTAAGAAGATTCGCCTTTGCAGTAGGCGCTATAACGTTCGCGTTTGTCGCCCTCATCGCCTACATCCCACCAGTAACCGAATTCGTTATTGGCGACATCATGGGAGCCGAAGGTCGCCTCAAAGAACTTAGTTCGACAGGATTCCGATTGCTCTCGATCCTCCCAATAGCGCTCGTCATGGAACAGCTCTACACCGCAGCCCTCATGCGCACCCGCAACACCCGACCCATCATCTACATCAACTCGCTGCGCCTTCTCACGCTCGCCATTTGGGTCATCGTCACAGTCAATTACACAGACCTCAACGGACTCTGGGTCGGAGCCGGGGCATGGTCACTCACGCTCTTCCTAGAAGCCGTCTACGCCTACATCTTCGGCCGCAAAAACCTCGCCAAAGTAGCTTTCGTCTAAATTCTGCGAATCATTCCTTAAATTCGCAAACAGCACCCAATCGTCTTCTGTCTTCCTGAGCAGGTTCCGCTATAAATGGGGAACCCGTAATCTCGGCTACTAGGCATCATCAACAAACACTTCTTGTTAGCCAAAGCCAAAATCATTAAGAGATTAGCCAAATGTATTTCGATCAAGGTACGGCGTTATTCAGGGAGTACAGACGCTTCATTTCGCGAGGCAATGTCGTTGATCTAGCAGTGGCATTCGTTTTGGGAGCATCGTTCACGGTCATCGTAAAATCGCTTGTAAGCGACGTCCTAATGCCACCGATCACGATGATCCTTGGCGACACGGCTTTGGCTAACAAATTCGTCATCTTGAAAGACGGTGCTGAAGCAGGTCCCTACGTCACGCTGGCAGCAGCGAAACAGGCAGGTGCTGTAACCCTGAACTACGGTCTATTTATAGACGGTGTCGTCGCCTTTTTACTCGTCGGCTTCGCAACTTTCATGATCGTGAGATACATGAAGCGGGTCCAAGATCGTTTCGACAAGGCGGAGATCGCAGCTGCACCTACGACAAAGAACTGTCAGTTCTGCCACTCCGCAATCAACATAGATGCAACAAAATGTGCATTCTGCACTTCAGAGCTATCAGCCGAGCCAGCATAACTAGAGCCCCAAAAACCCTTCAACGGCACGACAAATACTCTGTGTCGACAAAATCACACTGATGTCCAAGATGTTCGCATACTGAATCCATCTGCACCACGAGTATGCCTCCGGACTAATGTAGAGTCCCTCGCTGCAGGTGAACATTCTGCCTTACTCGAAATCGTAACTTGCGCAGGAAATTAATCGACTGGCATCCTCGAAACACAGCGAAGTTTAAATAGCGATATACGCCGCGTTCTTCGGAAACCTCATCATCGGAATTTTGAAGTTGGTCGGCGCACTCGACTCCAACAGTAGCGGGCTATTTGCCGAAGCAGCGCATTCATTCGCCGACACAGGCAATCAAATGATGCTGTTGATCGGTGCGAGGTTCGCCCTGCGTCTGCCTTCCAAATCACACCCGTTTGGTTACGGCAAAGATCGATACTTATGGACCTTCCTAGCGGCCATCGCCATGTTCACCATCGGGGCAACGTTTTCGGTCTACCAAGGCGTGTCCTCGATAGCGGACCCAGGCGAAGTCCACAATTCCACTTTCAACTACGTGATCCTAGGAATAGCAGCCGTACTAGAGACAGCTGCACTTTCTTTGGCCCTCCGAGCAACATGGAGCGAACTCAGACGAAAAGGCGTGTGGTCGGCGATCAGCGAAACGAAAGATCCAACCCGCTACATCGTTGTGTTCGAAGACTCAGTAGCACTTATCGGTATCGGATTGGTCGCCGGTCGCCTGGTCTTATCGCAAGTCTTCGAATCAACGATATTCGACGGCATCGCCGCCATACTGATCGGGCTACTACTCGCCGCCGTTGCACTGATATTGGGTTACGAATCAAGAAGCCTGCTGCGAGGCGAATCAGTAAGCCCAAAGACTCGCGGTCAAATTATTAGTGCGATTCGCAAGCATCCTGAAGTCAAGTACATCGTAAACATGCAAACAATGCACGTCGGACTCGGCTCCGTGATTGTCGGCCTAGAGCTCGACCTCAACGCAGCGATGTCGATGGACCACGCCGAACAGCTCATAGTCGACGTAGAAGCATCAATGCGAGAAATAGTGCCGGAAGCAGAGCATATTTTCGTCGAGATTGTCCGGCCTAGCCGCCAAACCATCCTTCAGAATTAGTAACCGATAAATCAGGCACCTATCGGTTTTCTCAAAACCCCACCGCTACCAGTCAGCGCCCAACACCAACTCGCTCTCCGACGTCAAACGAGACTGCCGATCCCCGTCCTTACCCATGCTGTAAACATCAGACGAACCATCACCGTCCGATAGAAACAGAATCGACGTCCCATCAGCACTCCACCGAGGCTGACCATCCTCAACTCGATTCGACGTCAACTGTTTCGCGCCATTACCATCTCGCCCCGTCACGTAAATCTCAGCGTCACTGTCCGAACCAATTACATAAACAATCAGCTTGCTATCCGGCGACCAATCATGAGCAACCGCACCATTCACACCCGCAGCCACAACCGACTCACCATTCCCATCCTTATCAACCACTACAAGATCAACCGAACCATCCTCATTCACCCTGCTGAACGCAATGAACTGACCATTCCGTGACCAACGAGGATTCAGACCTTGCCCCTCGGCAATCGTTATCTCATCAACACCCGTCGGATTCCTACGTCGAATAGCACCATCCGCACCCTCGCGAGCAACATAAACAACCCACTCGCCATCCGGCGACCAATCGCCAACGCGAGCATCCTCCGAATCTACGGTCAATGAAGACGACTCGTTCATCTCCGTATCCAGAATTGAAACCCTGCTACGACTGACGCCAACAACCTCGACCGCTATCCGAGCCGAATCGGGCGACCACCGGAAAGCTGAAACCTCGACGTTCGGACCCGTCATCTGACGCTTCGTTTCGCCATTCGCATCCATCAACCACAACGCCGAATCACCGTTTTGGTCAGAAATATACGCAATGAACTTCTTGTTTGGCGACCACGCAGGAAAAACATCAACACCAGCCGAATTCGTCAAACGAACAGCGCTCTCGTCACCAGAACCGATCTTGAAAATATCAGCATTGCCATCAATCTCGATGCTATAGACCACATCACCCGAATCAGAATCCGAACTCCCGCAACCAACTGCAGCAAAGACCAGCAGCACCGAAAGCCCAAGCGACATCAACACGCCCCTAATCAAAGAAGCACGAAGATACGAAAAATATTCAGAAGCACTAAAAATAGTCATTGAAGCAACGAATCGACACAATCAACCGCACCTCGTTAGGCACAGCCATAAATGGAATCAAACGAACCAGAACCTTACCCTAACGAAAACCACCAAATCGTCGCCAGAATACAACACCCCAGATTGCCCCATTCTGAATTGAACAATCAGAAACCGAACTAAAGTCATCTGGGTTCATCGCCCAAACACCTAAACCAACGAACCAAACTGTTGCGAACTAATATGGCAAGAAACGTACTTGGTATCGAAGTGATTGATCGGAGCACCGACCCAACGAAACAAACCGACCCTCACCCTCTGTAACCTCACCCAACGAACGAACGCAAAATCCGCCCAAAACTAACGCCAAATCAAAATCTCCGCGGTATTATCAATAAGTGCGCCCAAAAAAACGCACACCCGGTGTAAAAACCATTCCCGAGTAGCTCAGTGGTAGAGCAGCTGACTGTTAATCAGCCTGTCGTAGGTTCGAATCCTGCCTCGGGAGCCATACTGAACAATAAAAAAAACCCCGACGTGATGTCGGGGCTTTTTTTATTGTTCAGTATGGCACGGGCTTTGGAATTAAAAACCACCACCCCTTACTCAGGCCACGCGAAATCCGTCTCGAACTCCGCCTTACCCTGAACATCCAACTTCACCCGATAAAGCTCACCACCACGATGCGCCGACCCGTCATACGTCCCCGGCGAACCCTCACCAGTACCGTTCCACGCCGTAGTTACAAATAACTCGTTCAAATCTTTACCACCAAACATCGCACTCGAAGTCTGCGTCGCCGGGAACCGAACACGACGCTCCTCCTTTCCATCCGGATCGATCCGAATCACACATCCACCACCCCACATCGCCTGCCAAATAAAGCCCTCCGAATCCACCGTCATTCCGTCCGGAAAACCCTCTTCGCCCTCAAACACAATCAAATCTCGCCGATTCGAAAAAGCCCCGGATGCAGCATCGAAATCGTAAGCCCAAATCCGCTTCTGTTGAGTATCTACATAGTACGAAGTCGAAAGATCAGGCGAAAAACCAAGCCCGTTCGAAGTACCAATATCCTCCTGAACGATCGTAATTCCACCATCTTGATCAAATCGATATAGCTTCGCCCGACGCCCATCCTCGTAATACGTCCCAGCGTAAAATTGGCCACCCGGACCCGCTGTCACATCGTTGAACTGCAGCGGCATTCCGTGAAGCGTGCCCTGATGAATGTAGGTGATCTCCTCACCCTCGCGCCAAAGACCAATCCCCGACCAGCTAGCGACAACAAACCCACCCTGCTTGTTGTTTGCATACCCGCCGATGTACTCACCCTGATAAATCTTCCGACTCTTACCAGTCGAAGGGTCGTACTCGAACAATCGCCCCGTCTGAATATCCGTCCAATTCAAAATCTGGCGCTTCGGATCCCAAACAGGGCCTTCACCGACCCTAGTCTTAAAATCAGCAATCATCTCTACTTCATACGCCATCAGTTTGAAATCCCTTCAACGAATTACTTTCCGGCAACGCAAATCAGAGCGTTGCCGTTCCGCAACGAACCGTACATCAATAATTCCGCCGTGAACGACCTCCTCACACTCAGCAACCACGCCTTACCTAGCAAAAAAACACCATAAATTTCCGAACCTAAAATAGCAATTGTGCTGTTACATACCTAATTGCTGCATTTAGGAGTACTTACGCAAGTATTTACTGCAATATGTTTCGAATATCACATACATCGTGCTTGATATCAGAATTAATCGTAAATTAACCGCTCTTCAATCAACACCCACCCCTAAAGAGAGCGTAATGAAAATCGTAAGAGTGAATATAAAACCGTCAATAACCCTCGCCCCTGCATCCTGAGCCCCGACTGCACTGAGCGTGCCGAAGAGTCTAGCCAACTCTCTGAAGCCTCATCACAACAACTCCGCCCACAACTCCCAATCTCTCCAGAAAACGTAAACCATCACCGACACCCCGTACTACAGCGCTCACTACAGTGCCCTCGCCACCTTGAACCCAACGAAAACTGCAGCCAACCCACCGATATTAGTCAGCAGCATGTTAGCCCCGAACCAACCCCACTCCGACGCCCGAGCCATCTGAACATTATCGAACGCAAACGTCGAAAACGTCGTAAACGCCCCCATAAAACCAACGAGAGCCACAACCCGCATGTTCTCGCCAATCCACCCACGCTCTTCACTCGCCGCCCAGATAAACCCGAACAGCAACGCGCCGATCATATTCGCAACGAAAACACCCCACGGCAAGCCTGCGACGCCATCTCGCTGAAACACACTCGCCACCCCATAGCGGGTCAACGTCCCAGCCGCTCCGGCAAGAGCAATGTACACAATCTTTTCCACAGTTAATATCCCCGTTCACCAGTTCAGTTATGCCTGAGTGTCAGCCTTTCCCGGCTAATAATAGCGCGGGCCTACACCGTACTCACACTCACACCCAACTGACACAACGGCTCGTACCATTGGGTCAGTTGGAACTGGTTCTGTCAGAACTCAGCGCTCACCACAAAATACAGCCGACCTAAATACATGATCAACCTCTGTATTTAAGCTGACAGATCGGTCATTAGAGTCGACCATTTGCTGGTGAAGATCTTCCTTCGAGTGTCTGTTTGAACGTGCTCTTTACCCGCGGATTGGACTCGTAGATAGTTGCGTAGTTCATCAAAAGCATTGCAGAAACGACTCGCTGACTCGAACTGTTTTAACCCAAGCATCGGATAGTAACGCTGCTTGATTCCTCGGTGATTTTGCTCCATTCGATTATTCAGATACTGATTGTGTCGATGAAGAACTTTTCGACCGACGATCCAACGAATTGCCTTCGTGTAGGCCGGATGTTTGTCGGTTGTCATCCGAAGTGGCCTCTGCCCAGCACTATCGAGCAGACGCCTCAAGAAACGTCGAGCTGCATGTTTGTTCCGATGTTCACTCAGCATCGAATCGAGTAGGTTTCCATCTCGATCTATGGCTCTGTAGAGAAATTCCCATCGACCACTGACCTTGATATATGTCTCGTCCAAGTACAAGGGTAGTCCGGCCTTTCCACGACGTTTAGTGCGAAGGTTTTCACTGACCAGCGGTGCAAGCCTGAACTCCCAAATCCGTATCGTTTCATAACTAACTTCGAAACCTCGCTGTAAAAGAAGCTCTACAACGTCACGGAATCCGAGCTTATATCTCAATCGCCAGAGAGCAGCGAGTAAGACGATTTCGTTCGGGAATTGGAGATCATTGAGGGGTGTGCCGTAACGTTCGTTGAAACGCCTTTCGCAGTCTCGGCAGTAAAAAGTCCGATAGCCAAGCGAGGTTCTAAGTTTTCTCTTGGAAGTTGACGTAGACAGGCAGTGTGGGCAGGACATAAATAGATCCCCTCAGTAAATGAGGAATGATGCTATTCTGCCCCGACGCTGATTTCTGACAGAACAGCTTGGTCCCAATCACACGCCAAAAAACTCCCTTCAAACGACTCAGCTTCCGAGGGAGTTAGAGGGTCGGAGACTGCGGCGCAGAGCCGAGTCATCCGACGACGACCGGAGCCACAACGCCCACGCAAACATGCCCTAGTCCACGTCAATACGTGGCGGCGGATTCAACACTGGGTGAATTGCCAACAACTTCGCCGATCCACTACCCGCATTGTAAATTCCGTGTCGAATCCCAATCTCGCACGTAAAGCAATCGCCAGCAGCAAGCGGAACATTATTCTCATCCGCATACACCGCCATCAAATCACCCTCAAGACAGAACATCGACTCCTCATGCCCCGGGTGATAGTGGTTCGGTGCAATCGAACCAGGTGCGAACGTCAACTCGCTCAAATACAGCGAAGCTGAACCAAGGAAATCGCCAACCATATCGTGCCGAGAAACCCCAGCCATAAACTCATAAGGCTCATTTTTGCTGCGAACAAACACCGTCGAAGGTGCATCGCCATCCGTGTACTCAACATCCTGCAACGCCTCACGCCCAGGCTCAGCAGTCGGATAAATCGTAATCAAACGCGCCGGTGAATCTCCAACGTTCTCCAAACCATGGCCAATCCCAGCAGGAGCCAAAACGCAGTCGCCATCCGAAGCCTTAAACCGAGCCGTACCGACCCTGAATTCCATCTCACCCTCAACAACAAAAATCGCCTCTTCCGTATTCGGATGCAGGTGATAACCCGATCGTACTCCCGGCTGAACGGTCAGATCACCAACCGTGGCCATAGCAGCCCCGGTCGAAGCGCCAGCCATAGTAAGCAGCTTGCCGCCCTCCATCGGGGAGGACTCTTCTTGATCAGTTCGTCGGAGGATTGTCATATGGGTCTCTTTCCGGGAAGGCAGGTTCGATTACGATCAAACGTCGTAGGGACAGTGAAGCGAAAGTTTACAGATATTGACGAAACCCCGCTCGAAAGTAGCAACCTCGACTAGCAATTTTGACAGATTCGATCATTCACTAGCAAATCGCTCTAGCAGCTGATCGACAACCTCAACCATCGAATCGCCAACTATCTCAGGCTTACCATCGAGTCGACTCAACGCCTTACCGGGCCGAGCAACAAACGCAGCGTTCCACCCAGCAGAAATCGCCCCTGAAGTATCCCAATTGTGAGCGGCAACTAGCCAAATATCAGAAGCATCGACTCCAAGTTCCGTCTCCGCGTGCTTGTAAACCTTCGCCGCTGGCTTGAACGCCTTCACCGCATCCACCGACAACTGCTTATCGAAGAAATGAGAAATTTCAGCGTTCTCGAGCTGCGCTGCGACCAACGCCGGCGGCGAATTGGTCAACGTAACCATCGGAACACCGTGTTGCTTGAGACGTTCCAACTGCCCTCGAACCTCCGCATGCGGCGGCAACGATCTCATCGCCGCAACCACCCTCGAAAAGTCCGACTCAACAACGGTGACTCCACGGCGAGCTGCAATCAACTCGAAAGCTGAAACCCCGATCTTTCCGAAATCCGAGTAGTTATCCAAAAGCGAAACAACGAGAGCGTCCTGAATAACCTGCTCGAACCACTCTTTCCGAATCTCACCCGATCCGAAAAACTCTTCGAAAAGCGGATCCATATGCGAGATATCTAACAACGTCTCGTTCACATCGAATACAACAATCACGGAATGCCCCTTAAAAACCATCAACTGCACGCACACGAAATTCTAACCTGCACATATGAGATACAACCGAACCCAATTCGATGCAAATTCACCGACATTCTCTGAACGAGGGAGTTGGCTAGGGTGACTGCGACGCGGAACCGAGTCGTCCTACGACGACCGCGACCAACGCTAACGCAAAAACGGATGCACCACGCACAACCGAGCAACCCCATCGCCCTGGTTCGTAAACCCATACGACTCACTCGGCTCAACAACTACAGCATCGCCCGTAGCAAGCTCAAACTCTTCGCCAACAACCGAAACCACCGAACCCGAAACCACGAAAATCGCAGTCTCAGCATCGAACGACTCAACAGGCGTCGAAGCACCCGGCTGAATATCTACAAAGTACGAATAAGTCGACTTCGCACCCGAGAAACTCCCCGAAAGCTCAACCTTCTCAACGCCCTCGCCATAAGCCACGCGTCGTGAATCCGCACGAACAATCGCAGGATGCGAAGTAGCGTCTTCTAATTCGGGATCGTCGATGTGAATCGTCTCAGGCGGCGTAACCGGAAAAGCTGTAATCATCCGCCCCACCGAACCAGTTCGATTGTGAAAGGCAT
>ERZ891418.422-NODE-422-length-14615-cov-6.592582_pt1 | contig 14615 bp, 10 predicted proteins | sample MGYA00521236_ERZ891418 | MGnify/ENA primary metagenome ERZ891418 (study PRJEB32303, sample SAMEA104408696) | aquatic metagenome | biome: Brackish water; feature: Chemocline; material: water | place: Baltic Sea | collected 2014-10-18T10:34:00 | depth 100 m ... | reverse complement strand
CCGATTGATCAGGCAGTTGATCTGTCGGCCACAGAGTCAGCCACCGCAGAATCAGCCGCCCCAGAATCAGCCACTGTGTCGAGCAGTGGAACCACGTCAGGTGATGAAACCGCTGACGCGTTGATCGTGGCACGTGTTGCCGACGACTTTCGTGGAGCGGACATCATCCTGCTGGACATGCGGAAGATCACGCCAATCGTCGATTTTTTCGTCATCGCCACGGCTTCCAGCAAGCGCCAAATGAAGGCCATGGCCGAGGAAACCGATATCGTGATGAAGAAACGCGGCAGCACCCGACGCGGTGCCGAGGGCGAAGGTGAATCGGTCTGGATTCTGCGCGACTACGGTCACGTCGTGCTCCACGTATTCACTCCGGAAGGTCGTCAGCTTTACGCCCTTGAGAATCTCTGGGCTGACGCCCCACAGGTCGACTGGCGCGAGTAGAATCGCGCAACGGTCATTCGACTCGTATGAGGTGCTTTTGTCGCCTGAGTCGCAATGAACCGAAGTCGGATCGCTGGTTCTTCCCGCCTGCTTGAACGTGTTGGAGCCTCTTGATGAGCGCCCTTGCTGAAATTCAAAGTCGATTTTCTGCTGCCCTTGCCGATATCACTGACGATGTCGCCGCGTCACTGGCAATGATCCGGCCAGCTCAGGATACGAAGTTTGGCGATTTCCAGGCCAACTGCGCGATGCCCCTTGGAAAGTCGACCGGTCGTTCACCACGAGACATCGCACAGGAAATCGTCGACCGTTTGCAGCTCAGCGATCTTTGCGACCCGCCGGAAATCGCCGGCCCGGGTTTCATCAATCTGCGTTTGAAAGAGGACTGGCTTGCGAATGCGGCCGAAGGCCTTGTCACCGATGATCGGCTCGGCCATCGCGCCGGGACGCGACAGAATTATGTGATTGACTACTCATCGCCCAACGTGGCGAAGCCAATGCACGTTGGCCATCTAAGGAGCTCTGTGATCGGTGCCGCACTGGTCAATATCCTGCGATTTGCCGGGCATGAGGTCATCTCCGACAACCACATCGGAGACTGGGGCACTCAGTTCGGGATGATCATTTTCGGCTTCAAACACTTTGTTGACGAAGCCGCATATTCCGCCGATCCCGTTGCTGAGCTCGCGAGGCTTTACCGTCTCGTCAATCAGCTTTCCGACTATCACGGCGCTCTCGCAAAGCAGCCACAGATCGCAGAACAGATTGCCACAACTGCAGCACAAATCGCTGCGACCGAGGAGGGAAACCTTGAGGGGAAAGCCAGGAAGCAGGCATTGAAGAAGCTGCGATCCGGCCACCAGTCACTCCTCGAAACAGCGGCGGGGCTGAAGGGGAAAATCGAAGCGGTGAGTGAATCCCCCGAAATGCTGTCACTCGCTGCTGCGCATCCCGATATCGCAACACTCGCCCGAAACGAAACAGTCAAACTTCACATCGGAGACGCAGAGAACACACAACTGTGGAATGAGTTCCTCCCGGAATGCCTCAAGGCTCTGCAGAGTGTTTACGACAAACTCGGCGTCGAATTTGACAGAACGCTCGGTGAAAGTTTTTATCAGCCAATGCTGGCGGACGTGGTCGCGAAGCTTCGCGAATCCGGTCAGGCAACAGAGAGCGACGGGGCCGTCTGCGTCTTTATTGAGGGCAACGAGGCGCCGTTCATCGTTCAGAAAACCGACGGCGCATTCACCTACGCGACGACGGACCTCGCCACGGTTCAGTACCGCGTCGAAGAACTGAAAGCCGACGTCATCCTTTACGTCGTCGACACGCGGCAGAGCGAACATTTTCAGTTGCTCTTCCAGACAGCCAGGAAGTGGGGATTCGACAAGGTGGAGTTTCGGCACGTCAATTTTGGAACCGTGCTGGGAAAAGACAAACGCCCCTTCAAGACGCGATCCGGCGACACGGTCGGACTCGAAAGTCTGCTCGACGAAGCCGTGTCGCGAGCTCACGATATCGTCTGTGCGAACGACGACGCGAAAGACCCGGAACGAGGAGGCCCGGAACTCGACGACGAGACGCGACGGTCTGTGGCCGAAGCTGTCGGAATTGGCGGAATCAAATACGCCGACCTTCACCACAATCGTGAGAGTGATTACGTCTTCGACTGGGACAAGATGCTCGCCACAACAGGCGACACAGCGACCTACATCCAGTACGCCAACGCGCGGATTCACGGAATTTTCCGAAAGGCCGATGTCGACCGGGACGCGCTGCGTGCAGCCAGTTCTTCAATCCGGATCTCGCACCCGGCTGAGCGGGCTCTGATCGTGCATCTGCAGAGTTTTGGGGATGCGATTGATGCGGCCATTCGCGAAATGAAGCCGAATATCATCACTCAGTTCCTGTTCGAGACCGCGGATCGATTTACGAGTTTCTACGGGAACTGCGACGTCGCGAAGGAGGCGGACGAAGCCCTGCGAACGAGTCGCCTTCTGCTTTGCGACCTTGCTTGCAGGACATTATCGACCGGGCTGGAGCTGCTCGGAATTCGCTCACCGGAGAAAATGTGATTCACTGGCTGCTGTGTCGAAGTCGTGTCAGCGCGCTGACCACTTCATCGCCTTGAAAATGAGTGGTTCCGGCTCGCCAGCGCCAACCACCTCAAAGACTGATCGCTGAATCCCGTTCGCGAGACACGGCACTTCCGGAAGCATCAGAAGATGCAGGTCCTGCGACTGAGGACCGTCCGCCAGAAACACTCTCCGCTGCAGAACAAAGCGAATAAGCGACCGGTCCTCGGAGAACCCGGCAGGATCGAAGGCGGCTCAGCTTCGGCGCGATGCGCCTCTGCCGGCCCTCGCAGTTCGCCCTCCGGGCGCTGGCTTTTCAAGGACCTGGACGATCGTTTCAAGCAGAACGTCCATTGCGAATGGTTTGCGGAGGTATGCGTCGGCACCAAGCATCTCGGCGTAGGCCTTATGGCGACCTCCTTCATTCGCCGTCACCATGATGACTTTCGGCGCGTTCTTTTTCATCTCGCGGATGTATTCGAGGACCGGAAATCCGCCCATCCGCGGCATCATCATGTCCGTGATGACGAGCTCCGGCTCCGTGGAGTCAATCTGCTTTCGACCGTCGACGCCGTTACTCGCGACCGCCAGCGTATATCCCGCTCCCTCAAGCACCCTTTGAAGCGTGTTGGAGATTTCGCGGTCGTCTTCGATCAAAACGATCTTTGTCATTGTGTCTTCCGTTTTAGTCGTCCCCGGGACGAGAACTCAGCTGGCCTGATGCCGAACGGCGCGGCCCCCAGGGTTTCATAAGGGAAGGCCATCCTACGTGCGTGCTATGGCTCCCACAAGATTCGACACCAATGGTGAGGCGGAAGAGTCACGAAAGAGGACATGAGTTTCCGGATTGTCCCGGTCCGGAAATCCGGAGCGGATCGCAGCAGGCGCCCGTGGAGAGTTTCTGCCAGCGGTCGTAGACACTCACACCATCGGGACTAAAGTCTTCCAGTGCATCAACCACCCTGCGACAGCTTTCCGACGACTGCAGGTATGAGCCGCGAAAGACGCTCACCCCCCGTGGCAGCGACCGCAAGGATCTTTGCGATGTCAACTGGCTCAAGTTCATTCGGCAGGCACATGTCGGTCACGATTGAGCAACCCAGGACCCGAAGGCCTGCGTGATTGGCGACGATGACTTCCGGCACCGTCGACATTCCGACAACGTCTGCTCCCAGTGTTCGCAGCATGCTGTATTCCGCACGAGTCTCCAGGTTGGGACCGGTAACGGCAATGAATACACCTCGATGAGCGGCGATCCCAAGTTCGCCGGCTGTCTTATGGGCGAGCGTCGACAGTTTCCGCGTGTAAGGCTCACTCATGTCGGGAAAACGCGGGCCGAGACTCTCGTCGTTTTCACCAATGAGCGGGTTGTCTCCCATCAGGTTGATGTGATCGTCGATGATCATCAAATCGGCGAGCTGGAATTCCGGATTCATCCCGCCGGCCGCGTTGGTCACAATGAGAATCTCAATCCCAAGAGCCTTCATGACGCGAACAGGAAAGGTGACCTGCTGCATCGTGTAGCCCTCGTAGAAATGGAAACGGCCTTCCATAGCGACGATCGGGACACCTGAGAGCGATCCGCAGATAAGCTGGCCAGCGTGAGACTCGACTGTCGATTCCGGGAAGTGCGGAATTTCTGAGTAGTGGATCACCGCGTCCTGCTGAATCTGCTCAGCAAGCCCGCCCAGGCCGGTGCCAAGAATGAGTCCGACTCGAGGCGTCCCGTTCCACTTTTCACGAATGGCAGCAGCGGCTTCGTTGATATCTGCAGCAAGTTGTGTCACCAGTCGCTCCCAAAAGCTTGATCCAATCGGAAGAGGAGCGTAACGATCCGTAGACAGATTTTCTCCTGACAGAAATCGCTTTTTCGTGAGTCCCGGAAGTCATGGCACGACCGCACCAGGCTGGGTCAGCTTCATCCGCCGGCTGTGTAACAGTTCCAGCAGAGCTCGAAGCTCGCCGCGTTCAACTCCCCACAATCCATGCACTGCCACTCGTCCTGTGGCGAAGCTCCGGCGCGTGTCGATGTTGCTTCCCAAAGACGAATCAATTCTTTGGCTCGATCCGCTGAGTCTGCTTTTGCGACGAGACGCGGGGCTGTCGGGATCCCGACCGGAATATCACCGAGGGCTCCCTGCAGAGCTCCGCCGGAGACGGTGCAATCGACACCCGCATCTGCCAGCCAGGCTCGAATAATGTGTGCCTGCTGCTCGTTTTCGGCCACGTACACGTCAATGAGGGCCAGTGGGTCCATCGCGTTCTGCTTGTGAAGGGGAACTTGCGCTTCGCAAACAACAGACAGTCAATGCGAGCATCTCGGCGCGAATCCACGAGGTTGCGGGTCAACGTTGACTACGCGTCGATCTGCTTCAGCTCACCCGTGCTGTCGCCAAATTCAGCCACGTTGGCACCGACGCGGTGCAGCATGCTCAGGAACAGATTGTTGAACGGCGTTTTGTTCGGCACTCGCAAGTGACGCCCCGTGGCGATTGAGCTGCCACCTTTTCCTGCCAGGATGATCGGCAGGTCCTCATGACGATGCCGGTTGCCGTCACCAAGTCCGCTTCCGAGGACGATCATCGAATTGTCCAGCAGCGAGCCTTCGCCCTCGCGAGTCTCCTTCATTCGCGTCACGAAACGGGCAAACTGTTTGACCGTGAACTCATCGATCTTCTGAAGATCGGCGATCTTGTCCTCGACGCCGAGATGGTGTGAGAGCTGATGATGGCCGCTTTTCACACCAGCCATCGGGTACGACCGGTTGCTGCCCTCGTTGGCCAGCATGTAGGTGATGATCCGCGTGCTGTTGGTCCGGAAGGCTAGAATCATCAAGTCGTACATCAGATTCATGTGCTCGGTGAGATCCCCAGGTGTGCTGTGCGGGATGTCGAAGTCAGGAGTTTCCAGCTCGGCGGATTTCTGAGCCTGCTCGATCCGCTGCTCGATTTCGCGAACGCTCGTGAAGTACTCGTCGAGCTTTCGCTTGTCCGTCTGCCCGAGCTGCCCGCTCAACTTTTGAGCGTTACCCGCGACAACGTCGAGAATGCTGCGGCGATATTTTGCTTTCTTTGCCCGTTCTTCGGGAGTTCCGTCTTTCTCGCCGAAGAGTCGCTCGAAGACCTGACGAGGGTTGATTTCTTTGGCCATCGGAGTCGTGGCCGTCTTCCATGAAATCGTTGACGAGTACGCACAGCTGTAGCCGGAATCGCAGTTACCGGCGGTCCGTCCCCGTTCGAGCCCGATTTCCAGGGATGGCAATCGAGTCTGTTTGCCGATCGCTTCCGCAGCGATCTGGTCCGCAGAGACTCCCACGCGAATGTTCGCTCCTGCCGTCTTGACGGGATGGGCCCCCGTCAGGAACGACGCGGCCGATCTCGCGTGATCGCCAGGGCCGTCGCCGTGAGCGTATCCCTGCTCCTGAGCCAGGCCGGAGATCACGTTGAACTCAGACTTGACTGGCTCAAGCGATTTGAGCGTGCGGCTCAATTCGTAATCCGTTCCTTCGGATGCGGGAGTCCAGTCCGGCATGATCGCGCCGTTCGGGAAGAAGACAAATCCCATTCGAAGCGGCGCTGCTTCTGGTCCCGCTGCGGCAAGCCCGTTTTCCGGCAGCATCGCGTTGAGCAGCGGCAGGCCCATCAACGCACCGACGCCTTTCAGCATGGTCCGGCGTGGCATCTCGGTCATTTTGTGAATGTGAAATGTCATTTTCTGTCTCCATCGCCTCGGCGTTTCTGGAACGGTTTACTGTGAACGATGCCCTGCACCACTTCTGAAAACCGATAATTGTTCTGGCTCAATCGATTAAGAATTTCGTCGACAGCACAGCGGTCATAGTAACTCAGGCCTCGACCGAGTGCATATGTCAGCATCTTTTCGGCGAGCGACCGGCTGAACTGTTTCTTACGCTGCTTGAGAATCTGCACGAGCTCGATCGGTCCGCTGAACTTCTCTCCGGACGGCAGTTCCCCGGACGAATCGACCGGATGTTTGCCATCCTTGTCGCGCCAGACTCCGACCGCGTCAAAGTTCTCGAAGCCGAATCCCAGCGCGTCCATCGTCGTGTGACAGGAAGCGCAGCCCGGGTCAGCTCGATGCTGCTCCAGTTGCTCCCGGAGTGTCCCGTCGGGGGCCGACTTCCTGGTTTCCTCAAGCTCCGGAACTCCCGGCGGCGGTGGCGGCGGTTCCTTACCGAGGATGTTTACGAGAATCCACTTGCCGCGTTTGACGGGTGAGGTTCGATCCGGATTCGACGTGATCGTCAGGATGCTCGCGTGGGTCAGCACGCCAGCTCGCTGAGCTGCATTGAGTGAGACCTTTTGAAATTCTTCGCCGCTGACGTTCGGCATTCCGTAATGGCGAGCCAGCCGTTCGTTGACGAACGTGAAGTCCGCATCAAGGAAGTCGAGGATACTCCGGTCCTCACGCATGACTTCTCCAAACAGCAACAGCGTCTCGCGTTTCATGTCGTCGCGAAGTCGCTTGTCGAAATCGGGAAAGACATCGGGGTCGGGCGTGACTTCGTCCAGTATTCGCAAATTCAGCCATTGTTCCGCGAAGTTGTCGACGATCGATCGCGACTTGTCGCTCTTCAACATGCGCTGCACCTGGGCCGCAAGCACGGCGGAATCGTGGAGTCGTCCTTCGCGAGCGAGCTTGAAGAGTTCCTCATCCGGCATGCTTGACCACAGGAAGTACGACAGTCGCGAGGCAAGCTCAAAATCGGTCACTGCCCGCTCGGCATTCGGGTCGTCCGGTTTCTGATCGGTCTCAATCCGAAACAGGAACGACGGCGAAACGAGTACGCCCTGCACGGCGAGACGGATGGCAAAGTCGTACGGCTCGCCGTCTTTCACGACAGCCTCGACGATTGAGACGAACGGCTGAAGTTCGTCGTCTGTCGTGGGACGCCGGAATGCCCGCTCGACGAATGGTCGCAGAACCTGGCGCGAGGCCTCGGCGACGCTTCGATCTTTATCGGGCCGTGCTGAGACGAACTCGGCAACGTGAGCAGCCGTCTCTGGTGAGACCGGCGCGGAGACCTCAAACTGACCGATGAAGAGATTCCGGTCGGCTTTGTCCTTAACGTAAAAATCGTTGATGAACGCCGCCGCGATCTGCCGCCGTCCCGCTTTGAGTTGGACTCGGTGTTCGTATTCGCCGGGCTTCATCTGGCCCTGGACATCAAACACGTGGACGGGCCGCCGATCGATGCGCAGCTGCATCTTTGCGAGTTCGTCGCCGGCCTGTTGCGCCTGTGCCCGAATTCGCACGACGTACTCACCGTCAAACGGCGCGTCGTACTCGAGATACACCTCACCGCTGCTCGAGACCCCGAAGAATTCGCCGCCAACCCGCATTTCTGGATTCGATCTGAGGCTGCCGACGTCGAATGTCTTTCGCAGTGACTCCGGCGTCACCATTGGCAAAGCGTCCGCCGTGATCTGCTCGGCCGCGTCGAGGTACTTCTCCATGAGCAGCGGCGAGAGCGACAAAACGTCGCCCATATTGTCGAAGCCGTACCCGACATCGTCGGACGGAAAGTCGGCAGCGGGTTGAAACGTGACGCCAAGAAGATCGTGGACTGTGTTGTTGTACTCAGCCCGGTTCAGTCGTCGCACCGTGACGCGGCCGGGATCGTCGATGAGGTCGCAATCGAGGTTGTAAAGTTTGTCCTCAAGGTACGCGACGATTTCCTGGCGGGCTTCTCCGGCAGGCTGATCAGCATCGGGCGGCGGCATCGCTCCGATTTCGATCATCGCGAGGATTTTCTCCCAGTGCTCACGGTCGCCCTTGACGATCGCATCCGCGCCGGTCCACTTTGAAAAATCGACGCCGGCCTGAGCTTCTTCTCCGAGATGACAATCCAGACAGTAAGCCTTCAGGAAGGGCTGCAGCTTTGTGTCAAACAGGTCCGGCGGAGCAGGCTCCGCTGCCGAAAGCTCCTCGGAACCGCCTGGCTCACCCGCGCCGTTCGGAGCAAAGACGATCGCAAGGACGGCGACGAGAATCCCGCCAGCTACAGCCGCAATTTGCCACCGTCGGATCCCGCCCGGCAGTTTCCATCCTGAGGGCTCCTTCTTGTTTCGACCTTTGCTGCGGCGGACATCTCCGTTGTCTTTTTGAGACTGGTTACGGGCGCGTCGGCGCGTCGCGTTTCTTGCATCGAGGTCGAAATCGTCCGCATCGTCGTCGCTCTTGAATTCAGCTTCCGCCGACCTGGCCTCGGCCGGTTTTGTTTCAGCACGAACTCGCCGTCGAGCCTGCTCGAGGCCGACTGCCCGGCGTTGTTTGATCGGAGAAGTCCGCTCCTCTGTGACGCCTCGGCTGACTGCGCGAGGACTGGGGGCTTCGGAATTGCCGAGACCAGCAACTTCTTCTTCCGATGCCAGTGCCAGTGCTGATTCCGGTGCCGGCATTGGAATTCGAAGTTTCCCCTGACACTCCTCCTGCGGGCAGCGCGCGACGCGGCCGGCGAATTTCCGCTCAACTTTGAAACGGAAGTCGCAATGCGGGCAACGGATGGAGAGGGTTGTGGCAGCTGCCATCGAGCAATCTCTCGGAGTGACAACAGAAATCTGCTTTGGACGGAATGTGGGGATTCGCGGGGGAGTGAAGGCGGGGCCGGCGGCATTGGCCGATGCGGCATTGTAGGAAATTCGACGCCCGGATGCCCGACAAAACGCCCCAATGTGCGGCAGAGAGCGATTCCTGGAAACTCGCGGGAAGAGACGACAGCTGCGACAATTGAGCCGGCTGGTTTCGACGATCGAGGCGGACATCCGATCCTGTCCCGGTGAAGATCCTGTTCCGGCGAAAACGACGACTCCGGAATCGCGCGTCATGAACTCAATCCATCCAGGTCAGATTCTGAAATCGCACTTTCCGGCGATCGAGTCTCCGGGCCGCCTTGTGCCAGTCGAAGCCAGCGGGTTCAGCGGAGCCGCGATCTTCCGCGTCGACACCCAGGCGGGCTCGTTCTGCCTGAGACGCTGGCCAACTGGCACGATGTCTGGCTCACGACTGGCCGGCATCCACCGATTGGTCACGGAAATTTTCCGTTCGGGAATCCGTGTCGTCCCCGTGCCGCTGGCCGCTGAAAACGGGCTCAGCTTTGTTGAGGACGGCGGAACTCTCTGGCAGCTCGAACCGTGGATGCCGGGCGAGGCCGATTTTCATGAGACCCCGACGGCGGCCCGACTCGAATCCGCACTCACAATGCTCGCCCGGATTCACAACGTCGGGGAGGCAGCTTCACCAGCGGCAATACATCGCGGCACACCACAAACGATTCCGGAGCGTCTGGAAATTCTTCGCGAGACCGTGCGGGATTCTGTCCGGATCGAAGCAGGCCTCTCACAGGAATCGGACGCTCGCTTTCGAATTGTCGCTCGCAAAATCGCAACGCTGTTTGCGAAACGGCAAACGGCCATCACCGCCGCACTCAACGACGCCTCACGAAATCCGGTTCCGATCCTGCCCTGCCTGCGCGATGTCTGGCACGATCATCTGTTGTTTTCGGGAGACACTCTCACGGGGCTGATCGACTTCGGCGCGGTGAGGCTCGACACTGTTTCGGCCGACCTGTCACGCCTTCTGGGAAGCCTCTTCCAATCATCGTTCGAGCTCGACCGGTCACGCTGGGACGAGGCGTTATCGATTTACGAACTCTCGCGGCCGCTCACCACGGGCGAACGGTCACTGATTCCGATCCTCGACGAATCCGGAGTCATCCTCAGCGGCATGCACTGGCTTCGAGCCCGCTACGTCCGAAATTCCCCGTTCGATCTACCGAGGGTCTGCGAGCGACTGGAGTCGATCGCCGCCCGACTTGAGGCACGCTGATTCGAACGCGGCATGGGCATCCTGCCCATTCCGAATCTGCGTGAAGCACGGCCCGGCAGACCGTGCCACTTTCCGGAAGTTGTTTCGGGACGGATCCGAAGTTAAGCGGCTGTTGAAAAATGCGATCCCCACCGCAACTCAGAGAATTCCGGGTTTTCCGCCTATTGCCCGGCATTCTCAGTCGTTGACCTGTTAACACTGCTCGGCCGGTCGCGTAACTTCACCGCGCCGCACGACGCGACACACGGATTTCTGATCCAGACGGTCTCAAAGGTTCGATGGGAGAACAGACATGTTGAGGTCACTGTCACTACTGGTTTTGGGATTCGCACTGCTGTTGCCGAATCTCGCGTCCGCACAGGTCATCATCATTGACCAGACCAGTCGCCGGATCTTTCTGCCGCCCAATCCGCCTCGACTGCCGATTCCGCGTCCTCAACCGCCGGAAGCAAACTTCAAAGTCACCCGCGTCGACATCCAGTCGGACGTCCGCGATCAAATCGCGAAGGTGCAGGTCTCGCAGGTCTTCAAGAATGTCTCAAGCCAGACGATTCAGACTCAGATCATGTTCCCCCTGCCGACCGACGCGGCGATCAGTGAGCTGACTCTGCTGGTCGACGGCAAGGAATTCACCGGCCGACTGATGAAGAAAGAAGAAGCACGAGCGACCTACGAAGCCATCGTGCGGCAGCGAAAAGACCCGGCTCTGCTGGAGTACATGGGGCAAGGCCTGTTCCAGACGAGCGTCTTTCCAATTCCGCCGAATGCCGAACGAACCGTCGAGATCCGCTACCAGCAACTGCTGAAAAAGGACAACGGGCTCGTCGATCTGCTGTTCCCGATCGGCACGAACAAGCACACCTCGAAAGCCGTCGACAATCTCAACGTGACGGTGCGGGTCAACGCGACCGACCAGATCCGCACGGTCTACAGCCCGTCTCACGAAATCAGCATCGACCGCCCCAACGATAAAACCGCGGTCTGCAAGCTTGCTCTGAAAAATGTCCAAGCTCCGGACGATTTCCGGCTGATGTACGGCACCCAGAACGGGCTCGTCGGGATGAACGTCATTTCGTACCGGCCCAGCGACAGCGAAGATGGCTATTTCCTGCTGCTCGCCAGTCCCGAGCTGAAACGTGACGACAGCAAGACGGTTTCGAAGTCGGTCATCTTCGTCCTCGACCGGTCCGGCAGCATGAACGGCGAGAAAATCGAACAGGCGCGAGCGGCTCTGAAGTACTTCCTGAACCGGCTTCAAAAGTCGGACACGTTCAACATCGTCGCCTACGACTCGGCCGTCGAAAGTTTCCGACCGGAACTGCAGCGGGCAGACGAAAAGACCGTGCAGGAAGCTCTGGGTTTTGCGGACGGCCTCTTCGCCGGCGGCAGTACGAATATCGACGCAGCCCTGCAGACGTCGCTGGCGATGCTTACGGCGAAAAGTCATCCCAGTTACGTCCTGTTCCTCACCGATGGCCTGCCGACTGTCGGCACACGGGATGAGCGACAGATCGCGTCCAGCGCGAAGCAGGCGAATCAGGTCGGGGCGAGGCTGTTCAATTTCGGCGTCGGCTTCGACGTCAACAGCCGTCTGCTCGACCGCCTGTCACACGACCATCGCGGTCAGTCGGTTTACGTGCGGCCGAACGAGGACATCGAAACTCACGTGGCCGGCCTCTACAACCGCATCGGCTCACCGCTGCTGACCGACATCGGCATGGCGATCGAATTTGACCGTGAGCAGGCGGCGTCCGAACCGAAACCGATTGCTCGGATGTACCCGCAGCAACTCACCGATCTGTTCTACGGTGAGCAGTTCGTCGTCGTCGGCCGCTACCGCAAGGGTGGCGCGGCCAAAGTGACGCTCACCGGCCACTATGCTGGCGAGCAGAAGAAGTTCACGTTCGGAGCCGACTTCGTTGACCGCAGCGCCGACGAGTCGAACGGGTTCGTCGAGAAACTGTGGGCCGTCCGACGGGTTGGCGAGATCATCGACGAACTCGACCTGCGCGGCCAGAACCAGGAGCTGGTCACGGAACTCGTCGCACTTTCAATCAAGCACGGAATTCTGACTCCGTACACATCATTCCTGGCCGACGAGAATGTGAGCCTGCGTGATCGTGAGAACCTTGCCCGGGCCTCCCGGGAATCGAGAATCCAGCTTTCCGCCGAATCCGGCCAGGATGCGTTTGGCCAGAGAGCATTGAAAGGTGGCTTCCAGCGGGCAGCGGGGCTGGAAGATCTTAAGAAACTGCAGAACAGTGTGGCCAACGAGGCGAAACCTGCCAGTTCTGCCGGCTCCCCGGCAGGCCCCGGCGGGCGAGGCGGTGCCGCCGGACGCCCTGGAGAAAAAGCGGACAAACAAATCGCCCGTCGGCGCGTCGTCGACTATGCCGATCTGCTGAAGGAGAAAGCCGCTGCCGAAGCCGAGGGGGACGACAGCTTCGAAGATTCTCTCGACTCAACAGTCGTACAGATTGGCCAGAAGACGTTCTTCCGAAAAGACAAAATCTGGAAGGACTCGTCGGTCAAGGAAGAGGAAGAAACGAAAGCCACCCGCATCGTTCAATTCAGTAAAGAGTATTTCGACCTGGCAGCGTCGCACGGCGGCAAGCTGGCGAAGTACTTTGTATTTGACGAGGCGGTTGTGATTAACCTCGAAGGAAAAACCTACCGGGTCGTGCCTGAGGAACCTCAGAAGTAGCGACCGATCACTGTGAGACTCACCAGAAGCCGCGGCCGGAATTCCGGTCGCGGCTTTTTTCGCGCCCACGGATTGTCACAAGTTTGTAACTTCGTGCGAGGGGATCCTGACGAGCGTCGTTCACGCTGCTACAACCGAAAGGTGGGCCGTTTGTCGTCAGTATTTCGTAACCCGCTTCGCAGGGCACTCGAGTGACAAGCCGACCGTGCCCGTAACGGGCAGTCGTATCAATGAAAATACAGTGAAAGACAGAAAGACAGACAGAAAGACAGACACCCGGCCGCGATCGCGGGCGGGCGGTTTCAGACAGGGAGAAAACGATGACGCGGACGCCGTTGGTTCTGGCTCTTCTGGCAGCAGCACTGCTGATTTCCGACTCATCGACTCAGGCAGCGGACAAGGCCCGGCCCGTCATCTCTGCCCTGCCGGAGGTGCCCGCAGCGGTCCACTCGGCGATGCAGAGCTGCGACTTTGACGCAGCCGTCAAAGAAATCGACGCGAGGCTGACGAAAGAGGACGCCAGCTCGGACTACCTCATGTATCTCAAAGGGTGAGCCCTCACCGAGGGGGGAAAGCTCGACGAAGCCACCGCCGCGTTGACGGAACTCGAACGGCGTTTCCCCAAAAGTCGCTGGGTCGCGCGATCGCGGTTCGCTCGGGCGGATGTTCTGGTGAGACAGTGGAACTATCGAGCGGCCGGGCTCATTTATCAGGCCGAAGCGACGCGGTTTCTTTCGACTGACCGCCGCGATGAGCTTGCCGGAATCTATCTCGAATTCGCAGACCGCTATTTCGAAGGTGACAAAAACAACCCGTCCCCGAAAGGGAAACCGGACTACACGCAGGCTCTCACCTATTACCAGGAGTCGCTCAAGCTGAAGCCCGGCGTCGCGACTCGACGACGTGTTGAGTTGAGAATTGCCCACTCGCAGCGCGAACTCGGTCAGACAGAAGAGGCCATCACGACTTACCAGAGTTTTCTAAAACAGTAAGCTGCCGAAAAAACTGCGGCGATTGATAAAGCGCCCGCCACGATGATCGTGCAGGCGACTTACCAGCTCGGCCGAGCTCAACTGGCCGTCGGACACCTGGAAAACGCTCGCCGCACCTGGCAGGACTTCCTGGCCAGTGACGTTGGCAAAGTGGACGGAGGAGCGTTGCTCGCTGAGGCGGCTTATCGGCTCGCCCATACTTACAGCGTGCCCGCGCCGGGCTCGATCGGCGACCTGGAACTCGGCGTCGCGGCACACGAAAGCTTTCTGAAGGCATATCCGAAAAGCGAACTGGCTCCGCAGGCCTCGCTGGAAATCGCGCAGAGCTATTCACACCACGGTCGCTACGAACAGGCCGTCGAGCGTCTGCAGGCACTGCTGAAAGAAGTCGACGCCGAAGCGAAACAGATCCCTCTCGCCCGCAATCTGCTCGGCCAGGCACTCGCCTCGCAGAAGAAATTCGTCGAAGCCGTCGCCGCGTGGCGCGAGTTCCTCGACAAGCACCCGTCCGACCCGAACTGGAGCAACGTGCAGCGCGTCGTCATCGAC
>ERZ891418.419-NODE-419-length-14711-cov-7.037732_pt1 | contig 14711 bp, 12 predicted proteins | sample MGYA00521236_ERZ891418 | MGnify/ENA primary metagenome ERZ891418 (study PRJEB32303, sample SAMEA104408696) | aquatic metagenome | biome: Brackish water; feature: Chemocline; material: water | place: Baltic Sea | collected 2014-10-18T10:34:00 | depth 100 m ... | reverse complement strand
TGACGCGGCAGAAGCTTTCGTAGTGATCCGCGAAATTGTCTAGCAGTCTGTTGGAGAGTCGAATTGATTTAGTTGATTTTAGCGGAGCGGCGCGAGCCGCCCGGTCGATCGATATTCTGCCCGCGAAAACCGGACGGCTCGCGCCGTTCCGCTACTTTTCCGGCAGGCTGCGAAGCCAGAATTTCGATTCTTTGGGAGCCGTTGCGTCTTCGCGCCGTTGCGTCAGAATTCCAACGACGATTGTTCAAGCGAGCGACGAAGAATGAGAAGGCGGACAGAAAATGAACGGCCTCACCGAAATGCAACGACGGACGTTTTTGTCTCGAAGCTCAGTCGGGCTTGGCGCGGCGGCACTGGCCGCGCTCCTTCAACGAGACTCGACGGGAGCAGACTCGAAGGTGCCCGGCATTCCTGGTCAGCCCGGGCTGCCTCACTTTGAGCCGAAAGCCAAACGCGTCATCTTCCTCTGTATGGCCGGAGGACCGTCTCATCTGGAGACGTTCGATTACAAACCAAAACTCGACGAAATGAACGGGCAGCCGATGCCCGCATCGTTCACGAAGGGCCAGCCGATCGCTCAACTTCAAGACACGGTCCTTAAAGTTCAGGGCCACCTGACGAAGTTTAAAAAGTATGGCGAGAGCGGGCAGCTGATCAGCGACTTTCTGCCGTGGCACGCGAAGATGGCCGACGACATCTGCATCATCCGGTCGATGCTGACCGAGCAGATTAATCACGACCCGGCTCACACGTTCATGAATACCGGCACGTCGATCAACGGCCGGCCGAGCATGGGTTCGTGGATCAACTACGGCCTGGGCAGCGAGGCCGACGACCTGCCCGGCTTCATTGTGCTGACGAGTGTCGGCGGCCGCAACCCGCAGCCGATTGCGTCGCGTCAATGGGGAGCCGGCTTCCTGCCGAGCCGCTACCAGGGCGTTGAGTTCAGCTCGACGGGCGACCCGGTCCACTATGTCCGCAGTCCTGGCGGAGTCGATCTCGCTCAGCAGGGAGCCCTCGTCAAAGCGATCCAGGAACTCGACCGCTACCGCAATGAACGAGTGCGCAATCCGGAAATCGAAACCCGCATCGCCGCGTACGAGATGGCGTTCCGAATGCAGACGTCGGTGCCCGAACTCATGGACATGTCCGACGAGCCGCAGCACATCCTCGACATGTACGGAGCCAAACCCGGCGACGGATCGTTCGCGTCGAACGCGCTGCTCGCGCGACGGCTGGCTGATCGCGGTGTCCGCTTCATCCACCTTTACCATCGAGGCTGGGATCACCACGGCGGCCTGGTGCAGTACATGAATACGTGCTGCGGGCTGACCGACAAAGCGACCTGGGCTCTGGTCCAGGACCTGAAGCAGCGCGACATGCTGAAGGACACGCTGATCATCTGGGGCGGCGAGTTCGGTCGCACACCGATGTTCCAGGGCAAAGGCGGAGCCGGCCGCGACCACCACATCAAAGGTTTTTCCATGTGGATGGCCGGAGGGGGCATCAAAGGCGGTACGAGCTACGGCGCGACCGACGAACTCGGCTACGCCAGCGTCGAGAACATTGTCCACGTGAGAGACCTGCACGCCACGATGTTGAACCGCCTTGGAATCCACGATCGCAGTTTCAGCGTGAAGAATCAGGGGCTCGACATGCGGCTGACGGGTGTTGAAGAGGCCCGGCCGATTCGCGAGATCATGGTGTAGCGTCGGCGATAGATTGACCAATGACCAATGACCAATGACCAATGACCAATGACCAATGACCAATGACCAGGTTTTGACCGTCGCTCGTAATCCGTGGTAGGCTGGTAAAAAATCCCGAGGTCGCCATGCAGATTGATCTTTCTCCACAAGCTGAAGCCACGCTCTCGGCGCTTGCGTCGAGCGGCGGTGCGACTCCTGATCAAGTCGTAGAACTCGCCATCATTGAGATGGCCGAAAGGCGGGAGCCCTTGCCGGATCAGTTTGTTGAGCCTGGTTCGCAGGAAGTTTTTGGAACGGAAGGTGTCCGGCGTCGAATCGCGGAAGCGGACGAGGCGATCGTGTCCGGCCAGGTCGGGACACTGAATCTCAACCAGGCTCTTGCGGACGCAATTCAGCGGAAAGCAGCCCGTGATTCGGCGGCTGATTAATGGCCGAGGTGAAGTGGACGAGTCCCGCACAGTCCGACCTGGCGAGCATTCTCGATTTTCTCGTTGAGCGGAATGTGTCAGCGGCCCGCCGCTTCACAGAAACGCTTGATCAGAAAAGCCAGCTCTATGCCGGACAGCCTGAGATGGGCTCGCTTTACCCCGGACTGGATGGCGATGCTCGTTTTTTTCTTGTCCAGCCATACGTCGTCTTTTATCGCCCTTTGCCTGACGGCATCGTCATTCTTCGGATCATTTACGGGACGCGGGATATTCCGTCACATCTGTCGTGAGGCGGACAACGGCAACCCACTGGAAAGAAGCATCAGGAAACATGCCCTACCGAATCGCAGTTCTTCCTGGAGATGGAATCGGCCCGGAAGTCATGGAGCCGACTCTTCAGATCGCGGCCGTGGCCGCGAGCAAAGCTGGCGTCGAGATTGAATTCACCTCGCACGTCTTCGGAGCCGGGCACTATCGCGACACGGGTGAGGCGCTCTCACAACCTGTCGTTGAAGACTGCAAAGCGGCCGACGCGGTGCTGCTTGGAGCACTCGGCCTGCCGAGCGTCCGCACTGCAGACGGGATCGAAATTCAGCCGACGATGATGATGGGTTTGCGAAGGGCCCTGGACGTGTACGCGGCCGTGCGACCGATCAAGCGGTACGCCGGTGTCAAAACGCCGCTCAGCACCGATGCGAAAATCGATTTCGTCATTCTGCGGGAAAACCTCGAAGGCCTGTTCGCGTCGTTCGGCGGCGGTTCGATTCTGAACGATGAAGTTGCGACCGACACACAGGTCATCACTCGACGCGGCACGGACCGGATTTCGCGGTTCGCGTTTGAGCTGTCGAAGAAACGCAACGGACGACCGCTCGACGGGAAGCGGCTTGTGACGTGTGTCGACAAGGCGAACATTTTCCGATCGTTCGCTTTCTTTCGAAAAGTGTTTGATGAGGTCGCAGCCGACTACCCGGACATCGCCACCGATCACCAGTACGTCGACGCGGCCAGCATGCTGATGCTGCAGCGGCCCGAGGCGTACGACGTGGCTGTGATGGAAAATCAGTTTGGTGACATCCTCTCTGATCTGGGGGCCGGCTTTGTTGGCGGGCTCGGCATGGCACCGTCGGGAGAAATCGGCGACGAATTCGGCCTCTTTCAGCCCTCGCACGGATCCGCACCGGACATCGCCGGACGGGGGCTTGCCAATCCGATTGCGATGATTCTTTCTGCCGGGATGATGTTTGAGTGGCTTGGCGATGTGCATCAGGACAAGGCCGCGAAGAAAGCTGGAACCGCGATCGAATCGGCGGTCGCGGAAATGCTGGCTGGCGGAGGCCCGATGACAAAGGACATTGGCGGCAGCGCTTCGACCGGCGACGTTGCCAGCGCGGTGCTGGAGTGTATTGCCAACGAATGAGACGAATGGGACAAACCCGTTCGTCATTCGTGAACTTCGTGTCATTCGTTGGCTCCAGGCTCGAGCCGTTTGCAGAACCGCCTTCGGTGGAATTCATCATCCATGACCAGTCAGCATCCCGCTCCGCCTGAAGGCGGGACTACAAACGGCGGGCATCGAATCGTTTCACTGCTACCGTCCGCCACGGAAATCGTCGTCGCCCTCGGACTGCGAGAATGCCTCGTCGGCCGTTCTCACGAGTGCGATTTTCCGGCGGACCTTGAGAATCTGCCGATCTGCTGCAGGCCGACGATCGACGTTTCGGCATCGAGCGGCGAGATCAACGCGCAGGTCGAGCAGCGGCTCGCGAATGCCGTTTCGATTTACAAGCTCGACACAGAGAAGATTGCCGAGCTTCGACCGACGCTCATTCTCACGCAGATGCAGTGCGAGGTTTGTGCGGTCAGCGAAAACGAAGTGCGGGTGACGGTCGAACAACTGGCCGATTCCAACCCGGAAGTCCTCTCGCTTTCGCCCAACTGCCTGGCGGACGTGTGGCAGAGTGTTCGCGACGTCGCAGCCTCACTGGATATCGCAGAGCGTGGTGAGTCGCTTGTCGCAGGACTTCAGACGCGGCTCGACGCAATTCATGAAAGCGTTTCGCAAATCGAACGTCGCCCGAAAGTGGCCTGCATCGAGTGGCTCGATCCGCTCATGACGGCCGGCAACTGGGTTCCGGAACTCGTTGAAATCGCAGGCGGAGAAAATCTGCTCGGCCGCGCGGGCGAGCATTCACCCTGGCTGAAGTGGGACGAACTGGCCGAGGCCGATCCGGATGTAATCGTTGTTTTGCCATGCGGGTTTGACCTCGAGAGAACTCGTGCGGAAGCGGCCTCACTCGCCACCAATCCGGAATGGAAAACGCTGCGAGCCGTCCAGGAGGGAGCCGTCTTCCTGACCGATGGACACAACTTTTTCAATCGCCCGGGTCCGCGGCTTGTTGAGTCTGCAGAAATACTCGCGGAAATTCTGCATCCGGAAATCTTCCCGGCGACGAGTGACCACTGGGTGCGGATGTAGCAACGGGTCGAGGATGTGTGCTTCCCGGTCGCTGGAGCGGAATCGCTCTGCCGCTACGATACCAGGCGAACGAGAACCGAACGCAAAAAACACAGAGCACAACAGATCGGAGCAGCATCATGAGTGAAACGAAAACAGTCTTGATCGCCGGGGGCGGCAGCGGCATCGGGGCAGCGGTCGCGGTCGCCTTTGCGGAAGCCGGGTACAAAGTCGCGATTTCTGGACGTCGCAAGGAAGTCCTGGACGAGGTCGCGGCATCGACCGAGCACGAGATTCTCTGTCACGCCGCCGACGTGGCGGACCGCGAAAGCGTCAATTCGCTGTTCGCGTGGGCGGCCGAAACGCTTGGCACGATCGACGTCTTTGTTAACAGCGCGGGAATCAATATTCCCAACCGGTCGATGGAAAAACTCTCGCCGGAGGACTGGGACCTGGTCATTCAGGTCAACGCGACGGGAGCTTACAACTGCATGCACGCTGTCCTGCCAGCGATGCGGGAAAAGAAAGACGGCGTCATTATCAACATCTGCTCGGTCGCCGGCCTGCGAACGAGTCCGCTGGGCGGTGTCGTTTATAACGCGTCCAAATTCGCGATGGATGCGCTCGGCCGATCGGTCGGCGAGGAAGAACGCGAGCACGGGATTCGCGTGACGACGATCTATCCTGGCGAAGTGGAGACGCCGATTCTCGATAAACGACCGACTCCGGTTTCTGCCGAGCATCGGGCGAGGATTCTTCAGCCGGAAGATCTGGCAGCGGCCGTTCTGATGGTGGCTCAGCTTCCGAAGCGAGCGCGAGTTCCGGAGCTGGTGATGATCCCGACGAGCCAGTCGTTTCAGTAGGCGACCGCAAAGAGACGAGGCGAGGGAGTGAATTGTGAAATCTCACTGTCTCGCTGTGTAGTCGATCCGGAAGGTTCGGCGGTTCGTTCGGATTTCGACGCGTCGCTGTGACGGGTCCGGTTCGACCAGGAAGAGCGCGTCGTTACCCGTTTCGAGGTTCTCGTACAGCGTCTCGCCGGTGCGCTTATCGATGAGGTGGTAAAACGTGTCGTCGATGCGGCTGTTGCCTGGACCGCCTCGCCTGGTCCAGACGAGCACGAGGACCGGGACACTGCCGGGTTGAGCCAGCGGCAACTGAGCTTTCTCAACGGATCGCTCCCAGAGCAGTTGTCCGTCTGCGCGGTTGACGGCGACGAGTCGACCGTTGAGCGGCGTCGAAAACGTGATGGGCAGTTCCTCTTTGCCGACGTTCTTAATCGTGTGAATCGCGATGAACCAGCGGTTGCGGTCGTAGGTACACGCGACTCCGTCGATCGTCGCGGGAACTTCCACTTTCAGACGGGAGACGGACCGGCCACTTTTCAAATCGTGAAGCGTCAGCCGACCGTCGGCACTCAAATGGCCAATCGTTTCCGTGTCGGCTCGAAAGAGATGGGTCGTGCCGGCTGGCAAGGTCCAGGCACGCAGTCCGGTCTTCAGGTCGACGATGAACGCGCGCTGTCCCTCGCCCGCGTGTTGGGCGAGCGCGCTGGACGAGCCAGTCATCAGCACGGCGGGATTGTCAGAGCGAGCGGTCTCGAATCCGGCCAGCGGATGTACGGCGGCTTTGGCACCGTCGGTCGGGCGGAGTGTCTCGACGTGACCTTGTTCTGGACTGACCAGATAGATGGCGTCGTCATCACCCGTGCAAATCGCGTTGCGAGGCAACTCGTATCGCTCCCATAAAAGTTGACCGCTCACCGTGTCGAGGCAGACCAGTCGCCCTCGCGTCTGCACGCACAGATAGCCGCTGCGAACCGGTCCGACGACCGCGATGACTCGATCGAACGGGTCCAGGTAGTTGACTGACGCGGATTCGAACCCGGGAATCGGCCGTGTCACCTGCAGGCCGGACATCCAGTTTCCCTCGACCATGTCCCGCGACCAGACGAGCATCGGCTTCGGTTCGCCGTTTGCCGAGTAGGGCGAAATCGCGAGCAGCTTGCCACCGATTTCGAGGATCAACAGATGGCCCACTCCCCAGCCGCGCGGCAGTGCGAATTCGCTGGATGTTGCCGTCTGCGGAAACGGCACGTCGATTTTCCACGCACCGGCCTCGCCATTTCCGCAGAATCGAACGGTGCGCGTATTTCGCGTCAAGCGTTGCGTGATGGCAACGTCGAGCCGCTCGAACAGCGATCCGGCTTCGCACTCGATGATGACTGATCGAAAGTCGGCTGCGGGTGCCGATTTCTTTTCAATTTCGACGGACGCGTTGAGGTCGTCCCAGTCGGACTTCTGAACCGACTTCAACAGCTCCGCCCGGTCGGCGAGATCGTCCGGCCTCGCGAGGAAACTTCGGACATCAACCTGCGAATTCGACTCCAGCAGGTTCAACAGCTTCAGTGAGGTCGAAGCCGCATCGAGATTGTGGCTGCGGTTCTGGTAAAGCCCGGTGAGTCGTTCGAGGGCCTGCGCAGACGTCCCGACGTCGCTCGTTCCGGCAAGGTGAAGAAGTGAAAGCTGCTTTTGCAGAAACGTTCGTCCGACTTCCGATTTCTCATCGAGCTGCAACGTCGCCGCCCAGGGATGCCCGCTCAGTCGCGTGGCGAGTCGCTGCGCTGCGAAGGGATCGGGACTCGAACGCGCCTGCTGCAACTGCTCGGCGAACCGCTGTCGCAGAGCTGTTTGCATTCTGGCATCGCGCGGGTCGGTTCCGTCAGCCGCAAGGTTGAGGAGCTCACCAAGAACCAGGCGATCATGCCGCACCATCCGTAACGGGCCGTCGAAATGGACGGGCTCGTCGCCGGACGGGTTGAGGTTCAGTACCTGGAAGTAGCGGTCGAGGGCCGCTTCGGGAGCTCCAGTCGAAGTCAATCCCCGCGCGAGGGCATGAGTCAGTTCGATCTCACGCTGGACGTCGGAGTCCTCGATGAGGTCTCGCATCTGCGGCTCGATCAAGCTGCCCGCGGCCGGCTCCTCGGCGAGCCAGCTCGACAGGGTCTGCCACAACTGCTGCTGCGTCGAGCGTCGTTCGTTTCCGCTCAGTGGCGATTCGGCATCCGGCGCGAGAAGCGTCTGCCAGCGCGCGACGGCCGAGCGGAATTGGCCCGCAGTCGCCTCGGCCGCCGCGATCGTTGACGCGCTCAGCGCGACGGACTCTGCTGCGAGGCACTCAGAGAGAACCCGCCACGCGGTGATTTTCTCGGCCGTCTGTTCCAGCACGACGTTGCCGATGCGAACGAGATTTCCCGCGGGTCTTGAGTCGGTCGTGCTTGTCCGGGTGAGCTGCCCGTCTGACAGGCGAACCGCGTTCAGCCGCCGGTCCTGAGTCGGAAACACGTAATAACGGGAATCTTCGCTCGGCGATTCGGACGACTGCGTCTCGGTTTCAGTGACGTATCCCCGGCCGGAAATCGCCGGGACTTCCGTTCGCCATGCTGGCTCGCCGGATTTCAGATCGAACGCGAGCAGGCTGCGCTGCTCGGTCACAACGACGTGGCGTGATGTGGCGGCGACAAGGGTCAACGGCTCGTCCAGCCGGCGGTGCCAGACTTCTTCACCCGTCCTCAGATCAAGCAGCGACAGGCCGAGCTGGTCCGGCGAGGCGAGGACCGCCTGCTGTGCGGAGCCGGTTTCGACCGGAGCGACGGCGAGCTCGCGCCAGCATCGCCACCAGTGTCGCGTCGCACTGCCACCTTGCCCTTTCATCAGTCGGCCGGACAGCTCGAACAGGTCTTCGCGCGGGTAACGCTGTGCCCACAACGGCGTTCTGGTCACAAGGTCAAACGCGACGACAAGACCCGTCGCCGTCGGGCACAGCAGAACTCCGCCGACGGGCACCACCGGACAGGCGAGGAGTCGCCAGTCGACGTCGTTCTGAAGTTGCCGGTCGGTTTCGCAAATGGTTGTCTGCCAGTCGAGCTCACCGTTTTTGCGGAGTGCGTAAAGGCGAATTTCTGGACCGACCTGCGCGAGTCCCCAGAACAGATCGTCGACGAGTTCGGGAGGGCCAAGAAAATAAACGGAGTCCGTCTCCTGAGGTTTTTCTTTGAGCACGTTGTCACTGAAAAAACCGTTTCCGGAAAACACCCACGACGTCTGCCCGGTTTCGAGGTCGCAATGGGCGATGCGGTTTCGACCCGGCACAACGACCCGGCTGTTAAACGGCCCGACAGCCCGCAGTCGAATGGGGACTCCACCAGGCCGGGTCGACTGCGCTCCGTCTGGCGGTGCCGTCTCGACATAGACGACCGACTGGCCGTGAACTCGAAACGTCGAGGTGACCGTGTCGATCTGCAGTTCTTTCGCCAGGTTTCTGGCCATCAGATTCTGCATCGACAGATTCGTCGTGATCCGCGTTCCGACGGAGCTGGCTGACGTCGACGAAGCGTGCTCCCAGTGAACTGTGCCGGTTTCCGGATCGAGCCGCTGGACACGCCCCGGCGATCGAATCAGCACGGAGTCTCCCGCGATGACCGGTCGCGAGCGGAGCAGAATGGGAATCGACTGTTGCGTGTGCTCGTGCAGCGCGTCGGCGATCGCGTCGGATGTTTCGTCGTCGACCGCGGTGGACATCTCCCACAAAGGCTCGCCGCGGAACGGGACGAGTTTCGCGATGTGTGGCTGCGTGTTTCTGTCCCTGACAGTTCCTGGCCCCGAGCTGGCTCGTTTTGTCGAGGAGTCCTCGGCGTCGAAGATCGCGATGATCCCGCGTAGAGCTGCCTCTCGCCCGTCCTGGTCGACCAGCGGGTGATGCAGAACATGGCGGTAAGCAGCGTCCGCAGTCTCGCGGCGGCCCTGGTCGAGCGATTGTGCGGCGAGAAATCTGAGCGCGGACAGGCCTGCCTGTGTTGAGCCGAACCGGACGACAACGTCACGCAGCTGAACGGCGTCTCCGGATTCGATCGCGGCCTGAAGAGCAACTCTGGCCGTCGCGCGACTTTGTTCCTCATAAAGCCGGCGCCCGGGAGCGCCAAGCTTGTCGAGAATTCTTAAAGCCGCGTCCCGCGAATTCAGCCAGTGTTCTTTCTGAGGCGACTCGGCAGAGCCTTCCGCTTGAATCCGAATCCAGGCCGGGGCGTCTGCTTCAAACAGTTCCCGAATCAGGTCGACCGCCAGGATCAGCCGCTCGTCGTCCGCGGCCTGGACGGCGCGGTCGTACTTCGATTGAGTGAGCCGGTCTTTTGGAAGCTTCGCCGAATGAACAAGTGAGCCGGATTCCGCTTTCTCCGGCGGGTCCTGAGCGAATGCTGCTCCGGCGAGCAGACAGAAAACGATCGCGACAAACGGAGGCAGTCCGATTGAGGAAACTCGCGCGAATGTGTTTTGCCGGATTCCCTGCAACGGACATCGCCTTCTGATCGCGGCACCGAAAAGCAAATCACCAGGAGCCAGTCAACGTACTCCACTGTACCCGGTTCCGGCAGAGAGGGAGAGGGAGGCCTCGCAGGTCAGGTTCCGCCTGACGAAGTGGCTGAATGTCGCCTTTCGCTCTGCGAAAGGCGACGATCAGCACAACTCTGGTGCCGTTCGGCCGGACGACTTGCGCCGTTCCGCTACGGTATTGTCTGCAGTGAGGGAGGATGCTGACTTCGTCAGGCGGAGCCTGACCTGCGGCCTGGGAACTGAACCAGCAGGGCCGGCAGCAGGATGAGATCGCCAACCAGCGCGGCGGCGATCGTGGTGAGGGCCATCGTCGCGAACAGAAAGTGAGTCGGCAGGCTGCTGGTCATGACGCTGCCGAATCCGGACACCATCACGACGGTCGTCATGACGAGGGCACTTCCGACGGTCACGAAGGTTCGGTGGATGGCCTCGGGTGGTTCGTACCCGGCCTCACGTTCGTGCATGAAGCGAATCAGAAAGTGGATCGTGTCATCGACGGCGATTCCCAGACAGATGGCGAAAGCGCAGGCGCTGGAAATGTCGAGTGACGTTCCGAAAAAGAACGCTCGCAGTGACGCCGTCGCGGCCAGCGGGAAGACGTTCGGAATGGTCGACAGTAGCCCGATCCGCAACGAGCGAAACGTCACGGTGATGACGAGAAAAATGATGACGGCCGCCAGGGCAAGACTGTGAAAGAGCTCCCGGACGACGCGCTGGACGACTTTGTTCTCGACGATGGCTTCGCCGGTGATTTGCAGTTTGAGGCCGGGATGTCGTTCCTCGATCTTTCGGAACCGGGCATCGAGCCTGTCGAGGACCGGGTTGTAGACAGTCATGCCGAGATCCTGCATCCGGGTGACAACCTGCGCCTGTCGCTCGTCCGAATTCCAGAACTCGTTCCGGAATTCATCGGGCAGGAGCGATGTCAAAGCGAGCTTTTGCGGGCCTTCGGTTCCGGGAATCACGCTCAGCCAGTGCCGCACCGAGAGCGAGCGGCCAAGCAGCTTTTCGGAATTCAGTTCCCGCTCGGTCTCGAGGATGACGTTCCAGACGTCCTCGCGCGGCGTCTCTTCTTTCCAGCTGATCAGAACGCGGAGGAAGTGGATTCCGCCGAAGACTCTGTCGCAGTGCTCCATCGCCTGCGACTCCTCGCAGTTGTGCGGGATGCGGTGAGCCAGGCGGTTGTCCGGCTGCAGCGTCGAGGCTCCGACCGCAAGGACCACTGTCACCAGCACGCCAACGATCGCGACCACTCGCGAGTGCCGGACCACTCCGTCGACCAGACCACCGAGACGCTGAATGTTGGTTCCGACCAGGTCGCGTTCGTAACCTTTGTGGATGTTTTTTCCAAGCCGCGACCCACTGAGCAGCGGCACGACAAGCACGACGGCGACAAACGTCACAAGAACCGCGATCGCGGAGGAACGGCCGAAACTCTGAATGATCGTCGCATCGGCAATCAGGAGTGACGCGAAGCCAATCGCCGTCGTCAGGGAGGTCAGCAGGCACGCGAGACCGACCTGCTCCATTGCCGTTGCCGCGGCCTCACGCTGGCTTCTGCCGGCAACACGCTCCTGCCGCACATGCACGACGATGTGAACTCCATCCGTAAATCCAATAATCATCGCCATGACCGGGACGAGGATCTTCGTGAGCTCGTTGAGATCCTCTCCGACAAACGCCAGCCAGCCGAGCGTCCAGACGACGCCGACCAGCGGGCCGCTGCACGTAATGAGGATCGCTGGAAGACCGCGGAAGATGATCAGAGCCAGGCCAATGATCAGCCCCATCGCTGTGTAAAGGACGCGGTTGTGTTCGGCGTCGAGAGTTCGCTTGTGAGCTCGCCACAGAGCCATCGGCCCGGTGAGTCTCACGGTCATTCCACGCGGTTCGAGGTGCTCGTGAGCGATCGCGGTCACTTTCTGCATGGAGTCCTCGTTCCACGTGTAGACTCCTACCAGCAGCGTCCGCCCGTCCTCCGAGAGCAGGTGGCCAGAAATCAGCGGGTGCGTTGAGACCAGCTCTTTCGCTGAGGCAATCTCGGCCGCGTCCGCATCGAGGCCCGGCAGCAATGGGCGTTGTCCGAAGAGCGTGACCTGTGGAACGCTGCCCATCCACATCACGCCGTACACATTTTCAAGCTGCTCAATCTGGCCCACGGTTTTCCAGAGAGCGCTGACGCGTTCCGGTTGAAAAAAATCGTCGGCCTCAATGACGAGCAACGCCGGGATCCCGGCAACCTTCGACGGAAATCTGCTCTGTGCCTCACCGAGCGTTTCCCGGTCACCCGTGGTCGACCAGGCCGCGTCGCGCGAGTCCAGCAGGCTGTAGCCACTCAGGCCAAGCCCGGGCGGGACGCTCAACAGAACGAACAGCAACCACGCGACCCAGTGATGCTCGGCAAGAAATCGACTCAGCCGTTTCATGAAGCCCCGTACATTCTATTTTCGATTGGCTGCTGCCGTTCGACGAGTTGCCTTCGACGTGGGAGAATCTCAATCCGCAAACTTTACCTGACCGGAACAACCAGACCGCGGAGCACTGTCTGCTGGAGGAATCGTCGCAAAGATCAATCCTCACAATCGGTTCCAGCCGATGAATCCTCATGACCGTCAAACCGCAGCCATGAGGAGTCAGGATGAGCTTTCGAGTCTGCCATGCCGGATTTCTGAACGCCGCCACATTCCTGAAAACGGCTGCCTTTCTGAGCCTGTTCGCCGGAGTCTTCTTTAACAGGGCCGTCGCGGAATCACCGCGGCCTTCGGCCGAAATTAACTGGCAGACGGATCTGAAGAAAGCTCACGCGGAATCGGTCAAGCTCAACCGGCCGATGCTGCTTGTTTTCGAAGCCGAGTGGTGCACCTACTGCCGAAAGATGGAGCAGACGACCCTGGCGACTCCACTGCTGGTTTCGTACGTCAACCACTCGTTCGTCCCGGTGAGGCTCGACCTGGAGAAGGACAAAGACGTTGCCAGAATCCGCGGCGTTGACCGGGTTCCGTGTACCGTCGTCCTGAGTCCCCGTGCCGACCTGCTTGGCCGGCTCACTGGCTATGTGGAATGGCTGAAATACCGAGACGCGTTGAGTCAGGTTCGCTCACTGCACCGGCAACTGGACTTAAAGCAGCACGAGGCGAGTCGAATTCACCAGGTTTCCGCGAAAAAGCCGCTTCCCGAGTCCTCGACCAGGACGGCCGTTAAGAAATCAGGCCACCTGGCGGAATAGGGCGAACCTGCCCCATGTCTCTTCTGCCAGGTCAGTTCCAGCCGTGACGCGGGTCACAACCTGTCTGAATGGAGCGGCTGCAGTTCGAATGGCCGACAAAACTTCCGGAAATCAACATCCAGTGACTGGACCGACACGGAAGAGCCGATAAAACTACCCACCAATGACGCGGGGTGGAGCAGCCCGGTAGCTCGCGAGGCTCATAACCTCGAGGTCGTAGGTTCGAATCCTGCCCCCGCCACTAAAACCCCACGGTTACGAAATTCGTGACCGTGGGGTTTTCTCTTGCGCCCTCACAGAGACAACCGCGAATCCGTCGCGATATCGCCAGTCTCCGCAACATGTTGCGTCCTCGGCCGACTCGTCCGCCCACATCGCTGGTCGCCAACAGAGACAAACCCGAGGCACGCGCCACGTCCCAATTGACCGCTCCGGGACCCAAACTCTCTCTTCGCCGGCAGAGACAATTCGTTCGGGTTATCAGCCCGTCGGGCTCTCTGAGGTCGTTTCGCGTCTTCGAAGCAGGGTTAGAAAGAACCATCCTGTCGGGTTATCGGAACGGCGGACATCGAGAGTGATTGTGGCATAGGTATCGAGGGACGCGGTGGCATGTGGCCGTCGCAATCTCCCGCCCTCGTAAATGCCACATCCGCCATGCCCAAACAATCTTCACCCGCTTCCGATCTGGCCCCGGAAGAACGGTTGACGCAGCTGGCCGCCATTCTCGCGCGTGGCGTCCGCCGTTACCGCAATCTGGCCCGTCGCTACGAATCGGACACTTCCGCAGAACCTGGCGAAAGTCGCGGTGACTCCGTTGAGGTTGTCGGCCAAACGAGGCTCAGTGTGTCTCGATTCCAACGTTAACGGATACCAGAGCGAGAAATGATAGCCATGGAAAACTCGGACCCATCTTTAGTTACTTCCGATCCGATGCGGGAAGAACAACCGCGGCAACTGGCCTCCATTCTCGGTCGTGGTGTGCGTCGCTACCGCAGTCTGGTCCGTCGTTACGAATCGGAAGCTTCCGCCGAACCTGGCGAAAGCTGCGGCGACTGCCTTGAGGTTCTCGACGAAACGAGGCTCAGTGTGTCTCGTTTCCAAGGGCTTTCAGTTCGCGATCAACAATAGTCGTCTTTCGCGGCTGAACCCCACAACCACCTTGTCGCGATCATCGCGACCGGAAAAACTCAGAGAGCCAGAGAGGATTGCCATGAACGTAGAGAATGAAGTCGCTGCGCTGCAGCAGATGTCGACCGGGGAACTCCGCGAACGGTACGCAGACGTCTTCGGTGACGAACCACGATCACGCCACAAGGCGTATCTGATTCGCAAGGTCGCCTGGCGGATTCAGGCCAATGCCGAAGGCGACCTGAGCGAACGGGCGCGTCGACGGGCGGAAGAACTCGTGGTCGATGCCCAGCAATTCCCGGGTCGCTGGAATTCGGGGGAAAACGAGCGATTCTGAGGATCGTGTTCGTAAATGAAGACCTGCTTGTGGGC
>ERZ891418.417-NODE-417-length-14718-cov-9.473709_pt1 | contig 14718 bp, 8 predicted proteins | sample MGYA00521236_ERZ891418 | MGnify/ENA primary metagenome ERZ891418 (study PRJEB32303, sample SAMEA104408696) | aquatic metagenome | biome: Brackish water; feature: Chemocline; material: water | place: Baltic Sea | collected 2014-10-18T10:34:00 | depth 100 m ... | reverse complement strand
CTCGGCCACATTGGAATCATCCGCACTAGCGAACGAACCAGCGAATCGCGTGCTGCGAAACGTGGTCGGAGAACTTGAGCGTGTAGGGATCGCAGCGGCGATAGACGACGCGCCCGTCGCTGCGCAGCATCAGCCAGCCAAAGTCCCAGTTGCGACTCGCGTAGCGCATCGGCGCGCTCGGCCGAACTCGCACCAGCGGATGCGATCCGATCATGAACAGCTTCTGCTCCGTGTAGTAATACGCCGAGCCGCCTTGCACAAAGACTTCGTGGTCCGGGATGCTGTTCGAGTCGTCGGCAAGGTCCGAGCAGAGATTGCCGACTCCGAGCTTGATCGCGCAGCCCGAGGAGAACGCCTCGACGAGTTCGTCCAGCGAGCCGGAGACTACCTCGCCGTCCGCCGAGTGACTCAACACTTCGCGCCACGAGTCGTTGACGCAGTAACGGAACTGATCAAAGTCATAAACGAAGTTCTGGCTGGGGGCGTTCGTCCCGGCATCCCAGCCATCAAGCACGTGGTACTTGGGCATGTTTCGCGGTGGCTGATTCGGCGCGGGTCCGAACGTCGCCTCGACCGGGCCGCCGTCGAGGTGCGGTCGCGCGATCGCCTGCGTGCCATCCTGGTTGTACAGAAAGAAGGACATCGAAGGCCGAGGACCAAACCCGACCGGCAATACAATCGGCTGCCGCAAGCTCATGATTCCCGCCACCCACCTCCGATCGATGCAGTACGTAACGCCGAATTCGGCGACCTCGCGGATTCGCTCGGCACTCGGCGAATCGACGTCGATGTGTTCGTTATGCCGGAACTCGGTGTAGATCCGCAGGTCGGCCGCGCGCCGAATGGCATCCGCCAACTCCGCCGTGCTGCCAGCCACGACGTTTCGTTCCGCATCCAATTCCAAAGCACAATGCCAAGTCGTCATCGTTGGATTTCCTCCTCATGGCACGCCAGACCTCCGCCGACGTCAATCGCGGAATTGGAACGAGAACAGGTCGCCGTCGTGGAGCACGAAGCGGAGGCGGACTTCCTGGCCGACGAGGCGGTTGATATCGGTTGCGTTTTTCCAGGAGGCGGTTTGATCGACGGAATCGCCGAACAACTCGTCGGCGTCGGCGAGCAAGAAGCCGGGGATCGGGTGGCCGGCGGCGTCCTGGATTTCAATGCGGAGGTTGCCGGCGGCGGAGGTTGAGTAATTCAGCGAGAGGCGGCCGCCGGTGAATTTCAGGGGTTTGGTTGTCAGTTCGCCGCCGGTCAGCGGGGCATGCAGCGAGACGAAGCCGTCGAGCCGAATCGTGTAGCGGCGCAGTCGATGAGTTTCGTCGCGCCAGGAGCCTTCGTTGAAGTGCAGCGAGAGTTCGCGCGGGCCGCCGGGCGTCGCGGAACGGGTCTCGAACAAACCGTAGCTTTGGTAGTTGTCGCCGTAGATCCAACGGCCTTCCGCTTCCGGTCCCGGCCTCAGGAAGGCTTCGTCCCAGCGGAGAAATACCCGCCCGTCGCGGCTGGTCATGAACAGGCCGTCGGTCACTTCGGCTCCCGTGTAAGCTCCGCTGCCGGCGATGGAGGCGGCGAATTGGCTTCGCGTCTTCACCGGCTCCAATTGCTTCACGTGATCGGTCAGTGGGCGCGAAACGAAGCGGGTCGGAAAGCCCATCAGAATGTGCGGTGCTCGGTGATACGGTGCGATCTGATTTGTGTACATCTGCTGAGGCGGCGAGTCAGCCTGATACGTCAGTCCCACCGGTTCGGACCACGTCTTGAAGTCGGTCGAGTGCGACACGCCGATCGAACGCAGCCCCTTGAATTCTTTCTCGCTGAAGTATCGGACATACATCGAATACCGCTGGCGAATCGCGTCCCAGAAGACTGTGTTGTGCGAATCGAACGCTCCCGTCGTGACGACCGGCCCTTCGCTGAGTTTCGACCATTGGATTCCGTCGGCCGACTTGAACGTCAGCAGCCCCTTGCTCGCGGTCGTGCCGCCGACCGCCTTGTAACGCTCGGCGGGCGCGCACGCCGGGTTGGTGTCTTTGAACGGAGCGAAGTTGTGCGTCTCGTAACCGCCGCGCCACAGGATGTTGTTCTCTTTCGTCCCCGTGTTGTTCATCGTCGGCGGCCAGTCGAACAAACCGAGGTTCGGCTTCACCCAATGAACCCCGTCGCGACTCTCGGCATAGCAGACCACTTCCGATTGAGCCTGTCTTAACGGCGGCGGGTCGATGATGTAGCGGTGGCCTCGATAGTACATCCGATAGATGTCGCCGTCCTGAAACACGGTCGCGTACCCACTGGCGTTCCCCTCCCACGGATTCTCGAACGTGAGCGCAACTTCGCGCGGCGTCGGATGATGCAGCCGAAACTCAGCTCGCCCATCCATCCGCTCGACCAACGCCTGGTCGACAAACAACTCCCGCCGCGACCCGATGTCGATCGGTTCGGCAGCCAACCCTGCGACTGCCCAGGCCGAGATTGCAAAAACGATGAAACGATTCAACCAACGACGCATGCTGTGCTCCTCAGACGGTGAAGCCTGTCCGTGTGAGGACTCAGAATACCGTGGTCGATGCTGCTACAAGAGCGACCCTTTCAACCAAAGTACGCAGGAACCTGTGAAAAACCACGTGATGTAACATGAACCACTCGATGAAATCGACTCGCCTCGAACTTGTGTCAGTTGCTAAAAGTGCCTTCATCTGTAGCGAAACTCGCCAATAGTTTCGGCCTTTGGAGCCGCCCCGAAACTCTTGGCGAGTTTCGCAACCCGATCATTGAGCGATGAACATACCCAAGGAATCACAACCATGACCATCGGACGATTTGTTTTGTGCCTGGCGCTGATGATCTCCTTCGGTCAATCGAAAGTGTTTGGCCAGCAGAAACTTGGCACCCTCAACGCCGACCGCATTCTGTTTCTGGGAAACAGTCTCACTCTTCACGGCCCGAAGGCGGAGATTGGCTGGCACGGCAACTGGGGCATGGCCGCCAGCGCTCAAGAAAAGGATTTCGTCCACCTCCTGGCGGCGGCGATGGATGCACGAACCGGTGGTCGGCTGGTTCTTGAGCCAACACCCATCGACGGGACCAATGCGGCCGAAAACGTCCTCAATATCGCAAATATCCTGGAGCGGGAGTACGCCGGCTATGAGGCTGCTAAAATCCAAAAGCAGCTCGATTGGAAGGCGAACATCGTTGTCTTGCAGTGCGGAGAAAATGTGCCTCCGCAAGGCTTTGATGCGGATGTTTTTCAGAAGAGCTTGAAGGCTCTGCTGGACGACCTGAAGGCAGCCACTAATCCGCAGATCTTCGTGACTGGCAATATCCTGTGGGGCAATCCCGGCCTGGACGAAATCAAACGGAAAGTCTGCGCCGAGGATCCCGCACACCGCACTTTTGTGGACATCAGTGCCTATCAGTCGGACATTCCAACCAACGGTCCCGTGGGGCACCCCAGTGATGCGGGCATGAGGCTGATCGCCGAAACTCTGTTCGCGGCCATTTCCCAGCAAGCCAAGCTCGTTGAGTTGTCGGAAGCCCACCTTGCCGCCGTGAATCGTCAGCGGCGGATTTATGTGAACAACGACGCCGGTTACGATGCGGTCGCCATGGGGCCGAAGTTGACGCCCATCAAGCCGGACGAATGGCTCGCGGCGAGATTCAGCGCGTTCGACCGGCCGGGCAGTCAGGTGGATTGTGTCGGTTGGTGCCTGGATGAAGGGAATATCGCCGCGTATCCCAGCAAAATTATTCCGGAGTTGCAGTATCCCACGCTGCTGCGCTGGCGCAAGGAGGGTATCGACATCGCGCAGAGGATCGTCGAGGAGAGTCACCGCCGCAAACTGGAGGTCTTCTGGGAGCATCGCCTGAATGGCGCCGATCGTGAAGTGGATGTGACCACTCCCGCCCGTCACCCGCTGAAGGATGCTCATCCGGACTGGCTGCTGGAAGGGGGCTGGTGGCAGCCGGGTCTGTGGAATTTTGCGGTCCCCGAAGTGCGCCAGTACAAGGTCGCGGTGTTGCGTGAAGTCGCCGAGCGCTACGACCTCGACGGCCTCAATCTCGACTTCGGTCGCCATCCGCCCTACCTGCCCGCTGGCAAGCAGTGGGAGCACCGAGAAGCGTTGACCGACTTCGTGCGGCAAGTGCGGTTGATGTTGCAGGACGTGGCACAGAAGCGGGGCCGGCCGTTTCTATTATCGGTACGTGTCGCCGATTCTGTCCCAGGTTGTCACTTCGATGGCTTCGACATCGAATCCTGGGTTCAACAGAACCTGATCGACATGATCATCATCGGCACGCGATCGATCCAAGTCGATCTCGCCGGGTTCAAACAAGTGGTCCGTGGCCGTCACGTCAAACTTTATCCCTGCATCGACCAGCATCACTCGCCAGATGGCTACCATGCCGTCCCGTCGCCCGAGTTCCTTCGCGGCGTCGCTGCGAACTGGTGGCATCAGGGAGCCGACGGTATCGCCACGTTCAACTTCTGGAACGAGCTGCCCGAAGCTGCCAAGGTGATCGGCAGTTCCGGGCCGTTGCTCGATGGCAAATCGGTGCATGCGCTGGTCTACAAGGAACTCGGCGATCCGAAACAACTGGCGCCGCTCGACAAGTGGTTCGTCGTCGCTCGTCGATACGGAGGCGGGTTCTACGACCGTCTGGGAAACCGTTGGGACGACTACACCAACTTGAATCATCAGGCTCCGTTGCCCCAGACACTGGGAGCCGATCCCGCTTGGGTGGAAGTCCATGTCGCAGATGATCTCACTAACCCCGCAGCACCAATCGAGCGGCTGGAGCTGCGGTTGTTGCTCTCCTCGAAGACGGATCCACAACAGGTCCGCGTCAAACTCAATGGCATTCTGCTCCGCGATCCGGCGAGCGAAGATCACTGGTCGATTTACCGGTTGACTCGTGAGCAACTGGCAGTCGGACGCAACCTGGTGACGCTGGATGACTCATCATCGCAGTCCCGCGACAAACCGCTGGCTCTCGAAAAGGTGGAAGTTCACGTCCGTTACCGCAAGTGATGTTTGTAGTCCCGCCTTGAGGCGGCAGGGAATCGTCGTGTTTCCGCCTGAAGGCGGGACTACAAACGTTGTCAAACAACGTAGCCTCCCGTGCCAACACATGCTAATTTGTTGATGCGTTGGAATGACTCGCTAATCAGGAACAGACTCCGTAGCGAAACTCGCCAAGAGTTTCGGCCACACGTGATTCCGAAAGTCTTGGCGACTTTCGCTACCACGAAATTGAGCGTGTATTTCGAGTCAATTCCTTAGTCAAGTTCTTCACGGAAAGACCTCACATGCTATCGATTTTGAGTCCACAACGCGCACGCACTTGCGATGGACACTCCCGTCGGCATTTCCTGAAGCTCGGCGGATTGGCATTGGGCGGGTTGTCGCTGCCGCAGATTCTCCAGGCCGAGGAGTCCACTGCGGCGACTCGTGGCAAATCACTGTCGCACAAGGCGATCATCATGATCTACTTGTCCGGTGGACCGTCGCACCAGGACATGTACGATCTGAAAATGGACGCCCCGGTGGAAATCCGTGGGTCGTTCCGTCCGATTGCCACCAACGTACCCGGCATCGAAATCTGCGAGCACATGCCCCGTCTGGCGAAGATGATGGACAAGTTCGCCATCATCCGCTCGCTGTACGGTGGACCGGACCAGCACGCGTCCGACCTGTGCCTGAGCGGCTACCCGATCGGTCCGAAAGGGCGTCAGGACGATCATCCGTCACTTGGTTCCGCTGTGGCGAAGATTCAGGGAGCAGTCGATCCCGCCGTGCCGCCGTTTGTCGGGCTGACGACGAAGACCGGGCACGCTCCCTATTCCAATCCCGGTTTGCCGGGCTTCTTGGGTCACGCCTACGCACCGTTCCAGCCCGACAGCAACGGCATGGCCAACATGCGGCTGAACGGCGTCACGTTGGACCAGCTTCGGAATCGTCAGACGCTGCTGACGAGCTTCGACAGTTTTCGTCGGCACGTTGACGCCAGCTCGGAGCTGCAAGTGGTCGATGCGTTTACTCAGCAAGCGTTCGATGTGCTGACGTCGAGCAAGCTGGTCGAAGCGATGGATCTCGACAAGGAAGATCCAGCGTTGCGGGATCGTTACGGCCGCGGTGCTTCGTCCCCCGCGTTCGGCGAAGACGCGGGACCGCACTGGATGGATCAGTTTCTGATGGCTCGGCGGTTGGTCGAAGCGGGGGTTCGTTGCGTCACGCTCTCATTCGGCAGTTGGGATCGTCACGGCCAGAATTTTGAACGATTGCCCGAGCAGCTCGGCAAGCTCGATCAGGGAGTAACCGCGTTGGTGGAAGATTTGCACGCGCGCGGACTTGATCAGGATGTCAGTGTCATTGCCTGGGGTGAGTTCGGCCGCACGCCGCGGATCAATCCGGGTGGCGGTCGAGACCATTGGCCGCAGGCGTCATGTGCGTTGCTCGCTGGCGGCGGCATGCGCATGGGGCAGGTGATCGGCTCGACCAATCGTCTGGGAGAAGTCCCACAAGATCGCCCGATCCATTATCAAGACGTGTTCGCGACGCTCTACCGCCAACTCGGCATCGACGTGAACACCGCCACCATCACCGACCCCAACGGCCGCCCGCAGTATCTGCTTGACCGTCGGGAGCCGGTTCGCGAACTGGTGTAAGAACGGGCAACTCATGGATGGCTCGACACCTGCCGTCCGGAGACTCAGGCCGCGCGCAAGTTGAAGTCAACAGCATTCGAGGAAACTCAGCATGTCGAGCGAAGTGATGTCGTTGCCGAACCGATTCTCCCGCCGAGACTGCCTGCGACTGGGCTTCGGCGCGGCGTTGGCGGGAGTCGCCAACTCGCCGATTCGCGCTCTTGAAGACACGAAACCGCAGTCGGCACCGAAATCGGTCGCCGCCGTGGCGACGATTTACTTTCGCAACTCGCACGCCGATGTGCTCTTGACCAAGATTCTCGAAGGCTGGAAACATGACGGCGGGCCGGGACCGGCGCTGAAGCTGGCCTCGATCTACATCGATCAGCCGGAGGGGAGCGAGTTCGGCCGGGAGCTGTGCAAGAAACATGGTGTGCCAATCTTCGATTCGATCGAAAAGGCCGTCACGCTTGGCGGCAAGTCGATCCCCGTCGATGGAGTGCTGAGCATTGCCGAACACGGCAACTATCCGCTCAACGAAATCGGCCAGCAGCTCTATCCGCGCCGGCGATTCATGGAAGAGATCACGGCGGCCTTCGAGAAGCACGGACGCATCGTTCCCGTGTTCAATGACAAGCACATCAGCACCGTCTGGGACGACGCGAAATGGATGTACGACCGCGCCGTCGAAATGAACGTGCCGTTCATGGCCGGTTCGTCACTGCCAGTTGGTTTTCGCAGCCATCCGTTCGACCTGCCGCTCGGCAGCGACATCGAGTCCGCGGTTGGTATTGGGTACGACGGACTGGACATTTACGGATTCCATGCGCTGGAGAGTCTTCAAACGATCGTCGAGCGTCGCAGAAATGCCGAGCGTGGCGTCAAGTGGGTGCGCTGTCTGGAAGGCAAGGCGGTCTGGCAGGCCGTTGCGGACGGCTGGGTCGCGTCGGACGTCATGGACGCCGTTTACAACGTGATCCCCAAATCGAAACAGAACATCCGCGAAGACGACAAGGCGGTGCTGTTCCAGTTTGAATACACGGACGGCTTCCGCGGTGCTCAATTCATGCTGTCGAACGCCCAGTTGACGGGAGTCGGAATCAAGCTCAAAGGACAGGCACCTATCGCCACTGGCTTCGAAGAGCGAGCAGAACCTCGCTATCCGCATTTCGCCTACCTGCTGAAAGCGATCGAGACCATGGTGCATACGGGACGGCCGACGTATCCCGTCGAACGGACATTGCTGACCAGCGGCATGCTCGATCGCGCGTTGAATTCCCGCGCACAGGGTGGCAAGCGTCTTGAGACACCCGAGTTGGAAATCAAGTATCAGCCAGTCGCTTATCCCCACGCGCCGGATGTTGATTTGCTGAGGCTGGTGAAGACGCGGTTGTAAATTGTTCGGGCCGCACATAACCCATGGGCGGCAATTAAATCATCGAACCGAATTATTGACCGCCAGAAGGAAATGAAAGTGCTGAACTTCATCGAAAAGATCTGCGGGCGACGGCCGGGCGAGCAGCGGAGTCGGCGCGATGTCTTGGAAATCGGCACGCTCGGTCTGACAGGAATGACACTGGCGGATCTGCTGCGCGCACGAGCCCACGGGACGGAACAGTCGACGCCCACCAGAAAGACCTCGGTTATCCTTCTGTTTCTTGAAGGAGGCGCTTCGCAATATGAGACGTTCGATCCAAAAAATGAGGCACCCGTCGAGATTCGCAGCCCGCTTGATTCGATCTCGACGCGATTGCCCGGCGTGCAGTTTTGTTCGCTGTTTCCTCAGATGGCCCAAGTCGCGGATCGGATGGCGATTGTCCGCTCGTTCACGCACAGCGACGGCGATCACGGCGGTGCCGCTCATTGGGTCAAGACGGGCCATCCGTGGCCGCCGCCGTTTTTTGGCACGTCGGGTTTGCGCATCAAGCAGTTGACGCCCTCGATCGGCTCGGTCGTCGCCCGCGCTCGGGGCCCTGTGCATCGGGAAGCGGGAGTTCCGACCTACTTGAACATGCGGACGATTCCTGGCTACGAGGGAGACAACGCGGCCTGGTTGGGCCCCGCAGCCGAGCCTTTCCACGTGGGCACCGGAAACAGCACGCTGATGGCGAACATGACGCTGGCGATCCCGCGCGACCGTCTCACCGACCGCCTGACGCTGATGCGATCGCTGGATCGCCTGGAGCAGAGCCACGATCAAAACAGTGCCTGGGGAGGGGTCGATGAGTTTCAGGATCAGGCCCTGCGCGTGATCACTGGTCATGCACGACAGGCGTTCGATCTGACGCGAGAAGAGCCCCGTCTGCGCGAGCGATATGGTCCCGGCCTTGGTCAGGAGTTGCTCTTGGCGCGGCGCCTGTGCGAAGCGGGAGTCGGCTTCGTCACGATCAACAACAGCACCAGTGGCAAAATTGACGGCTGGGATCACCACATAGACATCATCCCAAGCTGTCAGTTCCTGTGTCCGCCATTGGACCAAGCCGTGTCGGCCTTCATCGACGACGTGCGCGAGCGCGGCCTGGACGAGGAGATACTGCTGGTCATCACGGGAGAATTCGGGCGCACGCCTCGCATGAACAAGAATGCCGGCCGCGACCACTGGGCACCGATCAATCCGCTGATCCTGGCGGGAGGCGGCTTGAAAATGGGCCAGACCATCGGCGCCTCGGACTCCCACGGTGCTTATCCGCGAGAACGACCGATCCTCCCCGAGGACTTGATGGCCACGTGCTTTCACGTTTTGGGAATCGAACAAGACTTGCAGTACGTCCATCCTTCCGGACGCCCGATTTCCATGATCCATGGCGATGGCCGGCCCATCATGGAATTGCTGTGAGGAGTATTCATGGCACAAATGCACGCATTATCCTGCCGTCGGCTTCACCAATCATCGCTCGCCAAAGCTGGCTAAGAACAAAGAACAGCCTTTGAACACTCCACAGATATTGATTCTGCTGGTGCTCGGGAGCGCGAGCATCATTCTGGCCTCCGATGGCCAGGAGGCTCCGGTTACTTTGGATGCGGCCAAAGAACAGGGACGCGCAAAATCCAGATTCTTGAAGGAGACGAAGGAGGCCGCGAAAGCGACCGGCGCCATTCCGAAGGCGAACGTTGCTTTCTTTCAAGAATCGGTGGGACCGATTCTGAAGAAGAGTTGTCTGGCCTGTCATGGGCCAGACAAGTCCGAGGGCAGGCTTCGCATCGACCAACTGAATCCTGATCTGCTGACCGGCCCCGATGTGGAGCGATGGCGCGAGGTTTATAACGCTCTCAGCAAATCAGAGATGCCCCCCGAAGACGAACTGGATTATGCGCTCGCCGACGCAGATCGCGGTCGCATCGTTGATTGGCTTAGCAAAGAACTGAACACGGCGTCTCTCATGCGTCGTAACAGCCAGGAGCATTCGTCTTTTCGCCGGATGACGAATTACGAATACAACTATGCTCTGCAGGACCTGCTTGGTCTGCCTTATGCCATCGCGAACGGGCTGCCGCCGGAGACTGCATCTGGGGACGGCTTCAAGAACAGCTCGGAATTGCTGCAGATGTCTGTCATGCAGTTTCAGATTTACCGTGAGATCGGACTGAAAGCGATCAAGCGGGCCACGGTGAGTGGTGAGCGTCCGAAGGCCGTCAATTACGTTATTTCGATGAAGGAAGAGATGAAGAAGGCGGCGTCCGGAAAGGATGCCAAGATATTCGATAAGAGTGATGAAAGTTACCGAACGCACAAAAATCAGCAACATCTGTTGAATCGGGAGACAGGCAAGGGCATTCACTTCTCCGGTGGAAAGGCGATGCCGCGGGACGAGGCTGGTGCCGGGCAAACGCCAGCGGCATCTTCTGTTGTGCTGGTTCTTCCTCGATCCAACGAGCTGAAGCTCGACCTGGATCGCTTTCTTCCCGATGAGGGCGTCATGCGAGTTCGCATTCGAGCAGGTGGCTCGACGATGAACCCTGACGAGTACGCCAGCCTGCGTCTGATTTTCAGCGCCCACACCAGCAACGACGCAAGTTTCTCGGAGGTCATCAGCGAGCGCGACATCCCCGTGACGGCGTCAACCGACGACCCTCAGTTCATCGACTTCCACATCCCGCTTAGCGATATCCAGCGGAACCCATTTCGACACCTCGCCCCGACTTTTCCGCGGCGAGACGAGTTTCTGCACATTCTCAATGTGTCCAATGCACGCGACGGTGAAGAATCTCTCCAGGTTCTGATCGACACCATCGAAATCAGCGCTCCGTTTTACGAGCAGTGGCCGCCGAAAACTCACACTGACATCTTCTTTGAGAGCGCCAACAAGAGCGACGAACAAATCTACGGCCGCGAGGTGCTGAGTCGATTTCTAAGGCGTGTCTGGCGCCGACCTGTCAACTCGCAGGAGGTTGATCAGTTCATGGCCTTGTTTGCGAAATACCGGCCGGAATTTGCGACGTTCGAAGAAGCCATGGTGGAAGTTCTGGCGACCGCACTGGCGACCCCGGAGTTTCTCTATCTGACTCAACGAGTAACCACCGGCGACACGAACTCTCCGGCAAGGATCAGTGAGCTGGAGTTTGCGAATCGTCTCTCCGTGTTTTTGTGGTCCAGTATCCCTGATGACGAACTACTGGAACTTGCGGAGCAGGGAAGACTCAGAGAGCCAAACGTTCTGACCGCGCAGGTGAAACGCTTGCTGGCTGATCCGCGTTCAAGACGATTCTCTCAGCACTTCGTTGAGCAGTGGCTTGGATTGGACAGGATGAACAGTGTCACTCATGTCACAGACAGCTCATTGCAAGACGCGATGCTGGAGGAGCCGGTCGCTTTCTTCGAGGAAGTCCTGGAGCACAATCACAGCGTCATGGACTTCTTGCATTCCGACTACGCAGTCGTCAACGAACGGCTGGCGGCGCACTATCGGATTCCGAAGGTCTTCGGCCCGCATTTCCGCCGAGTGCCGATCACTCCGCAAACACATCGCGGCGGCCTGTTGACGAGTGCCGCGATCATGACGATGAACTCCGACGGCACGGATTCGCATCCCCTCAAGCGCGGCGTCTGGATGCTAAAACGCATCCTCGACGATCCGCCGCCGCCACCGCCGCCGAATGTCCCGGAAGTTGATCTCACGGACCCGGAGATTCTGAAGATGACGCTGAAGGAGCGGATCATCAATCACCGGAACAAACCGGCGTGTATCTCGTGTCATTCACGGATCGACCCGTGGGGAATCGCTTTCGAGAACTACGATGCCCTCGGAGAATATCGGACTCACCTTAATAACCGGCCTGTCGATGCGACGTCAGAACTGTTTAATCGCCAGCCACTGGCGGGTATCGATGGACTCAAACGCTATCTGTTGACGGACCGACAAGATCAGTTTTCCCAAGCGATGGTCCATAAACTGACCGCGTATGCACTCGGCAGACCGCTGACTTTTGGCGACAGTGCCGACATCGACAGCTTGACCGCCCAGTTCAGACGACAGGATGATGGGCTGAGCGACCTGATCCACCTGATCATCAACAGTGACCTTTTCAACTCAAAATGAGCGGCCAGGAAAAGACCATGAATGATAAGACCATGTTGTTGAGTCGTAGAACGTTTCTGCACGGCACCGGAATCGCTCTGGCTTTGCCTTGGTTTGAGACGTTTTCTGTCGGCGGCCCAACCAAAGATGAGACTCCGAAACGGTTCGTCAGCGTCTATCACCCGGATGGTGTTGGATTGCCGCTCAAGTCCGATCCGGCATGGAAAGACTGGAGCTGGTTTCCCCAGGGCGGCGAGAAGGACTTTCGTTTGACCAAAGTGCTGGACGTGCTCGAGCCACTGCGGAGCGATATCACGATCTATTCCGGGCTGTCGCATCCTGCCGCAAGATCCGTTCATGGCCATTCGAATGCGGACCAGTACTTGACCGGCGCCCCAATTGGTGGAAACGGGCCGTATCGGAATACGATTTCGCTGGATCAGGTCTACGCGCAGCACGCGGGCGACTTCACTCGACACTCCTCGCTGGTCATGTCGACCAATGGCGGCGTTGGCGGCCCGCGTGGCGCCCAGACTCAGTCCTTCAATCGCGAAGGACGTCCGATTCCCGCGATGAACAAGCCCAGGGAAATCTTCGACCTGCTGTTTGTGACGAGTGGCAAGGACGCCGCAGCAAGACTGGCGAGAAGCAAGAGTGCCCTCGATCTGCTGATTGATAATACCCGTTCACTCGGACGGCAACTCTCCAGTCGCGATCAAGAGACTCTCACGCAGTACCTTGACGCAGTGCGTGATACGGAGTTGAAGCTGGCGAAGGCTCAACGATGGATCGATACTCCGATTCCTCAGGTCGATACCCGCAACCTGCATCTGGATGCTGAGCCTAAAGAGGCCCGACTTTATTTCCAGACGATGTATGAACTGATCTATCTGGCCTTTCTGAGCGATTCGACTCGCGTGGCGACGTTTCAGTTGGGCAGAGAAAACGGCGAAGGCCCACACGACCTGCTGTCACAAGCCGTTGGTCTGGGCGCCGCGCATGGCCTGACACATGAAGTCAAGAAACCGGGCGGCTGGCAGAACCTTGGCACCTACAACCGCTATCAGGCCGAAGAATTCGGACGTTTCGCACAGAGACTCAAGGACACTCCCGAGCCGACCGGTCACGGCAACATGCTCGACAACACGCTGGCCATGCACGGCTCAGCTTCCAGCAGCTTCCACCTCTCGCGCAACTACCCGATCATCTCCGCCGGCGGCAAGAACCTCGGCTTCACGAACGGCCGCTATCTCAAGTTCGGCAAAGGCAACGAAGACAATCAGGCCGGTGCAGGCATCGACACGGATGCCGGCTGGCAAAGCAAGCCGGAAGTGGAAGAGCTGCCGTTGGCGAAGCTCTTCGTCACCATCCTGCAAAGACTCGGTGTCGAAACCGATTCGTTCGGCGGGTCCACCGGAACGTTGAATCGAGTTTGATTCGGGTAGTACCCCCAACAATTCAGACTTTCATCCACAGTGTCATGCAACCCGGCCGGCACCACTGAATCCGTTATCAAGAACCAAGGACTCGCGCGGGGCGAGATGATGATCATGCGACGCACTTCACCGTGGGTGCTGCTGGCTGCCTGCTTGCTTTCCGGCCTCGCTGAAACAGGCCAAGCCGACGAAATGTCGGCCGTCGAGCACCAGCGGGAGACGATTTATCACTCGCCGCAGAAGCCGGGGTTCACGAGTTGGGTCGGTGCCTGGACAATGCCTGACGGCAGTCTGATGGTCAGTTTCACGCAGGCGACAGGGCCGGTTGATGGGCGTCCGCAAGCACCGAAAGAAGTTCAACACAAACTGACGTGGCCACCTCCGGGGCATCCCGGCTACGACATGACCGGACTTGATCTGCGAAACGTCCATCTCCGCTCGAGTGATTCTGGGAAGACGTGGCGGCAGGTCAGTGCCGACGGGTTCAAGTCGTGCATGAACGGCGTCACGAATGAAGCTCAAACGGCGTTGGCCGATGGCTCGATTCTCCGTGGCGTGTTTGGGTTCTATCTGCCCTACGATCCGAACTTGCCTCAGACCGGCTTCTTGCAGCGGTCGAGTGACGGCACGAAGACCTGGAGCAAACCAGAAGTGCCGATCGACGCGGCGAAATTCTCAACATGGCCGCGGCGCATCCGCGTATTGCGCGACGGACGGATTGTGTTGCTGGCTGGTGTTGCATCCGCACCGGCCGGCAGCCAGACGCGGGCGGAATTCAGTGCGGTGGTCGAACCGGCGCTATTGATCTCGTCCGATGAGGGGCGCAGTTGGAATAGCCCCGTACCAGCGATTCTTGCCGAACAACGGGGCGGTTGGACCGAAGAGTTCGACATCGCGGAACTCCCCAATGGCGATTTGCTGACGATCTGCCGTCGCGCGAACGACACCAAACGATGGCAGAGCACACTGAAGAAATCGGACGACACGTGGATCGCGCAACACGCCGGCCCGTCGGTTTTGCCGCACAGTGGCCAGCCGGAATTGCTCGCGACGCGCGAAGGTCCTATCCTCCACATCGCGACCAGCGGCATCCACTGGACCAGCGACGCGGGCCAGACTTGGA
>ERZ891418.414-NODE-414-length-14781-cov-4.761646_pt1 | contig 14781 bp, 22 predicted proteins | sample MGYA00521236_ERZ891418 | MGnify/ENA primary metagenome ERZ891418 (study PRJEB32303, sample SAMEA104408696) | aquatic metagenome | biome: Brackish water; feature: Chemocline; material: water | place: Baltic Sea | collected 2014-10-18T10:34:00 | depth 100 m ... | reverse complement strand
CCTCCGACCTTGGGATGAAGCTCTTCCGAGCCATTGATCCCGCATCCAAGGGCTTCTGGGTTCGCATGGCAGAGGATGTTGAGCGGACCTACCGCATGGGGGTCTTCCGCTCGGGTCTGGAGCAGGGCTTGGAGCCAGAGCAGGCTGCTGCCTTCGCTCGCCGGTCCCTGTTGGACTACGGGTCACCAGGCTCCACAGCCATCAGGGAGAAGGCCGGTCTGCTGTTCGCCACGGCTGCACAGAACTACGCCCTGATGACCGAGATTCTGCCCGCCATCGCTCGCAACCCCAACGCCATCACGCAGATCACCAAGCTCATGCGGGCCAAGCAGCGGGCCATCGACCCCTATGGCTACTACGGAGACAAGTCCTTGCGGGCTCTGGGTATCTTCCCTGTCGGTCCCAAGGGTGAAGAGACCTCAATCATTGGTCCTCAGGCTCCCATCTTCGAGCCAGTAGAGGATGTTCTGGGGCTCCTCTACGGTCTGTCGTCCACTTGGACAGCAGTGACTGAGGCTGAGCAGCTTGAAGACCTGACCGATGCCAGCCGTCGTGCTGGTCGGAAGGGTGCTGATGCCATCATCCCCGACATCGTGGCAGCCATCGACCTGGTTGGTGGTGTCACGGGTTCCAAGAAGGGCATGTCCCGTGATGACATTGGCTCTGCCGGTGCCACGGACTTGCAGACCTTCTGGCGTGCTTTGCTGGTGGCCGACCTGCAAGACCCTGACCACATCACCGGAATTTGGGACACCACCCGCCGCTTCCTTGATCCGGTTCCTGTGATGGCTCCCAAGGGCATGGCATCTGAAGCTGGCCCTCAGTTCTGGTTGGTGCAGCCCCCGGAGGGGACGCCCTACATCCACGCTGGCACTGACGAGGTCACGGGCAAGCCCCTGTACCAAGTCTGGAAGCCAAGCAAGAGGAGCCTTGGCATCATCAAGGCCATCCGCAAGCTCACCCCTGAGATCGTTGAAGATGGTCTCGGTGTGTACGCCGGCACCCATGTCAGTCCGACCTTGGACATCAGTGCTGTCAGCCCCACAGGTGGGTACTTGTCTGTCGGTGGGGCCGTCATTCTCGGGACGGCGGCTGGCTCTGCCAACCCTGAAGTGCAAGAGGCAGCACGGATTGAGCAGATCAGGGAGGTAGCTGAAAAGCGTTAGCGGGACGCTGAGAAGACAAAGGTACTGCGAGCTGCGTGGGCAGCCGACTCCATGGGGAGCGAGGGCAGTGTCAACAACAACGACTGGATGGACATCATGGGCTGGCTCAAGACTCGCGACCTCAAGGACAACATCGTCACCGCTGACAAGATCGACGGCACGATCCTCTCGGCAGCAACCCTGGCCTCCGTGGCCAATGGTGCTGGTGCTTCCCTGGTCGGCGTCGAAGACTTGGGCGGCTTCTACCCGGTCGCCACCGTCGAGGCGATTCTCGCCAGGGTCGGCCCCTTCATCCAGGCTGGCGGCCCCGACCCTGGTCACGGTGTTGCGGTTCCGGTCGTCCGGTCGTCGAACATCCCCCTGACCATCGGCTCTGCTGGTGCCGAGACCAACACGGTCGCAGTGCCTACCTTCCTGGGCCAGCGTCTCCTGATCTCGGTCGATGTCGTGGGCACGGGAACGCGGGTTGTCACCTTCGCCAGTGCCATCAACGTGGCGGGCCACACCATCGCGACCTTCGCCACCGCCCGGCAGACACTCATCGTGGAGGCCATCCAGCTCGCAGGGGTCTTGGCCTGGGAAGTGGTTACCAACAACGGCACCATCTCCCTCTCCTGATAGTCCTCCCTCCACCTGTCTATAGGAGGGGCTGATGGCTCCCAACGTGAAGACTCCGACCCACACGTCCGAGGTGGCCACTAACGTGGCCACTGTCGGCGTGGCATTCCTGCTCGCCAAGGTCCACAAGCACACCCTGATCCCGACCACTGACCCTGCATGGCGTCGGTCGGTCAACTGGCAGGGCTTCCTTGAGACCCTCGTGGTCCAGGTGAAGGCCATCGCCGGAGGTGCGACCGCCATCACCATCAGGCTCACTTGGGATGCTGCTGGTGACGAGTGTGTCATCCCTGACACCGCTGCCACCTTGGCGACGGGCATCACGGCTGCCACGGACGGGAGTGCGACCTACAAGATCGCTGCTCCTGCTCGCCAGCCGCTTGCAGGGCCGGGCAACAGCGACATCTACTTGTTCGTCAAGACAGATGCCGGCACGGTCACCCTCGACAGGTCGCAGCTCACCTGGAGTGAGTAATGCCCATCGTGCCCTGCTTTGACCCTGCCTCTGGAGCCTCTGGCGGGCCCGCTGCGGCTGCCGGCGGAACCTCCGACTTCGACCGGGCGTTCACCGATGTGGACCTCACGGACGGCTCGTGGACGCTCCTCGACCCCAGCACGTTGGTCAAGAGCCTCGCCTACACGGCAGGAAAGAACGTCGTCACTTGGAACACCCTTGCGGTCGGCAGCCAGAACTACAACCCCATCAGCACGGGATCCCTTACCGCTCCTCGGTGGTACAAGGCCCTGGAGATTGACGGGAACGCGGTCACTTCGGCGGACCTCATTCAGTTCGTTTCTCGCATCGAGAACGACGAGGCGGTTGACGACTTCGCGGAGTCCAACATCATCGGAGTCTGTGAGGCTCCCACGTCCACCACACTGACGACGCTCCTCGGGGCAGGCGGGAACTTTAACTGCCTCACCGGGTCGGCTGGTGCTTATGGCCCCTGGAACGTCAACGGGGCGACCACCTCGGGCACTGCCTCGGCTGCCTACGGCGTATGTGCGACCCTGTATGGAGCGGGTCACTCTGGAGCCGGAGCGGGCGTGACCTTCACGTCGGCGGGCGCTCGCGACAATGCTTCCGTCAGGGCCGGGGCAACGGCACTCAGTGCGTCCGCCCCCCTGTTCGTGGTCGTTTGTTTCGGTACGAGGGGCGTCGTCACCATCGCCGAGGACGACCAGAGCAGCAACGCATTCGGCTACGTCGCCTCCGCCCCCTTAAACCCGTAGGACTGCTCATGGTTGTCGATATTGCGTCCATGTCTACCTCATACGTGTCTGGGCCTGGCGTCCCTGGCGACATCTATGTCTCCGTCCCCGTCCTCTTTCTCGTCGCCGAGGTAGACCGCCAGCTCGCCGCCTACGACCCCGCGTCCAGCACGTCTCCATCGGTCGCGAACGCTCGGCCAGTGCTCCGGGCCATCCTCGACGAGTTGGCCAAGCTGCGGGCGGGTGATGTCTGACGCCCTGCTCCTCGCCCTGGTCCGCGACATCTTCACGGATGACGCCACGCTATCGACGCTCTCGATCGGCCCCGATCGCTTCGGCTACGTCTGCGAGGACGAGGACCGAGGGCTGATGCAGCGGTGGACCGAGGAGCAGATCCGATCGGTGAAAGTCAAGAGCGAGACCGCCATACCGGTCGGGACCTACCGCGTCTCCAAGACGTGGAGCCCCAAGTACGGGCGGATGATGTACCTCGTTCACGGCGTGCCGGGGTTCGCTGGGATTCGCATCCACAGCGGCAACGACGACGACGATACGTCCGGCTGCCTGCTGCCTGGGTTGACTCGTGACCCTGCCAAGATGATGGTCTTCCGTAGCCGTGAGGCCGTCCTGAGACTGGAGGCCGTGCTGGACCAGGCGGAGGCAGACGGCAGCGAGATCTGGATTGCCATCATCCGGGACGGCGTGGCGTGGGACGAATACCGGGCGGGCTTGTGATGGAAGCCCTTGTTGCCTCCGGTCACGCCTCCTGATCGGGGTCAAACCCCGACGCAAACACTAATATCACTTGTCCCTGCCCCTGTCCTTGGTAGCTTTGAGGTGCGGTTATGTCTCCCCCCACCGACGCAAAAGACCACCACGCCGCACTTGTGCGAGTGGAAGGACGTGTGGCTGTGCTCGAAGACAAGGTTTCAGGCATGTCCGACAAACTCACCGCAATCGCGAGCACCTCGGCCATGACAGCCGACTACCTCCGAGACATGCGGGATGACCACCGGGCTGACAGAGCCGCTGACATCGAAGACCGCAAGGACCGTCGAGAATGGTACCAGCGAGGCACAGCAGCCGTCTGGGGGCTTGTCCGCCAGCCCCTTGGTCTGCTTCTCGCTGCCATGGGTGCCTACTTCGCATTCAGCTACTTCGGGGTGCCTCAGGCACACGAGCCTGCTGTTTCTCACCCGGCCCCCGTCCAGGTGGAGGCTGACCCCGAAAGCCCAGCAGAGAGCCCCACAGAGGCCCCTGCCACAGAAGTAATGAACGGAGAGTGAGGTAACTTTTGGCTGGTCGGTCGTATAGGTTGACAGGAGGCTCTATGTCTACTCAGCCCAAACCCAGCTCACTTGACCTTGGCGAGATTGGATGTGGTCCCATCGTTGGGCTCATCTTCTTCTTGCCCCCGACCTTGGTGTTCATATACTTCCTCATCGCCATGGGTGTCGCCATGTGTGGCTCTGACACCATGCTCAACTGGGGCCTGGTGACTGCCCTCCGGTTCTTTGTGGCGGTCTTGGGTGGTGGCTCCTGACGCTGGGTTCGGTCTACTGACCTCCAGTCCATGAGCACCTTCAGCAGTGGTTCTGTCTGTGCCATGCGAACCAGGTGTGGGTACACCGACGACTGAGACATCCCGAGTGCCTGTGCTGCCCCCAGACTGGAGTGGCAGTTCACATAGGCCGTCAGGATGTCTGGGCGGTGGACACGTCTCAGGGTGGCACCCAGCGTCCTCTGTCGCACCGGCATGGACTCCCACACTGGTGCCAATGCTGCCAGAATGGTGATGCCTGTCTCGTAGCGGGTCGCCCATGTCCGCTGGGGGATCCCATGTTCAGCATGAGCTGACAGACTTCGGCACCCCTCTCGCTCTCTCCTCATCTGGGTTGAGAGCACCACCCGAAGACGACCAGCCAGCCACGACAGCATCCGACGTACATCACGCTGAGCTGCCATGTTGCCAGTCATGGCAGTCGCCTCCACCCTGTCTGTCATGCTCGCGACCGCATGACACTGTGGGTCTGTCATGGACACAGAGGGATCATGCTGTCTGATCCAGTCCCCATCCTTTGCGACCTCTTCCCAGTACCAAGACCAGTTTGGGTCATCTGATGACCCAGGGGCATAAGTCATGTCACTCCCATGCTCGTACCCGCATGATACCACTGGATTATTCCCTGTGGCTACCAGCAGTCAGCGAGGAGGTAGTCCATGGTATCGACCTCTGTGACACGACCAGGACAGCCAGCCTCCTCCCATTCCCATGTCTCGGTGGCGAGCTGCACGGCAGCTTGAAGTCGAGCGAGAGCTTCTTCGCTGTACTTGTCTGAGAGGCCCGTGGGCTGGATGCGGCAGACAAGACCCTTGCGGTTGTCCCTGTAGGCTTCGATGGACCAGTCCTTGACCCGTGCTGATCTCGGAGTCAGGCTCTCCAGCTTGTAGAGGGCAGTCCCGTCTCGGTCGCTCACAGTGGTCACCGTGTCAATCTGCCAGCCAGCTTGTTCCAAGTCGTTGAGCCGGCCAGTCACGTTCTCGATACCTGTACGGTCCCTGAGCTGTTTGGTGGTCAAGGCACAGGGGTAGTGGGCTCGGAGGAGGGAGAGGATCTCATCGGCCTGTGTCACGCGGCTCATATAGACTCCTTGTTTGTCTATATGGGAAGCCTGATAGTCAGATTATTGGGATTCACTTCCGAGATGGTAGTAGGTCAGCCTTGACCGTGTGACTGATCTGATGGCCGTCAGGATCTCTGAAGGAAGCCAAGAGAATGTCTCCAGCCGATGGATCCTCACGGTGCCTGAGCCCTGTGAGAAGCCCACAGCTCTGATGGCTGCCATCTGATTCCACTCACGGAGGTAGGTCGAGATGAACTTCGGCAGCATCGGAAACCACACAGCCTCCCAGCGGGTCATCTGCTTTGGCAATGTCACCGCCACCATGGCCTCTACTTCTGAGGGCACCAGGTCTGGCAGGTTGTTGGCCACCCACCCGATGGCCTCATGGGCTTGTTGGAGTCGATAACAGATGCTGGTCTGTGAGCGTCCGACCTTGACCCCTATCTGGCTCTGTGACAGGCCCTGTAAGCTGAGCCGGAGGGTGATAGCATAGTGGGTAGGGATTCGGAGGTAGAGCCTCTCCAGACGCTTCTGAGCCACCATCATGGCAGGCTGGTTGTAGCCCGAGACCCATGGGGTGGGCTTGTCAGCTCCGGCATCCTCATCCCCAGGGCGGTAAGGGATCCCTGAGAGGAGCACGCCGTAGGTGATGTAGCCCCGGATGTTGTCATCAGGGATGTTGCCCAAGCCCTCCTCTTGAAGCCGTGCTTCCCACAGGTCAGCGAGTTCGAGCATCATCCCAGAGCGATGGCCGCACAAGCCTGCATCTTTGCCTTCAGCAGCTCATCATAGGCCAGAACCATGAATCGCTTGGCCTCAACTCGGTCATGGGCATTCACAGCCTCCTTGGCCAATATCCTTGCCAGCCGGCAGCATCGCTCGGCAGCCGTCCTGTCAGCACTGGGAGGGGCATGGAGGAGGATGGCCTCGTGGAAGGTACGGCACCCATTTCCAATCAGGTTGTAGTCCCCAAGGTTCGACTTGGTGCCATGCTCCTTGTGATGCTCAACTTGAGCCAAGATGGTGCAGGACCGGTCGTAAGCAGCCCTGATGGCCTTGTACTTGGGGACTGCCAGCTCATTGGGGGTGATGTACACATAAGGATCATTCATGGGAGGGACCTCTCTTGTGGGGACACCTCTATCATACCTGCTATCAAAGGCTGGGGTGGTTTGAGACAGCTCACTTTTGGGGAGAGCTAATACACGGGGTTGACACACCAAGAGCGTGACAGAAATCTCTGCCATAAGCCAGGTTCAACCGTGAGCCGATTTTGGGCTCGGATCGCCTACGGCTTGCCCAGAGCACCCTCTGGGCCGGGGCTGTCGCTCGATGCTCACGCCGGGTAGCCCCTAAAGGATATATCCTTTAGGGTGTGTTCCCGAGCCTGTGAGGGTCACCCGGCCCCCTGGGTGCGAGGGGGCGAGCCGTAGGCGACCCGGTCGACTTTTTCCCCTGGACATCCTGACCTGCTTGACTTAGACTCCTAAGTACAACCAGAGGGGTCTTCATGAGCCAGACAGCACCGACCAAGCAGATCAACGTGACCGTCCCCGCAGACCTTCGTGAGAGAGCCAAGCTCATTGCCGTCAGGCATGACATCTCTCTTCGGGCTCTGGTCGAGCTGGCTCTCAAACGGCAGCTTGACTCCATGTCCTACACCGAGATTGATGCCATCCTTGTGGATGCCAACACCAAGGTCTGACCCCCAACAGACAACCCCCGAGTCCAGGTTTGACGGCCAGGAGGACTCGGGGGGTCGAGGATCACCCAATGAGTATAACAGAAGACCTGCTCTCAGACCATGATAATGACGGCCTACAGGCAGCCCTTGATGCTGCCATCAATGCTGGTCTGGACGCTCAGGAGACTTCTACAGGTCCCCTGATCGCAGTCCAGAAGTATAGGTCCTACACCGACTGTAAGGGCCATGAGGACACCCTGGGATGGACAGCCAAGGGTCTACAGGATCTCCTCACGGTGGTTGAGGTAGCAGATCCCGGACTGCTGGGATGGACAGCCAAGAGTTCAGCTCCCTGTGTCGGCTTCCACAGCCTGGACGGATGGCGGAATGATGACAACGTGGAGCAGGTGTCTGCTGTGGTTTATGACATGGACCAGGTTGAAATTTCCATGGAGGAAGTCCTCGCCGTCCTTGAACTGGAGGGATGGGCCTGTGCTGGTTGGCACTCCTGGTCTCATGTCGATGGGAGTCCTTTCCATTCATTCAGGATCATTCTCCCCTTGAAGGAGAGCCTCCCTCCCCAGTATTCCAGGGATGCTCACAAGACGCTTCTGCGGTGGTTTCAGGACGAACACTATGGGGATGAGTTCACCCCTGACGAGAAGTGCTACAACCCGTCCCGCTGCTACATCCTCCCTGCTGTGCCTACAGACAAGACGGACAAGACTTGGGGTGGACATGTCCCTGTCCCTGTCGTGCATGACGGGGACTATCTGGACTTCAGCGATGAACTTGCTGGTTGGGTAGCCAGGGATGAGAAGCGAGGGCTCCAGTCGAAGAAGAAGGCCAAGAAGAAGGCAGCCAAGGCCAAGTTCCAGACGAAGTATGGTGATGCCAAGAATGCCAAGATCATCCCGTTCGTGCCCAATCTGGATGACGGTCGTGAGGTTCTGTCCATGGACTGGACAGCACAGACACCCCTGTTGGCTTCACTGGGGGCCGTGGAGCACTTCAGAGCTGTGGGGTTGAATGTCGGTCGGGGATACCGGCAGCCCACCATGAACCTGTGCTCTTGGACTCTTTACAGAGCTGGCTACTCCATGGAGTACATCTCCTCTGTGGTGGGTGAGATGGTTGAGAAGGCCAAGCAGATTGACAAGACCTACTATGACAAGAAGCTGGTCCAGAACCTCAGACACTACGAACGGGTGGATGAGCGATGTGGGTCTGATGTCCTGGCCTCCAACATCCTGAAGGTTGCTTGGGAAGGCCACCATGAGGCAGCACGGCACTATGCTCGTGTCCTGGCTCGCGGTATCCACCTCCGCACCTCTGATGGAGGCAAGCTCGACCACAGAGCCCTGGCAGCCGTCATTGGTGTCCCCGTCCAAGCTCTCACAGTGTGGCGGCAATCACTGGTGGATGCTGGGCTCGTAGTCCAAACAGGCCAGTGTCGAGGCCGCCGCTACATCGTGTTCCCATGATCACCAAGGAGACAGCATGAATATCACCACATCACGCGGAATGCTCTGGGTCGGTGGATGGTCCCCAGCAAAAGGCCAGACCAAAGCTGCCCGTGCTCTCGGGGGTCAACGGTTCGATGGAGCATGGATGTTCCCGTTGGCAAAGGAAGCTCAGGTCAGGAAGCTCACAACCCCTGCCAGTCCCCTGTTTTGTGATCCTGCTGCCGAGTGGATCACTGAACCCCAAGGAGAGACACGGTGAGCAACGTGTACTTCCTGTTCGAGCCACCTCCGTGGTCCGCCAAAGCAGACATCCCCTGTGAGGGCCTTGGAGACATCCCAGAGGACGTGGGCACCTACCACCCTCTCGAACCGTTGAAGGCAGCCCTGGCCCATCTCATGCTCGAAACAGAGCGTCTTCAGAAGGCGGCGGCCAGCGACAAGGAACAAACCATCGCAGAGGAGATCCGGGAGTTGACCCAGATATCCATCGAGGACGAACTCACTGAACTGTTGGAGAAGTCATGACCCTGTTTGAAGATCCCAAAGTCGCCGAAGCTCTGGCTCAGTTGGATGCTGCTGCCAATGATGTCGCTCAACTGAGCCAGAGCCTCAGCAAAGCCCTTGACCGCTTTGTCAAAGCTGAGGCCGAGTGGGTCGCTTTGAGGGATGGCACCAAGAATTAATCAATAGTCCTCCTGTATGAAGCCCATAGGTGTGACACCCACCGGAGATCCTCCCCATGACCGACGACCGCAAAGAAGCCATCACCCTGACGGCAACAGCCCTCGACAAAGCCACCCGCCATCTGTTGAACGCCAGCATGACAGGAGACGACACCGCTCTCCTACTTGCCTACCTTGGACTCAGGCGAGCCACACGGCTCCTGGAAACCGTCTGTGACTCTGAAGGTGTCCTGACCTCCGAAGCACATGAGGATGCAGCAGCAGACCCCCTGGAGGGACTGCGAGCCATGATGGAAGCCCTCAAGAAGATGGAAGCCGACCCCACCGACCCCACCGAGCACACGCTGTACCACGTGTGCTGACCCCACAAGCTTGACCCCACAAGCTGAGCCCCACCAGGACAACCCCTGGTGGGGCTCTCTGCTATCAGCTCCGATAGTTACCCGCTTGCTTTCCTGATAGCAGGAGATTCTACAATGTCCGACACCCGAGTCAGCCTCATCACCCGTTGCAGCCCAGCTCAGCGGGACACCATTCGAGACAGCGTCCCTGATGGCATGAGCCAAGGTGACTACCTGCTGGCCTGCATTCTCAGAGGACTCCCAGCCAACATGGTGCCTCCAGTGCCCACCAAAGATGTCGTGGAGAAGGAGTGTTGGACTGGCATGGACGATCCTCAGGCATGGCTTGACCAGGCTCTGCCCTACATTCTTGATCCCAAGAAGGGGTTCCGTCTTGGTGAGCTGATGAGGAAGCTTCAAGCTGAGACGGGCATCAAGGCACCTGCGAGAGAGATTGAACGCTGTCTCCACAAGAGACTCCGTGCCAAGAAGAAGATGGGTCGGTGGTACACGGGGTCTCAGTCATGATCTGTGTGGCCTGTGGGAAGAAGAGCACGGTGACCACCCGGACGCTGCCAGCTTGGAAGCGGCAAGACAAGAGGAACTATCGAACCAGGAAGTGCTCGGACTGTGACACGACCTTCTCGACAATCGAGGTACGACGGGATGAACTGGTAGACCTGGAGCTGACAGCAGAGGCAGCACAGGTCATGGAGGAGCATGAATCCATCCGAGACTTGAACCATGAGCTGGAGAAGCTGCTCCGACCTGCCATGACCGTCATGGAGGCTGCTCTCATCCAGGAGGCTCCCAACAAGACGCTCACTGACCTTGCTTGGAAGGTGCTAATGGAGCGACAGGAGTACCGGAACCAGCTCACCCAAGGTGTTGATCCCATCTCTGATGAGCACAAGGAGCTGGCTGCCATCCTGGCTCTGGTGCCGGATGAAGTGTCGAACGGGTGACCGCCTATGTGCCAGAGGGCATCCCAGCATCCATGCGACCGAAGGTTCAGCGTCTTGTAGGCGACCTGGACCTCTTTGCGAAGCTGCACAAGGTTCAGGACAAGGACTCCAAGCGTGAGGTCCCGTTCGTCGCCTTGCCGATGCAGGAGAGGATCTTTGCTGCCGTCAGGGCAGGACACACCCGCATCGCGGTCATCAAGGCGAGGCAGGTAGCAGCAACGACTGGCTGCAAGATGGCCATGCACCATCTCTGCTATGCGACCCCATACGCGGCCATGCACGCCATCGTGAGCATGAGGGCTGACTCAGCCAGTGCTCTGCTGGACGACCATCGAAGGTGGCACCATCACCCACCCAAGGCTCTGCAAAGGCCACTACGGACCAGCTCCAAGACCCAGCTTGTCTATGGGGACACAGGTGCCAGCATCCAGGCATTCACGTCCCGGTCCACCACGGGCCTCAGGTCGTACACCCCGACCGCTGTGCTCCTGTCTGAGTTCGCTTTCGCACCAGACCAGGATGAGCTGCTGGCTCAGGCCACAGCAGCCGTTGGGCAGGGTCTGCTCATCATTGAGAGCACGGCCAACAACCCTGGCGACTCCTTCTCCCGGATCATCGCTGGAGCCCCAGAGAATGGCTGGCACGTCATCACGATGTGGTGGTGGGAGCACCCCGCCTATGAGACACCAGCCGCCGACATCCCTGCTGACTTCGTGCTCACCGAGGGCGAGAAGCAGATTCAGAGCCACTACGGTCTGAACCTTGGGCAGATGCACTGGCGGAGGATGGAAGTCGCCACACTCGGGGAGGTCAAGTTCAGACGGGAGTACCCCGCCTGTATGGACGATTGCTTCCTTGGACGGGAAGGTGGCTACTACTCTGAGCTGGAGCTGGCCGACATCGACGTGCTCGAATTCTCAGCTCTGGGTGAGACTGCGGGCAGAGAGATTGAGGCTCCGAACTCAGGTGACTTGTATGTCATGGGAGTGGATGTCGGTGGTGGTGTTGGTGGTGCTGGTGACTTCAGCACCATTGCCGTCGTCAGCATCACGACCCGTCAGCCGGTCTACACGATGCGGAGCAACACTGACACTCCAAGGGAATGGGGCCACAAGGTCGTACAGGTGGCTTCCAGGTACAACATGGCCTTCGTCCTTGCCGAGAGCAACAACCACGGCCATGCCCTGCTCCAGACCCTACAGGACTGTCGGTACATGCAGCAGTGGAGAAACCCAAAGACCAAGAAGCCGTGGGTCACGACCTTGCAGAGCAAGCTGGATGCCTTCGACACGCTCCGTGAGGCTCTGCAAGTGATCAAGATGATGGACCGGGTGACATGGATGGAGATCAGAAGCCTCACCATCCCTGCTGGCAAACTGTGCCCCGAGGCCCCTACAGGTGGGAATGATGATGCCGCTGTGGCCATGGCTCTCGCCTATCGAGCCCTTCGAGACGCTCCCGGTAGCTGGAGGCTGAGAGCCATGATGTCACAGCCCGACCGCGTGGACACGCTCCTGGCGGCGTCCCGTGCCCGGCGTCTGCGGTCGAGTAACAATCCCTTCTCCCGGTGACCCACATGCCTCTCGACCCAGCGGCTGTCCAAGCCATTGTCACCCAGCACACGAGCTATTGGGACGGGCAGCGTCCGAGAATGAGGGACTACAAAGCCCTCTACATGACGAACTTTTGGGACAGGGACAACCTCGACCAGAGGGTCAAGACAGAGGTGGCCCGAGCCTTCGCCACGGTCGAGTCCTACATCGGTGCCCTCTTCGCCAGGAACCCCGCCGTCCTGGTGACGCCTGACCTACGGCAGCATGGCAACCCCGAGGTGGCAGAGGCCACAGCCAACCAGTACCTCGTCTCGGCCCGTGAGCAGATTGAGGACGCCACACGCTTGGCTCTCATCTTCCCTGCCAGCTTCATCAAGATGGCACCGACCGTCTCCATCGATCCGCTCAAGCGAGTCGAGACATCTGCCCTGCCCCCATGGGAAGTCATCGTGGACAGCACGGCGACCTCATGGGACAACCAGAGGTGGGTGGGTCACATCTACTTGGTGCCACTTGAGGATGCCCAAGCGCGGTTCAAGAAGGATGGCTGGAGCCACCGCACCTACACCCGCTGGCTCGACAACGACATGCCCACCAACTCTGCCGGTGGTCCGAAGTCGGAGAGCACCACAGAGATGTGGGTTCAGATTGTGGAGGTCTTTGACCTCGTTGCCGACAAGCTGCTTGTCTGGTCCCCCGATTGGGAGGGCGGCAAGGAGTTCGTCTTCACAGGTGTCAAGGTCCAAGTCGGTGCTCTTGAGCCCGGCGTCAACGCCAACACGAGCAAGGACGACGTGACCGTGGAGATGGTCCACGAGACGACTGGCATCCCGTACCGCTCGGCTGCTGGCACCCCTGTCGTCCCCATCTTGCCGCTCTACTACAGCCGCGACCCCGAGACGCCCTTTCGGGGCTACAGCCTCATTGCTCGCATCTATGACCAGCTCAGGGACCTCAACGTCCTCCGCACCTACCAGAGCAATGGTGTCCGCCGCATGGCTCGCCAGTGGCTTGTGCTTGCTGGTCTGCTTGACCCCGACGCACAGAGCAAGATTGCTGAAGGTGTGGACGGCGAGTTCATCGAAGTGTCTGCCCCTGTTGAGACAGACCTCACCGGCAAGATCATCCCCGTCCCCCAGCAGCCCATCCCGGCTGACATCGAGCAGTTCGCTCAGCAGTCCGAGGTGGACATCCAGAGTGCTGGCGTCAATGCCCCCTTCGTCTCTGGCTCCGTCACTGGTGTCACGGCAACTGAGAACCGTCTCCTTCAGGAGTACACGGCGAGCCAGCTTGGTCGTATGGCCCGCACCCGTGATGCCCTCATCGCTGACATGGCGAGGGTCTACAACACGATGCTCTCCGTCATCCTCGGTGAAGACGCAGAGCCCCTGACCCTGCCCAACCCCATCGGCCCGACCATGCTCAGTGCTGACGACCTGACAGGGGACTTTGGGTATTGGGCTGTGGATGGTGGCAGCACCCCGATGGGTGATGCTGTCAAGCGGGACAACCTGTTGAACCTGGTGCCCATCCTCCAGGGTCTTGGTGCCCCAGCACAGACTCTCCTTGCGGAGTTGGTGCGGGTCTATGACCTGCCCCAATCCTTCACCGAAGCCGTCGAGGCAGCAGCGGAAGTCCCGCTTGATGCCGACCCCAACGCCGAAGACCCCAACGCCGAAGACCCCAACGCTCTCCCGCCCGAAGGACAACTCTGATGCCCATCACACTGCCCAAGTCTGACCTCCCCGAAGACCTCGATGCTGCCGCCGCAGAGCAGGACGCTCTTGTGGGTGAGGAATTGGCGTCTCTGATTCCGCCCTTCGAGAATCCCATCAAGGCCATCGTCATGGAGAACTTGGGCAAGGCACTCGCGTCTGTCCTGGCCATCATGGGCATGGAGGGCGTCGAGGCCCAGCCCTACGATGGTCCCGTCGAGGCCATCGACCCCGACATGGTTCGTATGCTCATGGCCGTCAGCATGGCTGCTCAGGACTACGGCCAGCCGTTCCCCGTCGCCATCGAGGACATCCGTGGCGACCAGGAGATCACGGCCATCACAGCAGCCCTCACGGGCCTTGCTGCCGACCGCGACTTCAAGGACTGGCTCAAGGAGCAGGCCGAGGCCCCAGAAGCCGAGGAAGAGGTCATCGAGGAAGAGGCTGCTGATGCCGGCGACGACTTCTTCGCAGCCCGCACGCAGGGCTGATGGTGAGCCACGGCACCAACACCTGCCCCGACTGCAAGACCAAGACCCAATGCCGCTGCATGTTGCACGGCAAGATCAAGACGGCAGACCTCTGCCGCAAGTGCCAGACCAACCGGACCACCCGTAAGGAGTCCACCGATGAGTGACATGACCGCCCCCCTGTCCAACGAGCAGATCGTTGAAGCTGCCAACGCCGCCCATGCAGATCCCGATACCAGTGCTGACACTGGCACCGGAGCCGAGGCTGATGCCAATACCGGAGC
>ERZ891418.407-NODE-407-length-14895-cov-7.501415_pt1 | contig 14895 bp, 10 predicted proteins | sample MGYA00521236_ERZ891418 | MGnify/ENA primary metagenome ERZ891418 (study PRJEB32303, sample SAMEA104408696) | aquatic metagenome | biome: Brackish water; feature: Chemocline; material: water | place: Baltic Sea | collected 2014-10-18T10:34:00 | depth 100 m ... | reverse complement strand
TTTTCAATCACAGCGTCTCTGAGAATGCCGATTTAATTTCGCCGCCGTCCCTTACTCACATGCACGTTCGCGGAAAGGACATGACGTTTTACGCGCATCATCCGAACGGGAAGAGAGAAACGCTGCTGCAGATTCCCAACTTCAGCTTCGACTGGCAGCAGGCCTACGAGATTAAATCCGGTGAGAAACTTCTGCCAAAGGGAACTCGCCTGGAGGCAGTGGCGCACTACGACAACTCACCATTCAATCCGTACAACCCCGATTCCAAGGCGACCGTTCGCTACGGTCCGCAGTCGATTCACGAAATGATGAACGGCTATGTTTTCTTCACGATCGATTCCGAGAACCTGAATCTGAACATCGACCCCGGAACCGGCTGGAGCATCCCCGGTCGAGCCGACACGCCAACGGATTAACCCCAGCGTCCGTTTCGAAACAGGACGGCGATGAGCCTCAAATCGCTGGCGCTGCTGCGTGGGGCACGCCGTCGCACGAAAAAACCTCGCAAACCCTGTGATTTGCGAGGTCAAAAAAGAGGCGCCGCCCGGATTCGAACCGGGGATGGTGGATTTGCAATCCACTGCCTTAGCCACTTGGCTACGGCGCCGTTTGTGAGGCTGGGTCGATCAGTAAGACTCTTCCGGTCAGCCGGACGCGCGAATGTTAGGAGTGCCCAAATCAGGCTGCAAGGACACCAATTTGCTTTGGCAGGTTCCAACAGGCTGCGGAACGGCGAACCTTTGAGAACCCAAACCGCTCGCAGTAGGATGCCGAACGACTGCTCGGGTATACCGTCAGAAATCGGGTATACCGTCAGAAATACCGATCAACCGGCACAATCCCTGCCACCGTAACCTATTCGGCCCGAACGTGTCTTCCGCTTGAGCGAAACCGCCATGAGTCGATCCGCCACGGTCAGCCGACAGACCGCCGAGACCAACATTACGCTGACCCTCGACCTCGACGGCACCGGTCAGCCACAGATTTCGACCGGCATCGGATTCTTCGACCACATGCTCACACTGCTCGCCCGGCACGGGTTGTTCGACCTCACCGTCGACGCCCAGGGCGACATCGACGTCGACTTTCACCACACGGTTGAGGACGTCGGCATCTGTTTCGGTCAGGCACTGGCCGAGGCTGTGGGCGACAAGTCGGGCATCACCCGCTACGGCAGCCTGTCGCTCCCGATGGAAGAAACGCTCGTCACAAGTGCCGTCGATCTGAGCGGCCGGATGGCGTTCGTGTTTCGAGTCGACTTCCCGACAGAAAAAATCGGCGAGTTCGATTCGCAACTGGTCGAGGTCTTCTGGGAGGCCGTCGCAGCCAACGCGAGGATGAACCTGCACCTGGTCCTCCACCACGGACACAACAGCCACCACATCTCTGAGGCGACGTTTAAAGGAACGGCGAGAGCACTCCGCCAGGCGGTCGCGATTGACCCTCGGCAGACCGGCGTGCCCTCATCAAAAGGCAAGCTGACTGAGGACTGAGGTGCGCGGGCAGGCAGCGCAAAGTCGCGAAGAACGCAAAGTTCGCAGAGAGCCGGAGAGAAATTCTCGCGAAGTGTGTTTCAAGCTGGTTCTTTGCGTTACTTTGCGGACCTCTGCGTCTTTGCGCTGCAGACAGCCTGGTTTGGAACCAGCTCTCACGATGGAAGGAGCCGTGACCCATTCGAGACTCACGGAGGATTCCGATGACGGAAACGACGACTCCCGTTGAACATGTTCTGGTTGTGCCCACGCTGCTCTTTCATGAGATCGGGGTTTTCCAGGGCTTCAATTCGAAGACCGAGCGGTATCTCGACACGCTGCTCGACCCGATGCACACGATTTATCTGGCTCGGCCGGACGCGGAAGACGATCCCAGCTACAAGCAGCTCATTCCGTACTGCATCTTTCGCTGCGGCGATTCGATTTTTCATTACACCCGCGGCACGAAACAGGGCGAGGCCCGGCTGCACGCGAAGAAATCGATCGGGGTCGGCGGCCACATTTCGACGCTGGATCGGGACAGCGACCAGGAAACCTACCTGGCCGGGATGGAACGAGAGCTCGAAGAGGAAATCGCGATCGAAAGCGGCTACCGCGAGCAGCTGGCCGGCCTGCTGAACGACGACTCTAACGACGTCGGAAAGGTCCATCTGGGAGTAGTTCACGTTTTTGACCTGGACGAGCCGCAAGTTCGACCCCTCGAAGAGTCGATGGTAGACGCAGGATTCGCGCCACTATCACAACTGGTCGAAGAAATCGACTCTTTTGAAACGTGGTCGCAAATCTGCCTCAAGTTCCTGACAGGCGATGCCGACTAGCGGCCGTCTTTCAGATTGAGGAACAGCCAGACATCTGACGCAAAGTTGCAGAGACGCGAAGATTCGCAAAGGAAAGCCTCGTTTGCAGGGCAGTGTTACGCGCACTTTCTTTGCGAACCTCTGCGTCTTAGCGGCTTTGCGTCAGAGACCGACATCGAAAACGGATTTTCGAATTGAAAAAGCAAGGGAGTGCTCAAATGGAACTGTCGCGTCGAGGATTTATTGCGGCCGCTGGTGCAGCTGCCGCGGCTCCGGCCATCGCGTCTGCTCAGGAAGCCGCCGCCACCGCTCAACCGAAAGCCGGACAGCTCAACGAAGAGATGCTTGGCAACCTGCTTCGAGCGATGGGCCTGAAGCCGGAAAAGACTGACAAGCGATTCGACTTCACGTTTCGCTCAATCCACAACCGCGAGGAATGGGACCTGTCGATGACATCCGTCCTCAGCGAAGACAACACCGCGATCTGGGCAATGGCCTGGCTCGACGAGCTTCCCAAATCGGCGGCCGATGTGCCTCGTACCGCGTTGCTGCGACTGCTCGCCGCGAACGATCGTCTGGGCAGTGGCAAGTTCTTTGCCTACGTCGCCAGCAATCGACGCTTCGTCATGCAGCGGGTTGTGCCGAACGCTGACATCTCGACGCGAAGCTTCCGCGATCTGCTGGCCGACCTGGGCAAAAGCGTCGCTGACGCTTACCCGTACTGGTCGACCGCGAACTGGAGCGGCACCACTCAACCCGCCACGACCGCCAGCAGCAGCGAAGCGGAAGAAGGCGTCCAGCAGGCTCAGCCGGGTCTGCAGGGAGCCGGCCGAACGCCGACTCGAACCGCGGCGGGAGAAGGCAAGACAATCAAGTAAAACCGGGCGGCGATTCCCGCGAGTTGAAAACGCCCTGCGTCGTGATGTCGCAGGGCGTTTTCGCTGCGCGGTGCGGAAATTGAGAGAGCATCAACAAGGCTGCAAAGTGGGGTAAGCATCCTGCTTGCCGACGTTCTGTGACTGAACATCGCAAGCTGGAAGCTTACGCCACTGAAACAACTTGCCCGAAGTCAGGCGAATTCTGCGATCACCTGCCGGACTTCCGATTCCGGGACGTTGCCGAATGTCTCGACGTGGCCCATCCTGGTTGGCAGGACGAATCGCAACTGACCGCCGACGGTTTTTTTGTCGAGCAGCATTTTCTGGAGGATCGCATCGGCCGGACATCTTCCAGAGTCGGGCAGAGCGGTCGGGATGTGCAGGCCGCTGAGCAGGTCTCGCTGGCGGGTTGTCATGTTGGCGTCGATGAAACCGCGGAGCTCGGCCAGGCGGCTGGCGTAGAGCATGCCGATCGAAACGGCCTCGCCGTGGAGAAGTTCGCCGTAACCGGACAGCGCCTCGAAGGCGTGGCAGAATGTGTGGCCGTAGTTCAGGACCGCTCGCACGCCGGTTCGCTCGTGTTCGTCCTGCTCGACGACATCCGCTTTCAACTGGCAGCAGCGGGCGATGATCTGCCTCAGCACGGTCGCGTCTCGCGAGTTGATTGCCTCAGTGTTCTCTTCGAGAAACGAAAAGAATTCCGCGTCGAGGATGACGCCGTATTTAACGACCTCAGCCAGACCGGCTCGGTAGTCGCGATCGGGTAGCGTCGAGAGCACGCTGGTGTCGATGAACACGCCGAGCGGCTGGTAAAACGAGCCGATCAGGTTCTTCGCCGAGGGATGATTGACGCCAACCTTGCCACCGACCGAACTGTCGACGTCGGCCAGCAGCGTCGTCGGAACCTGAATGAACGGCACTCCGCGTCCGTAGGTTGAGGCGAGAAAGCCGGCTGCGTCGCCGATCACTCCACCGCCAACCGCCAGCACGGCCGTCCGCCGGTCGGCTTTCATCTCGACCATTTTGTCATAGAGGCCGGAGATCACGGCGAGCGATTTTGTCAGCTCGCCGGGTTCGAGTTCGACGAGCTCCATTCGCCAGCCGGCTTCGTTGAGACTCGTCCTGACGATCGCCGCATGTCGGGCGACGTTTCGGTCTGTCACGACGAGTGCGCTGTGTCCCGCCGAGTCCGATCCGAAGCGGCCTTCAAGCCAGCTCGTGGCGTCAGCGGCAATCGACGAAAGCTCGCCGCTGCAGATGCGGATGTCGTAACTGCGCGGCCCCAGGTTGACTCGGACGGTTTGTTCTTCGGGGTTCTCAGACGGACTCACAGAATGGCCTCAAACGGGAAATGGCTCGGTGGGATGCGGTTTTTACCACGGATCCACACAGATAAACACGGATGACTCAAGGCAGATCGGGATCGGTTGAAGCATCGCCGTCCGGACTGAATCTGTTCTCGTAAATTCTTCTGAGCGCGCACCATCCGTGTGAATCTGTGGCTGTAAAAAAAGAGCACTCAAGCGAACTTCGACCAGTGGTTCTGCTCGATCATTCGCCGCACGACTTCGGCTTTGTCGCCGGTTTCTTCGTAGATCGCCAGTTGTTGCTCGGCACCCGTTCTGGCGGGAATGGTGAGGGCGGATTCGAGCTCGTCGGAGCAGTTCAGTTTCTCCGCGACGGGACGCAGCCGCTCGACCAGTTGCGTGACCGATTCGGTGACGGAGTACTGCTCGTTGTCGTCACTGTTGACCAGTTGAGCCGCGGCCCCGAAGCGAGTGGCTCGCCACTTGTTCTGCTGAACCATCATCGGGTGATAGTCGAGCTGGTAGGTTCCCTCGTCGACCTCATCCGAAATCACAGTCACCAGGCACTGGACGAGAGCTGTGATGCCGAGCACCTGGTTCAAATTCGGAGGCATGTCGCAGACACGGACTTCGACCGTGCCGAAGCTGTGGTGCGGCCGGATGTCCCACCAGATTTCCCGGATCGAGTTAATGAATCCCGTCGTGATGAGGTGGTTGATCACCCAGACATATTCGCTCCAGTTTCGCATCTGATGCGGCAGCCCGGCGGTCGGCAGGCCCTCCATGATTTTCGAGCGGTTGGAGTGCAGGCCAGTCTTTCGATTCTCCCAGAATGGCGAATTCGAGCTCATCGCCAGCAGCAACGGCAGGTAGCGCCGCATCCGATCGCAGATGTTGATCGCCTTGTCGCCGGTATCGACCCCGACATGAACGTGCAGGCCAAACGTCACGAGCCGCCGCGCGACGTCCTGCATCAGTTCGACCAGCCGGTAGTAACGATCGTCGACAGTGACGACCTGATCGCGCCATGATGAAAACGGATGCGTTGCCGCCCAGAGCAGGCGGATGCCCAGCTTGTCGATTTCTTTTTCGACGGCCTCGAGCTTGCTTTGCAGATCCTCGCCAGCCTGAGAGACCGTTTCGCAGACGCCTGTGTTGATTTCGATGTAGCTCTGCATGAGCTCCGGCTTGACGACCTCACGCAGATGTTCGGGCAGCGCGGCGAGGATGTCCTCGATGCGACTGGCGAGGGCGAAGGTGTCCTGATCGACAAGCTGCAGTTCCAGCTCAACGCCGATCGTCGGTCTTTCGTTTCGGGTAAAAACAATTGCCGCCATGCGAGCGTCTTTCGTCAGAGGGTATTTTCGATGGGATTATGGGAGGCACACTCGCCAGGCGAAAGCCGCAAACCGGCGATCGTCCCGTCGCGGGCTGTCGATTTGCCGGGAGGGCGAGGCTCCTGCCGAGCCGCACACAGGTACGGATTTCTAAATCGCGATGATCGCGCTTGCGGCTCGGCAGGAGCCTCGCCCTCCCAATGAACGAACTCTTAATTTCGTGGGACGTGTACGTCAGGAACGAGCTCGTTTGAATTCGTCTCTCCTCGACGCGACGATGCCCGTTCCGAAACGTATCGAAAACTCCCAGGAACACCCGCCGCGATGGACAAAGCGACGAAGACAGCCGCGCCGACGGATGGCAAGCCCGCGAAAAAATCCGGTCCGGCGAAACTGTCACCCATGATGGAGCGGTATCGGGAAGTCAAGAGCCAGAACCCCGGCTCGCTGCTGCTGTTCCGGATGGGCGACTTTTACGAACTCTTCTATGAGGACGCGGAAGTCGCCTCGAAAGTGCTCGGGCTGACGCTGACGGCTCGCGACAAGGGATCGGCCAATCCGACCGCGATGGCGGGCTTCCCTTATCACTCGCTCGAAAATTACCTCCACAAGCTGATCCGTGCCGGCTATCGAGCAGCGATCTGCGAGCAGGTTGAGGACCCCAAAAAGGCCAAAGGACTCGTCAAGCGCGAGGTCACTCAAGTCGTCACACCGGGCACGCTGACAGACGAAGCGCTGCTCGATCCGCGCGAGAGTAACTACCTGGCGTCGGTCTTCGTCGGCAAGTCGCTGGTCGGACTGAGCTGGCTGGAACTGTCCACCGGAAAGTTTCTGACCAGCGAACTGGAACTGTCGCAGCTGCCTGACGAACTGGCTCGGTTGCGACCGGCCGAAATCCTCGTTTCGGAAAACCCCGCGCGGGAAGAAGAACTGCTGCCGGCGCTCAACCTCCGCGGCATGGTCGTTTCTCAGCGACCGCCGTGGGCGTTTGCCGCGGACCAGTGTCGTAAACGGCTGGTGGAGCATTTTCAGCTGAAGACGCTCGAGGGTTTCGACCTTGAGGAGAATTCGCCCGGCGTCGTCGCGGCGGGAGCACTGCTGGAGTACGTTCAGGAAACGCAGAAAAGTTCGCTCTCGCACATCGTCCGGCTCGAGCCGCTGCGCCGCGGCGGGAACCTCATCATCGATGAGGCGACGCGGGCGAGCCTGGAACTGACGCGAACTCTGCGCGAAGGACGGCGCGAAGGCAGCCTGCTCGACATCATCGACGAGACCGTTTCGCCGATGGGCGCGCGGCTGCTGGCTGAGTGGCTGTCGAACCCGCTCACCGAGATCAAGCAGATCGACGCGCGGCTGGATGCGGTTGAGGAATTCTCGCTGGACGCCGTGCTCTGCCGGGGCATTCGGGATGAGCTAAGCAAGGTTTACGACCTGCAGCGCCTCACTGCAAAAGTGGCGACGCTGCGAGCCTCGCCGCGCGATCTGGGTTGCCTGGCGCGAACGCTGGCTCTGCTGCCGAAGCTGAAGGCGAAGCTGTCCGGGCGCGGCGCGGAGCTGCTCAAACTGCTCGAGGCCGACCTGGATCTGTGCGCCGAAGTGCGGGCGGATGTTGAGTTGAATCTGGTCGACGATCCTCCGCTTTTGACGACCGACGGCGGGATGATTCGCAGCGGATTCGACGCGAAGCTCGACGAGTTGCGTGAGCTGGCTCGCGGCGGAAAAGCCTGGATCGCGAAATACCAGGCCGCCGAAATGGAACGCACCGGCATTCCCAATCTCAAAGTCGGCTTCAACAAAGTCTTCGGCTACTACCTGGAAGTCACGGCCGCTCACTGGAGCAAAGTGCCTGACGACTACATCCGCAAGCAGACGCTGAAAAACCAGGAACGCTACATCACGCCCGAGCTGAAAGAGTACGAAGACAAAGTGCTGCGGGCCGAAGACGAATCGAAGCTGCTCGAAGCGGAGCTGTTCACAGCGCTGCGCGAGCAAGTGGCGGCTCACGTGACGCGTCTGAAAAACACGGCGGAGGTGCTCGCCGAAATCGACGTGCTGTGCGGCCTGGCGACGCTCGCCTCGGCCAACGGTTACTGCCGGCCGCAGTTGTGCGTCGAGCCGGTGCTCGACATTCGCGAGGGCCGGCACCCGGTGCTCGACAAACTCCAGCCAACGGGCGAATTCGTACCGAACGATGTGCTGCTGGGGATGCCGGCCGACGATGACGGCCGTGCGTCGCGCGGCCGCGTGCAGATCATCACCGGGCCGAACATGGCCGGTAAGAGCACCTACATCCGGCAGGCGGCTTTGCTGACCGTGATGGCTCAAATGGGTTCCTTCGTGCCGGCCAGCGAGGCCCGCATCGGGATCGCCGATCGAGTGTTCGCGCGGGTCGGTGCCAGCGACGAGCTCGGCAAAGGTCAGAGTACATTCATGGTGGAGATGACCGAGACGGCTCGGATTCTCAACACGGCCACCGCGCGGAGTCTGGTGATCCTTGACGAAATCGGGCGAGGGACCAGCACTTACGACGGCATCTCACTGGCTTGGGCCGTGACCGAGTTTCTGCACGACTCGATCAAATGCCGGACCCTCTTCGCAACACACTATCACGAGCTGACCGATCTCACCGCGACGCTGAAGCACGCTTCCAACTGGAACGTCGCCGTCCACGAGCAGGGGGACGGCATCGTTTTTCTGCACCGCATCGTCGAGGGGGCAGCGGATAAAAGTTACGGCATCCACGTCGCGCGGCTGGCCGGAGTTCCGTCGCAGGTTGTGCAGCGGGCGACGGTGATTCTCGAAACGCTTGAGGCCGATCACCTGAACGAGGAAGGCCGCCCGACAGTGCCGGCTCGCCGGAAGAAGGGCGGAGAAAAACAACTCTCGCTGTTCGTGGTCGAGGAGCACCCGGTCTTTGATGAGATCCGGAATCTCAAGATCGACGAGATGACTCCGCTGGCGGCTCTGGAAGAACTGAACCGGATTCGGCAGCAGTTGAAGCGATAGTTCAGTCAGGCATTTCCCTGGAAAACTTCAAGCGCGCAAAAAAAACTCTCCGATAGAAATCGGAGAGCTGAGAATTTGACAACAACCGGTTCCTGGATCTGTTTCCGCCTGGGGCCCCGCCGGTAAGCAGTTCCTCGGCCGTTTCTCTCCGGGAACCGGTGTTGTCTGAATTGAAGGAAACCCCTTCTGGATCCGTTTCCGCCTGGGGCTCAGTCTGAAAAAGAGCAGGGCTCAGACTGTTCCTCGGCCGTTTCTGCCCGGAAGTGAGTGTTTTCCCTCACAGTAAGAGGTGTCGACACCTGCGGGTTCCCGCGTTACCGATTTCTGACAGATTCTGACAATGGGGAACTGGCAAGTGCGGCAGGAAGAATAACCCTCAGATTCCATCCGGCAGTCCGTTGAGCAAAGTCGCGGAGCGGCGAAAGCCGAATGAACTTTTTCACCGGGCTGCCGGCACAGCCAACGCGAGGGGCGGGCTGTCCAGTCGCTGCAGGTACTGGTCGCGGAACTCGAAAAAGTGGCGGTCAGCGGCCTTTTGTGCGTCCATCGTGGCTCCGCCAAACTGCAGGGCGACATCCAGCTGGCCGCCCGCTCCGCCGAGCCCGTCAAGCAGTTTGAGTACCTGCTTGATCTGCGGGTCATTTTCAATCTGCTTTCGGGCTTCCGGTCGCGGTTTGGATGCATCCTCGCTGGCCGTCTTCTTCCAGATCATCTTCCAGGAGTCGTCGGGCATTCTTACGAGAAACTGTTGAGTGACGTCCGTCCTGCGTCGAGGCACGTTCATTTCCAGCTGGGTGACTCGAAAGGCGGAGACGCCTTCCCGCTCGGCGATCTGGATCGCGGATTTCAGCTCGTCTGCTTTTGCGGTTGGCTTGGGTTTTCCGGGGCCGAAGCCTGGTTCGCCAAGGATTTCCGCGATCGAGCTCAGTCCGCCTGCCTGGGACTGCAGCAGCTGCGGCAGGACCTGCGCCAGGTTGAGCTGCTGCGCTCCGTCACCGGTGCGAAAGAGTGCTCCACCCATGCCCTGAAAGTCGAGCTTTTTTCCGTAGTGGTAGTCGACGATTGCTCGCCGAGCGGCCCAGCTGTCGTCGGACTCGGCCAGTGGGGGGATCCGATCAGTCAGGTTGACTGCCTCGTCAGCCGGATTCTGGATGCCGTTTTTCTTCAGCTCGGCGAGCAGGTCACTGACCTTGCGTCGCTCGACGTTTTCCAGCTTTTCGCTCCACGCCACCACCGCGACCTGACGATTCTCTGCGGCCTGAGCAAACGAGGTGGCGATCTCGACCGGACGAAACTTCAGCAGCACGAACTGAGTGGAAAGGCCGTTCGGATTGGACGCGTCCTTGAGAATCGCCTCAGCGCGGTCGAGCTCCGTCTCCAGAAACGCGATCTTGAGCTGCGGTTCGGTCGTTTCGTCAATCCAGGATTTGACGCGGTCCCTCCGTCGAGTCGCGTTGTCGACCGCCGCAGCCCGCTCCTGCTCAACATGTTTCTTGAGCATCTCCGGTCGACGCTCGGCCAGCCAGGCACGTTGCACGGCCATCGATACGATGCCCTGTGAGTCCTGTCCGAGGAAGGCTCCCCGCAGCCGCTCCCCGGATTTCAACGTGACGAAATCCACGGCAAATCGATTCAGCCCGGCTGGCTTCTGAGCTCGCGCTTCGGAGGTCGAGGCGGAAAAACAGGCAAGCACAAGGACGGCGAGTAACCAACGATCAAGTTGAGGCAGACGGAGCATTTACTGGCCTTTTCGACTGACGGTGCGGACTCGACCCGAAAGACTGCCGCCTTCCTCATGTTGATGCTGCTGCCAAACGCGACGAGTTGCAAGACTGTTCGACGAAGACGACCAGCCTCTCTCAATGAACGACTGCTTCCTGTTGCTGAGAACGAGTCGGAAGAGCCTTCCGCTTTCCAGGAAATCCCGGAGTGCGGACTTTCTGCTGGTTGCGAACTGCCGAAGAAAGGGCAACAATCCCGCTGCGGTATCATGCCGCAGTGGGCAGGCGTGAGCGCCATCGGACTTTCCGAAGGTTGCATTAGCGGCTGCCTTCAATCGGCCACTCATTTCCAATCTTAACTGTCCTGAGCTCTTCAAGTCGTCTGGGCTCGAATTCCGGCCTCGTCAGCAACTTCCCGCTGGCAGCCTGTTCTGGACACGGTGACTCGGAATTATGGCGAAGAAGCTGACAACCGAAGAAATTTTGAAGATGTCCCGCGCGAACAAAGCGGACCAGAGTGACACTGCGCCTGCGGAACCAGCAGCAGGCGCTGCTGCTCCGGCCGAAGATTCGGCGCCGGCGAAAGAGCCTGCAAAGCCTGCGGCTGCTCCAAAGGGAGCTGCCGATATCATGGCCGCTATCCGAGCCAAGGGAGCCGGTGGTGCCGAAGCGTCAAGTGGCAAGCCGGAAGCAAAACCTGCTGCAGCGGCGGCTCCCAAAAGTCCGGCCGACATCATGGCGGCGATTCGAGGCAAAGGTGCCGGTGCTGCTCCAGCAGCGGCTAAGCCTGCTGCGAAGAAGGCAACCGCTGAGGCGTCTGCCGGCAATCTGCCTCCTGTTGGCGAGATGCTCGCTCAGCTGAAGGCAGGTAAGAAGCCGGCGGCTGTTGAAGCACCTGCGAAGCCCACTCTGAAACTTCCGACCCGACCGGCTCCGAAAGTGGCTCCGCAGCCAACACGGCGAGCATTCCTGCTGGATGTTCTGTTGAGTCCGTTCGCGCTTGCGTGGACGGTTCTCGCCGCGACAACCGGAGCGTGGGTGCTGATGCTGGCTCGCTTCATGTTTCCCAACATGATCGTCGAGCCGCCAACCTCATTCAAAATCGGCCCGCCATCGGACTTTCCGCTCGGCACGGTTTCAACCAAGTACACGGCCGCGAACGGCATCTGGATTGTTCATACCAACCAGTACAAGGGCAAAGATCTGATTTACGTGCTGGCTTCGGTCTGCACGCATCTTGGATGTACTCCCAGCTGGCTGGAAGGTGAGCAGAAATTCAAGTGCCCTTGCCACGGCTCGGGTTTTTACATCAACGGGATGAACTTCGAGGGTCCGGCACCTCGTCCGCTTGAGCGGGTTGGTGTTGCTTTGAGTTCTGACGGGACGCTTGAAGTCGACAAGTCTGTGAAGTTTCAAGAAGAGAAGGGCCAGTGGGAGGACGCCAAGTCCTTCGTGGATGGCTCGATAGCGTAGGCAGTGCTGTCGGATCAGCACTGGCTGCCGGCACCTTTGACATGACAGCTGGGACCGACCTCGTCGGTGCTATAAATGGGTTCTCTGATGTCTGTAGGCGACTACATTCGCGAATCGCAAATCTGGAAGAGTGTCTTCCGGCATCCGGCGCCGTACGACCGCCGAAACCGGGTCGTGGTCATGTTGACCAACTTCTTCCTGCATCTGCATCCAGTTTCAATCAAGCAGAACGGGATCGCCCTTTCCTATACCTGGTGTATGGGTGGCATCACGTTCTTCCTGTTTCTGGCGGAGACCATCACCGGCGTCCTGTTGATGTTTTATTACCGCCCGACTCTTGAGTGGGCGTTTAACGACATCCTGGCGCTGCGCGATGTCACAACGCTCGGAGTCATGCGCGAGATACACCGCTGGGGTGCTCACGCGATGGTGATTACTGTCTGGCTCCACATGTATCGAGTCTTCCTGACCGGCTCGTATAAGCCGCCTCGGGAGTTTAACTGGGTTGTGGGTGTCATCCTGCTGAAGCTGACTCTCCTGCTGTCATTCACCGGTTATCTGCTTCCCTGGGATCAGCTGGCGATCTGGGCGATCACGGTTGGCTCCAACATGGCTCGTGCGACGCCGTTTCTTGGTCACGAAGGCCCCGGCTTTCAGTTCCTGAATGTTGGCGGTTACGACCTTATTACAAACGCGAGTGATGCTCGTTTCCTGCTCCTGGGAAGCAAGTTCGTTGGCGAAGAGACATTGAACAGATTTTACATTCTGCACTGTGTTGCCATTCCGCTTGCGGCTGCCGGCCTGATTGCCATTCACTTCTGGCGAGTCCGTAAAGACGGCGGCATCAGTCAGCCACTCTGACTGTTTCGGCGGAGCGGTTTTCGGTTTTTCTGTCCTGAAATTGATCGTGTCACGGAACGGGATGACAGCCTCTTATGTCACTTGATCCACATCCCAATCTGACGTCGTCCGTGATTTTCGGACTGGGCTGGCTCTATCTGATCCAGTTCGTGATGAATTTCGCGTGGACCTGGCGCAGCCTGAAAAAAGGCACACATCACCGTGTGCCGAAATTCTTCGGGGGCGGTGAAGTTCCGGTCGCCATGTGGTGGGGCATGTATACCGCCCTGTTAAGCATGGTGATGATCGCCCACTTTACCGGGTTCAGTTCGCCCGAGCGGTTCCTGATTCAGCTGCCCGGCTGGTTCAAGTTTTTCGTCGACTCGTTCATTGCCGACGCCAAGTGGTATTTCGGCTTCTGCGTCGGTGCCTTCGGTCTGATGATCTGGTTTCGCCGGGTGCTGGCAACAGAGACAGCTGGCTGGCTCATGCTCAACGGCGGAGTCCTGTTTCTTACGCTCAGTTTGACGGACTGGGACTTCCGCCAGATCGTCGGTAAGCCGGACAACGTTCCCATCGTCGCGATGCTGTTTATCGTTGGTTATTTCACCTGGCTCTACTTCAACCGGTCGAACGAAAATGACGATCGGATTGAGGCCGGGTTGCCACCGAAAGAGGCAGAGGACAACGAGAAGGTCCTTGTCTGGCCGGATCTGGTTTACACCGAGCTGATCTGCATGATCGCTGTGACGGCGTTCCTATTTTTCTGGGGCGTCGCGCTGCAGGCTCCGCTCGAAGAACCAGCCTCAGCCGTCAAGACACCGAATCCGTCGAAGGCCCCGTGGTACTTTCTCGGCCTTCAGGAAATGCTCGTCTACTACGACCCGTGGCTGGCTGGCGTTGTCTTTCCGAGTGTGATTCTCGGAGGGATGATGGCGATTCCGTACATCGACTTTAACAAACGAGGCAACGGCTACTACACCTTTAACGAACGCAAGTTCGCTGTCAGTGTCTTCATGTTTGGCTTTCTGCCTCTCTGGGTGGGGATGATTGTCCTGGGGACTTTCTTGCGGGGACCGAACTGGAACATCTTCGGCATCTACGAGTACTGGGATGTCCACAAGCTGGAAGCCCTGAATAACGTCAACCTGTCGGAGTATTTCTGGCTCTACGGGCTGAATACGGCGATGCCGACTCCTGCCTCGACCGATTCCGGGATGCGGATACTTGGGATGATTCTCCTGCGGGAGTCGCCGGGGATTCTTCTGACGCTCGGGTATCTCATCGCCATGCCATCCATCATGGCCATGACTTTCCTCAAGCAGTACGCCTTCCGAATGGGCTTCATCCGGTTCATGGTTTTTTCCAACCTGATCCTGATGATGGCGGCTTTGCCGATCAAGATGCTCCTTCGCTGGGCCTTCAATCTGAAGTACCTCGTGGCGGTGCCAGAGTACTTCTTCAACATCTGATGCTTTTACTTCCAACCGAGCGGCCACCGTGTTAGTGGCTGCCGGGATTCAGGTTCAGAGCACAACAGGGCGGCCAGTCAGGTCGCGACGACTATGCCTGCTACTGACAAGACAGTTCGAAATCTGAAGACGATGCACGTCGTCTTTCTACTCTCTGTGCTCGCGTTCCTCGCGTCGACGGTCACGATGCTGTTGCGCGATCACGATGACGAGTGGCGGAAATATCAGATTGACTTTTTCACGGCAGAGTCGCTCCTGCTTCGTTCAGAGGAATCGAAGGCTTTGGATCAGGCGGTCGGCATTGACGATTCAGCCGAAGCGACCGCAGCTTATCAGAAAGAAATTCAGCGCCTGAAAAGTTCCCGGGACAGCATTGAAGCTGAGCTTGAGACCGGGAGTGCCGCCTTTCAGGAGGCGACGAAGGCAGTTGACAACCTCGCTCTTCAATTTGACTTGAAAGGTCGCGATGTTCGCGTTGAGCGGGCGAAGCGTGATGTCGCTCGGGCCAACTACGACCTGCAGATTCGCGATCAGGTTCCGGGAGCAATCGCTCAGGCCTTCTTCAGGAAAT
>ERZ891418.406-NODE-406-length-14897-cov-7.047163_pt1 | contig 14897 bp, 6 predicted proteins | sample MGYA00521236_ERZ891418 | MGnify/ENA primary metagenome ERZ891418 (study PRJEB32303, sample SAMEA104408696) | aquatic metagenome | biome: Brackish water; feature: Chemocline; material: water | place: Baltic Sea | collected 2014-10-18T10:34:00 | depth 100 m ... | reverse complement strand
GGAAGAAGTCGCTGTGGTGGAAGAAGTCGCTGTGGTGGAAGAAGTCGCTGTGGTGAAAGAAGTCGCTGTGGTGAAAGAAGAAGTGAAGCCGAGCGAGCCACCTCGCGATGCGTGCTTCCTCGATCTTCCACTGCGGAGCGAAGTCCAGGAGGCGGTCAAAGCGGCTGGCTACGAAAAGCCAACCGCCATCCAGGCAGAGATCATCCCTTACATGCTGGACGGCCGCGACGTGCTGGCTCAGTCTCAGACGGGAACCGGCAAGACTGCCGCGTTCGCCTTACCGATCCTTTCACGGATCGAAGTGGGACGACAGAAGCCGCAGGTTCTGGTTCTCGCCCCGACGCGCGAGCTGGCGATCCAGGTCGCCAAATCGTTTTCGACTTACGGCAGTTGCCTGCCACGATTTTCCGTCGCGGCAATTTATGGCGGACAGGATTACACCGCTCAGTTCAAGCAACTGCGGCGCGGGGTTGAGGTCGTCGTCGGAACTCCGGGGCGAGTCATCGACCACATCAAACGCGGTACGCTCGACCTCAGCGAACTGAGCTGCCTGGTACTCGACGAAGCCGACGAGATGTTGAACATGGGCTTCCTCGACGACGTTCAGTTCGTGCTCGACCAGACACCCGAGAAGCGACAGATCGCGCTCTTCTCGGCGACGCTGCCGCAACCGATTCGCAATATTGCACAACGTTACCTGAACGATCCGGCGAGGATCACGATTCAGGAAAAAACGATGACGGCCGAGCTGACTCGGCAACGGGCAGTTTTTGTCTCTCCGCGGGACAAAATCGACACACTCAAGCGGCTGCTGGAAGTCGAGAAGACGGACGGCGTGATCGTTTTTGCGAATACCAAAGATGCGACGGTGACGATTGCCGAACAGCTCACTCGGGAAGGGCTCTCCGCCGTCGCACTCAACGGCGACATGCCACAGCGAGTTCGGGAACGGACGATCGAGCAGCTCAAATCCGGGCATCTGAACATCCTCGTCGCGACGGACGTTGCCGCACGCGGCCTGGACGTGACCCGCATCAGCCACGTCTTTAACTACGACGTGCCACAGGACTCGGAATCGTACATTCACCGGATCGGCCGCACGGGACGGGCGGGCCGCAGCGGCGAGGCATTCATCTTCCTGACGGGCAGCCAGAAGATGAAACTGCGATTCATCGAACGGGCAACGAAGCAGCCGATCGAGATTGTCCAGCCACCGACGGCCGGCGAGATCAACGCGATCCGGTCAAAGCGGTTTACAGAGCGCATCGCCGAGATGGCGGCCGGCCAGGACCTGACGATGTTTCAGGAAATGATCACGAAGTTTGCCGAAGAATCCGGCATGCCGATGGTGACGATCGCGGCCACTCTGGCGCAGATCGGACAGAAAGGCCGACCGTTCTTCATGAAAGATCTCCCTCAACGCAAGTTTGAGCCCAACAACAAGTTTGAATCGAACAGCAAGTTTAATTCCAACAAAAAGGGCTACGGAAACGGTGAGGGAGGCTTCACAAAGCGACCTCACACGGGTGCACGACCAAGCACCGGTGCAAAAGGCGGAGCGGACCGAGAGCTCGGGCCGCCGGAATCCGGCAAAGATCGATACCGCATCCAGGTCGGCTGGAAAGATGGCGTGAAGCCCGGAAACATCGTCGGAGCGATCGCCAACGAAGGCGGGCTCTCGGGCGAACATATCGGCCCGATCAAAATTCACGATGCGTTCACCACGGTCGACCTTCCCGCCGGCATGCCGCGTGAAGTGTTCCTGACGTTGAGCCGTACTCGTGTCGCGGGCAAGCTGCTGGAATTGAGCCTCGAAGGGAAAGACGCTGGCTCGTCGCGTCCCGTATCCAGCAGAAGTTTCCAAAGCGACAAACCGCGTCATTCGAAAGAGCAAGGCGAAAACGGTCCCGCCAGCAGCAACGCGTTTCACGCTGAGAAACGCAAGAAGCGCAAAACCAAAGCACGCCCGAAAACTTAGTAGCCCGTTGAAAAGTAGCGGCACATTGTAAGCCGTCCGGTCAGTTCGCGGTTTTCCATGCAAGACCGGGCGGATTGCGCCAATCCGCTGAAGTAATTCGACTTTTTCAATGGGCTGGCAATCCAGTCCGGCGATGAATGTCGAATCTTCATGCGCAGCGGCGGCGTTGTGGCTTGATCCGGCCCGGGTGACGCCAGGGCGTACGGATTGTGTGGATTGTGCGGAGTGTTCTCCCCGACCCTCGCTTCTGTGGACCAGTCGCGCATCCTGATATTGAGGATTCTGCGGAAGCTGCCGATTGAAAGGGAGATATCGTCCCAAGGTGTCTCCAGAGGAAGCCATGAGATGCGCGCAGCGAAGTTTGATGACTCACTTGATTCCGGGAGTTGTACTCACCCTGCTGATCTCCGGGTGCGGGACCACTCGATGGACAGACTCGCCGCGCGCAGCCACCAAGGAATTACTGCTGACTGATGCGGTTGACCGATCTGTCGAACAGATCGATTTCTCGCCGCTTTACGGCCGGCGTGTTTTCCTGGATACGCAGTACATTGCCACCAGAAACGAAACGGGGTATCTGATTAGTTCGTTGAGGCAGCACCTGGCGGCGTCTGGCTGCAGGCTGTCTGGTTCTGCGGGCGACGCGGAACTGGTTGTTGAGGCACGGGTCGGGTCACAATCAACGAATCGACACGACACTCTGCTGGGTATTCCGGCAACGGCAGTCCCTCCGGTACTCACAGGCGTACCCGTTGCGATTCCCGAGCTGGCGATCTCGAAAAAGACGATTCAAACCGGCATCAGTAAACTCGCCGTGTTCGCCTACTGGACGGCAGACGGATCGATCGCCTGGCAGTCCGGCGTGGCGAGGCATGACAGTCTCATCCAGAACCGCTGGCTGCTCGGACTTGGTCCTTACACCCAGGGATCGTCAACCGTCCGCGGCAGAGAGGCCGGTGCAACCCCGAACGTCCCACTGTTGTCTGACATTGCCCGGATGAACGAAGACGCCACTTCCGAACCATCTCCGAGCACACTGGCGGTACCGACGGTTTATGACGTGTCCCGGCCAAGTGCTCCCCGCCTCCCGCTTCCGGTGCCTCCTGCAGAGGTCCAGCCGGACTGATTGTGCTTCGATGGTCGTTGTGCTTATCCCATCAGTCGATCCTGCTGAACAAGTTGGACGGACGCCCATTGGCAATCCAACTTCGCCGGTTCATTGAAGAGTCCTTAGTAGACGGGTCAGGCGATGACTTGTCGAATGGGCTCGCCGCCGTGGGCGATGGCGACCGGGCGGCCGTCGAGTTGTGGGACGGTCGTGTGCGGGTCGATGCCGAGCAGGTGATAGATCGTCGCGACAACATCGCCTGGTGAAACCGGATGACTTTCGGGGTACCCGGCGTGTCGGTCGGTTGAACCGAACACCATCCCCTGCTTCACGCCGCCCCCGATCATGAAACTGAATCCGCACTGCGGCCAGTGATCGCGACCGGCCTTGCCGTTGACCCTCGGTGAGCGGCCCATTTCTCCCATCACGACGACGAGTGTCGAATCGAGCAGACCGCGCTCGTCGAGATCGTCAACCAGCGCCGGGAGGAGACGGTCGAGCAGCGGCAGGTTGAACTGACGCAGCATGCCGAAATTGTTTTCGTGCATGTCGTAGGCGTGACCGTTGTGCCCGAAGATTTCCTGGTGCACGCTGACAAACGGAACGCCCGCCTCGACCAGTCGCCGGGCGACGATCAAGCTTGAGCCATAGAGGTTTCGCCCGTAACGATCCTTCATGGAATCCGTTTCACGGGTCAGGTCGAACGCGTCCCGGGTACGGCTCGATGAGAGCATCGAAAAGGCCCGCTCCTGAAACTTGTCCATCCGGTCGACGGCCCGGGAAGCAGCGAGCGATTCGAATCTCTGATCAATCTGATCCAGAACGGAGCGGCGGCGATCGAGCCGCGCGGACGACATACCAGGCAGACTGTCGAGTGATGGCATCATCGGCTCGCCAATCGGCATCACGGGGTTGTAGGGACCGGGGCTGTCGATCTTCGCAAACGTCGGCTGACACAGGCTGAACATCGGGTCGTATTGACTGCCGAGATAGCCTCCATAGGGACCAGGCCGCCGGATTCCGGGATACTGACCACTCTCGCCCCAGCCGGGATAGCACGGCAGGCAAACCGCGCCCGGCACATTCTGCGACCCGAGGCCGAGGTACTGGCAGATGGCTCCGATGTCTGGCGGATCGGTGCGGTTGGCAGTGAGCTGTCCGTTCTCGCCGTTCGGAAACCCGGTCATCATCGCCAGCGGATTATGGGCATTGTAGGTGTGCGTGATTGATCGAATCAGAGTCGCACGATGCATCAGCCGGGCCGTGTTCGGAAGCAGCTCACAGATTTGCAGACCGGGCAGCGATGTGGAGATGGGATGAAACTCACCACGAATTTCCGCCGGCGCATCAGGCTTCAAATCGAACATATCCTGATGACTGGGGCCTCCGAGCAAATTGAAGAGGATTACGGATCGCGCCGAGCCTCGCGGCTTCCGTCCGGCTTCGGCCGCCGCCAGAAAATTCGGCAGAGTCATCCCGCCAAAGAGGGACAGTCCGCCAACCCTCAGAAGCTCGCGCCGAGAGTACCCGCAGCGGGCTGGATCGGGCGGGCTGGAGATGTCCGGCATGGTGAAGCTCCCGGCGACAGTCGTTAATCGCAAACGGCCGACTCAGTCGGTCGAAACAAATCGTCAACAGACTCTCATCTTAAGAGTCGCGACCTGGCCGCGACGACACGTTTTTCCACGACGACAGCTTACGACGACCGCACGGAAAGCAGCCACGCCAGCAGGTTGCGGAACTCTTCGTCGGTGATCATCTCGCCCAGGTTTTCCGGCATCGGCGACCGAGCTGACTTCACCCGCTCATCAATGTCAGCCTCGGGAATCGAAATCTCTTTTCCGGTTCCGTCGATCAGGAGGACTCTCGCCCCTTCCGTTCGTTTTTCGAGTCCGGAGAACACCTTGCCGGCTTTCGTGACGATCGTCGTTGCGCGAAACGCGACGTCCACATTGCGGTTAGGCGTCAGGATGTCTTCGGCCAGACGATCCAGGCCGCGGCTGCCGATGCCGTCAAGATTCGGGCCGACCTTCTTCCCCTTGTCCGCCACCTGATGACACGCCGCGCACCGTTTCTCAAAGACGGCGAGACCGGCCTCAACGGAGCCCGCCGACTGAAGGAAACTCTTCTTCCGATCCGCGATGCGTTTTTCGAGTTCCTCGTTCTCATCTGGCAGATCTGCGGCGAACTCGTTGGCCAGGCCGGAAAGTTTCTCATCCTTCCTGCCGAGCGCTGTGATTCGATCCGCGATTTCCGGACGAGTCAGCAGGCGAGCCGACGCTCGCCCCGCGGCGACAACATTCAGCAGTGCGTACGCTCCTTCGGCGTCGGACACCAGCCGCTCGGCCAGCCGCGACTGCTCGGCCGCCGTCGCCGCCAGCATGATTTGAGGGAGTAATTCAACGGCCCTGTCTGCTTGACCGTCGATCACCGCCTCCAGCGATCTCGCTCGCAATTTTTCATCGGCGCCGGAAACGCCTGGAACGATGGCGAGCGCCGACAGGCGTCCGTCCGGTTTCATTCGAACGAGCGCGTCGGCGAGCGACGATGCGATCTCACGGTCCGACTGGTTTCGTTTAAGGACAGCCACGATCGGATCCCGCAGTTCCGTCAACTGAAAATCGCCAGCCAGCTTTGCCGCCTTCTGACGATCCTGCCCGTGCCCGTTCGGGTTCAGCCCCGGCTCAGAAAACCGACCGACGGCCAGCCACGCGTACCCTCCTGCAGTGTCTCCGTCGACGATCTCCACGAAAACGCGACGCGTCGCCTCGGCAACGCTGGTGGATTTCCGTTCGAACTTCTGAGCTGTGTCGCTTCGCGGCGGCTGCCACTTCTGAAGCTCAATCCGCGAAATCGCATCGACCAGCCGCACGAAGTTTTTCTTTCCGTGCGGCTTATCGGGAAGTCCATCGTGGCCGGCCATCCAGAAACTGAAGATGCTTCCGACGTCGAATATTGCCGATCGATAAATCCCTGTCCGCTGTTCGCCGAGTGGAAAACTACTGATCAGCGGCGTGTTGGACATTCCGTCCTGCGAACTCCGCTTTGTCGACAACACAAACGGATTCCCTTCGTCCTTCGCGTCGGGGTGCGGCGAGTAAGTCCAGGTGAGCGGCTGATCCTGCTGATTGGCGGCCAGTAACACGGTCGCCAGGTCGAGCGCCCAGGCCCGCACCGCGTCCGGAGATTTCCCGCCGCGCTGCTCGATGCCGTCCCGCGCGGCGGCGAGCAGTTCCAGCTGAAAAGCGACGTCGCTCGCAAACCTTCTGCGAGCCATCGTCGACAGCTCAGCAACAGACTCGGGCGAGACATACCGCACCGCGAACCGGATGTAATCGGACATCGCCTCCGGCGTGATATTGCCCAGCGAGTTGATCGACCTTGCGAGAAACTCCCCGGCGAACGGTGTCTTCAATGCGAGGCACATCTCCGCCAGGATCGGAACGTCGCGGGCTTCCGGCTCGCGCGTCGCGATCGCAAACCAGTCCGGCACGGCCAGGTGATCCCGCAGCGACATCCGGATGACGTGCCGCAGGTGCGGATCGCTGGCGTAACGATGATGCAGCGAAAGCAGCGTCGTGATGTTTCGCGGGTCGCGATGAACGCCGGCCGCGGTCACGGCCGCCCGCAGAACGGTCGGCGATTTGTCCTGGAAACCGAGTTCGAGGTAGAACCTCGCACGGGCATTGGGAACCGGAGACTGAGCCATCACTCGGAAAGCGTGCGTCCGTACGAGCTCATGCTGATCGTCCATCGCCGTTGAAAGATCGTCATCGGTGAGCACTTCCAGCCGGAACAGCGACCACAACGCCTCGGCTCTTGCCGACGCAGTCCTGCCGTCCTTCAAGAGCGTCCGCGCGAGTTCCGCTCCCGGGAGACCCACTGCATCGACGAGCCGATCGGCCGCGAGCCTTCGTACGGTCTGGTTGGTCGACTCGAAGGAGTCTCGCCCGACAAAGTCCTCAAACTGTTTCGGGGCGACCGTTTCGTCAGGCTTGCCCGTGAAGGTGATCTTCCAGATGCGACCTCGCCGCCGATCGCGGTCGGGATGGTCAAGGCCGACCTCGTAATGACCGATAATGCGGTTGTAAAAATCGGCAACGTAGAGTGCTCCGTCCGGGCCGAGCTGGAAGTCGACAGGGCGGAACCACGGGTCTCCTGCGATCAGAAAGTCGGGCTCTTCCTGAGCTCGAATACTCCCCCCGTTTCTCAGCAGCGAGTTACGGTTGATCCGGCTGGTCATGACGTTGCCGGAGTACAGACTGCCGCGGTACTCGGGCGGAAACTGCTCGGCGTTGTACTGAGCCAGCCCGCCGATCGCGGTTGAACCGTGCAGATGCTCCATCACGTTCGGCACGTAGCCCAGGCCGTCGTGAGGCTTGCCGAAGCTGTCGTAGTAACCGTCTTTCAGGATGAGGCTGACCGGCTTCGTGTGGCAGTCGGCCACGAAGAAGTCACCGTAATTGTCGATGACGCTGCCAAACGGGTTGACCATGCCGCGCGAGTAGTGCTCGATCCTCGCTCCGTCGAGCCGGAAGCGAAACGTGTTTCCCGAGTGCATCGTGATCGACGTGCCATCGCCGCCTGTCACATGCGACGTATTGTTGAACCCGTGACAGGCGTAGAGCCAGCCGTCGTAGCCGCGTCGGAAGGCGTTGCACATGCCGTGCGTGTCCTTCGAAAAATCAAACGGCCCGTAGAGTTTCTCTCGCTTGTCGGCCTTTCCGTCGCCATCGGTGTCACGCAGGAACCAGATGTTCGGAATGCTGAAGCAGACGACTCCATCCTGGTACGGGTAGAGACCCATCGGGATGTTGAGCTCGTCGGCAAACGTGGTCACCTTGTCGGCTCGCCCGTCGCCGTTCGTGTCTTCGAGAATCCGAATCGTGTCCTTCGGCTTGCGATCATCAGCAGCCGGAATCGGGTACTCCTGAGAACTTGACACCCACAACCGGCCTTTCGAGTCGAAGGCCATGTTCATCGGCTTGTCGATCTCCGGCTCCGCCGCAAACAGCGTCACTTCGAAACCAGGTGGCAACGAAAACGTCTTCCGTTCGTCTTCAGGCGAGAGTGGCTTCGTTTCACGATTCACCTTCGCAAACGCATCGGTCCCAATCTGCCGGTCCGTCACCGAAAGCGAGGAATCGGCAGACGATGCCTCTTTGCCGTTCTCACCTTCGTTCAACAAGAAAAAGGTGCCGAGCTTGTTGCCGACGAGGATGTCCGGGCGGCCGTTGCCGGTGATGTCTCGAACCGTCAGCTGCGTGCCGACGCCGATTCGTCTGGCGATGACGTGAGGTTCAAAGTGAACGCCGTCTGGCGAGCGGACCGTCTTGAACCAGGCCAGGACTGGCAGCTGGTGAGCTCCCGGATCGTTGCCGCCGTGAGCAAAATACCGCTTGCCCGTGACGAGGTCCTTGACTCCGTCCCCGTCGACATCCGCCAGCGCGAGGGCGTGCATCTGGGAAATGTTGAGCCGCTGGGAATTCGCATCAAAACTGGCCGGCAGAATCTCGTGCGGGATAAACGAGACGTCGGCGTCTTTGCCTCGCCGCTCAAACCACTTCAGCCCCCAGCCGTGAGCGTTCTGCACCGACACGACATCGTTGTCACCGTCCCCGTCGAAATCGTACGCAAACATCTGCGACCCGCCCGACTGAGCAAACGGAAACGGATGCGGCTTGAATGGCTCACCCGGTTTCGCGGTCTGCTCCCACCAGCCGTTCGTCTCAAGCAGATCGAGCCGCCCATCGCCGTTGACATCGCCGATGCCCATTCCATGCGTGAACTGGCCATAGCCAAGCTTCGGAGTCACCGGCGTGAACGGCCACGGCTTCGTCGGATCCTCGCCTGGCGATGCGTACCCGAAAGCTCCGTCGAAGATTCCGATCAGCTCCGGCTTCCCGTCTCCGGTGAGGTCCGCAAAGTCTGGCGACTCTCCGCCGACGTAGCTCAGCGCGAGGTGCTTTTTCCATTCGCCCTTCGCCTTCTCTTTTCCAGGATTCTCAAACCAGTGAGCAGGTCGACCGGGAATCGGCACGGCGAGAATGTCCAGGTCGCCGTCGGCGTCGATGTCGTGAGCCCACGAGAAAAAGTGATCGGAGTAAACCTTGATCGAAAAGGCTCCGCCCGAGGTGTAAGCGTGACGGATCCGAAACTCCGGCCCGGCATACCAGAACGGCCCCGAAACAACATCGAGGTTTCCGTCTCCGTCGAAGTCACCAGAGTCGGCGCCCTCGCTGAAGAAGTTTTCATTGAGGGCGACGGTCCGAAATTGCGGAGTCGGCTCGGCCAGAGCCGGGGCGACAAAGAAGAAAATGCTCAGCAGGAACAGGAAACGCATTCGGGACCTCACCGTGCAGGATTCAAACTCGCAGGCTTTTTTTGTGAACATAAGGAACGAAGGAAACGAAGTGACGCGCAGTCTGTGTTGCCTTCGTTCCTTCTGTTCAGAATGAGAATTCACGAATGGTGCTGCCCGCCTCACTTCACAGGCTGGCTGTCCTGGATCAACTGTTCGACTCGTTCCAGCAGTCGATCTTCGACGTTCGGCGCAAACGGGCCGGGCTGGACGACGGTCGTCATGTAGCGCATCGCTCCCCCCGCTTCGTAGCCGCCTTCGAGCAGAACCCGCAGGCTGGGGATGTAGGCGAAAACGTCGTTTGAGTATCCCGCCACCCAGACTTCCGGGCCGTCCGCCTTCCGATTCTCTCGTTTGATTCGCAGCGAGTAATCCACAACGGTCTCGCCTGGCAGCGCGACGAAGAGCACGGCGTCTCCGAATCGGACCACCGAAACCGGAGCCGGATAGCTGGTCAGCAACGTTCCTGCTTCAAGTTCTTTGAGCAGCCGCTCGGCGTAGCGGGCGTCGTATTTGTTCGTCGATTTCTGCTGCTCCTGCAGTTGCTCTTTCGACTGTGCCTCGGCGTAGTCGAGCTTTGCCGTCCCGAACGCGACGCTCAGTCGTCCGGCAATCTCGCGTTTCGGAGTCGACAACGCGGCCTCAACGGCCGTGGCGAGTGTTCGGCCATGCTGCTTTGCCAGGTCGAGCGTTCGGCGCGGGTACGGATTCTGATCGCCGCCGCAGCCCATCATGAAAAGGGCGACTGTTCCAGGATGAGCTTCCTCAACCGCCTGCTGAGCGAACCCGGCGTAGTCGCCGCACAGTTTCTGAAAGCCGAGCGTGGTGTTGTGGCACGCGTAGCCGAACACGACCGCCGTGATTGTTCCCTCGGCATCTTCGACTCGCAGTACGGGCACATCGTGATCGACGCGCCCGTCCGGGTTGGGTGAGTTCTGATAGCCGGTCGGCGAGGGCAGACGACGGTTCATCGCAAAGGCAGCCCGCGCTTTTTGAAACGACAGCTTCGCCGGAGCCAGCTTTGCAAACGCCTGGTCGATGCACGACAGGATTCGCTGCTGAAGCGTCTCGACATAAGCGATCGCCATCGCCCGCCGGTCCGGATCGAGTCCGTCCAGTGCCGTTCCCGTCGTCCGAATCTCCGGCCCGCAATGAGTGTGCGAGCAGTTCATGACGAGGTTTTCCGGCTTCAGCTTCCGCGACTCGGCGAGCGATTTCTCAACATGCTGCCGCAGCGGGCCAGGGACGCTGATCAGATCGAGGGTCACAAGGACAACCGTCTCACCCATGGAGTCCCGCACGACCAGTGTCTTCGCAAAGAGGTCCAGTTCGACGCCGATTGACGGCTCCGTCCGACTCGCATAACCCGCCATCCAGGCCGGCCCGTCGGGAGTGATTTTTACCGCAGCGGCACCGGCCTGCCAGGATTTCGCATCTTGGTCAGCCGCCGCCGTACGAAAAATGCAAACGGCGACGAGGCACGTCGCAGCGACAACAGTTGAAAATCGAAGCGGCATTTTTCGTTCCGGTCAATGGTGCGACGGACTCGCGCAGGAAGGTCCTGCCTGTGAGTCCGCATGATGAGCAAAATGCCTCGCTCGCACCATCGCCCGGCCTGTGTCTTTGCGAGCAGTGTGCCCTGTGGCAACCCCAAGCGTGAGTGTGGGCACGCGTCGATCGACTCTCGCCCTGGCTTACCCGTCGGGTTACTCTGGCGACACCATGCAGATTTATGAACCGGACGACTATGGATCGGCGAATGAGACCGGTTCTCTCACAGAGCCCCGGCCCACGTGGCAACGACGAGAACGACGGCCGCGATCGCGCCTGCGGCCAGGTCATCAGCCATGATGCCCGTTCCGTCCGGGAGTTTTTCCAGGCGGTTGACCGGCCAGAGTTTTGAGATGTCGAAGATTCGGAACAGTATGAAACCGGCAATGAGGATCGGCCAGGTCAGCTCGTCGCGCATTGCCAGTTGCGGCGCAAACACAATCCAGAATGCCGCCACTTCATCGTAGACGACCGAACCCGGATCATGTTTGCCGAGCAGCTTCGACGCGCGCGTGCAGATCGGCGGTCCGACGGCGATGAAGAGAACTCCCACGACAAGCAGCCCGATCGGAGGCAGCACGAGCGAGCAGCCCCAGACCAGCGGCGGGCCGAGCAGACTTCCGACAGTCCCCGGAGCCCACCGCGACAGCCCCGTGCCGAGACCAGTCGCGAGCGCGAGCACAATCCAGTCCAGCGGACTTCGCGGCGCGGCACCTGCCGCGGGTTCAGGGGTGGCCGGTTCGTTCGAGGTTGCGGATTCGCTCGAAGTTTCGTTTTCCGGCACTTGCTGGATCTCTCAGTGATCAGGTGTAATGCGGTCCTCGCGTTTTCGTCCGTCGCGGCGACTCAGCACGGACGCTTCTATCGAAAGAATTCCCTCGTGTCATCCTCAGCCGCGTCCAGCTCCTTTGAGTCTTCCTTGTCCGGCAGCAGTCTCTACCAGGAGCACCGACTGACGCGGACGAAAATTATTGCGACGGTCGGCCCGGCTTGTGCCGAACCGAAAATGCTTCGCAGCCTGGTCCTGGCTGGCGTCGATATTTTCCGGTTGAACTTCGCGCATGGTTCGCACGAGTGGCTGGAGGGAATCGTCCGAACGATCTGGGAAATCTCGCTGGAGCTGGGACGGCCGATCGGAATTCTTGGCGACCTGTCTGGTCCGAAGATCCGGCTTGGCGTGCTGCCCGGCGACAAGATCGTGTGCAACGAGGGCGCCGAGTTCGTGTTTATTCGCGGTCGTGAGCCCGAGGCTGAGAACGAGCTCACCTGCACGTACGAGGCGATGATCGATGACGTGAAAGAGGGCGATCGGATTCTCCTCGCCGACGGCACGGTGAGGATGCGAGTGGTCGAAGCGGCTGCGGATTTCGCCCGCTGCGTCGTCGATGGGGCCGGCGTGATCGGCAGCCGGCAGGGAGTCAACCTGCCGGGCGTCGCACTCAGCACACCGTGCATCACGGAGAAAGACGAAGCCGATCTGGCGTGGGCGATCAAAAACGAAATCGACTTTGTCGGCCTCAGCTTCGTCCGGTCGGCTGAGGACATCCGCAAACTTCGAGCGATGATCGCCGCGTACGACACGGCGCGAAAACTGCGAATCGTTGCGAAAATCGAAAAGCCGGAAGCTGTCGACGATCTCTCGGCCATCATCGACGAAGCCGACGCGGTCATGGTCGCTCGCGGTGACCTGGGCGTTGAAGTCGACGTGTTTCGCGTGCCGGCCATTCAGAAACAAATCATCCGGCAGTGCAATGCAAAACGGGTTCCCGTCATCACGGCGACGCAAATGCTCGACAGCATGCAGCGCAGCGAACTGCCGACGCGGGCCGAAGCCAGCGACGTGGCTAACGCGGTTCTCGACGGAACGGACGCGGTCATGCTGTCTGGCGAAACCGCGGCCGGCGATTTTCCTCGCCAGTCCGTCGCCATGATGAGCCGCATCGTTCAGGAAGCCGAGCGGATTCTTCCCGAACGGCGCGGCCTGACTGATTTCGCGAGTGCGGCATCGCTCGCGCATCGGATCACGGAAGGAATCGCCGTCGGAGCTGTCGTTGTCGCCGAGCAGCTCGACGCGTCTCTGATCGCGGTCGCGACGGTTTCCGGACGTTCGGCTCTGGCGATCTCAAAAGAACGGCGAGGCGTCCCGGTCCTCGCCATCTGCGACTGCCCGGAAACGGCCGGGTGGATGACGATGCTGTGGGGAGTCACTCCGATCCTGGCCTCGTCGTCCGATCTGACGGCCGACCAACTGGTACGGATCGCCATCGACTGGGGCTACCAGGAAAAAGTGCTCGAACCAGGCAGTCGACTGGTCGTCGTCGCGAGTTCACGCTGGGTCGCGGAAGGACACGATTCACTGATGGTCCACATCGCGAAGTAGATCGAAACGAGACGACGGCGTCCTGCTTCACTCCGTTCATTCGCTTTGCCGATCGCATCGAGGCCGACGTTTTGCAGCCGCCGCGGACGGCACGACCGCGGCGTTTATTTCGCTGGCGCTGTTTCAAAGCCGGGCGAGGCCTTGAATGCGGAGACGCTTTCGCCGTTCGTCGTGTTCCAGACTCGGACTTCGCCGTCGAACGCGCCCGAGGCAAGCCGATTCGTTTTGGAATGAGCGTCCACAGCGAAGACCCAGTCGGTGTGCCCGGAGTAGTCTCGTACGCGGTTTCCGGTTTCCGCCTCAAACTGAGACACGCTGCCGTCGCCCGCCGCGAGGAAGACGCTGCCGCCTCGCACGCATACGGCGTAGACCGTTTTCTGAGGCCCGTAGTCGATGTACCTCGTGTGGCCTTTCTTTGCGAACCGGGCTTCCATGTCGCCGGCCGTTCCGTTTTCCAGGCGCGCTTTCTCGACCTCCCAGACGCGAACGGCGTTGCCCTCGCCGGCGGAAAATGCCAGCGGGCTCTCCTCTGCGAACTCGACATCGTAAATGCGGAAGCGGCCCGTGAACTGACCGTACTGCCGCTGGTGCCCGTTGTACGTTGTGAAGAGGGCTCCGGTTTTCGCGTCGTGAGTTTTTACGGTGAAGTCGCGGCTGGAGCTCGCCACAAAGCGACCGTCGTGGCTGATGCTGACTCCGGTCACCCAGTCCGAGTGGACGCTGCTCGACCAGAGCAGCTTGCCGTCGATCGCGTTCCAGGCCCGCACCGATCGATCGGCCGAACCCGCGGCGATCACTGACTCGTCCGGACTGAACGTCGCGTCGAGGACGATGTCCTCAAATGTGCCGAGGACGAGTGATCGCATTCCGGTTTTCAAATCGACCAGACACACCTCGCCGTAATCGCCAGGGCTGCCGCCCGCGACAAGCAATCGCGAGCCGTCCCGGCTGAACGACAGAGCCTGAATCCGCTCGGGCAGTTTTCCGATTCGGCCAATCAGTGTGCCGGCTTCCGGATTCCATACGGTGACTTCGTGATAACCACCGACAGCCAGTTCGCTGCCGTCCGGTGAAAATGCCAGCGCATAAATCGGAACGGGGCGACGGTACTTTTCTGGCGACGCCGGATGCTCGCGCGGCGGCATGATCGATCGGAACGACGCTTCTTCGTCCGAGCCGTCAAACTTCGCTCCCTGCTCGATCCAGTTTCGAACGATGGTGATTTCCTGGACGGAAAGAGCATCGTCGAGCTGCGGCATCCGGAGTTCCTCGTCGGTCTCAATAAGCCGCCGGAACAGTTCGGACTCGCCCGGTTTGCCAGGCACGACGGGAGTTTCGTCACTCTCTCCAGCCGTCTTGAGATTTTTGAACGAGTGCAGTCGGTAATCGCCTTCAGTCTTTCTCGAACCGTGGCAGCCGGTGCAGCGCCGGTTAAGAATCGGAGCGACGTCGCGCATGAAGCTGACTTCGACCGCGGCCTCAACCTCGCGCGCTTTGGTCATGTCCACGGCACGCGTCG
>ERZ891418.405-NODE-405-length-14939-cov-7.598831_pt1 | contig 14939 bp, 4 predicted proteins | sample MGYA00521236_ERZ891418 | MGnify/ENA primary metagenome ERZ891418 (study PRJEB32303, sample SAMEA104408696) | aquatic metagenome | biome: Brackish water; feature: Chemocline; material: water | place: Baltic Sea | collected 2014-10-18T10:34:00 | depth 100 m ... | reverse complement strand
TCTGAATCGCCTCGAACGAAAAACCGTCGATGACAATTTCGTAAACCGCGGCGGTTTGATCGTCCAGAGCTGTTTTGGTCTGTGCCCGCAGAGTCGGGCAATAAGCGTCATTCGTGCTCGCTGAGAGTTTTTTGTAGATCGATCCGACTTTACTTCCGCTTCGGACCAGGCCGCCGGGAAACGGCAGAATCGTATCGGGAATCTTCCGCATCGCTGTGGCCGCGGCATCGGCGGCGGCGAGCGCGGAATTCTGGTTGCCGGCTCCGATCAGCAGGTTGCCTCCGCCGATTCCCTGAATCGTGCCAAAGCGGTCTTCGCAGACAAATTCTCCATCCATCACCGGGATCCGCCAGAAACGGCGGCTGCCAAGCTTCTTGGAAATCTGGTGCCCGTCTCCGAAGTACCGCAGTTGAGCTCCGACGGGAATGCGGTCTTCTTTGGGCGAACCCGGCAGGCCGTCGTAACAGGCGGTGGTCGGGCAGGTCAGCACGCACTGGCCGACTCGATCGGCGATCGCTTTGGCGAGGTCGTCGCGGCCGAATGCGAAGACAAGCACGCTGATTCCCGGTCGACCGTCGATGGTTTCCTCGGCGGAAAGTTCGCGTTCGATCGCGGCCTCGACTTTGCAGGCAATCACGCTGGTCGCGAATCCGCAGAACTCGTCGGCGGAAATTTTCGCCCAGCGGGGTGCGGCCGCGGTGATGACCACGCGGGTTCCGCGAACGGGGAAAGCCTCGGCAAAAGTATCGACAACGGGCACGCCGTTCAGCTGAAGAGTCTCGGTCGCAGCGGTCACCTGGGAAGCCTCTTACGCGGTTTTGAAGCAAAAGAGGCATGGATCATCGCGGGTCGAGCGGCGATCGCAAGTGAGATGGCGGGTCTGAAACGAGAGGTGAGGGCTGAAGGACAAGGGACGGTGTTCGCCCCCTCGCCTCTCAGCCCTCACCATTCCGCCTCAGCGCAAGCCAGGGCCGCCACGAGTTCCCGCGATTCGCGACGGCCTGGCACCCCGAAGTCGATTGTCAAGGTCGAGCGATTTGAGCTTCGGAGAAGTGAGTGCGGAAGTTCCGAAGCTCCGCCCGTCGTCCTGCGTTACTCGTCAAAGTCGATTCCCAGCAGTGACTCTTCTTCTTCGTAGATGACGATTCGCGGGGTGACCATGAGCATGAGGCTCTGGGTCTCGCGACCGACACCGGAGTTCTTGAAGAGCCGGCTGATGTACGGAATCTTGTTGAGGATCGGCACACCGGCCATGTTGCGGCCTTCGCGGAGTCGTTTGATTCCGCCCAGCAGAACTGTTCCGCCGTCCGGCACGCTGACCGAGGTCTGGACCGAGATGGACTCGACGATCGGCTGCTGGATGGTGCCGCCGGATGCAGCACCCTGCTGGCCCTGCTGACCCTGCTGACCCTGCTGGCCGCCACCCTGGCCGCCGAAGCCGCCCTGGCCACCCTGGCCGCCGCCGATGCCGCCGAAGCCCATTTGAGGATTCATCTCTGCAACAGCCATTCCGGTGAGAGCCTGGCCAAAGCGACCGATGCCGGACGTGGCGGGTCTCACGAGACCAGGACCACCGCCGATGCCACCGAAGCCACCCTGGCCACCCTGGCCACCGAAGCCTCCACCGCCCTGCTGACCACCTTGGCCCTGCTGGCCGCCCTGGCCCTGCTGACCCTGCTGACCCTGCTGGCCGCCCTGTCCACCGCCGCCGCCGCCGTTCGTGCTGAACGTGGCCACTTCGACCAGGTTGTTGAACTGCGGAGCGAGTGCCAGTCGAACGAAGCGTCGGTCGGCCGAGACAACCGCTGTGACTGTCAGCGTGATGCCGTCCGGGATGAAGCTGATCTGCGGAGCGAACCCGACCGAGAAAGCTCCGACGGTCGGCTGGAGGCCCAGCACGAACGGTCGCTGCGTCCGGTCAAAGATCGTGGCCGTGTCACCGTTGAAGAGAGTCACCTTCGGAGCGAACAACAGGTTGGCTCGCTCATCGGACTGGACGGCCCGAATGAAGAAGAACGTCTCAATGTCGCTCAGGATGGCAAGTCCAACCTGCAGACCTCGTGTCGGATCGAAGTTACCGAAGTCCGGCACACCGACGTCGAACGAACCCTGTCGGAAGGCCACGTCCAGGTCCTGCGTAAACGACTCGGGACTGGCCAGACCGACGATCGTGCCGTTGAAGTTATCCCGATCCGTAAAGTCACGTTGAGGTGGCGGAGTAAAGAACTGAGCAACCGCTCCACCCCCCTGAGCCTGCTGGCCCTGCTGGCCCTGCTGGCCCTGCTGACCTTGCTGACCCTGCTGGCCCTGCTGCTGCTGACCACCACCGCTGATGATCGAGCCGAACGGAGGCAGCGGGGTCAGTGATCCCTGCTGCTGCTGACCGCCCTGACCGCCACCACCACCCTGTTGACCTTGCTGGCCACCGCCACCAGAGCTGAAGCCCGGGCCACCGACGGTGTCCTGGAAGTCGAAGTCGAAGTCGATGCCGATCTGTTCGAAGAAGGTGTCACTGACGCTGATCAACCGCACTTCGATTGTCACCTGCAGGTCCTGCAAACGTCGCAACTGTTCGAGCAAGTCCGAAATTTCCTGGTGAACCTGCTGAGTCTGGCGAATGACCAGCGAGAGAGTTGCCTCGTTCGAACGAAGTGTTCCCATCCCGCCCACTTCCTGCCATGAGTCAGGCTCGACGACGGACGTGATCAGGTCAATGAGTGTTTCAAACTCGAACTGCTCGGACGGACCGCCCACTTCATACTGCATGCCGCCGTCAAGTCCGGCCGAGTACGGTGAGCCACCGGGCGGAACCTGAAACTGGCCACCGGACGTCTGCAATCCGCCGACCCTCGGCGCACCGTACGAGTCGTAGGTGAGCATGTTATCCGTAAAGACGTTGCCTGGTTTTTTGCCGATGCCCCGCATCGGGACAACCAGGTCGGCGACCGGGTAAGCATTGGCCATCAGCCGGCCCTGCTGCTTCAGCTTGCTCGTGATCATGAGCACTTCGTTCTCGATGCTGTAGCCCAGGTTGAGCGGTTCAAGCATCAGGTTCAGAGCACTCTGAAGCCGAATGTTGTCAACATCGATCGACACCATCGAGCTTTCCGTGACACCTTCATCCTCAAGGGCCGGGCCGTCGACAGCGACGTTGATACCTGCCTGGTCGCGGATGTAGCGGATGACCTCGATGAGCGGTGCCGTCTCGTAGTGCAGCGAGATTTTGTCGCTCAGGCTTTTCTCAATGCGTTTTTCTTCTTCGCTCAGCCGGCGAGCGTCCGCACGGCCGTACTTGTCGAGGCGACGTTCGGATTTCGCCTTCCAGTCATCCGGCAGGTGAACCGGGTTGTCCCCGACGATGCCGTCTGCCAGAGCCCGCTCAACATCGTTGAGCGTCTCCCACATCGCATTCTCTTTTTTGTCTTTCAGGTTTTCGTTGTTCTCAATCCGGTAGGCGAACTGAGATTTCAGGACCATGTTCATCGCGACGGCACCGTCGACGCCCAGGGCCTGAGCCTGCTCGGCGATCACGCGGGCTTCCGCGAATCGTTTCTGCTTCATCAGGTCGTTGTAGTCGTTGACCAGGTCGGCCATTTCCTGCTCAACCCGGATGCGGTACTGACGTTCGGTTTCAATGGCGTCTTTGACTTCCTGGTTTCGCTGGCGGAGTTCGACGATTGGCTTCATCCGCGCGACGTAGCCCTCGATCGAGCCCTGCGAACGCTGGAGCTGGCGAACCATTCCGGCGATCCGCTGCTCGTCAAAGCCGGAGTTCTCGACGCTCGCAAGCGTTTTGTCGAGCAGTTCCATGGCCTCGTCCGGACGCGATTCCTTGAGCCGATCGGCTCGCAGCATCGCGTTGAGGACCTCGCTGCGAAGTCGGTCAAACTTCAGTACGTCCCGCTGCTCGGCGACGTCGATCGGTCGAGCCTGCTGAACCGTGCCTTCGGTTTCGCCCGAAGCCAGCTGAATGCCGCTGTGACGTGGCCGAAGTTCCTGCAGGTAGTTCTGCAGACGCTGTGATTTGTACGCGTCAAGCTTCTGACCGGACTGCCAGGTTTCCAGGAACGCCTGGTAAGCGGCTTCCCGATTGCCCTGCTTCAGGAAGTTTTCTCCCTGGCGGAACAGCGTTTCGGCGGAAAGTCCGGTGGGAGAAATCGCGGTGATGTTGTCTCGAGATTCTCCGGTGAACGATCCGACCGCTGGCAGAATCGCCGGAGCCGAATTTTCTTCGGGGAACACAACAAGAGCGGCGGCCGGTGGAGCCGCAACCGGCTCACCGATCGAAGCGACCGGTCGCGTGTTTGCGTTCTGTGCTTTCGCGACATCCGCCAGAACGAGTTCCGGTCGATCGTCGAGTGCTCCGTAGGCCAGGTCCATGTCGAGAACCTGATTGGCTTTCTGAGTCGCTTCGAACAGGCGGCCCGCATCGATGTCTGCTCGAGCAGACTTCAGCAGTTGCTCCGCTTTGAAATTCGAACCGTTGCCCGCAACGGTCGCGGCGGGTGAGGCTGTCGCACTTGCGGCGACAAGAGCCGTTTCCTGTCGCACGATCGCGGCCATGACATCCGCAGGACGGTCGTCGAAGAGACCAAACACAACGTTGAGTTTGTCGGCGGCGATTGTTTTTTCTTTGGCAGCTTCCAGGTCGCCGGCCGCAAGGAGCCGCTGAGCGTCACGCAGAAGCTCTTTCGCAGCGTCCGCCCGGCGAGCGGCATCCGACACGCCCGTCGACTCTTCCGACTCTTCCGACTCTTCCGACTCTTCCGACGGATTCATACGAGCGACCATTGCCCGTGGTGGAGCAGTGCGTCCTTCGCGGCGATCGATGACCGCCAGGACGTTGCCCGGAGTGTCATCAAAGCGTCCGTAGTTCACGTTGAGCTGTTCGGCGGCGAGAGCATTCTGCCTCGCTCCTTCAATGTCGCCGGTGGCGATCAGCCGTCGCGCATCGCGAAGCAGTCGTGCGGCTTCCTTGCTGCGTTCCGCACTGGTGTCGCCTGGTGACGAGGCACCCGCGTTCGCGACGCCGTCTGGCTGCGAAACTGGAAATGCCGGAGTACCGGGGAACGCTGCCGGCCGCGGATTGACGGGCTTCTCGGCCGGTTTGGTCGACGGGAACGGATCAATCTCGGGTGGCTCCGTCGCAGAGGCAACAGGCCGGGACGGTGAGGCCTCCGCGGTTGGACGATTATCGAAAGCTGGGAGTTTCGGAGCCGTCTCTGGCTCAGTTCCGGCTGTCAGCTGAACTCCCGTGTTGCTGGTTCGCGTCGGAACCTCGGCCACCTGCGTTGGGCCTTGAGCGGCCGTTTCGGCGCGAGCGATGTCAGACATCAGACTTTCCGGTCGCTCATCAAACACCGAATAGACGACGTCAAGCTGGCTGGCTTCGTTCGTGAGCTTACGGGCCGTGTCAAACTGCCCCTTCTTCAGCGCACTGCGGGCTGCAACCAGCAGTTCCTGCGCGCGTGCCTTATTCTGCCCGGTTAGTTCTTTCGTCATCGTCGGCTCGGGAGCCGTTCCCACCGAACCGGGAAGCGGAGTGGACTGGCGTCGTGGATTCGCATTTGCGAGTGTCGTTGTTCCGGAAAGGCGATCGATTTCCTTGAGCACGACTCGCGGACTGTCATCGAACAGGCCGTAAGGCACATCGATTTCGTCGGCTTCCAGAGCCATCTGTCGAGCTTCACTGAATCGGCCGGCGGCCATCAGTTTGCGAGCCTGACCGACCAGTTGTTTTGCAATCTGAGCATCGGTCAGTCCGTTGGAATCGTCAGCAGGAATGACCGAGCCGGCACCGTTGTCTGTGGTCGAAGCCTGCGTAATGGGACGGCTCGGCTCTTCGTTCGAGGCAACCTGCAGTGATCCTGCTCCGCCTGAGTTCAGGCGGCGTGTGATGTCCGCGGCGAGCTTCTCCGGAGTCTCCTCGAATAGTCCCCATGTGAGGCCCAGGTCGCTTGCGAGCAGGGCTTTTTCATAGCCGGCTTCCAGCCGGTTAGCGGCAATATCTTCCCGGGCTGACCGCATCAGGTTCAACGCGTACTCGCGTCGGTCTGGTTCAGCCTCGGTGAATTCCTGGCGAGCGGTTGCCATTTTCTCGGTTTCGAACGGAAACGCCGGAGCGGCCGGTTCTGGCTCGGCTGCAGGTGCAGCAAACGGATTCTGCGGTCGAGCAGCAAACGGTCTCTGAGTTTCCGCAACCGGGGTTTCATCGAATCGCGGTTCGTCAAACTGACTGGTCGGTGTGCGAGCCGCTGCGACCGAAGGCTCCTCGAACGAGCTGCGTGCTGGCGGTGCCGTGACAACAGAATTCGTCGCCGGAGTGGCTCGATTGCCAGTCGGGCTCTGACCGGCCATCACGCGAGCAATGAAAGCTGCCGGCGTTTCCTCGCCTGGCGCGAACTGAGTCGTACCGCCGGCAAGAACGTCGGCGATACTTGCCTTTTGAATGGCCGCTTTCTTGTCGCCCCGGTCCCAGGCGTCATAGGCCTGCTGCATGTAACCGTCAATTCGTCCCCGCACGCGATCTGACGAGCGGGCAGTAGTTGCGACGCGGGCTGACTGCGAGTCGCGAGCCATGCTGCGCGTAAAAGGCTGAGTATTGTCAACTGACGGCGCGGCCTGCCGGTTGGTCGTTGAGGGAAACTGTTCTGCGGCGGACCCGGAACTGTACGCGGGCCGTTCGCCCCCGGTCAGTTCGATCGAGCGATCTCGCGGGTTCCGAGAGTCGCCGGCATAAGTTGGCAGGTCGGCGTCCCGCTGAGTTCGCGGAGCCGGGCCAAAGGACGACTGTCGGCTTTCGACCGGGCTGACCGCTGTGGGTCGTGGTCGAGGAACCGGCTGGTTCCGAGCGACCGACGGGTCGAGGCTGCCGGGCTGCGAGGCTCTTCCATTGAGCTGGCTCAGGAGCTGGCCCGGCGTCAGTTCGCCCTCTGCCCACTCGACATCGAACCGGCTGGCTCGCAGAGCCTGCTGACGGGCGGCGGAGATGTTGCCTTGTCGGGCTTCATACTCAGCCTGCCGCATCAGTGTCCGAGCCGTCTGGGCATACGCACTAGACTCGGGACTTCCTGTCTGCGCGGATGCGGGATGACTGGTCCCTGGGGAGAACTGATACCACATAGTGCCGGCGACAGCCGCAACGACGAAAAGACCGGTAAGCTTACGCAAGGTAAGTACCTCCAAAAACGAACGCGGAGTGATCTCGGAAGGGAGTTCGGAGCGATTGATTTCTGCCGTGATGCAGGAGCATCGAAAGTGGCAGACGAATCACTCAGACACGGTTTGAGGAAACCTGACTGGTACGCGAAGAGGCGAACCGCTCTGTCGGGTTGACTCGGGAAGTGTTTTGGAAAGGGAAGAGTTCAGAACTTTTTGAAGTGCAGGTCCGGCAGGATTTGGGAAGGGAGTTGGCGGCAACCAGGGCGGTTGCCTTCCCGCAGGACGAAGGGAGCGGAGTGATATTCGAGAGGGGAAAAAAGGGTCAACCCCGTTCTTGAGCGTTTTTTGCTGTGCGGAGCATGATTTCTGAAAAAGTTCTGCGATGAGCCACACGAAGTTTCACGCAGCAATCAGGCCTGCTGGCTTCTGCGCATCACTCTCGCCCCTTGATTCCTCCGTTTGACGTTGACAGAGTCTCCGGCTCCCGTTGGCGAATCATTCGCTTTGATTTCAGCTAACCCGATGAGGCGGTGAGTTTTTCAATGTGGCAGGCACACTCCGTGTGCCGTCCGCCCGAACCTGCTCTCAACCCCGTATTTTCGGGGCATACGGGACACGGAGTGTGCCTGCTGCTTTCAATTCTTCGAAAAACTCACAACCTCGACGCGTCATCAAGGGACGAGAGTCGATCGACATCCGCCTCGCCCACACGTCGCGTGACTGACGTCAATTCATTTCGCGCAGGTCGATCAGCAGACACGACGGAAACCGAACGTGACAAGTCCTTTCTCTGTACACGCCCGATTGACGAACGCCTTCACACGGCTGCCAGTCACAAGTGGCATCCTGCTGGTAGCCGGAGCGCTTTACGCATCGACTCTCTACATCGCACTGTTCGCATCTGAAACTCCGGCTCGCTTTGCCTATCCGGGAGCGATGACGATTCTGCAGATGACCGCGTTTCCTGAAGTGCACGGTCCGTTTGACTTATGGGAAGGGCACGTCTGGTGGCTTTTGTTTAACGCGATGCACCACGTTGGCCTGTGGCATGTCCTGATGAATTCTTTTTCGCTGTGGATTCTGGGTGGCTTGCTGGAATCACGGATGGGCCGGCTGCGGTATCTGCTGCTTTTCCTGACCGCCGGCTATGTTTCGGTGCTCGCGCAGTTTTTGCTCGGCGAAACTCCGATCGGTATGTCCGGCGCGGTGTGTGCCGTGTTCGGCTATCTCATCGTGCTGAGAAAATACGACCACGATACGGCAGAGCGCATGCCGCAATCCATGGTGACGATGGGCCTTGGCATCCTGATTCTATTCGTACCACTGACTGCTGCCGGGCTGCTTCAGATTGCGAATCTGGCCCACTTTGTCGGACTGGGTTATGGCTGGTTGCTCGGCTGGCTGGCGTGTCGTTTCGCGAAGCGGGCGCGCTGGCGAACGCGAGCCGCCGTCGCCGCGCTGCATCTGAGCATCGTCGGACTCACGTTGGTCGCGATGCACCCGACGTGGGACGGTCGCTACCAGGCGTGGCTGGCACTCAAAGAAACCGACCCTCGTCTCGAACTGGAACGATGGCGAGTCGCAACATCGCGCGCACCGGACATCGCCATCGGGTGGCTGCGTCAGGCGGAGATTCTTTACGGCAACGGCCTGCAGAAAGAAGCCTGGAAGACGGCCCTCAACGGCTTGCGGCTCAATCGACAGGACGAAGAACTCGACGAATTCGTGCGGATCCTGTGGGGCAACTGGCGCTCCCAGCCGCACCGAACTGATGCGGCACTTGCCGAACTCCGAGAGGTATTCAAAGACGAATCGGATGCGTGGATCCGTCGTCTGAAGCTTGAAGGGCCGCTGCCGATTCCGAGTCGAATTGACATGGCAGAACTGCTCGCCCTGCTCACCGAAGAGCCGCCGACAACCCCGCGGCTCGACGCCGAACTCGACGTGCCACGCGACGTTGCCGGCATCACCTCGCCGCACCCGCCGTCGCTTCAACCTGGTGAAGTTGACCCAGAAGCGCGAGACAGCGCGCTGCTCGGCGAGTCCCTGTGAGCCAACATTTCTCGTCAGACGTTACGGTGGCGAACAGATTTTCGACTGTCGACCTGAGGTGGCGCCGCCGCGTGGCTGTCCCCAGGCTATGATAGGATTGCCTTCGGCGGACTGTGTTTCGGCCCTTTGTGATCCCGGAAAAGTGATGACTCACGGTCAGACGCGAATTCGAATTTCACAATCACAGCTCAAGGTGCGGCCATGCTGACACTCACTGGAAGTCCCTTTTCCTGCTGCGACGGAATCAGCCGTCGCAACTTTCTGCAGATCGGTGCGCCTGTGCTCGGGCTGGGGCTCGCCGATTTTCTGCGCGGTCGAGCACAGGCTTCGGGATCGAGCAACGCGAAGGGCACGGGAAAATCGTTGATCGTTTTCTGGACTCACGGAGGCATGAGTCAACAGGACACGTACGACATGAAACCCGATGCGCCGGCCGAGTACCGCGGGATGTACCAGCCGATCAAGACGACAGTCGACGGGATCAATGTGTCTGAGCGGTTTCCCCGGCAGGCGAAGGTGATGCATCACATTTCGCAGGTGCGATCGGTGCACCACGAAAACGGGATTCACGCGCCGAGTGCTCACTGGATGGCGACGGGACGTTTCGGCCCGACGCTCGCGCGGAATGCCGCTCAGCATCCGTCGTTCGGGTCTGTGATCTCGCGGTCGCTTGGCGCGAGGAATCCGCACATGCCGCCCTACGTGGCGATCCCCAGGGCCGAGGCGTTCGGGTATCAGGGAGCGGTCTATCTCGGCAAGGCGTACAACCCGTTTGAGGTCGGAGCTGATCCGAATTCCAGGGACTTCAAAGTGGCGAACCTCGCCATGCCGAAAGGCCTGGAGCTGAAGAGCGTTGAGAATCGTCGCAGGCTGCTCAAGAAGTTCGACTCACTGCGGCGGGACGTCGACAGCTCGGGCGTGCTGGAAGGCCTGGACGCGTTTAAGGCTCAGGCGCTGGAGATGGTCACGGGAGACACCGTGCGGAAAGCGTTCGACCTGAGTGCCGAGGACGACAAACTGCGAGATCGCTACGGCCGGCATCAGTACGGGCAGAGTGCTCTGCTCGCGCGGCGACTGGTCGAGGCCGGCAGCACGTGTGTCACGATCAACACCGGCTACTGGGATCACCACAACGACATTGAGCCCGGTCTGGAGACGCATCTCCCGCCGCTCGACGCAGCCATCGCGGCTCTCGTCGAGGACCTGGAAGAGCGAGGCATGCTCGACGACGTCCTCATCTACTGTGCCGGCGAGTTCGGCCGCACACCGCTCATGAATGGCCACGCCGGACGCGATCACTGGTCAAACTGTTTCACGGTGATGCTGGCTGGCGGCGGCATCAAAGGCGGGCAGGTTGTCGGAGCCAGCGAAAAATGGGGCGGCGGAGTCCACGAGCGGCTCACGATTCCTCTCGATGTTTACGCGACGATCTTCCAGCAGCTTGGCATTCCGCTGGAAACTCACTACGAAGACGCCAGCGGCCGCCCCGTCAGCATCGTTGGCGAGGGGCGGCCAATTCGCGAGTTGCTGTAGGTCACTGCGACTGCGACACGTCACGATTCACGGAGAGAGACATGCGATCGGGTAATCCCGCTTTAAGTGCGAAAACATTCGAGCAGTTTCGCGGCTACGAAGCCTCAACAACAATGACCATCGAGGGGACCGCCACAAAGACAGCGATCCTGCTGGCGGTTGTCGTTGCCGGAGCTTCCATCACCTGGAATCGATTTCTGCAACAGGATCCGATCGTCCAGCCACTGATGTATGGAGGGCTGTTCGGCGGACTGATTTTCGCCATCGCCACCTGTTTCAAGCCAACGTGGGCTCCCATTACGACGCCCCTGTATGCGACGGCTGAGGGATTGTTTCTTGGCGGAATCTCCGCAGTCTTTGACCAGATTTACTCCGGAATCGCCTTCCAGGCTGTCGGCCTGACGTTCGGGACGTTGTTCGGGCTGCTGTTTGCGTATCGGACCGGGCTCATTCGAGCGACCGAGAATTTCAAACTTGGCGTTTTCGCGGCGACCAGCGGCATCTGTCTTCTGTACCTGGTGGGGTTCGTGCTGCGAATGTTTGGCTCCGGAATTCATTTCATTCACGAGGCGGGACTTGTCGGAATTGGATTCAGCCTGTTCGTCGTGGTGATCGCCGCGCTGAATCTGGTGCTGGATTTTGACTTCATCGAAGAGGGAGCCAAACGTGGGGCTCCGAAATACATGGAGTGGTACGGTGCTTTCGGACTGCTCGTGACGCTGGTCTGGCTCTACCTGGAGATCCTGCGACTGCTCGCGAAACTGCAGGACAGAAACCGTTGACGACAGAAACCGTTGACAGGCATTCTGCGACTTGCAGACGCTCTCATCGAACTCCTGGTCGTGATTGCGATCATTGCTGCTCTTGTGGCGTTGCTCTTGTGGCGTTGCTGCTGCCGGCAGTTCAGTCGGCTCGCGAATCCGCTCGCCGGTCTCAATGCAAAAACAAGTCGATGTGGCATGCACACCGGCGGAGTTCACATGCTGATCGGCGATGGCAGCGTGCAGTTCATCAGCGTGCAGTTCATCAGCGAGCACATCTCATCAGCGAGAACATCGACGACAAAACCTGGAAAGCGCTCGCGACGATCAACGGCTCCGATCAACCAGGCGACTTCTAACGGCCGGCGGCCCCGCGACGCCGACCCGAACGAGGAACACCGCGTCGCCTCCGACCGAGCACAGACGCAGGCATCTGACAGAACTGTCGCCAGGACCTTCCGAGAGCGTGCGGTCCCAGGCAGGAAATCTCATCCGGCCAAATCTTCACGGAAATGAACTCGAATCGGGCTGGAGAGCGCCTGAAGTGCAACAGAGCAGCCCTTAAGTGACTGGTTTGGCGCCTTAATCTGCCGGTTTAGCGCCTTAATCTGCCGGTTTAGCGTCTTAATCTGCCGGTTGAGCGCCTTAAGCTGCCGGTTGAGCGCCTTAAGCTGCCGGGTGAGCGCCTTAAGCTGCAGGTTGAGTGCCTTAAGCTGCTGGGTGATCGCCTTAATGGACTGAGTCTGTGGCTGATTCTTATTCTGTCTTCAAACAAGGAGCTTGAGGGGCGGAATACTCGGCTTCAGCATCGTGTCAGTGAGCTTAAGGCGTGGAATATCTGTCTTAGGTGATCTGTTACGCGGAATCTGGCTTCGGCGTTGGAGCGGGACTGTGGGCGTCAGGGGGACGCCTCACCTTGTCTTGAACGCCAGGGAGCGAGACATGCCGTTCGAGCCGATTGACGGGTATTCGTCATGCAGGTTCATCGTCTGCGCGGGGCTTCTGGCGGAGCATGGGCTGCTCACCTGTTGATTTCCTGGACCAAAGCACGTCTGCGCGGAATAATGGGGCACCGGTCCGCACAGCCATTGGCGGGTTGCTGCCCCGGTCCGGTTTTCGCCGGCTTTGCGAGCCTCACGACGGGATGGGTCGATGTTCACGCTCAGACGCTGTCTGCACCGCTGTCTGCACCGCTGTCTGCACTGCTGTCTGCACTGCGGCATCTTTCTGCTGGCCGGTCTCGTTGTGTTGCCTCACTGCGTCTTTGCCGGTGAGGTCCGCCTCAAGAATGACACGGTCATCAAGGGCAACCCCGTTCAGATTCAGGCGGTGTCGAAGTCGATTCAGGCGAACGCGGGTGAGGTCACCGTTTACCCGATCACGCTCGTCGATGGCGGGATGGTTCGGTACTACGTGCCGACTCGAAACGTCGTCGATGCGAACCGCGACGCGCTGTTGAGCTCGGTTGACAAATTCAAGATGCCTCAAAGAAAGACGGGGCCTCGTACCGTGACGCTCGGATCGATCGGCCGGTTTCTGGAGACGTCGCAGTTTAACGCGAAGGGGCGGCGTCAGGTCGTGCTCGGCCTCGACACCGCTCGCGGTTTGCGCGAGCTGCACATTGATCAGGGAATCGTCGAGATTGCTCCGCAGTACCTGACCGTTCAGGCGCTCAACGAGCTCGCGTGGGAGTACTCCATCGCGACGACCTCAATCCCGACGTCACTGCTGGACGCGATGATTCGCGAGGTCACCGATCAGAAATCTCAGAACGACCGCTTCGCGATCGCGCGGTTCTACGTTCAGGCCGAGCTCTACCTGCAGGCGCTTCAGGAACTGGAATCGGTTGCGAAGGACTTTCCGGATCTTAAAGAACGGTCAGAAATGCTCGCGCTGGAGGTGCGGCAGCTTCTGGCTCAACGGCTGCTCGATGAGCTCACGCGGCGACAGCAGAGCGGACAGCACTACCTGGCCTTCAGTAAAGCCAAACAGTTTCCGACCGAGCAGATGAGTGCGGCGATCCTGCGTCAGGTTCGCGAGATTCTGGCCGAGTACAATCAGGCTCAGGACAGCGGCGAGCTCGCTTTGGCGCTGCTTGGCGAACTGCAGGCCGAGATCAAGGATGAGACGCTGCGCGACTCGCTCCGACCGTTCCGCAGCGAGATCTCTGATTCGCTCAACTTTGAATCGCTCAAACGACTGCGTCCGTTCCTGACCCTCGCCGAAGACAAAACAGTCGCGGCCGAAGAGAAGCTGGCGCTGGCGTATTCTGCCTGGGTCATCGGTGACACCAACGCGATCGGGCGGCTCGATCAGACAGTCAATCTGTGGCAGGCCCGGTTCCTGATGATGAATTATCTGCGGACGGTGGACGAGCAGGAACGCAAGCTGATCCTCGCCGACCTGCTGAGAACGGAAGGGGTCGGACCGGCGTCGGTGATGCAGCTCATCCCGTTCCTGCCGCCGGTCATCGAAACGCCAGGCATCAAGGCGGGCGAGGCGCTGCGAATTCAGGTCGACAACGAAATTGGCGGCGTCCCCGAAGACTCAGAACCCGTCCACTACCACGTGCTCCTGCCAACCGAGTACTCACCGCATCACACCTATCCGGTCGTCGTCGCGCTGCACTCGCTCGAACGGGAACCGGAGTGGGAGCTTCGCTGGTGGGGCGGCACTCTCGAAGAACCACTGCAGGCGCAGCGGCACGGCTACATCGTGATCGCCCCGGAATACAACAGTGAGAGCGACCAGACTTACAGCTACAGCCCGCTGACTCACTACCGCGTGCTGCAGTCGATCCGGGATGCGCGGCGGCGGTTTAACGTCGACTCGGATCGAATCTTCCTGTCCGGTCACGGGACCGGCGGAGAAGCGTGCTTCGACATCGGCCTGTCTCATCCCGATGTCTTTGCGGGAGTCATTCCGATCTCGGGTCAGATTGAGAATTGTTCGAAGTTGAACTGGAGACGGAACGCGGGTTACCTGCCGTGGTACGTCATCGGCGGACAGCTCGACCGCGACAAGTTTGAACGAAACGCGCCGACTCTCAACAGCATGATGCTGCGTGGCGACGACGTGATCCTCGCGGAGTACGTCGGGCGCGGCTACGAGTCGTTCTACACTGAGATCCATCGACTCTTCGCGTGGATGGAGCTGCACGAGCGGCAGCGGTACCCGCGGGAAATCGAAATCTCAACACTGAGGCCGAACAACAACCGCTTTTACTGGCTGAAGGCTCACACGATTCCGGATGTAAAATTCACCGGCTCGCCCAGGACAATCTCCGGCTCGATCAAGGACGGCTCCGACCGCTGGACGACGATCGCGATCAACAGCCCGGCGAAGGAGCACACCATCTGGCTCTCACCTGACATGGTGGATTACAACCTGCGAGTCCAGGTGACCGTCAAAGGCCGTCGCAAGTTCAACGAC
>ERZ891418.404-NODE-404-length-14951-cov-13.178370_pt1 | contig 14951 bp, 16 predicted proteins | sample MGYA00521236_ERZ891418 | MGnify/ENA primary metagenome ERZ891418 (study PRJEB32303, sample SAMEA104408696) | aquatic metagenome | biome: Brackish water; feature: Chemocline; material: water | place: Baltic Sea | collected 2014-10-18T10:34:00 | depth 100 m ... | reverse complement strand
TTCTTTTAGCAATAGTTTTCTTTGCTGGTTTTCTTTTAGCAATAGTTTTCTTTGCTGGTTTTCTTTTAGCAATAGTTTTCTTTGCAAGATATTCTTTTAATTTTGAGGTTGCTTTGTCCAGAGTCTTTGTGATATTTTCTTCAGATTTAGTTATTTGTTCAATATCTTTTATGACTTTTACAGCAGTCTTATGACTTGTACTTAATGTAGTGCGTAGAGAGGGTTTTGATTGAGTTTGTTTTTTAATCTGCATTGTAATTTTTGATTTAATGTCATCAAATGTAGAAACTTCACCAGTTATTTTTTTTAATGTTTTTTGTCTACTTTTAATTTCAGAGATTAATTCCTGTAGATGACCATTTAATGATCTTAATCTAGTCTCAGCACTCTGTTTTTCTTCAGGAGTTTCAGCAAATTCAATTTCTTGTTCAGTTTGATCAATGAGTTCTTTTTCACCAGTAACACGTTCTTGAGCAACCGATACTAATCTTTCAATACTTTCAACTTGAGCAATTTTTCTAGTAAGATTATCTGAAACATCTGAAACATCCTCTTTCTCAGATTCAATTTTTTTATCAACATTATGTAATCCAGTGGAAGAGCGTTTTTCAATAGACTGAAGTTTACGAAGTTCATTCTCAGCATTTTGCTTTGATTGTGTTGTTTCTTTCTTCTTTTGACGTAATTGAATTACTGTTTGTTCTAATGATTCCAATGTTAATCTAAAATAAAAGAGTAGATTAAGTTGTTAACATGATCAGGATTTGACTTTTCGGTTAAGAAAATTAACTAACATTAATCAAAAAAAAGGATTTTTTAAAAAATATTAGTGACAATATTTTACTAAAACCATGGATTTTCATCCAAAAGATCTACCAATATCAAAAATATATGATGTAAAAAATGAAAACGAGGCAGTACAAGCAGTGGAAGACATGGTAAATTTAGGATTTAAAGATAAAAATGCAGGTTACAAAGTTTTAATGCCAAAAGAAACTAAAATTGCAAAAAGAATAGGATATACAGTTACCACGGGTGTAACAAAAGGACTTCGAGAGAAAAATGAAACAAGAGATATCAAGTATTGGACGTATCATCATAACGAAGATCATTTTGCAATTGTTTTAATTGATAATTCAACTCTAACAGAATTAGGTTTTTGATTTATCAAAAATTTGATATAATTTTGTTCTGTTTGCCATAACACCAGCAAGCATCACACCAATTATAGTTCCACCAATTACATCCATTGGGAAATGTTGTAAAACATACAATCTACTAAGAGAGACCATTGCAGGATAAACGAATATCAAATACGCACCACGAGGAAATCTATTAGATAGCGCATAGCCCAAAATAATTGCAAATATCATTGATCTAGCTGCATGTCCAGAAGGGTATGAAGCATCAAAACCACCTTCACAAAATAATGCAAATGTATCACGGCTAATCTGTACAGGAAATTCAACACCAGAGTATTCAAAATCAGGTCTATCCCTATCAACACCGCATTTGATGTATCCTGTAAGTAGAGTAGAAATTACAATCAAGATTAAAAGAGTAATTCCAACTCTACGGGTTTTTGGAATTAATAATATTATAATCGCAAACATCATCATGTTGAAAACATCTCCACTTTCTGTAACATATTGCATAACAAGATCTAGAGTAGGATTTCCAACATTATCTGAAAAGAAAAGAATTACATTTTGATCAAAATCATCAGTTAATTCAAAAAATACAAAAGATGTCAAAATAAGGAAGAGTATAGTCAATAAGACAAAAGAGCGCGACCGAATATCAAAAAGCCAATTTTTCAATTAATTAAACCTCAACTATAGATATTTTAATTTACATTAATACATAACTTTTAAAAAATAAACCACGCAATACAAACAAAATTTATAAAAATAAGTATGATCGGCTCAAAGATTTTAACCAAGGAAATACTAGAAAAATTGTGAAAATACTCACATTAGATGACTTTGATCTAAAGGGGAAAACTGTTTTTGTTAGAATGGATATGAATTGTCCCATAGATCCAGAAACTAATGAAATTTTAGGTACAAAAAGAATTGAAGAAGCAATTGAAACCCTAGAATCATTAAAAGATTCCAAAGTAGTGATAGCATCCCATCAAGGAAGAGTAGGAAATAATGAATATACAGGAATGAACAAGCATGCAGAAGTTCTTGAAAAATTAATGGGTAGAAAAATAAAATATGTTGAAGATACTATTGGAGAAGCTGCACAAAATGCAATTAAAAATTTAGAAGATGGCGAAATATTACTTTTAGACAACTTAAGATTATGTGCTGAAGAGAATTATGAATTTACACCAGAAAATGCTGCAAAAACAATAATGGTTTCAAGATTATCAAAATTATTTGATCTTTGTGTGTTGGATTCATTTCCAAGTGCACATAGATCACATCCATCCATTGTAGGATTTGCACAAGTACTACCAGCATGTGCAGGGCGAATTGTTGAAAGAGAAGTAAGAAATCTAGATACCATAATGACAGTTGCAAAAGCACCACATGTAATAATTCTAGGAGGATCCAAAGTACCAGATAGATTAGAGGCAATTAAATTACTAATTCAAAATGGACGAGCAGATCATGTTTTACTTACAGGGTTAATCGCAAATGTGTTTATGCGTGCTCAAGCCAGAATTAAATCACCTTTAGGAATTAAAAGAGAAGAAGAGATTGTTGCAAAAGCACATTCATTGATAGGAGAATATCCAGATGTATTTGCAACTCCAGTAGATGTTGCAATTGATAAAGATGGTCAAAGAGTAGAAATGGATGTTAGAGAGATAGAAAAAGAAGATAAAATTTTTGACTTAGGTCCCAAAACAGTTGAATATTATTCAAAATTAATTTCAGGTGCTGGAACTGTATTCATCAGCGGTCCTGCAGGATTTTTTGAAAAAGAGAATTTCAAATACGGTACAACACAAATGTTAACTGCAGTGGCAAACTCAATGGCAACAACAATTGTCAGTGGCGGACATTTAACAACCGCATTAAAACAACAAGGATTGGCAGATAAAATTAATCACATTAGCACTGCAGGTGGGGCATTAGTACTATACCTAACTGGAGAAAAACTTTCAATGATGAAAGCATTAGAAGATGCTGCAGAAAGATATAGATCTAGATAGAAGATTTACAAGATGGATTTGGACAAGTTCTTTCCTCAGTAGTTCCAAGGTAGATATCATTACTACAAGAATTACAATGAAGTTTTTCAACAGGATCAAATAATTTTAGAAAAATAGTAGTAAGGTTCTGAGCTATATTTCTTGTAAGACCAGAATCACAAAGATCATTGAATGAAGATTCAGTATCATCAATTATCCAAGAAGGATTAATGTCACCATCAGATTTAAGAATTTCAAAAATTTGATCATTTGTAAATTTTATATCAACATCATTAAATTTTTCAAAAATAATTTTTCTTATTTGTAATGAAATTGGAATTAAAGGAGTAAAATCACTCATATTAATACAGATTTTCAGCCTCTGTTTTTAGCGTATCTACATCTGTTTCAGCATCAAGATTAGAACCAATGTAGGTATACAATGCAGATTTGAGCACCTTAAGAGAAAGTAATGCGCATTTAATTCTAACAGCTTGTAAGTGGTCTAATCCTAATTCTCCCAACACGTCATGTTTTTCAATTTTTCGTACATCGTCAAGAGATTTCCCTTTAGTAATTTCAGTTAGAACGGAAGTGCAAGCCATACAAATTGCACAGCCTTTTCCATGAAATTTAATATCAGTGACTTTGTTATCATCAATTTTCATATCAATATCTATACTATCACCACATAGAGGATTAGAATCATGAAATGTGACATCATGGTTTTCAATTTCTCCATAGTTGAGAGGGTTTCTTGAATAATCAACAATCATTTCATGGTAGATATCAGTACCACTCATAATTTAAACACCTTCGCCACTATATGTAATGAATTGATTAGAGCATCAACATCTGCCTTTGTATTATAAATATAGAAACTAGCTCTAGAAGTTGCAGCAACGTTGAGTCTCTCCATTAGTACTTGGGCACAATGATGACCTGAACGAAGTGCAATACCCTCTCCGTCAATTATTTGAGCAACATCATGCGGATGTACATCTGCAAAATTAAATGATATAACACCACCACGTTTTGTAATATCTTTAGTACCATAGATGTGAAGTCCTGGAACTTTTGAAAATTCATCTATAGCATATTTAGTTAATTCAATTTCATGTTGTCTCACATTATCCATTCCAATTTTTGTAAGATAGTCAATTGCAGCTCCAAATCCTATAACATCTGCAATACTTGGAGTTCCTGCTTCAAATTTGTAAGGTAAATCATTCCAAGTAGTTTCATACTTGTGAACTTCTCTAATCATATCACCACCGCCATGAAATGGATTCATTGTTTGTAATACAGATTTTCTAACCCACAAAACACCAATTCCAGTAGGAGCCAACATTTTGTGTCCAGAGAATGCAAAGAAATCACAACCCAAAGTATCAAGATCAACTTTCATGTGAGGTACGGCTTGTGCACCATCAATCAAAGTAGGAACACCTGCAACCTTACATTTTGAAATAATTTTTTCAGCATCAGTAATAGTTCCAAGAACATTAGACATCAAACTAAAAGTTACAAGTTTTACTTTACCAGTTGCAAGATATTTATCAAGATCATCTAAATTTAATTGGCCATCATCATTCATTCCAATATATTCTAATTTTGCATGTTTTTCTTGGGTAAGTAATTGCCATGGGACAATATTACTATGATGTTCATATTCAGTGGTGACAATAATATCGCCTTCGTTGATATGAGGTCTCCCCCATGCATATGCAACTAAATTAATTGCTTCAGTGGTACCTCTAACAAAAATAAGTTCTTGACGATTTTTAATATTAACAAATTTTGCAATTTTATCTCTAGCTCCTTCATAAGCTTCAGTTGATTCTTCAGCAAGGGCATATACTGCACGATGAATATTTGCATTATGATTTCTATAATAATCAGTAATAGCATCAATCACTTGATTAGGTTTTTGAGTTGTAGATGCATTATCTAAATAAACAAGACGTTTGTTATCCCTAACAGTTCTTTTTAAAATTGGAAAATCATTTCTAAGATTTTCAAAAGAGGTTTCGATACTTTGCAATTCTTAAACCTCTACAAAAATTTCGTTGTTATCAATTTTAACTGGATATATTTTAAGAGCAGTTTCAGCTGGAAGATTATTGGGTTTACCATTAACTAAATTAAAAACTGAAAGATGTAATGGACATCTAACACCTTCTTTGCTCAGAAAACCAGTAGAAAGATCGGCATCAGCATGAGTACAAATTAAATCAGTAGCATGAATTGTGCCATCAAGATTTGCTATGAGAAGTTTCATATCATCTTTAATAAAACCAAATAGTTCGCCTTTTTTCACTTGATCTAAATTACATGCTTTAATCCATTCAGACAAAAAAATCACCGATACTTGTAGTGTTGTTCAACTTCAGAATTTTCATCATAACGAGTTTCTTCAATTTCAACAAACTTTGCCAATTCCTCATCTGTGTTAATAGTAAGTTCACGATTATCCCATTTAGATTCAATAAGATATGCAATCCATGCTCTAACTTGAAAAGACATCTTTCTTGAAAGAGGTTCTAAGAAACCTTCAACAATAGTTCTTTCAGCTTCTGCATGACTAAGACATCTAGTTTTGAGATAGAAAAGTTGCTCCTCATCAATTTGTGCAACAGATGCAGAGTGAGTTGCTTTTACATCATTGGTGAATATTTCTAATCCAGGAATTGAATCAGATTTTGCATCAGGATCTAATAAAATTGAACGGCCAGATAAGAAAGAATTTGATTTAGTTGCATTTTCCTTAATTCTAATCATCCCTTTGAAAAGAGATTTAGATTTATTTCGAAGAATAGACTTTTCAACTACACGCCCTTCAGTAGATGGACTTTCGTGATTTACATTGGTTTGAATATCAAATGATTGTTCATTGTTTCCAAAAACAACTTCAGAATCATTTGAAGATGCACCAGTGCCGTTAAGAAAATATTCAATTTTATATCTAGATAACATTGAACCAAATAATCCAGAATACCAGTTTACTTTAGCATCTTGTCCTAGGTCAGTACGTTTTGTTGAAAAAGTTACAGCGTGTTGGTCCATCATTTGTAAAGTAGTAACATCCAATTGAGCATTTGCAGCAACATTTGTGTTCATTAATTCAAGATATGCTTGCTGTGTTTGAATATTTGCAGAATACAATTCTTGAACAAGTGTAGATTTACTGCTTTCATCTGCAAAAATAATATTTCTAGAAATTGTTGAATGTCCATCTTCAGAAAGGCATGTCAAAAAGTAAATTGGTTTATCTAAAATAAAATTACGCGGAATATGGATAAATATTCCAGAATTAAAGGCAGCATTATTTAAGGCTGTAAATTTATCATCGCCAGAATCTGATGCCTCCAATGCCTTTTTTACCAATTCAAAATTATTTTGAATAGCATCAGATATGGAAGAGATTACAAGTCCTTTTGATTTTAATTCATCAGGTAGGTTAATTCTATGAATGTTAGTTCCAATTTGAATAATACAAATTTCATTTTCTAATTCACCTAATCTTTTTTGAAGAAAAGCAGGTACTGTTTGAGTAGTAGTGTTTGAAAGAGATACTTTTTCAGGATCCATTTTTTTTGCATCAGTATACTTGTTGTATAATGGAGATGTTTCAATTGGAAGATTATCATAAATGGATAAAGAGTTTTTTCTATAATTTTTTAACCACTCAGGCTCATTCATGAATGAAGAAATTTCTTCAATATGAGAAGTATTTAGTTTTGAAAGTATTTCTTGAGACATGATTAATCAGATAAAGATTTGGAGTTTATCCTACAGAATCATCCATTTCTAATTTAATGAGTCTGTTTAATTCAACTGCATATTCCATTGGTAATTCTTTTGTAAATGGCTCCATAAATCCATTAACAATTAATGATAAGGCATCCTCTTCACTAAATCCTCTAGACATGAGATAGAAAATTTGTTCATCTCCAATTTTTCCAACAGTAGCTTCGTGTGTGATTGTTGCATCCTCTTGATCAATTACCATGTATGGATAAGTATCAGTTTTTGATGTATCATCCATTAGTAATGCATCGCATCTAACAGTAGATTTTACACCAGTAGCACCTTTTGCAACATGTAACATTCCTCTATAAGTTGAACGTCCATCTAATCGGCTTACAGATTTGGATGTAACTTTAGAAGTTGTGTTTGGTGCAAGATGTACCATTTTAGCTCCAGTATCTTGATGTTGACCTTTACCTGCAAATGCAATAGATAATGTTTCACCATAAGCTCCTTCGCCCATAAGATACACACCAGGATATTTCATAGTTAATTTACTTCCAATGTTTCCATCAATCCATTCAACAGTTGCACCTTCGTATGCATAAGCACGTTTTGTTACAAGGTTGTAAACATCAGAACTCCAGTTTTGAATAGTAGTGTATCTTAATTTTGCATCCTTGTGTGCAACAAGTTCAACAACAGCAGAGTGAAGTGATTCAGAAGAATATACAGGAGCAGTACAACCTTCGATGTAATGTACTTCTGCACCTTCATCAACAATGATTAATGTTCTTTCAAATTGACCAATGTTTTCTGCATTAATTCTAAAGTATGCTTGTAAAGGCATGTCAATATGAACACCTTTTGGAACATAGATAAATGAGCCACCACTCCACACAGCACTGTTTAGTGCTGCAAATTTGTTATCCTCTGGAGGGATAATTTTACCAAAGTATTTTTTGAATAATTCAGGATGATCAATTAAGGCTTGGTCAGTATCTAAAAACAAAACACCTTGTTTTGCTAAATCTTCTCTTAAACTGTGATAAACAACTTCAGATTCGTATTGTGCACCAACACCTGCTAAAAATTTCTTTTCAGCTTCTGGAATTCCAAGTTTATCAAAAGTTTTTTTGACATTGTCTGGAACATCATCCCAATTCTTTGCTACTTTTTCAGATGCTTTAGCATAATAATAGATATTTTGGAAATCAATGTGACTAAGATCACCACCCCAAGTTGGCATTGGTTTTTGCATAAAAATTTCATAAGAACGTAATCTAAAATCAAGCATCCACTGTGGCTCATTTTTCATTTTACTAATTTCAATAACAGTATCCTTTGAGAGTCCTTTCTTACTAAGGTGAACATACATTTCTGTAGAATCTTTAAAATCATATTTTGTATAATCTATATCGAGATTCTCAGTTGTCATGTCAATGATAACTCCGTTATATTATAAATACATGAGGAAAAATAGGTAAAGCTAAATAGGTTGAGCTAAATTACATTCAGATCGCGTTTAAAGTAGTTTTGATAGCATCAAATGCACCAGCAACAGTATGAACTTCTGCAATAGTATTTTTGACGTTGAATTTTTTTAATTCATCTGAAGTGAACGGTCCAATTGAAACAACAGATAATTTTGTAAGATTATCAAGCAACAAATCATTAGCGTAATCTTTAGACATTATTTCAAAAAATCCCCTAACAGATGATGCACTGGTAAAAATTACACCATCGACTTTATTTTGAGAAAATAATTCCCTAAATTCATTCCACTGAGAAGTATCTCTAAAAGCACAAACATCATAGAGATGAATTTCTAACACATCAATTCCAATTTTTGAAAGTAGTTCTTTTAGAAAAGGAGTGGATGCACCGCTACGTGGAACAATAACTTTTTTTCCAACAGCATTAAGTTTTGTAAATTCTTCGCCAATTCCAACTGATGAATACGTTGTAGGTTGATGATTTACTTTAATTCCTTCAGATTCAAGAGTAAGAGAAGTTTTAGGGCCAACAGACATTACAATTGTATTTGCAACTGCTAATTGTAATTTTTCAAGTTTTCCTAATTGTTTTGCAGTATCAAATAATAATTTTACAGCTTTTGAACTCATAAAAACAGAATAATCAGGATTGTATTTGGATATAGATTCTAAAAATTCATCAACAATTTTTTCACCTTTGCTTACTAGTTCTATTGTAGGTAGAGGTACAGCAATTGCATTATTTTTTTTTGCAAGTGAAATAAATTCTGTGGCATCATCGGTTGAACGAGTTATCGCAATAGTTTTACCGCTAAGCATTATTTCCATCCAATAACATCAGATAGATCAACTACCCTGCCAATAATTATATTTGTAGGAGGAATCATTTTATTTTCTTTAACTTTTTTTGCAATATTAGTAACATTTCCTTTTATCATTTTTTGTTCAGGAGTAGTTCCATTTTGAATTACAGCTACCGGCATTTTTTTATCCATACCTCCTAGAATTAGTTGTTTACAAATAACATCAAGTCTAGACAACCCCATCATGATAACTATCGTGTCTACAGATTTTGCAAGATTTTTCCATTTAACAATTTCTTGTTTCTTTTCAGGATCTTCATGTCCAGTTACAAAAACTACTGATGAGGAATATTTTCTATGAGTTAGTGGAATTCCGGCATATGTTGCAGAACCAATACCAGATGTAATTCCAGGAACAATTTCATATTTTACTTTATGATCTTTTAGAAATTCAGCTTCTTCGCCTCCACGTCCAAAAATTATTGGATCACCACCCTTTAGTCTAACAACATTTTTGTTAGATTTTGCATATTCAACCATTAGATCATTAGTAGTATTTTGATGAGTTGTGTCATCACCCACTGCACGTCCAACATAGACTTTTTTGGCAGTTTTAGGAATCATAGAAATAATTTGTTTACTTACTAATCTATCATACAAAACAACATCAGATTTTTGGATTAATTCAACAGCCCGTAGGGTAATTAACTTACTATCTCCAGGCCCTGCTCCAACAAGATATACTTTACCAGTCATGTCGTATTCCATTCATCTACTTTCTCCCTCCAATTTAATGCAAGATCATTAATTCCCTTACTGCGCAGTTCCTCACCTACCAGTTTGCCCAATAATTTGGGATTATTTTTATCACCAGTGTGAGTTACTTGTAGAGATTGCTCACCATCAACAGAAAAGGCATATACAGTTAATGTCATTTCAGAGCCATTTGATTTAGCATATGCACCCAAAGGGAATCTACAACCAGAATCAATAAAATCAGATAAAGTACGTTCAGCCTCAATTTCCAATCTAGTATCAGAGTCTTCAATTTTTTTTAGCATTTCAATTGTTTGAGAGTCATCAATCCTTGCAACAATTGCAATAGCACCTTGACCAGGAGAAGGAGAGAAATCTTCAGTAGATAAAGAAGTAAATTTTACATCAACTCCCAATCTAGAAATGCCTGCATGTGCAAGAACTATAGCATCATAATTATCGCCAGATATTTTTTTAATTCTGGTTTCAATATTACCTCGAATAGATTTAACAGTAACATCAGATCTTTTTCGTCTAATCTGAACAGCGCGTCTTAAAGAGCTAGTTCCAATTACAGAACCAGATTTAATTTTATCCAAAGATGAACCATCAGATGAAATAAACACGTCATTTACTATTTCACGTTTTGGGACAGATGCAATTATAAGATTATCACCTAACTGAGAAGGAACATCTTTTAGACTATGTACTGCAAAATCAATTTCTTTATCTGCAACGGCTTTATCAATTTCTTTTTCAAAAATTCCTTTTTGATTAATAGTAAATAATGGTCTTGTATCAGTATCACCTTTAGTAGTAATTGGTTTAATTTTATATTCACAATCAGGATTTACTTTTTTTAATTCTGAAATAACCCAATTAGTTTGAGCCAGAGATAATTTACTACCCCTTGCACCAACTACATACTTCAATTTTTCACCGACTTTAATGCAGTATGATATGCATCTAATGTTTTGTTTAAATCATTTTTAGAATGAGCATCAGATAAGAAAACAACTTCAAATTGAGAAGGAGGAATAAAGATCCCCTCTTTCAGCAAAGTTCTAAATAATTTTTGGAATTTTTTACCATTTGCTTTTTTCGATGTTTTATAGTCAGTTACAGGCGTATTTGTAAAGAAAATTTGAAACATTGAAGCTGTAAAATTAATTTGGTGAGGGATTTTCATATCAGTTGCCATATCATCCAACGCTGTAGAAAATAATAAATTGAATCTTTCAAGTTTTGAATAAAGCTTATTTTTTATTTTATTTATTGTCTTAATAGAACTAATTGCAGCACTAACAGATATAGGATTTCCAGCAAAAGTACTTGCCTGGTAAACTTTTCCTGCTGGAGAAAGTAAATCCATAATTTCTTTTTTACCACCAACAGCAGATATTGCAAATCCATTACTCAAAGATTTAGCTAAAGTTGTAATATCAGGTTTAATACCAAAATGTTCTTGTGCGCCACCAGGAGATACTCTAAAACCAGTAACAACCTCATCAAAAATTAATGGAATATTATTTTCTGTAGTAATTTTTCTTAAATCAGAAAGGAAATTTTTTTCAGGTAAAATTAATCCCATGTTAGCTAAAATTGGTTCAACAATAACACCAGCAATATCTTTATTTTTAGAAATTATTTTTTGTAGATCTTCAATATTATTATATTCAACAACTAATGTATTCTTGGAGACTTCATCTAATCCACCATCAGATACAGAAATACCATTATGTGCTGAACCAGAACCCGCTTTAACTAAAACAGAATCATGTGCACCATGATAGCACCCTTCAAATTTAATAATTTTTTTCTTTTTTGTAAAACCACGTGCTAATCTAATTGCAGTCATCGTAGCTTCACCGCCAGTGTTCATCAATCTTACTTTATCCATAGAAGGAAAATTTCCAATAATTAATTTTGATAATTCAATTTCAGATGCAGTTGGAGTACAATACAATGTTCCTTTTGAAAGTTGTTTAGTTACAGAAGTAATGATTTCTTTTCGTCTATGGCCTAAAAGTAACGCACCATATGCATTACAAAAATCAATGTAACGCTTGTTGTCTTCATCCCAGATATATGCACCATTTGCCTTTTTTGTAAAAAATGGATAAGGATCAAAATATCGGACAGGGCTATTAACACCTGAAGGAATTACTTTTTTTGAATCATTGAATAATTTTCTAGATACAGACATACTCAATCTACAATATAGTCATTATTATTCCTAATTTCATCTCTTTGGAGTTGAAATTTACCCCGAAATAGAAATGCAGCAATTAAAGTTCCAACAAATGGTGCACTCCAGTATAGCCACAAATCATCAAAAGTTCCAGATAATAATGCTGGAGCAAGGGCTCTGGCAGGGTTCATAGATGCACCAGAAATAAAAGCCAAAAATAAAATATCCAATGCGACAATCCCCCCAATTGCAACTCCACTAAATCCTCGTAAACCCTTTGTGTATACAACATAGAAAATAACACCCATCAACAGTGTAGAAGCTAAAACCTCAACTGAAAATATTAAAAAAATAGAAAAATCATAATTAGGAGCATTAGATCCAAGATTTGCTTTCTCACCAATGAAAATTAAAACAAAAAGTGAACCCAATAAAGCACCAATAATTTCTGCAATTAAATAATATAAAACTTGAATTTTAGTTATATGTCCTGTAACATAATATCCAATAGTTACTGCAGGATTAAAATGAGCTAAAGAAATTTTTCCAAAAGAATAAACTCCAATCAATAATGCAATAAACGGTGCGACAGCTGCAAAAGGAATTCCTAAATCACCATCAAAAAACTCAACATCATAAACAATAGAACCAGTTGCAAAAACAACAAGAATAAAAGTTCCAATTAATTCTACAGTAAAAATTTGTAAATTAGAATAAGACATCAATTATCACATTCAAGAGAATTAAGTAAATTCAAAATATTATTTTTAATTTGATCACGAATTTTTCTTATATCTTCAATAGATTTTCCTTTAGGATCATCTATATTCCAATCATCCACATCTTTTACAAACAAGGATGGACAAGACTCTTTATCCACACATCCCATGTTGATAGTTTTATTAGAATTTTCAATCATAGAAGTTAATAATAATCGAGGTTGTTGATTTTTCAAATCAATTCCAATTTCAGCCATAACGGAAACAACAACAGGATTAAGATCAGATGCAGGAGATGTTCCAGCACTAACTACGTTAAATTGATTTTTAGCATATTGTTTAAAAAATGCCTCAGCCATCTGACTTCTTCCAGCATTTTCTACGCATACAAATAGAATATTTTTAGACACATTCATAATATAACATAAATATTAGTTTATATAAATTTAAATTGATATGAATGGAATTAGTCTTTTAAAATGTATTTGTGATGAAACGAGATTTGAAATTTTAGAATTATTACAAAAAAATAATGAATTGTGTGTCAATGATTTTGTGAATGAATTAAAAAAAGATCAACCATTAGTATCACATCATCTAAAGACATTAAAAAAATGTGGAATTGTTAAATCAAGAGATGAAGGAAAAAAAGCAATGTATATGATTTCAAGTAAACAGTTATCAGAGTTAATAACAAAAGTTACAAAAACATCAAAAGAAATTCCAAATTTATGTTTAGATAAAAACTGTTGTTAAAATTTTTCAGTACGTAATACGCCAATATCACTAACATAAAGTACGATAGCAAAATTTGCAAATAGAGTTCTAGAAACTTCCTCAACAATATCCTGTAACTTTTCTTCACGTAAAATTATTTCAATTTTAACATTTTTTTCATTTATCAAACCCTGAGTGCGTAGTCCACGCGCACCGTTGCCATTTACTTCATAAGTTGTATAACCAGTAATTTCATGCTTAGTTAGAATTTCTAGAATATTTTTTTGTGCTAGAATTTCACAAGTAATTGTAAGTAACTTTACAGGATAAAGTTTCATATTAGATCCTTTAATGAATAACGGAATAAGTCTATCGATCCTTCAGGATCATGTAATAATGAAGATACTGCAAACATGATTGGTAATAATACAATGATGTTGTAAGGGAAAGTAATTCCCAATGCAGATGTAATGTAAAGACTAGGATTAGCTTGTGGAATTGCATTACGTAAAACAGCTGGAGCTGCAATAAATGAAGCACTGGCTAAAAGAAGTCCAAACATAACGGAGCCCCCCATACTAAGACCTATCAAAGTAGCCACAACAACTCCAATAATTCCATTAAAAGTAGGCATGATTATAGAAAATGAAATAAGAAAAATGCCAACTTTTTTGAGATCATTTAATCTCTGACCCGCAATAATTCCCATTTCAATCATAAAAATTACAATTGCCCCTGTAAACAAATCATCAAAAACAATTTTGATAGGACTAAACCCTTCTTTACCAATTATGTATCCAATCACAATACTACCAAGTAAAATAACTATAGCTTTACCAGTAACGGATTCACGTAATATTTTAGAAAGTTTTATTTTTGTTTCCTGTAGTCCAACATCAATATCAGATTTAGAATCATTAGTGAATGATTGTTTTTTAGCATTGATCTGTTTAGAGACTGCCATGTTTGTCAAAAATATTGCTAGGATAAATGCAACAGGTTCTAAAACGGCTAAAACAGCTGCAAGATATCCTTCAGATGTTACACCCTGATTTTTAAGAAAAGATAATCCAACAGAAAATGTTACAGCACCAACTGCACCATAAGTAGATGCTAATGCATAAGAATCAAAGATATTGAATTTTCCTAATTTGCGTAAAATTTGATAGTGGTTTAATGTAAACAGCAATGAAAGTCCAATTGCAACTAACATAGGAACAAGCATATTTTCAAATCCAGTAGATCTCATTTGGATTCCACCATGAAGTCCAATGGCTGCAAGAAGATAGATTGGTAAAAATTCAGAAATTGCTTCAGGAATTTTTAAATCAGATTTTATTCTTGCTGCAATTATTCCAAATAGAAAAAATA
>ERZ891418.402-NODE-402-length-15005-cov-6.298997_pt1 | contig 15005 bp, 10 predicted proteins | sample MGYA00521236_ERZ891418 | MGnify/ENA primary metagenome ERZ891418 (study PRJEB32303, sample SAMEA104408696) | aquatic metagenome | biome: Brackish water; feature: Chemocline; material: water | place: Baltic Sea | collected 2014-10-18T10:34:00 | depth 100 m ... | reverse complement strand
GTAGCTCCGTCGCGTGGCAACTTTGCGGGCGGTGATCGTGATGAGCAGGCGTGACAGGCTGTCGAAATCGGAAAGCCCCTCGTACTTGCCTTTTTCGAGTCCTGCGCAGAATGACACGAGCGCGCTCTGCGCGGCGTCTTCTTCGTCGTACGCCTGCCCGGGAACCGTCTTCATCCGACGTCGAGCAAACCGTTTGAGCCGGTTGAACCAGGTTCGCCACAGCGCGTTGATCGCCTCGTCGTCGTTGTCACGTAACGACGACAGCATCAGAGTGATCGTTTCTTCGCTGACGCGGTTGGGAATCATTTGCTCGCACTGCCTCGAATTCGGTCGTGACACATAACGTGTAGCATGCCCGCAGGTAGGGGAATTCCCGATGGCGTGTATGCGGAGGCGTTTCCCGCATTTGGAGTTCGATCGTACCAGCAAGGCAGGATGAATCGCTCAGGAAATCTGTTGCCAGATCGCGCCGTGCTGCGGCAGCGGAGGCGCCGTGCTTCGGCAGCGGGGGAGGATGTCGGTCAGCCGAGTTCCTGGCCGAACGAGAGACGCATCTGCGGGTCTTTTTTCTCGACCCATTCTTTGTAAATCAGGCTGGGCTGAATGTCCTGATTGTTCTGGTATTTATCGCTGCGGTACTCAGTGATGTCGCCTTCGACGGTGTGGTAGAAGATTTCGCAGATGGAGATGCCGGGATAAATCCGGACCGGCTGCACGGCGAAGATTTGCAGAGTCCAGTATCCGCAGAAGCCGATATCGCCAAATCCCGAGGTGCAGTGCACGAACAAGCCAAGCCGGCCAACCGATGATCGCCCTTCGATCATCGGGACGAGATTGTGTGTCTCGGTCCGCTCGACTGTGCGGCCCAGGTACAACTGATTCGGGTTCAGCACGAACCCTTCGGGAGGAATCGTGTAGCGACGCAGTCGATTCGGGCGTCGCATGTCGAGGACGATTTCCTCGTAAACCAGCAGCTCATCGTGAAGCCGGAGGTTGTAGCTGTTCGGGTTGATCTGCTTTTCGTCAAACGGGTCAATGACGATGTTGTTGTCGATCTGTTTTCGAATTTCCTGACCAGTAAGGATCATCGATAGGAGCCTGATGAGGGAACAACCGCAGCGTTTCGGCAAGGTAAGGCGTTCGGACCGGGGATTCAATCCGCGCAGCGGGTTCAATTGGGCCGGCTGGCAATTCGACAACTCTGTCACATTGGCAGTCGCCGATCGCGAGTGAGCTGCTGTTCTGATTCTGCCATTGTGGCAATTGAATGGTCAACAGTTTTTCTTCATCTGGATAGGCGCAAGCCTAATTGTGAAGGCAGGTTGCGGCCCGCATCGTGCTGTCCGTTTCCTATTGGCACGGCCTTTGCTTTTATGATTGCGCGACGAATCCAGACGCCTCTCAGACAGACGGGCCACGACAAAAACAGTCGGCGGTGTGTCAGTCGAGGAGGCAGCCCCGATCTGCAATTTGCTTGAGGCGAGTTTACGAGCCTCAGTTGAGCGGTCAGTTTTCTCACGACGAGATGAGGAGTATTAGAGATGGCAGAAGGTGAAAAGGTTATCGGCATCGACCTTGGTACAACGAACTCTGTGGTTTCCGTGATGGAAGGTTCCGTCCCGAAGGTGATTGCGAACCTGGAAGGCAACCGCCTGACTCCAAGTGTTGTTGCCTTCACCGATAAAGGCGGCACGCTGGTTGGCGAACCGGCGAAGAACCAGGCGGTCACGAATCCGCACAACACGATTTACTCCGTCAAGAGATTCATGGGGCGACGTCACAGTGAAGTCGCATCCGAAGAAAAGATCGTTCCTTACAAAGTTGTCGGCGGCCCCGACGACTATGTGAAGATCGAAGTCAACGGCGAGGAATACTCGCCGCCGCAGATTTCCGCGATGATCCTTCAGAAGCTGAAGGAGTCTGCGGAAAGCTACCTGGGGCACAAGGTCAAGAAAGCGGTCATCACAGTTCCGGCCTACTTCAACGATGCTCAGCGACAGGCGACAAAAGATGCCGGCCAGATCGCCGGCCTGGAAGTCGCGCGCATCATTAACGAGCCGACGGCCGCCGCGCTGGCCTACGGTCTTGAGAAAAAGAAAGACCAGAAGATCGCGGTCTTCGACTTCGGCGGCGGAACGTTCGACGTCTCGATCCTGGAAGTCAGTGACGAGCTTGTCGAAGTGCTCAGCACGAACGGTGACACTCACCTTGGTGGAGACGACTTTGATGAAGAGCTCATCAAATTCATCGCCGATCAGTTCAAGAAGGACAACGGTGTCGACCTGCGAGACGACGCCATGGCACTTCAGCGACTTCGCGAGGCGGCAGAAAAAGCCAAGAAGGAACTCTCCAGCGCTCAGTCAACGGACATCAACCTGCCGTTCATCATGGCGGACGCATCCGGGGCGAAGCACCTTCAGATGAGTATTTCGAGGGCCGACTTTGAACGGCTGATCGATCCGCTGGTCGAGCGAACGCGGAACCCCGTTCTTAACGCGATCAAAGATGCGAAGCTGTCTGCGGCGGACATCGATGAAATCGTGATGGTCGGCGGCTCGACTCGAGTCCCGAAAGTCCAGGAGTTCGTCAAAAGTCTGTTCGGCGGCAAAGAGCCTCACAAGGGCGTGAACCCGGACGAAGTTGTTTCGGTAGGAGCAGCCATCCAGGGCGGCATCATCACGGGCGAAGTCACCGACGTCGTCCTGATGGACGTGACCCCGTTGTCTCTCGGCATCGAAACCGAAGGCGGCGTGATGACTGTTCTCATCGAAAGAAACGCGACGATCCCGACGACAAAAAGCGAGACGTTCTCAACGGCGTCCGACAACCAGCCAGCCGTGACGGTCACCGTCTTTCAGGGTGAGCGGCCGATGGCGACTGATAATCGGCAGCTTGGTCAGTTCAATCTCGATGGGATCCCGCCCGCACCGCGAGGTGTGCCGCAGGTAGAGGTGACCTTCGACATCGACGTCAACGGCATTCTGAAAGTGTCTGCCAAGGACAAGGCGAGCGGCAAGGAACAGTCCGTTCGGATTGAAAACTCAAGCGGGTTATCTGAAGAAGAAATCGAGAAGATGCGGAAGGAAGCGGAATCTCACGCTTCGGAAGACAAAGGCCGACGGGAACTCGCCGAGCAGAAGAACGTTGCTTCAACGCTCGCTTATCAGACAGAGAAGTCCGTCACCGAACTTGGCGACAAGCTGGACGACGCTTCGAAGTCAGCCATCGAGGCGTCGATCAACAAGGTGAAGGAAGCCGCCAAAGGCGACGACATCGACAAAATCAAATCGGCCGTGTCCGAACTGGAACAGGCAGCCAAAGCCTTCGCCCAGCTCTACCAGCAGTCGGCAGAAGGTGGTGCGTCTGCGGAAGACGCATCCGAAACTGCCGGAGCGGCTGCGGGCGCGGACGACGAAGTCATCGACGCGGAATTTGAAACCAAGTAGTCATCGCGAGCTCCGAGGCAGCTGGTCCCCTCCGGCCAGCTGCCTCCGGGGCCGGGCTTCCGCCCCTCAGGCATTCGCCCTGAGACAATCGTCTGCCCTTTCGACTGCCGAACGGCATTCCATTTGCTATTCCCATCTGCGCTCATGATGCGCGCGGATAAGGAGACCAGACATGTCCATTCGATTCGAAAAGCTCACCGTCAAAGCTCAGGAAGCGGTCCAGCGGGCACAGAAGCTGGCCGAAGACAAAGGGCATTCGCAGCTGACTTCGCTGCACCTTTTGAAAGCTCTACTTGATGAGGAGCAGGGAGTGGTCCGCCCGATCGTTCAGAAGATTGGCGCGAGTCCGGATCAGCTTCGGGCGACGACCGTCCAGGACCTCAATCGATTGCCGAAGGTGTCCGGTGGAGGCGGCATGCAGGTCGGGCTCGGTCAGGAACTGCTGCGCGTGTTTGACGCCGCGCAGAAGCAGGCCGATCAGATGAAGGATCAGTTTCTGTCCACGGAGCATCTTCTGATCGGGCTGGTCAAAGTGGATTCTGAGGCGAAAAAGATTCTCAACCTGAACGGCGTCGGCGAGCACGACGTGCTGGAGGCACTCAAGTCGATCCGCGGCGGACAAACAATCAACGATCAGTCCCCCGAAGAAAAGTATCAGGCCTTGAAGCAGTACGGCATCGACCTTGTCGAGCTCGCGCGTAAAGGAAAAGTCGATCCAGTGGTCGGCCGCGACACGGAAATCCGGCGTGTGATCCAGGTTCTCTCGCGGCGACGCAAGAACAATCCAGTGCTCATCGGCGAGCCCGGTGTCGGCAAGACCGCGATCGTTGAGGGTCTCGCCCATCGAATCGTGACGGGCGACGTGCCGCAGAACCTCAAAAACAAAACCGTTGTCGCGCTCGATATGGGAGCTCTCATCGCGGGAGCCAAGTACCGAGGCGAATTCGAGGATCGACTCAAGGCCGTGCTGCGTGAAGTCACCGAATCGAACGGCCAGGTCATCCTCTTCATCGATGAGCTGCACACAGTCGTCGGCGCGGGAGCGAGCGAAGGCGCGATGGATGCTTCGAACCTGCTGAAGCCGGCGCTGGCTCGCGGCGAGCTGCACTGCGTCGGCGCGACAACGCTCGACGAGTACCGCAAATACATTGAAAAGGACCCGGCTCTCGAACGGCGGTTCCAGCCGGTGAAGGTTCAGGAGCCGAACGTGCAGGACACGATTTCGATTCTGCGCGGATTGAAGGAGCGGTACGAGTCGCACCACGGTGTGCGAATTACGGATGATTCACTCATCGCAGCGGCGACACTTTCCGACCGGTACATTTCCGACCGCTTCCTGCCGGACAAGGCGATCGACCTGGTCGACGAGGCGGGCAGTCGGCTGCGGATGGAAATCGACTCGATGCCGGTCGAAGTCGACGAGGCAACGCGCGAACTCACGCGGATGCAGATCGAAGCCCAGGCCCTCGCCAGTGAGTCCAGTGCCGACAGCAAGCAGCGACTTGAGGACCTGCGTCGAAAGATCGCCGACCGCGAGGAAGACGTGAACCAGTTGAAGGCCCGGTGGGAGACCGAGAAGCAGGCCTTGTCCGGAGTGCAGCCGCTCAAAGAGGAAATCGACGGACTGCGGACCGAGTACGAGCGAGTTTTCAATCAGGCTCGGCAGACAAACTCGAACGAGGATTACGTGCGGGCGTTTGAAGTGGAGAAACAGCTCAAGGCCGCTCAGGAAAAGCTCGCCGAAGTGGAAGTGAAGCTTGCCGAAGTCGACGCCGGCGGCGGCGAGAAACTGCTCCGCGAAGAGGTCTCGCCGGAAGATATCGCCAAGGTCGTCAGCGCGTGGACCGGCGTGCCCGTTTCGAAGATGCTCGAAGGTGACCGCGAGAAACTGCTCTCGATGGAAGACCGGATTCACGAGCGGATGATTAATCAGCACGAAGCGGTGCGGGCCGTCTCGAACGCGGTGCGTCGTTCGCGGTCGGGGCTGCAGGATCGCAACCGGCCCATCGGCTCGTTCATTTTCCTCGGCCCGACCGGCGTTGGAAAAACCGAGCTGTGCAAAGCCCTCGCCGGATTCCTGTTTGACGACGAGCGGAACATGGTCCGTATCGACATGAGTGAGTTCATGGAGAAGCACGCCGTGTCGCGGCTGATCGGAGCTCCCCCCGGCTACGTCGGCTACGAGGAAGGCGGCAAGCTGACCGAAGCCGTTCGCCGTCAGCCGTACTCGGTGATCCTGCTGGACGAGATCGAGAAGGCTCACCGCGACGTCTTCAACGTGCTGCTGCAGTTGCTCGACGACGGCCGCCTGACGGACAGCCACGGCCGCACGGTCGACTTCTCCAACACGATCGTCGTCATGACGTCGAACATCGGCAGCCACCAGATCATGGAGATGGCTGGCTCGGCGACCGACCAGGAAATTCAGGTGGCGGCGATGGAGGCACTCCGTCGGGAATTCCTGCCCGAGTTCCTCAACCGCGTCGATGAGACCGTCGTGTTTCACCCACTGGGCCGAGGAGAAATCCGGCAGATCGTCGACCTCCAGTTGGAGTCACTGTCGGCACAGATTGAGGCGAACAACCTGCACCTGGCCGTCACGGACGCCGCCCGGGATTTGCTCGCCGCCGAGGGCTACGACCCGGCCTACGGAGCCCGCCCGCTGAAGCGAGTCATCCAGCAGCGCGTCCAGAACGAGCTCGCAAAAGAGTTACTGGCCGGAAGTGTCCCGGAAGGCGCGACGATCACCGTCGACGCGACAAACGACGGGTTCTTCTTCTCCGTCGATACCGGTGAGGTCTCACTGGCGAATTAAGTGTCAATTGAGGATGAGCCCTTCGTTCACAGGATGAGCCCCGTGCCACGGGAGATGCTGCGGCAGGTTTATCACATGCACACCTCAGTCGGACGATCCTGAATCAGTTTTGGCGGCCTGAGCTTTCGCTCTCACGCGTGCTTCGAGTTACGATGGCTGTGATTGTTCGGGCAGTGTTCAGGAATGTGCTCAATGAAGTTTCGCAAATCCCAACGGGTCAATCTTGTGGTTCTGGGGCTCGTGCTGCTGATCGTGGGGGAATCGACGCACGCGGCGGACAAGTTGGCTGTTCGCCAGAAAGTTCCAGTCGATGCTGGCAAGCTGCTTCCGTCGGTTTTTTATTCGCTGGATGGCGGGTCGGTTTCCCTGCTGGAGTCGGAAGGGCATTTGCGGGAACTGTCGCTGCCGGGGATGAAACTGCTGACTGAGCGGAACCTCAATCTCAAGTGTTCGGCTTTCGGCAAGTGGGAAGAAGGCTTCGCTGTTTATGCGGATGCGACTCAGGAGCTGATCATTCTGGATGTCGTCTTCAACGAAATCGGCCGGGTCGAAACGCCAGGGCTGCCTGGGTTCGCGACGGCTCCGACGCTCGACTTTGGTTATGTCATCGGAAAAAACCAGATTGGGATCGTTGAGCTGAAAAAGGCAAAGCTGTTGAAGGTCAATACGACTCCCTTGTTGCGGGCCGCTTCGCGGGTCAAGCGGACTGAGCCTCGTCCCGCGCCGCTCGATTTTCTTCGGGCGACGTGTACTCTCGACGGCAAATACCTGGTCACGATGGCGGATCATCGGATCAATCGGTTCGCCATCAAGGGGAAGGGAGCTCTGGCCTGGGAAGAGTCCGGCTGGTAGATCGGCATGTCCGGCACACCGAGCGGGCTCAACGTGGGGGGGGCAGCGATCCGTATCTGGTCGCCATGCCGTACGGGGCGGGCAACAACAAAGGCATCCCCGGTCATCCGGCATCCCCGGGCTATGGCACGTTCATTTATGACCTCAGCAAGCTGTCCGCTCCGATGGTGACGGTTACTCCCGGAGCGTACCCGAACGCGGTGGGGTTCGATGAAAAACACAAGTTGATCTACGCTCAGAATTTTGACGTCGACCTCATCGTGTACAATCATGGTGGAGCGAAACTCGGCGAGTTCGAGATGGATGATCGCAACGCTCAGACGCGGGCGTTCTTTCCTCATCCGGACGGTGGCAAGGTGCTCGTGCTGACGGGGAAGTCGCTTTTCTGGTGTGAGCTTCCGAAGTCGGTGATCGACAGAGCCGGATAGAATTCCGGATTTCAAGTCAGGAATCAGACATGAACCCGCATGACGAATTCGTACGAGCCATTACTCGCCGGCACTTCTTTGGCGGAGCTTCGCTCGGGCTGGGGACGGCGGCTCTGGCTTCGATGCTGCCGGATCGGGCTGGTGCGGCGGAGGTGACCGGTGCCGGGTTCGGGGCTCTGCCGTGGCTGCCGCATTTTGCTCCGAAGGCGAAGCGGGCCATTTATCTGTTCATGGCTGGAGCGCCGTGTCAGGTCGATCTGCTCGACCATAAGCCGAAGATGGGCGAATTCTTCGACAAGGATTTGCCAGAGTCCGTTCGGCTGGGGCAACGGCTCACCACGATGACGTCCGGGCAGAAGCGGTTTCCGATTGCTCCGTCGAAATTCAAGTTCGCTCAGCACGGCGAAAGTGGAGCGTGGGTCAGTGAGCTTCTGCCTCACACCGCGAAAATGGTCGACGACATTTCCATCGTCAGGTCGGTTCACACCGAGGCGATCAACCACGACCCGGCGATCACTTACATCTGCACCGGAACGCAGCTTCCGGGACGGCCGAGCCTGGGAGCGTGGCTGAGCTACGGACTGGGCTCGCTCAACCGTGACCTGCCGGAATTCATGGTCATGACGCCGCAGTGGAGCGGCCGGCAACAGGCACAGGCGATTTACAACCGGCTGTGGGGAGCGGGATTTCTGCCGGCGAAACACCAGGGCGTCGCGCTGCGGCGGTCGGGGGATCCCGTGTTGTTTCTGTCGAATCCGGCGGGAGTCTCACCGGACATTCGGCGGCGAGTGCTCGATTCTCTCCAGCGGCTGAATCAGGAAACGTTTGCGAAGGTCGGCGATCCGGCAACGCAGTCGCGGATCGATCAGTACGAGATGGCGTTCCGCATGCAGACCTCCGTGCCGGACCTCATGAAAATCACCGACGAGCCGAAACACTTTGTCGAGATGTACGGCGAAGAGTCACTCCAGTCGGGCACGTTCGCGAACTCGGCGCTGCTGGCTCGGCGAATGGTCGAGCGCGACGTGCGCTTCGTGCAGATCTTTCATCGGGGATGGGACCAGCATGGCAACATCGCGAAGGACCTGCCGGCTCAGGCGAAAGACGTCGACCGGGCATCGTGGGCTCTCATCCAGGACCTCAAGCAGCGAGACATGCTCGACGACACACTGGTGGTCTGGGGCGGCGAGTTCGGCCGCACGATCTACTGCCAGGGAAATCTCACGAAAGAGAATTACGGCCGGGACCACCACCCGCGCTGCTTCTCAATCTGGATGGCGGGCGGCGGAATCAAGCCGGGTCAGGTTTACGGCGAGACGGACGACTTCAGCTACAACATCACGAAAGACCCGGTCCACATCCACGACCTCAACGCGACGATCCTGCACTGCCTGGGCATCGACCACAAACGGCTCAGCGTGAAGTTCCAGGGCCTCGACGTGCGGCTGACGGGCGTCGAGGATCACAAGCCGGTGGATGCTCTGCTGGTGTGAGACTGTCGGTGGGTCGAAGGCCCTGACGGGTCACCGTTTAACCCGTCGCCGGAGGCAAGGTGCAGCGACATCCAACCTGGCCTGCGGCCACGGGTTAAACAGACGGCTACTTTCGGGCTGTCCACGGAAACGCGAATGTCGGGGTTTTTGCGTAGCGCGGCGTTTTCAGAGTGAGCGTCGCGCCGCAGCCGGGCTGCAGCGTCACAGTGAATGAGCGTCCGGAGACGGCAGTTGCCTTTCCGCCCGTCGTGACGAGTTCGATGGAGTGCTCGGCGTAGGACCCCGCCTGGATCGTCACGGTTCTTGGTTCAAGCTGGTTTGTGTTGACGAGGGTCACGGATGTTGTGTCCGCTTCGAGCCTCTCGATCAGAGCCGCGCAGTCTGCCGGCAAACCGGCTCGGCGTTGGATCGGGTCGAAGTAGCGCAGGCGGCTGTGCAGGACCAGGCCCTGTTTGTTCGTCGGCAGGCCTCCGCAGGCCAGTCGGACCAGGGACGCGACGCTCGCCGGGTTGTACTTCATCGGATCGTCGGCGAGCCGCGTGTCCGGCGTCGTTGTGTCGTTTCTCATGGCGAGCACTTTGCGACGAACCTGCGCGAGGTCGGCTCGCAAGGAAGCTTCGGCGTAGGCGGTGTTTCCGTCTTTGAGATTTCGCCACCAGGCACCGGGAGCTCGATCGATGTCGGATGGCTTCATGGTGAGATAGGCGATCTCCTCGATGCCTGTCGTGTAGCGGGAGGGCGAGTACGCGTACCAGCCGTCGTCGCCGTACATCGTCGGGTACTGAGGCTTGCCGTCGATCATCTTTTTCTGGCCGTTGATCACGTCGATCTGTTTCCGCCACGGGTCGAGGTAGCTGTCCTCACCGGTCAGCAGGTACGCGTTCATGAAGCCGGGCAGGCCGAGGTAGTGCGTGTTGCGGTGAGCGGTCGAGCCGTCCTGCGGGACCTCGACGCTGAACGACCAGCCATAAACTCCGCCGTACCATTTTCCGCCAGCCGCGGTGCCGGGTTTGCCGTCGAGCCCGATGTTTGTGGGGATGATGTTGTCGTTGGCCGTCATCCGGTCGACCCAGGCTCCGACGTATTCGAGGATCCAGTCGCGGTACTTTTTCTCGCCGGTCAGCATGAACGCGTTGAGGGGCAGGGCGGTGCTGAGAAGGTTCTGCGGGTGGTCGCCGATGATGTCGTTGTAGTCTTTGAAATGAGCGACCATCTCGGAGTAATTCCGCTCGCCGTGCCCGAGCGAAAAACGGTTCTCAATTTCGATGGGATCGCCGGCCCAGTCGAGCCCCGTCGCTTTCCTCATAAGAGGGCCGCGGCTGCCGTTGAACATGCTGCGCATGATTTTGTGAGTTGCGTCGTAGTTTTTCGCCTGAGCATCCTCGCCGATGTAGAAACCGGCGTAGCGCTTCGTGCGAGTTTGAAATGCGCGCGAGTCTGGTTCCGACAGGCCCTGGTGACAGAACACGACCAGCCCTTCGGCGTTGTGCAGCCAGTCGAACTGACAGGGAAACTCGCGGTAGTACATCCCGTCGCGGGCGAATGGCACCTCGACGGTTTTTGCCAGCGTGTACTGCCGGAGGTGGCCCTCCCACGCTTTGCGGTAATTGGTGAGGACCGAATCTCCGCCGCCGATCGCGTGCAGGATCGGCCAGTGAATGCAGTTCTCGATGGCGTCGTCAGGTCCGTCGTCTCCTCCCCAGCGCTCGACGCAGAGCAGGAAGCCGCGTTCGTCGAAGTACTTTTGAAAAAACTCTTCGCAGGCTTTCGTGTTGGCGTCGAGAAGTTGTCGCTCGAGCAGAGCCCACGTCGGGGGACTCATTGGAGTGTCGATCGTGAGTAGTGGCGTCGTGTCGTCCGCTCGCAGGTTTCCAGCCATGACCAAGGCTGAGAGAAGCAATGCGGAAAACAGGCGAGTACACGAAAACTGCAGTGACTTGAGCATGCTCAACTCCCGGGATGGCCCCTCTCAAAATTGAAAATCCGATTCTCCAGCGAATCGGCTGTGATCCCTTTGGGCGGTTCGCGGTCTACGATAGAGACTCCTCGATTTGTCGAGTACCGTTACGGCGTCTCGCTTTGTTTTCCTCCAGGCCGGCCCATGACTCAGCGTCAGCGTAACATTCTTCTCAACGTCGCCATCTGTGCCGCTGTCATTGCGGCCGGGGGCGGGATTTTCGCGGGGCTCGCGGCACTCAGAAAAGAACCGGAGACGAAAGAACCGCCGCGACAGGTCTTCAACGTGACTGTCTTTGAAGTCGAGGCCGCGGATCTGCGCGAGATCATTTCCGGCTTCGGCACCGTCGTCGCGGACAGGGAAGTCGAGTACTCGGCACAGGTCGGTGGCGAGATCGTCGAGATCAGCCCGCTGCTCAAAGTCGGGACGCTCGTTGCCGGCGCCTCGCGTTCTGAAAGTGAGCCACTCGATCCGCTCCTGAGAATTGACCCGAAAGTTTATGTCGAGCGGGAAACTCAGGCGGAGAACGCGCTCGCCGAAACCGAGGCTCAGAAGAATCTGCTCGCTGGCCAGAAGGCGAACAACGGCCGGCTGGTCGAGCAGGCCGAGCAGGATGAACAGGACGCCAAAGCCGAATACGACCGGGCCAAAGCGAACTTCGCAGGGAAGATCATCACCGACAGCGCGTTCACGCAGGCTCGGCTCGAATACAACCGGTATTACAGCGCACTGTTGACTCTGCAGAATGAGGCGACGCTGTTTCCGGCTCAGGAAGAGACGCTGAAACAGCAGATTCTGTCGCTCAAAACAAAAATCAAGCTGGCGTCGATCGAAGTCGGACACACTCACGTGAACGCTCCGTTTTCCGGAGTGCTCAGTGAAGTTCACGTTGAGAAAGGGCAGCTTGTCCAGCCGGGCTCGAAGCTGTTTCGAGTGACGAATCTCGACGTTGTTGAGATCGCCGTGCCGCTGCACGCGCTCGACGCGGCGAAAATTCACGAACGATTGAAGACGGGCAGGCAACCATCCGTCGAGATCGCAGTCAACGAGACAACTCAGTCGATCTGGACGGGTCGAGTCACACGAATCGCACCGCGGGCGGACGAAGCAACACGCACCATCGACGTTTTCGTCGAAGTCACCAACGAGCCGGGTGCGATACCGCTTCTACCTGGCACGTTCGTGCAGGCTCGCATTGAGGGGCCGATCCTGAAAAACGCGATCGCGATTCCTCGGGACGCGGTCCTCGGCAGCCATCCGGAACACGGGCGTGTGTTTGTCGTCAAAGAGGGTGTCACAAAATCGCGGACCGTGAAGATTCAGCGGCGACTGGAGGGGATGGCCTTCGTCGAGGACGAGCTCTCGCCCGGCGAGCAGTTGCTGCTGACGAATCTCGACGTGGTCAAGGATGGCTCACACGTGATCGTGCAGAGCCAGCGCTCGCTCAGTGAAGAACTGGCCGGGCAGACGACTCTGCAGCCGCACTCGACGCCGAAAGCAGCTCCACCGGTGGGCGTTTCCGGCGAGTAGAGTTTGCTCGCGCGGGTCCGATCCTGTTGAGAGTGCGAGGCTCCTGCCGAGCCGAGCCGCTCAAGTAACCCGACGCGTGAGCGAGGGCGCGCTTCGATCGACTTTCTCCCTCGCTCACTCACGCTTCGGGTTAGGGATGGAGCAGTCCCGCGCTTCCGGTTCGGCGGAAACCTCGCCGCCTCGCCATCCCGAAAATTGAATGACCGTTCCATGGGCCTCGCCGAGTCAAAGTTCCAGAGCTGTGCCAAGCATCTGGCAGGCTTCTTCAAATGGCCGCTGCGATTTGCGTCGGACGAATTTCTTCTTCGGAGTCGGAGGAGCTTCCGGTTTTGGCGGTGGAGGTGTGCCGACGATTTTGAGGGCCTCTTCCGCAGCCTTCCGGACGTCCGGGTGCGGTGACTTGAGCCCCTCCTTCAGGCCGTCGAAGACGCGTTGTGACCGGATTTTTGCCAGCGTCGTCGCTGACCAGTGTCGGACTTCCGGATTGCCGAAGCACAGGGCGGAATTGATCAGCGGCTGCACGGAGTCGTCGCCGTGACGGATCGCTTCGTCGAATCGACCGAGCATGATTGCCTTGAGCACGCGGTGCCGATTGCTGGCCGGTTCCCATCCATTGTTGGAAAGGTGCTTGAAGGCCGTCGCTCGAAGTGGCCAGTCCTCATCGTCGAGGTACTCGACAATCGCCCGCTCGGCCGCGGGAAAACGAAGTTCAATCAACGCGTCCAGGGCGGCAGTCCGGATCCGCTTCGACTGGTCGGTCCGTGCGTGCTGCAGACCTTCGACACAGGCCTCCTGACCAATCCCGGCGAGAGTTTTCGCGGCGAGCTCGCGCATGGACTCGGTCGATTCGTTCCGCAGGACACGCGCGACTTCGGCGATCGCTCGGACTTCACGGCGCTGGCCGATCGCCATCAGAGACGCCTCGCGAATCTCGTAACTTGTGTGCCGCAGCGCGACGTCCGGTTGCTGGCAAACGGAGATTTGAAAACTCTCCCGAGCGAGGCCCGCCCGTTCGATTGCGATGTCGTTGCTTTCTTTGTGGAGCAGCGACAATGCGTGCTCGTGCCGAACTTCTGCGAGCTCACGGAACGCCGCCTTCCAGGTCTGCGGGTCCGGTGACTTTGCTTCCTCTTCGAGTTCGACCAGCCGTTTTGGCAGCATTCTGAACCTCCGTGAAGAAACTGTGGCGTGCCACAAAAAGAATGTCTTCCTGTCTGGTACGGACCCGAAGCCTGACAGGAGAGTTCAACTGAAGAGGTAACCCGGCCCGCGAGCGGAGAAGCGTACGCAGCTTTTACGACACCGGCTACCCCGATCGGAACACCGCGCCCGCACCAGGGACACGTCCGGGACACAACAACTTCTTGATGAGATCAGTAATTCCGGGTACCGTCTTCAGTCCTTCCCCCCACACGATTTCCTCCCCAATTGGCACCTCGGCCGCCCCCGCCCATGAGACTTTCCTCTGCCGTTCTCGCGATGGCCGCAATCCTTGCGCCGGTCGTGCCGTCCCGGATTCTCGCCGACGACCTGCTTCCGGCAGACTCGGCTGTCGAGACCGTCATTGACCATTACGTGGATGCGTTGCTGTCCGCAGACAAGGTTGAACCGGCGGCTCAGGTCGACGACCTCAATCTGCTTCGCCGGCTGATGCTTGATCTGGCCGGACGGATTCCAACGACCGTCGAGGCGAAACAGTTTCGCGACGACCAGTCACAAACAAAGCGACAGGCCCTGGTGGATCAACTTCTCGCCAGTCCCGATTTTGCTTTTCACCACCGGAACGAGCTGGATCGAGAGCTGCTGCCGGACAATCCTGGCGATGGCGATTTCCGAAAGTACCTGCTGTGGGCGGCTCAGCAGAATCGGCCGTGGAACCAGATGTTTGAGGATATGGTCGTTGGCGATGAGTCGGATGAGTATCAGAAGGCCGGGATGCAGTTTCTTCGGACGCGTGTCGGCAGCGTCGACGACCTCACGAACGATACGAGCATTCTGTTCTTCGGCGTCAATGTCAGCTGTGCTCAGTGCCACGACCACCCGCTCGCCGACGACTGGAAGCAGGATCACTATTTCGGCATGCAGTCGTTTTTCTCACGGACGTATCTGACCAAGTCGAAAACGCTTGCCGAGAAGTTTTACGGAGACGTGAAATTCAAAACGACCAAGGGTGTCGAGAAGCAGGCGCGATTCATGTTTCTCAACGGGTCCGTTTCGGACGAGCCGGACAGGGCGCTGTCTGACGACGAGCGGAAAAAGCTCGACGAGGAAGTCAAGACGCTTCAGAAGGACGACAATGCGAAGCCGCGGAAGCCTGACTTCAGCCCGCGGAGCGAACTGGTGAAGCTGGCATTGAACGAGGAAGGAGCCTCGTTTTTCGCCAGGAACATCGCCAATCGCGTCTGGAATCGACTGTTCGGGCAGGGCATCGTTCATCCGCCCGATCAATTGCACTCGGGAAACCCGGCGAGCCATCCGCAGCTC
>ERZ891418.399-NODE-399-length-15109-cov-6.301780_pt1 | contig 15109 bp, 13 predicted proteins | sample MGYA00521236_ERZ891418 | MGnify/ENA primary metagenome ERZ891418 (study PRJEB32303, sample SAMEA104408696) | aquatic metagenome | biome: Brackish water; feature: Chemocline; material: water | place: Baltic Sea | collected 2014-10-18T10:34:00 | depth 100 m ... | reverse complement strand
ATGGAGGCCTTTCAAAACCAGGCCAATGTCAACCTGCTTTCAAAACCACTCACTTCTGCCGGAGGAAAGGCGGTCACGCCTCATCCGGAACGACGAAGCTCATGTGAAGTTCCGCGTGCCGCAGATGCAGAGCCATCCATTCTTCACTGGCCATCGCTCCAAAAAACGGATGCTTCGCCGAGGGTATCTCGGTGCCAAGTCGTTCAACAGCCCGCCGGCAATCGGCGAGGGCGTCCTCAACTTTGAGGGTGGCAGCCGGCATGTACTTGGCGGCGTTTTTCGGAAGTTTGAAACCCGGTTTCAGCGGTTTCGTGAAAGCCGAATTCTTGACGAAAGGTGCAATGAGGTGTCTCACCAGCCAGGGAGCCTGAAACGGAAACCCGTCCATCGAATTGTGCATCGCGGAAGCCAGGTGGCCGAGAATCTGCCCGTAGGTCCAGTTGCCCAGCGTCCGGTGTCGACCTGCGGCAAGTGCTTCGGCATCGGCAAGAAACTCGTCGAGCGTCGCGAAGCTGAGCGTGCGGCGACCGGAAACGGAAGACGTATTGACCATGACGAATATCCTTGAAATTGATCGCGGTTCAACGCGACTGGCAGGCGGAGAGAAGTTCCGGGGCAGCGGCGAGAGACTCCCGCACAAGATGCCCCATGTGAGGGTGTGACGGTTCCAGGTCGACGGGCAGTTCGAATTCCCGCAGTCGTTCGCTGGCCGTTGGGCCGATCGACGCGATGAAGCACCGTCGGGCAGCGGTCAGCCACTCGTCCCGCAAACCAATCGACTCAGCAATCTGCAGTGTGTGGATTAGCTGCTGAGCCGTCGTGATCAGAATGAGGTCGAAGCGGCCGGAAATGGTATCGCGGATCGCCTGTTCCAGCGCGGTCGTGTCTTCCGGCAGAGCCCACATGTAAACGGGCACGGCCAGCACGCTCGCGCCGTGGCCGGCTAAAGCCTCGTAAAGATCGAGTGATGGCGAGCCGTACTCCTGTACGGCGATCCGTTTTCCGGCGAGGTCCGTACCTGAGCCTGCTGCAACCAGCACGGCCGGCACGAGTTCCCGCCACGTGTTCGGCTCGGCCGCGCGAGCGTCGATTCGCACACCCCACTTCTTGAGTGCTGCCGACGGCTTTGGACCGCGAACAACGATGCGGCACTTTTCGAGCAATGCGAAGAACTCTTCGCGAGGAACCTCTGACTCGACCGCCGTCGCCAGTGCCTCAGCGCCGACACCCGTGAGGAAAATCATCACGTCGATCTGTCCGCTTTGAAGCAGCGTCAGAAACTGACGAATCTCCGGCGTGATCCCAAGCGGAATTTCGCGCATGGATTCCGCGACGGTCGCCACCGCGCCGTGTCGCTCGATGAGCGATTGCATTTCCGCCGCCTTCCGGCTTTCGAAACTGCAGACGCGAAGCGGTGCTGACATGGTCGAGACCTTTGTCAAAGGACTTCGAGCGTTGGCAGTTCCGGCGACTCGATCAGCGACTTTGCAACCTGCATGGCAATGTTGCGGCAGACCTGTGTGAGTACGTCCTTTGCCGGACAGTCATCGGCAAAGAGGTCGCCAATCCGGCCTTCGTCACCGAGCACTCGAATGTGTGCCTCGATCGGGACTTCTCCCAGAAACGGCACGCCGGATTTCTCCGCCTGCACGGCCGCGCCGCCGCGCCCGAAGATCTCGCCCGACATGTTCTCGACAATGCCCAGCACTGGAATCTTCACCTGGCCGAACATGCTGATCGCCTTGACCGCGTCCAGCAGAGCCACTTTCTGAGGCGTGCAGACGATGACCGCTCCGGCCAAACCAAGCAGCTGAGACAGCGTGAGCGAAACATCGCCCGTTCCTGGCGGAAGGTCGATGATGAGGTAATCCAGCTCACCCCAGTCCGTCTGCTGAAGGAACTGCGTGAGCAGCTTGTGGAGCATCGGGCCTCGCCAGACGATGGCCTGCTCCTCGCCGACCATGAAGCCGATGGAGAGCAGCTTGAGCCCGTCTTTTTCGACCGGCTTCAACCGCTCGACCGTCCGCCCTTCGTTGTCCGTGACCGCGACGATCTGCGGCTGGCCAGTCGCCCCGGTCATATGAGGAATGCTCGGCCCGTAAACGTCGGCGTCCATCAGGCCGACTTTCGCTCCGAACGACTGCAGACCGTAAGCCAGCATCGCGGCCGTCGTGCTCTTGCCGACTCCGCCTTTGCCGCTGCCAACCGCGATGACGTTCTTGACCCGCAGCCCGATCTTGCCGCCAGATTCTTTGCCCTTCACGCTCCACGAAATGGTGACACTGGCCGAGGGAGCATCGGGAAACTTTGCTTTCACAGCGTCATCAATGAGCCCCTGAAAGCGGTCCTGGCCAGGGTATGCTGGCGTCGGCAGGACGATCTCGATGGTCGGTGTGCCGTCGGCGACGGACGCCCGCTTGACCATGCCAAGCTCGCCGAGAGTCTTGCCGAATTCCGGATCCGTAATCGCGCGCAGGCAGGACAGTAATTCCGCGTCAGTCATTTGGCTTCGCAATTCTGCGTGAGAGTGGTGAATCAAAGGGCCGAAGCGGTTTTGTAACAGTCGCGCCACGGGCGGACAACTTCCTGGCAGAACGGACAGCGAATGTGCGTCAGATCGCGAGCCATCTTCCATCAGGATTGGCTTATGATGAGGCTCCAACCCCGCGTAGCCAGCAGCGCCGGCGAGGAACCCCAGCGACGGATTTGTCATTAGTTGTTTTTCAATAGTCATTTGTCATTGGCGAAGTCTCACAGCCGGGCGAGGAAATCGGCCCAATGAAAAATGACTAATGACAATTAACTAATGACAAATTTGGTCACCCCGCCAGAAAAACGAAATTCGCCGACCGGCATTCCCCATCACCAAGAGATTGACGAGGCCGCGTTGCGACGCCCGATCCAACGACAAATCCTGATCCCGTTCTCCCTGACGCTCCTCGCGGCCGTTGGCACGATCGCCGTTTCCGCCGCGTGGCTGGCCGCGCGACGCAGCGAGCGGCAGTCGCTGCGCGAGCTCAACGGAGTCCTCAGCACGCTCGCCTCGTCGAAGCTGACTTACACCCAGTCGATCCTCGAAAAAATTCGCGGACTTTCCGGCGTCGAGCTCGTCGCGCTGGACGCCGCCGGCCGGCCAGTCCACTCAACCGTCGTCGACCCGGACGCGTCGCTCATCAAGGAAGCGAGTTCCGCGCCGCTGATCACCGGCAGCCAGTCATTCTCCGATTTCCCGCGAGTCGTTTCGGGCGAGGATCACTACTTCGCCGCGCGGCTGCAGGCCGACGGAGCCGCACGCGTCGCGACACTCCTCGTGCTTTATCCCGAGTCCAGCTGGCGCGAGGAACGCTGGGCCGCCGCCTGGCCGCCGCTCGTCGTCGGGGCCGTCACACTCAGCGTTGTCTTCTTAATCTCCGCCTGGCTGGCCGGTCGGATCGGCCGACGGATCGGCGAGGTTGAGGAGCTACTTTCGCGCATCGCCAACGGAAACTTTGACGCCGTAACGCGAACCTCCGCCCGCAACATTCCCATCGGCGAGTCGGGCTCGCATGAGCCAGCATCGGGCGAGCCGTACGACGAACTCGACGCTCTCAGCCGGTCGGCCGCGCAGCTGATGTTTCAGTTACGGGAACTGCAGGACGAAATCCGACACACCGAGCAGGTTCGTCTGCTCGCGCAACTGGCCGGCGGGCTGGCTCATCAGTTGCGAAACGCGGTCACCGGAGCCCGCCTGGCCATCCAGCTTCATGAACGGCGCTGCCACCAGGCCGGCGACGAAAGTCTTTCCGTCGCCCTCAGACAGCTCGCGCTGACCGAACAGCAGATCCGCGGACTCCTTTCGCTTGGCCGAGAAGAAATCCGACCGCCGGAAGCCGCATCGGTCACGGATCTGGTCGCCGAACTCGAGCGGCTTCTCCAGCCGCACGCCGCGCACGCTCACGTCAAGCTTCAAATCACGGCGCCGGACATCGACGCCGAAGTCCAGGACGGCGAGGCATTTCGACTCGCGACGCTGAACCTCACACTCAACGCGATCGAAGCCGCCGGACCAGACGGCACGGTTTCGGTTGAGTGCCGGATCGATGGGGAATCGCTGTCGGTCGAGGTGACTGACTCGGGCGAAGGCCCCCCCGACGGGATCGGTGACTCATTGTTCGATCCGTTCGTCACGTCGCGACCGGAAGGAGTTGGCCTCGGCCTGGCTCTGGTTCGCCAGTCAGCCGACAGCGCCGGCGGCTCAGTCAACTGGTCTCGGCAAGACGGCCGCACCGTCTTCCGCTTCACAATTCCCGTCTCGCCCGTCCCTTCTCCCCCTCCAGGGGGAGAAGGTGCCCGAAGGGCGGATGAGGGGGCCGCACCTGAAACACCGCCGCTCGAAATCCCCGCCGACATGCTGGGAGGCCAGTCATGAGCCACGTTCTGGTCGTCGACGACGAACCGGCCATCTGCTGGAGCCTCCGCGAACTGCTGCGCGACGACGGCCACGAAGTCACCATCGCATCGTCCGCTGAGGAAGCCATCGCGGCAGCGGGTTCAAAGAGACCGGACGCGATCGTGCTCGATGTCCGACTGCCGGGAATGGACGGCCTCTCGGCGATGGCAAAGCTGAAAAAGGTGAGCGGCTCGGCACCGATCATCGTCATGACGGCGTTTGGAAATCTGGAAACGGCCGTCCGAGCCGTCGACGAAGGCGCGTTCGACTATCTCACAAAACCGTTCGAACTCGACGAGGCGGCTGACGCGATCCGCCGTGCGCTCGCGTTGAGCGAACGAGACCGCTCCACCGCAAAACGAAAAACAGAAACCGGCAACGAAAACGAAATCGTCGGCACCACGCCGACAATGCAGAGCGTCTTCCGACAGGTCGCTCTCGTCGCGGCCAGTTCCGCGCCCGTGCTGATCACGGGAGAAAGCGGCACCGGCAAGGGACTTGTCGCGCGGGCGATCCACGCCAACGGCTCGCGCCGCGACGGGCCGTTCGTCGCGGTGAGTCTGCCGGCCCTCGACGAACGCCGAATCGAACGCGAGCTGTTCGGCGAGATGCCGGAACCAACCGGCAAGGCGACGAAAAAGTCTCACCGCAAAGGACTGCTGGAAACGGCGGATGGCGGCACCGTGCTGCTCGATGAAGTCGGCGACATCCCGCCGGCGCTCCAGGTCAAACTGTTGCGGGCGATCGAGGAACAGGAAGTCGTGCCCGTTGGCTCAACGCAGCCCGTGTCGATCGACGTGCGGGTTCTGTCCGCGACGAATCGTGACCTCAGCGAGCTCATGGCCAGTGGCGGATTTCGCGAGGACCTGTTCTTCCGGCTAAGCGTCGTCCAGATCGCGCTGCCACCGTTGCGGGACCGCGTTGAGGACGTGCCGCTTCTCGCGCGGCACTTCGTCAACCTGGCCGGTTCTCACGGCGAGTTTTCTCCGTCGGCAATGTGTGAACTCAGCAGCCGTCTCTGGCCCGGCAACGTGCGCGAGCTTCGCAACGCGGTCGAGAATGCGGCTCTCGTCGCGCGAGGCGGCTCGATCGAAGTCTCGCACCTGCCTCCGGCGCTGACTCATTCGGGCGGACGATCGCTCGACCCGACAGAAGATCTGCGAGCAGCGACCGCGCGCTGGATCAAGGAGCAGTTGCGTCCGCTCGACCTGGAAGCGAGCGACGCGGCTCTCTACGAAGACTTTTTGACGGCGGCCGAGCCGGCTTTGCTGGAGACAATCCTCACGCAGGTCGGCAATAATCGGACCGCCGCCGCCCGACTGCTCGGCCTGCACCGCGCGACACTGCGACAGAAACTCCAGAACTACGGACTGCCACGCGAAACGTAATCACAGACCCGGCATGAAAATATGGCGAGGTTCCGATGAAACGGAGATGGGCTCTTCTCAGCGTTCTGGCTGCCTCACTGGTCGCGGCAGATCTTTCGGCCGAAGAATTGACACCGGCTGAGAAAGTCGACCCGTTTGAAGCCGCGTTCAAGCAGCTGATCCAGCAGGTCAGTGAATCCGCAAAAGAAAAGCCAGCCAGCGTGGCCTGGGTGATCGACGAATCCGGGTCGATGGCGGGTTTTCGGAAGCGACTTGCTGAGGCAATTCAAGAGCTCGATGAGGACTCATTCGAGAAAAACACATCGTGGACCGTGGCCGGTTTTTCCGAGCACCTGCACCTGCTGACTCCGCGACCTCTGACGAGTGTCGCGGCCGTTTCCCGCGAGGTCAGCAAAGTCGCGACAGATCCGTCCGGCAAGGAAAACGTGTTCGAGGCGGTCACTCAAACGGCACAACAGCTGAAGAAACTCAACGCCAAGGACGAGCGGAACGGGATCATCGTCGTTGTGACCGACGAGCGGGGCGACGATCCGCAGGCACTCGAAGTGGCCGTCTCCCAGTGCCAGAGAAACGGCTTCCGCGTTTTCTGTCTGGGACACGCCGCTCCGTTCGGCACGGAAAAAGGCTTTGTTCGAATCCAGTTTGAAGACGGCTTCGTCCAGGAGATTCCCGTCGACCAGGGAGCCGAAACGGCCATGCTGGCGGTCGTCTCAGTTCCCAGCCTGGGAGGAACACCGATCGAACTGAGCCGGCTGTCTTCCGGATTCGGGCCGTGGGCACTTTCGCGGCTGTGCGATGCGACGGGCGGCGAGTACCTGATCGCACAGGACGAAGCCAGAACCCGGTTCGCCGCGGACGTCATGGCCAGGTACCGACCAGACTACCAGCCAATCCAGACAATTCAGCGTGATGCCAAACGGAACGTCGCTCGGATGGCTGTTCTGCAGGCCGCGATGGCGTCCGGGCAGAACCAGAAGTTCGATCCACCTCTGAAGTTTCGCGCCGAGCGGGCCAACATCCTTCGAGGTGCTCTGACCGAGTCACAACGACCGTGTGCCGTCAACGAGTACCAGTGCCACCAGATGCTGCAATTGCTGGAAGCCGGCGAGAAGGGTCGCGAGGCCATGACCGATCCGCGCTGGCAGGCCAGTTACGACCTGGCCATGGGCCAGGCTCAGGCCGCGCTCGTACGGTCATTTGGACTCAATGTCCAGATGGCTCAGATGAAAGTGGCCGCTCCGAAAATCGACGGGCCGAAATTCAACACGTGGGAACTCTACGCCGTGAAGGAGCAGCAGGAGCCAGGTCCTCGTGAATCAAAACTCGCCAAACAGGCCAGGAAATTCCTCGACCGCGTCGTCAAGGATCACAAGGGGACGCCGTTTGCTCACGTCGCCGAACAGGAACTGGAGCGAGGGTTTGGCTGGAAGTGGCGACAGATTCACGTCGACTACAAAACGCCGCCAGAGGAGCCCAAACCGAAACCACTGCTGCTTCCTGACACGAAAACCGGAAAGCCACGTCCGGTTCGCAAGCCAGTGATCATCCCCGGAAGATTGTCCTTCCCGTAGGACGAACGCCCACGTCCGTCCGAGCGCGTGATCCAGAAAAGCGGCCGGTGGCCATGCAGATTGCCGCCATCGTCGTTCGGTCTCTTCATCTGATCGACTTCGATGTCGTCGATGAGACGAACATCACGACGCAGGGCTATGCAGCGGAAGATGTTGGAAAACGGAAAGTCACGGCACGGCAAATCGAATTTCTATTTCGTGTCGGACGACTTTTCGTTCGCGCCCGACAGGTCGCGAATTCTGAGATCCTTAAACCGCATACGACCCTCGCCGCCGGAATGCAGTTGCAGCGCGATCACACCAGTCGTTGCTTCCGGCGACGGATATGTGAAGTCAATCATCTGCTTTCCGTTGAGATGCGTGATGTATCGTTTCCCGACGACGCTGATTTGCAGATCGTTCCAGTCGTTCGGTTTGATGACGGTTTCCAGTTCTGGAGCCGGCCACACGATCCATCCCTTGCCGTCTCCGTAGAGACCACCTGTGTGGTGGCCGATGGCCCGGTCGATCTCGACTTGTCGCCCCTTGATCACTTTGGGCGTGCCCGGCTCGAACGTTGTGTGAATATAGACTCCGCTGTTGCCGCTTGCCTCACACTTGAATTTCAAAGCGAGCTCAAAATCCTGATAGGTCTTCTCTGTCGCCAGGTAACCGTACTCTTCCGTAACGCCCTCACCGTAGATGGCGCCCTCCTCCACGATCCATTTCTCATTCCCGATCTTTTTCCATCCAGTGAGGTCCTTCCCATTGAAAAGTGATTTCCATTCGGGAGCGTCCTGCTGTGCTTCCTGAGCGAAGCTGGCCGTCGCGCCGAGCAGAATAAAAGCCGTGATTATGGAAACTCGCATTGTTGATTCCTTGAAGAGAGGCAACTCGTGATGATCGTAGCCCGCCTGGCTTGACCTGTCGGTTTCAAGTGGCAGCGCACTGCGTTACTTGAAGTCCCACACGGCCTTTGCATTGAGGCCGAGCATTTTTGCTCGGTCGGAGCTGGAGAAGAAAGGAAACATGCCCACGAGTTCGATCTCGCGCGCCAGTGTCGGGCGTTTGTAAGCGGCCCGGGCGGTTCCCGGATACCCCGTCCCAAACAGCAAGCGGTCAGGTCCGAACGCTTCGTAAACCCGTTTGACGTACGGATAGGCATCCGGAAACGGATATCGCCCGGAACTGGAGACCGACGACAGTTCGGACACCTTGACGAATACGTTGGGGTATTTGGCCATCGCCAGAAGCAGCCGCATCTGTGGCTCCGGGTTTTTGCCGAGATCAATCTGGCTTAAGTGATCGATCGTGATGTTCACGCCGGGATGAGCCTTCACCATTCTGGCCAGCTTCGGAAGTTGCTGAGACGCGATGAAGAAGTTGAAGACAGAGCCCAGCTTCTCCGCCATCTTCCACAATCGATGTGTCTCCGGGGCGTCCAGCCATTCGTCGCCACCATGCTGGCCGTTCTGATAATAAATCGGACTGAATCTCATGCCGTGCAGACCGTGCTCTTTGACCCAGTACTCCAGCTTGTCGGCCACCCTGGGATCTGTCGGATCGATCAAACCGTGCGCCCGGAGCCGGTCCGGAAACCGTTTAACGCAATCCGCGACGTAAGAATTGTCCCAGCCGTGGTAAATCACCTGGACAAGTACGGCATGAGTACACGCATTCTGATCCATATCCTCAATGAGCATTTCCACGGTGGCTTTATGCGGGACATCCTTGATGGAGAATCCCGGCACATAAGGATGTGGAAACGGGAAGCGTTTTTCTTCGTTGCCCCAGACATGCATGTGAGTGTCGATGATCGGAGCATCCGTCTTTGCGGGAGGCCCGGCCTGCGATGACACAATGGAAGCATTCAGCGCCAGCAGCGATCCGGCCTGAATGAAGCCACGTCGAGTCAGGACACCGTTGCCTGTCTGGCGAGAGTCACAAATGTTTCGAGCTTCGTTGTAGTTCATGACAGTCACCTTGTGTTTCGCAGCTCAGAACGTCGCGTGTTGGGTCAATGAGGAACCGAATGTGTGCGACAAACACACCGGATTCTGTGTCGGTTGCAGATCATTGATCAGTGGATCGATCCACTGCCGGTTGTGACTGGCTCTCGACGATGAATTCAACAATCGGAGTGGGATCCTTGAGGCTGTGAGGATGATGCTTGCCACCCTGCTTCACGATTACCTGAATGGTCCCGCCGAGTTTCCGGTAGCGCCGTGCCAGATCGGCTGTGTGTTCCTCAAACGGAACGCTTTCGTCAGCGTCACCGCACACGTGAATAATTCGCACCTTCGCTTCTGCGAGCGGAGCCAGCCGGTCCAGTGCGTCGAGTTTGTATTTTTTCGCGGCCTCAAGCGTCAAATCGTGAGCCGCCATCCAGTCTTTAAGCCGATCGAGTCCCGGATCGCCCGGACTCAAATCACGAACGTACGGCCGGATGCCTAACGCCGGAGCGTCTCCGTAGATACACGAAATCTGCGTGGGATGTTTGATCGCCCAGTGATAGATGATCAGACCGCCGCGGCTCATTCCCTCCAGGGCCGGACGGCGAGAGAAACCGTGCTCAGTCGTCAGGAATTTGTAGAAGCGGTCCCATCGACGGATCGCTTCCTCATTTCCCCACAGATTCGCCACGTCGCAGTAGGCGACATGGAATCCCTTTTTCAGGAGAGCAATGTCTGTCTGAGGCTCATGTCCCCAGAACCTCGCCCGCCAGATCCACGGTCGCCCTTTGGCAATCTCTTTCGGAGTGACAACACGACATTCGACCTCGTCGAGCGTGAAGTCAAACTGATCGAATCCTTTCCACTCCGACCTGGTACCTGGAAACAGCTTGTCGGGCGTGTCGTCGGCACTCAGTTGTGCAGCACAGATGCCGCACAGGATCAGGGCCGTGGCAGTGATTGCGTGCTTCATCGAATTGCTGCTCCAACTGTTGATGGCGAGATTCTGCCTCACGCGCCGCTCTTTTTCAAAGATGCCCGATCCAGCTCTCAAAATCCAGTAGCTCGATTCTCCGCCTGTTGAGAATCCTGCAGTGAGTTTTGCGAGTGTGACGCGTCGCAGTACGATGATTGCCCTGTGGATATGATCGTTGACCTTTCCAGTCGCCTTCCATTTCGAGCGTTCCATCAAGGCGCCTCGCCGATGCAGCCGTCAGCACGCATTCTGATTGTCGTCTTCCTGGTGACCGGTCTTGCCGGTTCGATCTGTTCGGAAGACTCTGCGTCTGCTTCGCGAGTTGCGAGTTCCGCAAGGAGCACCTCGCTCAGCTTCGAGCGGGTTGCGGCGAAGATCGACGGTTTTGTGGAAAGTCACTGGAGCGCAAAGCAGGTGCCGCCTGCGAAGCTGACGGACGACGCAACATTTCTGCGACGGATCACGCTGGATCTCGCAGGCCGCATCCCGACAACGCGAGAGCTGGATCAGTTTCGTGGTGACGACTCAAAGGACAAACGGGACAAGGTCATCCATCGTCTGCTTGACGGTCCGGAATTCCCGCTCCACTTAGGCAGCGTCCTGGACGAGATGATTCAGGGTCGCCATGCCGGCAACTCCGACTTTGTGGATTACATGCGCCGCAACATTCGAGACAACAGACCGTGGGATCTCGTTTTTCGAGAACTGATGCTCGGCCCCTGGGACACCGCCGAGCGAAAACCCGCGAACCGCTTCCTCGACAAGCGGGCGAAAACGCTGGATGTCCTCGCCGTGGACGCCACGCGTGTTTTCTTCGGAGTCGACATCTCCTGCGCGAAGTGTCACGACCATCCTCTCGTCGCCGACTGGAGTCAGGACCACTTTTATGGCATGGCATCGTTCTTCAACCGGACGACCGGTGGTAATGGCAAAGTCGGCGAGAAGACCGAAGGGGACGTTAAGTTTCTCGGCTCCGACGGAAAGGAGAAGACGGCTCAGGTCATGTTTTTGACGGGCCGGGTCGTCGGCGAACATGCCGTTGAGGGATCAACTACCGACGAGAAACCGCCCGCATCGACACCGGTCAGCCGAAGAGAGCAGCTTGTTGAGATCGCCCTGGACGAACGGAATTTTTTCAGCCGCTCGATTGTGAATCGGCTGTGGCGGTACTTTTTGGGTCGCGGCCTCGTGCATCCCGTTGACCAGATGCACTCTGCCAACGATTCAGCAATTCCCGGACTGCTGGAATGGCTGGCGGAAGACTTCGCGGCCGGCGGATATGACCTGCGGCGGCTGGTGACTGCGATGGTCAGCTCCAAGGTATATCAGCTCAGCAGTGAGTGGCCACATGACTCCGACGTCCCGCAGGCGTCGCTGTTTGCCGTCGCGGGACTGCGTCCGCTCAGTCGACGGCAGCTTTCGTTCTCAATTCTGATGGCCACGGGAAATGCCGAACTGTCGGAGCCCGACGAAATCGAGTCTCGTGTCGAGCGATACGTCAGTGTGCCGGGCGTCCAGCGCATCCGGCAGTACCTGACCATCGAGAAGACAGCCGCCGGGCTGGCTCCGTCGCTCGACGAGAGAACCGACGACTTCCAGAGCAGCGCCGTCGAGGCACTCTTCATGTCAAACAACCCGGCCACTCAGGCGCTCATCGCAGTTGACGATGGGAACGCCAGCAGCCTGGTCACGCAGCTCGCCCGGCTCGTCGAGACACGACTGCTGGTGAAGGAAGCGGTCCGCACGGTGCTCAGTCGCGAGCCGCGCGACGACGAGCTGAGTCAGTTGACCGACTGGTTCGAGCGTCAGAGTTCCCCGCGTGCCACAACGACCGGACAGTTGTTGTGGGTCCTGGTGACGTCCGCCGAGTTTCGCTTCAACCACTGAGTCCGAATATGAACTCTCCATCAATCTCAACGTGTGGATCGTCGGAACACCTGCTGTACCGCCGCAGTTTTCTACAGAGCGTGCTGGCAGCAAACGCGACGCTTCAGATCGGCGGGCTCGGTGTGGCTGCTGAGACTCCCACGGGTGAGGCTTTGCGTCGACAGCAGAAACGAGCCCTGTTTATCTGGCTCGCCGGAGGATCAAGCCAGTTCGAGACATGGGATCCAAAACCCGGACGCGAGACCGGCGGGCCGTTTCGCCCGATTCAAACAGCCGTTCCGGGATATCAGGTGTGTGAGCTGATGCCAAAGCTTGCCGGGCTGATGCAGAAGATCGCGGTTGTGAGATCGTTGAATACTGTGATTACTGCACACGAACCCGCGGCTGACCTCATCAGCACGGGCCGGCCAAAGGAAGCCGCTCTCGATTATCCCGAAATGGGCGTTGTGCTGGCGAAAGAACTGGCATCACAGGACAGCCTGCTACCGGACTACGTGTCGTTTTTCCCGGCGACAGAAGGCCGACGACGTCCAGCGACCGGATTTCTGGGTGGTCGACACGCTCCTCTGCTGCTGGAAAATTCGATGCGTCCTGGTGATATCGACCTTCCTTCTGGACTCTCAGACTTGGAGCACAAAGAACGTGAGGACCTGAGGCAGCGACTCAGCAGCGAGTTCGGCAATCGTCGGGCGGGAAGCGATCTGGTCAGCGGCTACAACAGTGCCTACGCGAAAGTCCGCGGCCTGATGCGAACCGACCATCTGTTCGATCTGGACAGGGAACCGGCCGCCACTCGGGAACGCTACGGTCGCACGGAGTTCGGGCAGCAGTGCCTGCTGGCTCGGCGGTTACTGGAGGCAGGTGTGCCGATGGTCAAGGTTGCCCGTGGATTCTGGGACTCTCACCATGACAACTTCGAAAGCCACCGCGAACTGGTCCCCGACTTTGACAATGTGTTGAGCGTGCTGTTGACGGATCTGGATGATCGCGGCCTGCTTGATTCCACGCTTGTGATCGTGCTGTCGGAATTCGGGCGCACTCCGGCGATCAATAAGGACGTCGGCCGAGACCACTACGCCGCCGCATGGTCGTCTGCATTTGCCGGCTGCGGAATCCAGGGTGGAGCGATTCACGGTCGAACGGACGAGGATGGGAAAACGGTTGCCGATGGAGAAGCGAACGCGAGCGACGTCGCCGCGACAATCTACACGGCTCTGGGAATCGATCCTCGCAAGGATTACCACGTCGGACTGCGTCCTGTTCCGCTGGCCAAAGAAGATTCCAAACCCATCACCACGATTCTCTCGTAGCACTTGAAACGACATGGCCGACGAAAAAGAAAAACAACCCGTTGAATTGACGGCCGCCTGCGAGCACTCCGGAATTCTGTTTGCCTCGTGTTTCGATGAGGAGAGCGGAATGCTTTACGGGGCCGGCACGGACGCCGCCGTCTATCGAGTCGATGTGAATGCGGAGAAACCGGCCGCCGAGAAACTGTGGACCCATCACGACAACTATGTGTCGTCACTGGTGTGGCTCAAGGGGATGGTGATTTCCGGTGGCTACGATCGGAAGCTGATCTGGACTTCCGCCGAATCGGGCAAGGTCCTTCGCCAGATCGAAAATGCTCACGACGGATGGATTCGAGACGTCGCTGCATTTCCTGGTGGCGACCGCATTGTAAGTGTCGCCGACGACATGCTGGTGAGAGTCCGGGACGCGGAATCCGGCGAATTGTTGATGTCACTGCAAGGTCACGCTCGCGAGACGCCCCAGGGATTCGCGACCGCTCTGTACGCCGTCGCAGTGAGCCCGGACGGACAGACGATCGCCACGGCGGACCGCATCGGCGACGTCTGCCTGTGGAATGCCGAATCGGGGCAGCTCCTCAGGCGACTGCAGGCACCGGCTTTTTACACGTACGATTCCACAAAGCGATCCCGCTCGATCGGTGGCATTCGCAGTGTGTGCTTTTCTCCGGACGGATCCCAACTCGCGCTCGCCGGAATCGGAGCCGTCACGAACGTCGATGGCTTCGTTGGTCCGACTCGAATCGAGATGTGGGACCACGAGTCGGGCAAAAGAACATGGGCTGCCGAGGATCAGCACAAGGCCGTGCTGAACCATCTGACATTCCATCCGACGAAGCCGATTCTGATCGCCGGCGGAGGAGGAGACAGCGGCGGAATTCTCGGGTTCTGGGACAAAGCCACAGGAAAACTCCGCCACAAAGCCAAGCCCAAAGGCCACCTGCAGCGCATCGAGCCGAGAGCCGATGGCACGCACCTTTTCGCGGTCGGCCATGGCGGATTCCAAATCTGGAGTCTCAGGGATCTTTGATGAGGCCCTCTTGATTCGCGTGTGAGCAGACGCGCGGAGAAACCCGCAGGGTCAAGAAACTCAGCCGACCTCGAAGTCGTACTCAACACTGAAGTTGAGTTTCAGAACGACCAGATCGAGGCGTTGCTGAAGCGACTCGGGAAGAAGCGTGTGCTGCTGACTGATGATCAGCGTCGCGTACTGGCCGTGAAAGGCCATGCCCTCGGGCGGAAGGCACTACTGGAACTGACCACCATTGTGACTCCCGACACGATTCTCCGCTGGCACCGTGAGCTCGTCGCCAGGAAGTGGGACCACACCGATAAGCGAAGGACTGTCGGAAGGCCGAGGCTTCGGCAGATCATCGTGGATTCCATTCTGCGGTTTGCCCAGGAGAATCCGACGTGGGGCTATGATCGAATCCAGGGAGCACTGGCCAATGTCGGCTACCACATCGCCGATTCCACGGTGGCCAACGTGCTGAAAGCTCACGGCATCGAACCGGCACCAGACCGGGAGCGGTCACAGTCATGGAGCACATTTCTCAAAGCTCACTGGGATTCGATCTTTGCCACGGACTTCACGTCTCTATAAGTACGGATAAGGAA
>ERZ891418.398-NODE-398-length-15112-cov-6.113236_pt1 | contig 15112 bp, 14 predicted proteins | sample MGYA00521236_ERZ891418 | MGnify/ENA primary metagenome ERZ891418 (study PRJEB32303, sample SAMEA104408696) | aquatic metagenome | biome: Brackish water; feature: Chemocline; material: water | place: Baltic Sea | collected 2014-10-18T10:34:00 | depth 100 m ... | reverse complement strand
CACCAAATTTATGACTCTCCTTGAGACAACCGTTAAGCGAAGGTAAAGGAGCTCCCATGTTCCGTTGTTTGAGGCCATAAATTGCCAAGAACCCGGGGCCTGGCCCTGTTCAATTTTGACGTCTCCAAGCAGGCGCATTGTCTCACCATCATTTTTTCAATCCAGGTCTCAAAGCGAGTCAAGCAACCACCGCGGGAATGACTCAGCTACTTTCATGAAATCCCGCTTTTAATCAAGCGTGCCCACTCGAATTCTTGACTCACGGCTAGTGATTGCCTTTGCTGTCGCTGGGGCGCTTTTTGTGGGAGCGGGGATTGTGTGGACTGCTCTGACGCCGCCCTCCCTTGGGCCACTTGGGGGTGCGCTTCCCGGCGGACAAGACCCCGAAACCTACACACCTCCCATTCTTGGCCCTGACGAAACTGATGGTTTCGGTGAAGGAGAGGAACTAAAGTCCGAATTCACCCTTCTGACGGTGAGCTCGGCAAGGGCTGAAGAAATTCTGGCATCCATTCCAGGGTCACTACTTCTGTCAGCGTTGCCAAATGGTGACAAGGTGATTGCAGTTCCGCGAGACCTGACCGATCTGCTACCAGCTGACACTGCCGGAGAAAAGAACCCACGGGTGGGAACCTTTGAGGAAGCTGACGACAAGGATTACATCGAACAGAATGTCTCCGCTTGGGGGATAGACCGAATTGACCAGGCAAGGCTTCCTCTCGATGGAACATATCGATGGAGATCAGGCGGTTCCGGAACGAGAATCTACATCGTAGACACGGGCATTAACTCCTCCCACAGTGCCTTCAGCGGTCGAATTGCGACCGGGTTCTCCGCCATCCTTGACGGCAGAGGAGTCGAGGATTGCAACGGGCACGGGACTCACGTTGCTGGTAGTGCCGCAGGAGCCTCTCTGGGTGTGGCCCAGCAAAGCATCATCGTCCCCGTGCGGGTGCTCAACTGTGACGGTTCAGGGTACGGATCTGACGTGCTCGCGGGAATTGACTGGATCATCAACACCCATCCCGGTGGTCCTGCTGTCATCAACCTCAGCTTGGGCGGGGCGTTCTCGGAGGTTATCAATCGAGCAGCGGAAGCCGCTGTGCAAAGAGGTTTCATCGTTGTCGCGGCGGGTGGTAACACTGCTTCTGACGCCTGCGCAGTGTCTCCGGCTTCAGCTCCGGGAGTAATCGGAGTGGGCGCGAGTACGCAGAGCGATGCTTACGCTCCATTCAGTAACGTGGGAAGTTGTGTCGATGCGGTCGCGCCGGGAGACGCTATTCTCTCCGCGTGGATCGGCGGGCCGGCGGCCACCGCGACGTTGAGCGGAACTAGCATGGCAGCCCCACATATGGCGGGCATTGCCGCTCGGTTCTTGCAAGCATCTCCCGGAATTGGCGCCTCGGGCATATTGGAGGCTCTCAATACCCAAGACGACACCCCCACCGTGGGTTCGCCCGCAGGTACAACGTCACTGCTCGCCGCCTGGAATGAGGTGGCAGAGACCGCTGAAGAAGTACCGGAGGAAGACGTTGCCGGCGGAGACCTACCACCAGGACTTCAGGACAGAGACTCCTTACCGCCAGGGATAACACGAGCTCCCGGATTGAAGGACAACGCAGGCTTGGAGAGGGCTCTGGAAACCCAAGCGCGCAACGCGGAACGCCAACATCCTGGAAAGCCATCCGGCTTGTCCATACGCCAGGCTTCTGAAGATTCCGTTCGTGTGAGCTGGTCCACCCCAAGCCCACCCGCGACCGCCGTGACTATCCGGTGGTGGCCTCGAACCTCGAGCTCGGACTCAGGAGAATCAGTCACCATGTCCGGTGACCAGACGTCGCATACTCTCTCAAACCTAGAGGCAGGTTTGATGTACGAAGTGCAGGTCTTCGCTTCCCTCTCCATGGGGGGAGAAACGGTTGTGAGCGATCCGGTTTCTGGTTCTTTCGTGATCCCCCCACGCGGTGAGTCTTCCGAGGCGCCTCTTGAGAACGAAACTCCTCGAGGAAACGGAACTCTGCCCCCAAACCCACCTGGACAAAGTGACGCACCTGATGAAGAGCGTCCCACGCCTCCTGGTCTCGATAGAGACAATCCACCTGGGCGAGGAAACGGCCAGGGAGCAGGCCGCTAAGCGCTACGCCGCCTTTGCCCACCGCGCAGTGGTCTCCACACGCGAGACAGTTTAATTTGGCTTTTCCTATGCACGGTAAAGAGCAGTAATAAGCCTCCTCATCTACTTTCGACCAGAACTTGTCTTAAAAAACGGTGCCGCAGGTGCGACAGGCACCTTCCTGACATCCAAAATCAAGCTCATCAATTTCGGCGTAAGTCTTCCACCGCGCAAAAAGGTTGGGTCAAAGTTTCTAACAAAAGAACAGACGCGAATCCTCCTCGATGCAGCTCGAGACAACCGGTACTAGGTCGCGGTCAAATTCCTCGCTGAGACACGACTGCGAAGAGGAGAGGCTCTGGCTCTCCGGTGGGAAGACATCGACTTCCAGAAAAGAACCCTCTGGGTGCGAGGAACGCTTGCGAGAACCGACAGGGGTGACGCATTTCTCGGACGATGGTAATCACTGGGGCTTGGGGGTCATCACTGGTATTGAGCACCTCGATGCCCAGCTTCCCGATGGAAGCTGGTTGGGCTTTGGGACTCCGTCTGCTTCATCGGAGGGAATTCCCGCCTGGTCGGTTGTCCTTGACTCTGGTGCAGTCGATTCCCGTTGGTTAGAGGCGGCGATGTTTGAGAATCTTGCGGCGCTGGCGGGCCATTCCGACTGAAGCACACGATGGTCCCTATGGGGCGGGCAAAGGTATCCCGGGCGGCGGCGTGCACAGGCCATCACTTCTTATCCCGTCGCAGGCCGGCTCGATTGGGGTGTCAATTTCGAACAGCCGATATTTATCGAGCCGACTGAAGCTCTTCATCGGGAGCTTAGGCGAGCTAGGAAAATCGGGCAGCTGGGCAAAGTCAACCCATTGGAATCACACTCAATTCGAAACAAAGCTCGACTTGCGGCAATTATTGCGATATCTGACAACCGTCTTGAAATGAACGACGAGGACCTAGAGCTGGCTGAAATCCTCACTCAAATTAGCCGCAGAACATATCAGGAAGCCCATAATGCACTTAGGGCATGCCAGAACAACCAAAACGTTGCGTCAGTCGGTCAGGTCAACGATTGCGGCAAGCGTCGCTGCCCAGGCAGCTGTCCCCGGTTCGATGAGCACAAAGTGGTCGGCCCTGACCCGCTCCAGTCGCACATCCTGCCCGGCCCGTTTGGCCGCTTTGACATAACTATTGCTTTGCGACATCGGGACCGAATCGTCCTCCGTGCCATGAACAATCCGCACGGGAATGTGCGCAACTGGATGCTCGGATGGGCTCGCGCTGTCGTAGCGATCGGGGTGGGTGACCGAGGTGCCGCCGAGGAAGTTGACAGCCGCGTTGTTGCCGATCCCCTCGCGTTCAGCGAGACGCAAGTCCAAGACGCCAGCCAGGCTTACTCCGCCCGCGAGTGTGATTGGGCCGGTGTGCCCGAGCGCCCAAACCGCGAGGTGACCGCCCGCGCTGTGACCGACGGTGATCACGCGACCGAGCTCAATCTCGGGAACCTCGGCCAGGCGATCGATTGCGGTGGAGACATCCTCGAGCGTGGTTGGCCAGCCGCCCCCGCTGCCAAGCGAGCGGTACTCGACCTGCCAGATGTTCCAGCCGAGGGTCGCGAGAAGCTTGGCGGCCTCCGTCGGGCCATTGAAGTATTCCGGACTCCAGCGCCAGAAACCCCCGTGGACCAGGATGACCGTCCCCCGCACGGGTCCGACCGCCCAATGAAGATCGGCATACTGCAGCGGGTCATCCCCGTATGTGAAGCGTTCACTCATAATCCAACCCTACAAGGCGCATTGTGGGCCGAGGGTGTTTGCCGACATCTGCCGGACTCTCGTGCAGCATGGTCAGTCAGGGCGAGAGCGCAGAGTGTCGAATCCGGCAAGACAGAAGGTTGGGGAGTAACGGTCATTTCAAGTACCTCCGTGAAATTTAATGGATGTGAACTAAAAAGTGTCAGCGAGCTCTAGGCATGTCAAGCATTTGTTACGGTCGTCACACAATCAACGTATTTGAAGTAAGCATTAGACATAATCTCCCCGCCAAAAACCCCATTGACCGTGCGGCTGTGTACCCTGAGAACCATGGAGTCCCCACTGCAGATTGCGACAGCCGACGAGCTGAGTGCGTCAGAGATCTCCCAGACTCCTCGCCATCAACAACTTATTGTGACAATTTTTGGCTTGTATGCTCGCGAGACTGGAGCCTCACTGCCCGTCTCTTCCCTCGTTCGGCTTTTGGGCGAACTTGGCGTCGAGGCTGCGGGCGTTCGATCCTCCGTTTCGAGGCTCAAGCGTCGCGGGATTCTTGAGAGCACGAAAGCAGGCGGCATCGCGAGCTATGCAATTGTTCCGGGTCGCGTCGATATGTTTACCGAAGGCGACACCAGAATTTTCTCTCCGAGCCACTCCTCCGCCGAAGACAAATGGCTGCTCGTAGTTTTTTCAATTCCCGAAACTATCCGCGTCAAGAGGCACCTTCTCAGGTCTGAGCTCACGCGGATGGGGTTTGGGTCTGTAACCAGTGGCGTCTGGATAGCCCCCGAAAGAACATGGGTACGAGCCAAACAACAGCTTGACCGCCTCGGGCTCGAACCATACATCGACTACTTCCGCGCCGAGCATTTGTCACCCGTAGAGCTCTCTCGCAACGTAGGGGCGTGGTGGGACCTCGTCGCCCTAGACACGATGTATGCGGATTTCATTGCCAAGTACGAGAGCCTCAAGATCAAATGGGATTCTCGCCAAGGCAACCTATCTGCAGAGACTTTGCGTGATGCGTTTGTCGACTACGTCCCCATGATTACGCAGTGGCGACGGCTTCCCTATAAAGACCCGGGGATATCGGCCGAACTTCTGCCCGCAGATTGGAAAGGCATGCTGGCAGAGGAGCTTTTCGGCGACTTGCACCGCCTCTTGAGAAATCCAGCCCATGACTACGTGCTGGGCGTTATGAGCCAGAAATAACGGCGATTCCCTGAATTTCAATGAGAGCCTCTGGCTGCCACAATGCTGTGACGCCAATGCCTGCCATTGCGGGGTAGCGCGTTCCCGCCATCTCACGCCAAACCCGGCCAATTTCACGGCCGTGTGCCTGATAGTCCGGAATATCTGTTAGGTAGACCGTCACCGTGACAAGATCACTCGGCTGTCCGCCAACCTCCGCGAGAGTCGCCAAGACATTGCCAAACGCCTGGCGAAACTGCTCGACAATGCCACCATCGACAATTTTCCCGTCGGGTCCCATTGCTGTCTGTCCACCAAGGTAGAGTGCGTTTCCCGCTAGGACTCCATGTGAAAATCCGGACGGCGTGGCCAAACTTGCAGGGTTAACGAGTTGGTGTGTCATGGTGAGATCTCCTTATTGGCACGTTATGAATCATTCGGTAATCAATCAGCCCAGCTCGTCACCGGCTGTGTGGCACAACTTATTGCAGTGACAAGAGTATTTCCTCAATGTAAAGTGTGTGGTAATTTCAGAAGTATATGCCGAATTGATTACGTTCGTCATGGAAGTGCAATACTGTCGAGCAATGTGAAACGAAACAGTCTGGAGTGCAATCGCAATGAGGCTTGCAACACTTGATATAGACGGCCGATCACAGGCAGCCGTCGAGACCAGTCGCGGCTTCGTCGGCCTCCCCTTTTCCAATGTCGGTGACCTTCTACAGGTTCCCCGCTGGCGAGAGATCGCCGAACAAAATCTATCCGGAGATGTCGTCGTTTCAATTTCGGAAGTTACCTACCTCGCCGTCGTGACGGAACCACGCAAGGTTATTTGTTGCGGGCTCAACTACCGGGATCATATTCTTGAGATGGGTCGTGACCTCCCGAATTTCCCGACGCTGTTCACGAAATACGCGGACAGCTTGGCTGCGCCTTTTGCAGAGCTCTCTTTTGGTAGCGAGTCAAACGAAATCGATTGGGAGGCGGAGCTGGCTGTGGTCGTTGGTGCAGAAGTGAAGAACTGCAGCCCCGAGCAAGCTCTCTCCGCCATTGCCGGCTACACAATCTCCAATGACATTTCCATGAGGGATTGGCAACGTCGAACCCTGCAATGGTTCCAAGGCAAAGCTTTCGACACCAGCACACCTCTCGGGCCCGTGCTGGTTACGCCCGATGAGTGCGACCCGAAGGCCGGACTCATCATCACCTGCCATGTCAATGGTGAAGAAGTGCAACACGGAAACACGTCGACTCTCGTCTTCGATTCAGCGGCGCTCATCTCTTACATTTCACGTTTCACCACCCTTCGCCCTGGCGATGTGATTCTTACTGGGACACCCGGCGGTGTCGGCATGGCCCAAACGCCGCCAAAATTCCTCCGGGATGGCGACGTGCTCGTGACCTCCATTGAGGGCATCGGCGAACTAAGAAACCTCATTTCAATCGACAACTAAGAAAGGCTCACCATGTCAGAAACCAACGACCCCGCACAGGTAGTTCCCGTTATCACTCGAAAAGGCCATGAGTACGAGGGCACCGGTCAGTCTGGTGGAGCACACCGCGTCTCTGGCGTGAGCATCCAGCACACCCCCGCCACCAAGATCTGGTTTGGCAAAGTAAGCAACCTTCCCGGCTACCGCTCGCTCCCCCATCACCACGGAGAAGCCGAGACAGGCGGGTACGTGTTGAAGGGCCATGGCCGCATCTACTTTGGTGAGAACTATTCCGAATTCGAAGACATGGTCGAGGGCGACTTCGTTTTCGTACCGCCCTTCATGCCCCACGTGGAGGCGAACATGAGCGTCACTGAAGATCTCATCTGGCTCACGACCCGCACTCCGGACAACATCGTCATTAACCTCGACGAGGTGGATGACTCCGTTCTCGTAGGGTTCCGTCGACAGTGACCAGAGCAGAATCTCCCCAGCCCACGTCGGAAAAGTTTCTGAAGGCAATCGAGCTCGAGCCGACAACGGCCGAATATTTCGACCAGGCATTCACGGCCGTCACCCAAAGCGTCCCGTGGCCCAAAGCCTACGGAGGCGACATGGTTGCCCAGGCAGCCGTTGCCGCCATGCGCAGTGTCGAGGCCGATCGAGTATTGCACTCCATGCACAGTTACTTCATGCGACCGGGGGACATCCTCGAGCCTGTTCGCTATGAGGTGGAGCACATCCGTGACGGCCGATCATTCTCAACGCGCCAAGTCCGTGCCTACCAAAATGGCAAGGCAATTTATGTGGCCCTCGCCTCGTTTCACGTTCCAGAGATGGGTGCAGAGTTTTCCGCGCCGCTCCCGGCCCCGTGGCGAGCAAACCTCCCCGAACCGGAAAGTCTCCCCTCCTCACAAGACGCCTTAGCGGGGGTTCCGGGAGCTGCCGCTGAGTACTGGTCGAACGGTCGAAGTTTTGACATGCGACACGTCCCCTCGCCAATCTATTTGAGCGTTGAGGGAGAGCTCAGCCCGCATCAGGCAATCTGGATCAAAGCTTTCGATGCCTTGCCAAATGATGCAAATGTGCAGCGAGCGGCGTTGGCCTATGTCTGCGACTACACGATTCTTGAGCCGCTACTGCGGCAACAAGGTGTCGCCTGGGTAGATGCCGGCCTCGTTACTGCCAGCCTCGATCACTCGCTGTGGCTACACCGAGATGGTCGCGTCGACGAGTGGGTACTTTACGTCCAGGAGGCAATCTCAACCCAACGAAGTCGAGGACTGGCGACGGGACGGTTCTATAGCCGTGATGGCATACTACTGGCGAGCGTGGCCCAAGAGGGCATGATTCGCCGCTCCTAGGCAAACCTCCGCTAACTGTGTATCGTTTTCTTTACGTTCGTCATATTTTGGTCACATACTCAGTGCAACACAGAAAGGCTCACGATGAATCTCAGTCCCTCTGCACACATTGATACTTTTACTCGAGACAATCTGCCGGCAGTTAGCCTTTGGCCCACAATAGAATTTTCCATTCCCGAGGTGCAGTATCCAGAACTCCTCAACGCCGCGACGGTCCTCATCGATCACGCCGTTGAAAAATTTGGAGCGGATGCGCCTTGCTTGCTCACCCCCGACGGTGTGAGTTGGACCTACGGAACCCTCCTGACAAAGTCCAATCAAATTGCCCAGGTCCTATCGGAAGACCTAGGGCTGGTGGCGGGAAATCGTGTTCTCCTTCGCGGGCCGAACAACCCTTGGCTCGTGGCCTGCTGGCTCGGCGTACTTAAGGCCGGAGGCGTTGTGGTCACCACGATGCATGCCCTCCGCGCCGCTGAGATCGCCGACGTCATCAGTCTCACCCAGCCGTCAATCGCCATCAGCGACAATCGTTTCGTTGACGAACTCCTTGAGGCTAGTGTGGAGAACATCACCATTGTGAGCTATGGGTCTGACGATCCTGCGGATCTCATCACCCTCAGCGAGGCAAAATCCGGTGTCTTTGAGAACGTCGCAACCGCGGCGGACGACGTTGCACTCCTCGGACCAACCTCTGGTACGACCGGCACGCCAAAGATTACAATGCATTTTCACCGGGATATTCTCGCCAACGCCGACACCTTTGCGCTCTTCATCCTGAAGCCCGTTCCGGAAGATGTCTTCGCCGGTTCGCCTCCACTGGCGTTCACCTTCGGTCTGGGCGGTTTGGTTGTCTTTCCGCTCCGCTTCGGGGCTTCAGTATTGCTGACCGAACGGACGACACCCGGCGAACTGGCTGAGCTGTGTAGTACTCACAGAGTCACCGTGCTCTTCACCGCCCCGACCGCGTACCGGGCAATTCTGCGAGAGGGCAAAGGCGACCACCTCAAAGCGATTCGCCGTGCGGTCTCTGCAGGCGAACACCTGCCGGCATTCGTTTGGCAAGAAGTCTTTGAACAGACAGGCCTGAAGCTCATCAACGGTATTGGTTCGACGGAGATGTTGCACGTCTTCATTTCTGCAGCAGATGACGACATTCGACCCGGTGCCACAGGTCGCGCCATTCCAGGATTCCGTGCCACCGTACTCGATGAAGAGGGCAATGAAGTTGCCCCCAATCAACTCGGCCGGCTTGCCGTCATCGGTCCGACGGGATGCAAATACCTCAACGACGACCGTCAGATGAATTACGTGACCGAAGGGTGGAACGTCACGGGCGACACGTTCCGCCAAGACGAAGAAGGCTATTTCTGGTACGAAGCACGTTCCGACAGCATGATCGTCTCATCGGGATACAACATCGGTGCCCCCGAAGTGGAAGCTGCCCTAGGCCAACATGCTGATGTTGTCGAAAGTGCTGTCATTGGCAGGCCCGATGAGGAGCGCGGGAGCATCGTGAGCGCGTTTATTGTGCTGCGCGAAGGCGTGGTCGGCGATGCGGCCAAACGCAAGGAACTCCAGGACTTCGTCAAGCAGACGATTGCCCCCTACAAGTATCCGCGCGACGTGAATTTCGTCACGCAACTCCCTCGCAACCACAGTGGCAAGATTCAGCACTTTCGCCTCAGAAACCAATCGAATGTCAACGAAGCTTAACGAAGGTCGCGCCATGCGCATTGCAATTATCGGAGGAGGCCCTGGCGGTCTTTACTTCTCAGCGCTCATGAAACAGTTGGACTCTGAGCACGAGATCGTCGTGTGGGAGCGCAACGCTGCCGACGACACCTTCGGCTTTGGCGTCGTATTCAGCGATGAGACGTTGGGTGGCATTGCGAATGCTGATGCCACGATCGCGGCAGCAATGGCAAGTCGATTTGCCCGCTGGACCGACATCGACATCCATTTTAATGGTGAAATGCACACGGTCGGCGGACAGGGCTTTGCTGCGATGAGCCGCAAGGAGCTTCTCAAACTGCTCCAGAAGCGTGCCGTTGAATTAGGCGTAGATGTTCGTTTCTCGACCATGCCCCCGCCCATCGAAGAACTCAGTCGCGACTACGACCTCGTCTTGGCTGCCGATGGCTTGAACTCGGGAATTCGCGCTCAGTTCGCTGACTCCTTTAAGCCCTCCCTCGACGTTCGCCCCTCCAAGTACATGTGGCTCGGCACCGATCTCGTCTTTGAAGCCTTCAAGTTCTTTGTCAAGGAGACCGAGTTCGGCACTATGCAGATTCACGGTTACCCCTACTCAGAGGAGGGCAGCACCTTCATTGTCGAAATGCACCCCGACGTGTGGGAGCGAGCCGGATTCGATGCCAGTGTTGGGAAGGTCTTCCCCCCCGGAGTGAGCGACGAGGACTCTATCGCGAAAATTCGTGAAATCTTTGCCGAGGAGCTTCAAGGCCACGATGTTCTCACGAACAATTCGAAGTGGCTTAACTTCACAACAATCAAGAATGAATGCTGGCGTCACGACAACATTGTTCTCCTTGGCGATGCCGCTCACACGGCTCACTTTTCCATCGGTTCGGGAACCAAACTCGCCATGGAAGACGCCCTCTCGCTCGCAGCCTGCTTGCACGAGAATGCTGATCTCGATTCGGCCATTGAAGCTTACGAAATCGAGCGTCGCCCCGTCGTACAGTCGACTCAACGCGCGGCTCAGGCCAGCATGGAATGGTTCGAGAACATCGGCCAGTACAAAGGCCAGGGTGCCGTTCAGTTCTGCTTCAACCTTCTGACGCGCAGCCGCCGCATCACCTTTGAAAACCTCAAGGTACGTGATCCAGAATTTGCCGCCCTCGTGGACGCCGACTTTGCCGAGCGTCAAGGGGCTTTTGCCGCTACGCCGGCCATGTTTCAGCCTCACAAATTGGGAGACCTCGAGCTCAAGAACCGTGTCATTGTGTCATCGATGGACATGTATACAGCTCCCGAAGGCATGCCCGGCAACTTCCACCTCGTTCATCTCGGCGCCCTCGCCATGGGCGGCGCCGGTTTGGTCATGACCGAAATGGTCTGCGTCTCAGCCGCGGGCCGTATTACTCCTGGATGCTCGGGGATCTACACCGAGAAACAGGGTGACAGCTGGCGCGAAGTCGTTGACTTTGTGCACAACCAGTCAACGGCAAAGATCGGGATTCAGGTGGGTCACTCGGGCCGCAAAGGTTCAACCAAACTGATGTGGGATGGCATAGATGAGCCCCTCACAACAGGAGGCTGGGAGACTGTCTCCCCCTCGGCACTGGCTTATGGCCCGAACAACGCAGTCCCTCGAGAAATAACGCGCCGTGAAATGGATACTGTGCGCGACGACTTCGTTACTGCGGCTCGCCGCGCCAATGAGGCCGGGTTCGATCTCCTCGAGTTGCACTGCGCTCACGGGTACCTCTTGTCGTCATTCCTCTCCCCCTTGGCAAACGTCCGCACGGATGAATTTGGTGGCAGCCTTGAAAACCGTCTGCGCTTCCCGCTCGAAGTCTTTGACGCCATCCGCGAGGTCTGGCCAGTAGAGAAGCCGCTGACCGTCCGAATTTCCGCGACCGATTGGGCTGAGGGTGGAAATACCGAAGACGATGCCCTTCTGATCTCAGAAGCCTTCGCTCTGCACGGTGCCGCCGCCATCGACGTCTCTACGGGACAAGTGACCAAGGCGGAACGACCCGAATATGGTCGTAGCTACCAGACTCCGTTTGCCGACCGTATCCGCAACGAGGTCGCCGCGAAGCACGGTGTCAGCGTCATCGCCGTCGGTGCTATTTCATCGTGGGATGATTTAAACTCCATCTTGCTCGCTGGTCGCGCCGACATGTGTGCCCTAGGTCGGTCACACCTCTACGACCCCCGCTGGACTCTGCATGCTGCTGCCGAGCAAGAGTATGTCGGTGTCGGTGCCGTGTGGCCTCTCCAGTTCCGTGCCGGTCGCCGCAAGCCTCCCACCTCGCGCACCGAGGCGGTTCGCCCTCGCCTCGAGCTCGTTCGCAAGGCCGATGCCGCTGTGGACCTCACTGCACACGTGCGGTGGCAGCCGGTCTAGGCTCGACATGCTGGTTTTGGTCATCTCAATGATTGCAAGGGTTGCACTGGATCTAATAAGCGCACTGGCCATCGGTCTGCTGCTGTACCTTGTGCTGAGACGAACTCGACTCACTGGGACACATCAGGACACAGTATTTACCTACAATGTTCAGGAAAACACTGTGTTTTCAGGGGTCTAAATCTCTCTCGTAATGAGAAGGTCTAAGAAACTCGGGCATACGGTGCTTATGAGAAATTTGCGTTACTGAACCGAATGTTTAATTTCACTACCAACAGACTGTTTAGTTCTGAATCGCGCAATCAACTTCTGATTCGCCAGCTCTTGCCCAATCAGAGTCTTCTTCTGGGGGCGAAGTCAGGCCCTGCGCAAACAAGAAGCCCTCATAGGTGGATAACTTGCGGTGGGGACCATCAAAGACTTCAAGTAGGTCGCGAGCATGCTCGGGACGCACAAAACGATGCGTCGTCGCAGCATGCTCAAAGAAATAAGAAACTTTCTCCCCTTCACCTTTTACCCTTGTCCACGAAGCTTCGCCAGAGAAATAGACAAGACCATTGATTAGCTCTGGGCGCCTACTTGATACACGAATCTTAAGTGAGGCGTCGGGTACCCAGCCCCATTGAGTGTCCTCCAGGATGTCATTGCCGTCGGTCATAGAGTCGAGACTGTCAGACACATCTATGCAACTTTGAGAGTGGTGTTCAACGATGCAATCACAGACCGGCAAATCGGCGAGAACCCGATGGTCGACTTAAAGCCCCCTCCCAGAGAAAAGGTCGAGTTCAAGTTCCTGACACGAGAGCAGACCATCGCGCTGGTCGATGCAGCCCGAGATAACCGGCACTACGTGGCGGTGAAGCTGCTCGCGGAGACAGGATTGCGAAGAGGCGAGGCTCTGGCCATCAGCCGGGAGGGCAGGCCTTCAGGAGTCCACATGCCCAATGCCACCGTCATCGAAGAAGTCGATGAGCAAGGTTTCTACACCAAATTTATGACTCTCCTTGAGACAACCGTTAAGCGAAGGTAAAGGAGCTCCTGTGTTTCCTTGGTTGAGGCCATAAATTGCCAAGAACACGGGGCCTGGCCCTGATTCCTCAGATGGTTGATTCTTCAAAGAGTCAGAATCGACCCCCGTCGGGCTGACAGTCGCGAGCAGTGGACAGTTATCAGATTGAGGCGGCTCGGTGTTTAGGCTCTGATTTCAGCAACACTGGGCCGCGGGCGCTATTCAGTCAGTGCGGTGTCAGAAAACCTGAAAACACCCTCATCAACTTCTGAATAATCGAACCAATAATCTTTCGCCACCTGAATGTTTTGCGGACTAAAGGCCTCGGGTTGTCCTCCGCAGTTCTGGAACAAAGACCCATCCATAACCTCGGATGTTGCTAGCTGCCCCCGGTCAGCGAGCAACCGCAACGCTATAGCGCCCTTTTCGGCGATGCCGGGATCCGCAAGCTCAGAGCCAAATTGTTGATTCGCCAGCAAATCGGAAACAAAGCTCATGTGGTCACCCCACACCACGTCGGAATTCAAGTTCCCAAGTTCGGCCGCCATCTCCAGTGAGAAGAACGATGCACCAGCCTCATGAATCCAAAATTGATCATCATGATCTGGGGCACCGGAATAATTACAGGTGGGTCCGGGGCGGGCTTGAACGGTGTGGAACACCTCGTGAAAAAAAGTTGTAACTAGCTCTTTGGAAGGGCCTGCCCGATCGGGATCAATGCTCAAAACCATCCATCGCTTCTTCGCACACTCATCCGAACCACCGCCAGCACTAGCCACCTGCTGCCCTCCGCCCAATTCGGCAAAGCGTGATACTTGGCGAGCCTCGAATATCGCAGCCTCCTTGCCGCAAGCAGGTTCTAAATAGCTCTCCAGCGAGCTAGCCATCGAGTCCCTTTGGTCCGCTGTAACCACCGGCTCAAAACCGGAGCCTCGGTAATGGGTGTCGTTATCCTTCACCTCACCGGGGGGCAAGAGTAACGGCCCCACTGGGTAAATAATCATGATTACGTCAGTTTGCACCTCGGCAATTTTATTCACCGCAAAATTAAAGCAATTTATGATTTCATCGTCTGGATAATCCGAAAAGTTAACCAGGCTCAGTTGGCTTTCTGGGATCGGAGATTGTGGACAGTCGAGCACCTCTGCAAACTGGGGTTCGAAAGAGACCCCTTCCTCACTAGCGCAGGAGCTCAGCAATAAAAGCCCAGCGGCTAGTAAAGAGATTGACGTAAATACCAGTCGATTATTTTTCAAGGAGCTCCTTAGTGAAAGTGATGCTCAGGCTCTATCGGTCGCTAAATTCGTATCCACCGTTCGTACCTACGATTTGATACCACGTATTTCTGATCTCTTGGATCTCTGGTCCTCCCGAGGGGTAGCGCAGTTCTCTCGCGCAGTCGTGGAAGAAGCTGCCGTCCATGATTTCCTCGTGCGTGATGAGGCCCTTATCCACCATAAGGAGCAACGCCGCGGCACCCTTTTTGTCCGGTCCGCTCTCATGGAGACCGGGTGTTTCCTCATACGCTCTCGAGGCGTCTCGCAGTATTTCCATCCGAATGCGTTCGTTTTCCCCCACTTCTCCTTCATTGGGGATACCGTCTTCCTTGACGACCCCGGTCAGGAAAGAGGAAAAGTAATGCGCACCACCTTCAGCCATCCAGGGGGTATTTGCCGTGGCACGCTCCTCGGATAGCGCGCTGCAGCTACCCCCCATGTCGAGGTCCTGTTGGAAGGCGTGATACAGCTCGTGGGTTAGGAAACGCTCCAGTTCCAGCTCCCCCTCTCTCACCAACTGAGGGGTGATGCCCATTGCTACCACCCGGGTGGTTGAACACAAAAGCCTCATGGTGCTGGCATCCGCTCCTTGTTCCACCCAATCGCGCCACATCGCAAACTCATCTCCTTGTCCGTCCTCTGACGTTGGGTCAAAAAACCTCTCATCCACGCAGTCATCGGCACGCAGCCAGAGTTCAATGTCAGCCAAGAGCGCTCCCTGGTTTTCAGGGGTCATGACAACATCGTGGAGCGCAAAGTCCCCGAACTCCAACGTTTGGCCGGTGGGCATCCCAACCGGATACATGAAGATCAACACGTTGGCATCTTGGTCAGCCATCAGGCCACTGGCAGACATCCCCCAATCCATAATCATGTCC
>ERZ891418.397-NODE-397-length-15116-cov-6.699223_pt1 | contig 15116 bp, 13 predicted proteins | sample MGYA00521236_ERZ891418 | MGnify/ENA primary metagenome ERZ891418 (study PRJEB32303, sample SAMEA104408696) | aquatic metagenome | biome: Brackish water; feature: Chemocline; material: water | place: Baltic Sea | collected 2014-10-18T10:34:00 | depth 100 m ... | reverse complement strand
TAGCCGTCTCGTTTGTCGGCTGTGTTTTTCCAGACAGTCAGGTAAGGCAGTTCTTTGGTTGACCAGCGGACGGAAGTCGCGAGGTCTCCGGTTTTCTTGCTGAGCACGGCCGTCGCGTGCCCCGAGTCATCGGCAATCGGCTCGAACAGGAAGACCTCTTCGATGAAGCCTTTCGTCGGGCCGGCATAGGTCTGCCAGGTTGAGACAGCCTTCGCGGCGTGATCGTTCATCGGGGCGACGGACTTTGTGGCCGTGTGAATCGTCGCTCCTTTTTCAAGAATCGACGAACCGTAGTTGCCGTGGTAAATGATCTGAAATTCCTGATCGAACGCGCCGTGATTCGTGATCGCATCGTCGATGCGGAACGTTGTCGCACCGGGCTCGGTGGAGATTTCCGCGTCGAGCTGCAGTTTCGGGCCGTAGAACATTCGCTCGTGAACTGTGCCGCGAACACGAATGCGGTGTGGAGCTTTCTTGTCGATCACGACGCTCGCCGTTGAGGCTGGGATGTTGCCGATCTTGCCGTGAACAGTGAGCGTCATCTCGGCTTCGTCGCCTGTATTGTTGATGAACTTGTCGACCCCCGGATGCCCGGCATATTCGAGGCCGCAGCGGACCATCCATTCGTTAAAACCCTCCAGCCAGCCGAGCCCACCGCGGCTTTCCAGATTTACGAACGACGGATGCACCGGGTCTTTGACGGGTGAGTCCCAGCCGAGTCGCACGTCTGCGTGAACGATCTCCAGGACACTCATTCCCCGCGTTGGAATGACTGTGATGGCGAGTGTGCCGTTGTTAATTCGAACCAGCTCGACGCCCTCCGACTTGCCGCCGTGCAGCGTCATTCGCTCGACCGAGCAGCCTTCCGGAATCACATCGGGGTGAGTTTCGTGCGTCAGTTTGAACGGCCACCCGCCGAACCGCCCGCTGACGATCGGGATGACGTGTCCGTCGTCGGTCTCGGTGATTCGGACCGGGAATCCGCGGCGGCTCGACTGTCGCTGTTCCTGGGCGGTGAGATTCAGAGTCGCCGTCAGGCTGAGGAACGTGGCAAGGAAGATCGGGAGTTGTTTCATGGGTCAATCCAGCTCGGTATGGAAGTCTTGATTGTCGAGAGACCTGAGCAGGACGGGCACTCCTGCCCGTCTTACCTTGTTGTGTCCTCAGCCCGCCACAGGTATTCGAGCGGTTCGGGCAGGAGCGCTCTCCGTGGATGCCGTTGTGAGCTCCCTCGCCGCCGCCGAATTTGTCGTCGTGCCGCGTAAACTTCAGAGCGGCGTTCATCTCAAGAGTCGCCAGCGACCAGCCTCCATGCTGATGATCGAGGTCGTTTTCTCCGTCCTGCAGAAAGACGCGGATCGGCTTGCGTTCAGTCACGCTTCGTCGCTCTGTTCACGAGCCAGTGTTTCAATCTGCGTCGCCAATTGAGAAGTGATTTGCTTTGCCTTCTCGCGTGTGCCTGGCATGCCAGCGGTCATTAACAAAAACATGCTTCCCCGCGCGCCCTTGATCGCCGTCATCTTGACACGTTGACCAGTCTCAGTATCACCTCGCAAGTGGTGTCCGCTTTTGTCGACCCGCTTCAGGCCCATCGCTCGCATTGCCTGTTCTCCAGCATCGACGAGCTTCTCGCGATAGAGCAACTGGCGATCGTCGCGTTGCGGGACCAGCGGTAGCTCAACACCGGGACATCCATGTGTTTGTTACTGTCTGGAAAGTCGAAGTCTTTATCTTCTGTACAGGGAAAAGAATTGGTCTGTGACTTCAGTTGCCATGACGCGTCCTTTGATTCAAAGAAGTTGTGTGTTGGTTCTTCTGTGGTCGGAAACGCTGTCCCTGAGCCGACGAACTCACCTGTCAGCAACCCGCCAGAGCCACTCGAGTGACTCGGGCAGGCTGACTGGATCGCTGTTTGCAAACGTGAGTTTCGGAACCGCAGCCTCGCGTGTCCACTCAGGCCGTTGTCGAGAGGCCTGACTCGGCGGCCGCAGGACTGATGCAACCCTCGCGACGTGTCAGACCTTCGGGCGAGCTGTCCCGCAGAGGTGACGAAAACTGTCGCGAGCGATCACAGCGTGTAGACTTCCCGCGGAGCAGATTCACCCCGCAACTCCGATTCCACCTGGGACAGACATGCCAACCACTTTTGATCTGATCGCCCCGCCTCACACTCCGTTTCATGCCGACGGCAGTTTGAATCTGGCCTGTGTTCAACAGCAGGCGGAACACTTTGATCGAAACGGGATTGCGGGTGTTTTCGTCGCCGGGACGACGGGCGAAAGTCAGTCGCTCACCGTGCAGGAGCGGCTGAATCTGGCCGGGCGATGGACCGAAGTTTGCCGGGCAACCGACATGACAGTCATTATTCAAGTCGGACACAACTGCATTGCCGATGCGTGTGAGATGGCGCGTCATGCTCAGAAAACGGGAGCCGATGCGGTCGCGACGCTCGCCCCGAGTTTCCTGAAGCCCGGTTCTGTCGACGACCTCATCGAGTGTTGCCGTCCTGTGGCCGAGGCTGCTCCCGACCTGCCGTTTTACCTCTATGACATTCCGGTCATCACAAATGTGCGGCTTTCGATGCCGGAGTTTCTGGAGAAGGCGGCCGAGAAAATTCCGAATCTGAAAGGGCTCAAATTTACGAACGCTGACCTGGTCGCGCTGCAGGAGTGTCTGACTTTTAACGACGGTCAGTTTGACATCCTGTTTGGCTGCGACGAGATCATGCTGGCCGGCGTGATGTTCGGCTGCCCGGGAGCCGTTGGGACGACCTACAACTTCGCAGCGCCGCACTACCAGAAGATGATCGGGGCGTTTCACGCGGGTGACCTGCCCGCCGCCCGGCGCGGTCAGCGTGAGGCCGTCGAACTGATTCGCGTCTGCCAGCGCTACGATTTCCTGCCGGCCGCAAAGGCCATCATGAGCTTTCTCGGCATCGACTGCGGTCCCGTGCGGGCTCCGGTCAGGCCAGTGACCGCTGAGCAGATTGCGCAACTCCGGACGGAGGTCGAGCGGCTGCCGATGTTTGCCGAAGCGGTTGCGGCGATGTAGCGGCTGCGATGTTCAGCGTTTCCGCCAGCGCAGTTCCAGGTTCTTCGACTCACCCGGAAGGAACCGGTAGCGGAACTGGATCGGCCTGTGACCGGTTCGCTCGAAGACAATTCTGTGGTCGCCGGGGTCCAGGTCGAATGTGACGTCTTCGGACGTCGGCAGGTTTGCTGACCCATTCGCGATCACTTGCGAGTCGATCATGACGTGCGCTCCGTCGCGTTCGTCGAGCTTCCATTTCACTTTGAGGCTCGCGACGTCTGCCTTCTTTTCCTCAGGCTCTTCCCCCCCGAAAAATCCCGAGACCAGCACGATCGCAACAATGATCGACAGGATGCCGAGCGAAGCGGCTGAGATGACCGCAAATGACGGCAGCCTTGATGTCGGTTCGGATTGTGGCTGCGACGGTGGCTCCGCTGGCTGCGACGGTGGCTGATCCGCAAGTGTTGCCGCAGCGGCAGGCTGAAGCCGTGTTTTCAGGTCCGTATCGTAGGCCGACTTGGCCGCCGCATTGAGCAGGCATCGCCGAGCCGCCGCGATCTCATTCAGCAGCTTTTGAGATTCCGCCATATGAGGACCGGCGGCCATGTCCTGGAGGTAAGACATTCGCTGGTTGGCCGCCGCGTCGATGACGTCGGCATCGGCTTCGAACTCGGCGATTCCAAGCAGCCGGTAATGGTGAGGCGGCTGATGCTGCGGCGGGATTGCCAGCCACTTGTGGTAAGGATCAAACGCGTCGCTCATGGTGCTTCTCAGTTGGCGTTGCTGGCATGAAAAGAGATTTCTACGCCGGTGTCAGAATTCGCAGTTCCGCGTCGAGAACCAGGTCCTTGACTTTCTCGCGATACACAAGCATGTGAGGCGCGACCAGGTGCGCGTTGAGATGTTCAAGGCTCTCCCACTTTTCGACGACGGTTACAACACACGGGCGATGAGTGACCTGCCGGGGCAGTCCCGCGTCGACATCGATGTTCGGGCCGTACTCGATGCAACCAGCTTCGGCGTGAACGGCCGGGACGAGGGCGTGAAACTCGGTGAGAAAATCGGCCAGCTTCCCGTCGGCAATCTGGATTTCCGCGATGACGTGAATCATGAGTTCCTTTCCGTGATACTCGATCAGAAGCGGCGAGTATACTGACCCGCCCAGCCGCTTCCGACCGATCCCGGGCGAACATTCTGCCGAGGAAAAACAATGAGTGACAGGCTCCCTCGTTCCAGCAGTCGTGAATTGACGTTCGAAAACGGGACGGCCATCGGCATCAGCAATCGCTGGAATAAGGGGCAGTACTGCTCAATCCTGACCGAGGCCGGCATTGTCGGATGTGGAATCTACGACCTGGTGACGCCCGCAGAATTCGATCAGGCGATCGCAATTGCCAAAGGCACTCCGGCAAACCCTCTGGTCGAACCAGAGGATTTATTTGAGGCAAAGATTGTAGGCTGCACGCCGAAAGCCGAGGGGTTTGGCATTTCCGTCGGCATGACCGGCCGCGAGGCTGTGGAGCTGATGCTCAAAGCGGAGACAACATAAGACTCAGTCCGCTCGCCAACGGCTTTCGTCAGGCAGACAACTTCACAGATTCACAGATTTGAAAACGACTGGAGGCCGGATGCAGATTCAGCTGGTAACCGACGCCCCGCTGAAATACTTCATTGTTGATGACTTCCTGCCGAAGGATCTGGCTGAGGAAATGATTGACGAAGTCGTTCGGCTTCGCTCAACGATGAAACCTGGCCGGATGCGGATTCAGAAGCAGGGCAAGTTCGTCAAGGAATTTAAAGCGATCATAAGAAGAACTTCGACTGCTTCATCGATTCGGTCTACCTCCAGGAGCGAGACAAGTCGGCCATCCTCAGCAATCTCAACCGACTGTTTTTCTCGAAGCCTCTGGTCACAGCGTTTCGCGAATCCGGAGATATGCTGTTCAGCTATCTGCTTCTTCGATCAAACTTCGATCAGACTCACCTGGCGGCGTACGGCAACGGGCACTACTACAAAAAGCACATCGATTTGCCGCCGTGCTTCTTGACCGCGAACGTGATGTTGTCCACCGAGCCACGCAAATTTCGTGGTGGCGATTTCGAAATCCACTGGTCGCCGGACGAGGTCACCAAAATCGCATTCGTCCCGCGCAGGATGGTGCTCTTCCGAAGTGCAGTTCAACATTGCGTCACGAATATCGAGATGGACGAAGACCTCGACTTCCGCGACTGGCGGTTCAGCATGCAATACTGGCCGCAGTATCGGGAGCGGTAACGCAGGATCGGGAGCCGAAATTCGGTGGGCTTGCGCGGAGCCGCGACCACTTTTTACGGTCGGAGAGCGTTCAGCTGCTTCTGCGCTCGCTGTTGACGGGTACCGGAGGCCTTGCCGAGCGACTTCCGAAAGTAGAATTCGGCGTCGTTCAAATCGCCGCTCGAATTCGCCGTCATGCCTTTTCGGAAGTAGAGGTCAGCCAGCTCTTCATTCAGAGTTTGCGGCGGAGCAATCTGCGCACGTCGTGTCGGCTGCTCCTGAACTGGCTCCGATTGTGATTGAGCCACTGGCGACGTCGATTGATGAGCTGCTTCTTCCGAGACTGGCTGACTTCCGCTCGGCGCAACCCCGAAGAAAGTGAGGGCCAGGTTGGACCGATCGGCATTCGTCGCGGTTCTCGGCGGTTCACGCTGTTCGTCTGGTTTCTGACGCCCGAGATCCGTCGGCCGGAACCCGTTGGCGATCGCCTGCTGGACCGGACTCATCCCGTTGCCCGGGTGGAAGGCCGCGCCGGACGGAATCGAGAACTGTCCGAAGCCGCCTCCAGGAACGATCGGTGTCAGGCCAAGAACGAACGGCCGTTGCGTCCCGCTGAAGAAGGAAGCGGGCTGACCTTGAAGAGACGTCAGCACTGGAGCAGTTGTTGAGCTGAACCGTGATGTTCCCTGAGCGAAATTGAAATTGAAGTTTCCGGTCCAGGGCCCGTTTCGAATCTGAAATCCGGACTGAATCCCGGCATTCGGATTGAAGCCGCCGAACGGTGGCGGAATCGGCCCGCCGTTATTGAAGGTGGCAAAGAATCCCGGCCGGCGGACGGACCAGCCGATGCCGCTGGATTCGAAAAAGCTCTCGCTGTTGGCCTGCAGAGGCGTCGATGTTGTGACCATTGTCTGAGCGAGGACTTGCTCGCCTGATTGAACACAAAACGCGAGGCCGATGAGAACAGCAATCGCGATCTGAAATAGTCGCGGCATGATTCCACTCCGTGCCCGTCTCCGTGATTCCCCTGAGCTCGATGGCTCGCGAGCAGGAAGTATGCGGAAGCCGATGGGGAGAGACAAGAGGAGAGACTCGACGGACTCACTCTGCCTCTTTGTGCTTCTCGGTCAGGCGGTAGATCGGAATGTACGGCTGCTTTCTCTCAAGTGACCATTCGACCTCAACACCTCGATGCTCACGCAGAAACTCAACCAGTAACGGCAGGCGGCTTTCGGGACAGATCAGCCGCACGCGGTCGTCTCTGTAAAGAGCATCCATCAGGTCATCGATACCGTTCTCACGAAGAAACTGATGGTAGCGCGGGGACCGAGTGTCGCCGTCAGTATAGAGGAACTGGAGGTCGTGCCAGTCGCTCATCGTGTCGAACGGCGAGACGCGCTCAAACGGAAACTGCGGATTGGACACGCAGATATGGTCGGGCCCTCGCTTAAGCTGCGACATCGATTGCAGGAACCGGTCACGTATGACAAGTCCACATTGCGACTCTTTGAAATGGCCGAAGACCAGGAAAGCCGCCATCGAGACGGAGGCGGCGATCAGTAACGCACCGGGAATCTGCCGTAACCGGGATTCCGACTTCTCCTCCGCTGCGCCGTCCGGAGGAAGCGATCGGTTTTGTCGGCCGCAGACTGAGATCGACAGGCTTGTAAAAAACGCTCCGGAAGTGATCGAGTAAAGGACGTGCGGAGGCATCTTCAAGAGTAAATACACCGCAGTGGTCAGCAGAATGGCTGCGAGCCAAACGGCGATCACTGCGAGTCGAACGCGATTCGATCCCGCGGCAGCCACCGCGCCGGACAGAAGCATCGCCAGCAGAATGAGCTTGTCCGTTAATAACACTCTGCCGATACCCCACGTTGTGAGCAGCCAGGTGTGCGAGTCGGGAAATGCAGGCAGAAGCTGGTCATTTACTCGACCGATCGACGCAGGCGAATAAACCGTCTCGTCAAAGTAGAGCCACCGATAGAAAAGTCGGGCATCGTTGTGGCTCCAGCCTGTAGAATCGAGCGTCTGCTGCGTCTCGCCCGACAGCTTCTTGTCGTTCTCCATGATGATTCGAGTGCTTGCGAAACGGTTGTTAATCAGACTGGCCATTGGTCGTTCGAATTCCTTGAACCGGCTCCATTCGGGCGAAGATTCAACGGCTCGTTGCGACCATGCCTGTAGTCCGATCATGACGCCGATTGCTGCGGCGGCCAGGATCAAGTGTTTCCGCACAGCCACTGTTTTCCAGCAGCTGACTGCCAGGACGATCCCAATCGGGAAACAGACAACTCCCATCAGGAGTACGGCGTGCCAGCGAATGAGTCCGGACAGGATGACGAATCCCCAGCCCGTAACCATTGTGCTGATTCGCCTCCCTTTTGTTTTCTCCGAGTCGTTGCCACCTTCTTCAAGAATGGCGGACGCAAGTAACGACACACCCGCCAGCGCCATCAGTGTCGACGTTGTTGTGAATTGCAGCGCTACCCAGAAGTACGACCCCATTCCGACGCAAAACGCGACGACGGCGATTCGTGTTCGCGTGTCTTGCGCTACGCGGCACCACGCAAAGCAGATCGCGAAATGAGCGAGCAGATGGCAGCCGGTCAGATAGAGTCTGTACCAGGGCACATCAGGCCTGGCCGAGTAGAGCCGGCTGAGCCCGAGTCCGATCAATCGGTTGGAGTACAGCAGATCGGCCGACGGGCCGCCCGGCACGCAGGCTCCTGAGACGAACATCGTCGAGCGAACGTCGTCCGTGTTTCCTCCGTAAGTCGTAATTCCCTCGTAATGTGGCCGCAGGCCGAACCACACCAGCGCGGCCAGTACGAAGACGAGGCCAGATGCGCAGCTCAATGCTGACAGCTTCGTCGACTCAGCGGGCTGAGGAATGCCGGTTGACTGAGGACGAATCTACCTTGCAGGCTGGTCAGGTTCGGGCCGGAGCAAGGACTCGCGAACGATCCATTCCCGGGTTCCACCCGCGTCCGCGTCCTCGCGATGCCAGGCTGAAATCTTCGCGGTGATTCGCTCTCGATCGATGGCATCCGGTTTGTAGCGAGCCAGTGTTTCTTCGAGGACCGAAATGGCAGAACGATCCTCACCAGCCTGGTGAAGCATCATCGCGTACTGAATGCGGACAATCGGAAGTTCCGGGACGCGAGTCATTGTGTGTTCCCACAATGCCCGGTCGTTCTCCCACACGGGCAGGTGTTGTCGGGTTGCGATTAGCAGCGCGATCACGGCTGCGATCGGAACCGTTGCCCGGGCGTGTTGAAGGCGGCATCCTCGCAGCCAGGTTGTCTGCTGTTTGACCGCCGGTCCTGACGCAAGGAGTTCTCTCCACAGGAAACACAGTCCGCAGGAGACTGCAGCGAAAAACGGAATGGCCGGCATGTAGAGGTACCGGTCATTCATCAGCGTTGTCAGTGGAGTCAGGTTGAGCACCGGCAGCAGCAGGATCAGCCACGAGGCGGCGGCCAGAACCAGCAGAGGCGTAACTCTCCGAAGCTTCCAGACAACCGCACCGAAAACACCCCACGCCAAAGTGGCGACGATCACCTGACCCGCGATGCCCGAAACGGGCGGGTTGTAAAGGACGCTGAGTCCGCTCGGCCAAAGCAGCATGCCGACATAGCGCCAGAGGATGATCGAATCGACGCCGAGGATTTCCAGCTTGCTCAAGATCAAGTGGCTTCGGATCCCGCCCAGCGTCGTGCCTTGAGCTGACATCGTCGTCACAAGCAGCCAGACGGAAAGCATTCCGGTTGCAAACTGCCCGGCCAATGCTTCCTTGAATTTCCGCTTGCAGATCAGCATGTCGTAAAGCAGAACGATTGCCGGTACGACGATGGTCAGCGCTTTGGAAAACAGGGCCAGCAGAAAAAACACGAATCCCCACACGTCCTGGCGAGGCGTCCGCTCCGGCCGCAGCCGGCAGATCAGGTGAGCGAGAATGAACGTCCCGCAAAGCAGTCCCTTCATCGACGAGACCCACGCGACAGACTCAATCTGCACCGGATGTACCGCAAACATCGCCGCTGTCATCCATCCCGCCGCCCGGTTTCTTGAGACCTGCGAAACGAGGACGAACACCAGCACCGAATTCACGGCATGAAGAAACACGTTGAAAATGTGGTAGCCCGCTGGTTCAAGTCCGAAGAACGTGTGCTCAACGAGGTACGCGAAAATTGTCAGCGGAGCGTAGTTGCGATTGATGACGTCAGTGGCGATCGCCTTGAGATTGGAAAGCTCCCACGACCCAAGATACGGATTCCTTAAGACATACCAGGTGTCGTCCCAGTTCACAAAGTCAAACGACTGCACGGGCCAGTAGGCAATTCCGACGAGGACGCAAAGCAGAGTCGACCACAGCGCGAATTGCCGTCGCTCTCTACGAGCGGTTTCGGCGGTTCTGTCCAGCGAATTCACAATCAGTCTCCGATGCAGGTTCCTGCGGAAACATACTGTGAAGTCGTGTTCTCGTCCGACAGTCACTTCGATCATTGGCCACTTCGTGCCGTTCGCAAATGCCCCTTTACTCTGACCGGACTCAGCCCGACAGTCGGTACGACCGGCCACGCGTTGTAGCCGATTCAATCGATAACCGCGGTGGGAAGTGTCATCGATTCCGACGGGGAGGCCGGTCAGATTGAGGTAGAGTTCGGCTCGAACCGTTTTCAGAATCAGGAGCGAGCCCGAAAACGACCCAAAGCGAAAAATGATGTTCCGCGTTTTGAGTCGCGAAGCGACTTCATGCAATAGCCTGTGGTGCAAACCCCAGGAACGTGGTGCGCGTAGGGGTGAGCCGCGAGGCGGCGTCATGAGGTTGCACATTGGACTCATGCCGCTGCTTCGCAGCTCAGACGCTCGGACTCCCGAATACCTAAGGTTTGCTATCGCATGCCACCGCTACGCGGTTTGAAAACGCGCAACATGAAAAACGTAAGCCAGGGCGAAAGTCGTTCGATCGAGAGCGCTTCTCAAACGGAATGACCTTGGAACTGCAAACCGACCAGTCGAAACTGCCAGGAATTTGAGGATGGCTGACGAAAACCCAACATCGGCTGCGAACGGTGTCCGCACCGATGATGTTCTCGGCGAAGTCAATCCGCTGCTCGCCAGTGTGCCTGACAACGGGGAAACATCACCGAAAGTCGTCGTCGTCATGCCCGCCTACAATGCGGCGTCGACTCTCGAAAAGACGATCGCCGACATTCCTCGCGGGTCGGTCGACGAGATCATTCTCGTCGACGACTGCAGCACGGATAACACCGTCGAACTGGCTCGGCATCTGGGCCTCACCGTGGTTCCTCACGAAAAAAACCGTGGGTACGGCGGCAACCAGAAAACGTGCTATACGCACGCGCTCGAACGGGGAGCGGACTACGTCGTGATGGTCCACCCGGACTACCAGTACGACAGCCGAGTCATCGACGTCGCCGTGAAGACGATGCAGTTGGGCATTCTCGATTTTGTGATGGGCTGCCGAATTCGGACTCGTAAAGAGACGCTCGACGGCGGCATGCCGGTTTACAAATACCTGGCAAACCGGTTTCTAACGACTGTCGAAAACGTCGCGCTCGGTCAGAACCTCGGAGACTTTCACAGCGGCTTTCGAGCGTACCGGCGGGAAGTTCTGGAGACGATTCCCTGGATGGACAATTCCGAGGACTTCGTTTTTGACAGCCAGTTCCTCGCGCAGGCGGTGCATTTCGGCTTCAAAATCGGAGACATTCCGGTCCCGGTGAGGTACTTCGACGAAGCCTCCAGCATCAACTTCAGCCGCAGCATGAAATACGGCCTGTGCACGCTGGGAGTTCTCGCGGTCTACTGGATGAACCGGCTGGGGCTGAGAAAGTCCAAGCTGTTTCGAGCGACCGACTCTTCGTAGGTCAGGCTCCGTCTGACGGAGTTGCTGAAAGATTTCTGCCTCGGATCACTTCGTCAGGCACAGCCTGACCTACTCTTGCGCGGCCTTCTTTCGGGCGTCCTCACGTCGTTGGACGATGCCTTCGAGTTTCTTGCGTTCAGCCTCCAGCACTTCGTCACTGATCTTTGCCGGCTGGACGGTTTTGTGGCCTATGTCCTCATCCTGGGGAATCGCCCGCAGCTTGATTGCGCGATACCAGACCGGATCGCCATGGTCCTGCAGATACAGTGATCCGCCTCGCGCGGCCAGGTCGGCTCCGCGTTGTTTCAGCAGGTCCACATTGAAGGCCCATTCTTTGTCGGCGTAGTCAAAGTCGATGACCTTCTCGCCGTTCAGCCAGTGCTGGATGACGCGGCCTTTGCAGACGATCCGGCCTTCATTCCACTCGCCGACAGGCTTCGTGACGTCTTTCGAAGGAGCCATGCAGAAGTAGACCGACGCGGCACTCGTCCGCGGATTCTTCCCGTCGATGTGAACATCGTTGTCGAGAATCTGGTACTCGTATTGCCCCGGGCGATAGTAGATGCCGCTGTTGCTGCCTTTTCCGACATTCCACTGAAACCGCAGCTCAAAATCGTCCGGCACCTTTTTCGTTGTGAAGGTGAGGTTGCCGCCGCTGCCTTCGCGAGTGGCTGCACCGTCCTCGACTTTCCAGTTGCCACCGTGCTTCCAGCCGGAAAGGTCTGTTCCGTTGAAGACGAGTTCGAATCCGGCTTTCTCTTCATCCTCGCTGAGCGAATTCGGATCACCGGCCTCGGCCGATAGGTTGAAGAGGTTCCCGACGCCAATGCCAATTGCAAGAGCGGTCAGGCCGACAACAAAAAGCCGAGTTGTTTTCTTCATGGATGTTTCCTCACGGCTTGTCGGGGAACGGCGCGAGCCGTCTGGTCGAGCCTGGACATGAACGGGCGGCTTGCGCCGCTCCGCTGACTCAAAACCTCAAAAGAAATTCACTTGATGATCCTGTCGATGACCTCGCCAGCCACGTCGGTCAGTCGGAACTCGCGGCCGTTGTACTTGTACGTCAGCTTTTCGTGGTCGATCCCCAGCAAGTGAAGAATCGTCGCGTGCAGGTCGTTCAGGTGGACTCGATCTTCCGCTGCCCGGAAGCCGACCTCGTCCGAAGCGCCGTACGTTGTGCCGCCTTTGACACCGCCACCGGCCAGCCACGCGCTGTAGCAGTGTGGATTGTGATCGCGGCCGGGAGTGGCGCCCTTCTGGGCAATCGGCAGTCGACCAAACTCGCCACACCAGATGACGAGCGTCTCGTTGAGTAAACCTCGCTGTTCGAGATCGGCCAGCAGTCCGGCGATCGGCTGCTCCGTCTCGCCGGCAAACTGACGATGGTTGCCGGCAATGTCCGAGTGGCCGTCCCACGACCGCTGATTCTCCATCCCGCCGGAGTAAATCTGCACGAACCGCACGCCACGTTCGACAAGCCTCCGCGCGGACAGACACTGCTTCGCGAAGTGGTCGCACTTCGGATCGCCGATGCCGTACTGCTTCTGAACGTGTTCCGGCTCGGAGGCAATATTGAGTGCTTCCGGAGCTGACATCTGCATCCGCCAGGCCAGTTCAAAACTTTCAATCCGCGCGGCGAGTGGCGACTCGGCTTCCCGCGATTTCTGGTGCAGACCGTTCAACTGCTTCAGAAAGTCGAGCTGATTTCGCTGTGCTTCCTTCGTCAGGTTTGCGGGCCGAACGAGATTGTCGATCGGTTGCCCGGTCGGCTTGAGATAAGTTCCCTGATAAACGCCAGGAAGATAGCCGGCGCTCCAGTTGGACGCGTGGCCCTTCGGGAGGCCTCGCCCTTTCGGGTCGCTCATCACGACGTAGCCGGGCAGGTCCTGGCTCTCGCTGCCCAGTCCGTACGTCACCCACGATCCGACGCTGGGAAACCCCATCCGAGGCATGCCACTGTTCATCGCATAAAGGGCAGGGGAGTGGTTGTTCGATTCGGTGAATCCGGAATGGATGAACGCCATTTTGTCGACGTGCTCACCCAGGTGCGGAAAGATTTCCGAGACCGGCTTCCCACACTCTCCGCGCGGTGTGAACTTGAACGGCGACTTCATCAGGTTGCCAACCGAGTCCTTGAAAAAGCCAGTCGTGTTCTGGAATTCCGGTTCAAATTCACGGATCGATTTGTCGTGCCACTTTTCCAGAGCGGGCTTGTAATCCCACGTGTCGACGTGACTGGGGCCTCCGTTAATAAAGAGCCAGATTACGTGCTTCGCCTTCGCCGGAAAGTGGCCGTCACGCGAGGCCAGCGGATGGAGAGAACGTTCTCCCAGGCTGTCCGCCAGAGCCGTGTTTCCTTCAAGCAGTCCCTCGTCGTGAAGGAGGCCAGCCAGCCCGAGCATTCCCAGGCCGCACCCGGCTTTTGAAAGCAGATCGCGTCGCGAGAGTGGGTCTTGAAAACTCTGCATCCGTCAACTCCAGAGACCGGCGACGAGGAATCAAACAGCAATCACTCAGTTTAAGAGAATCGGGAGCGGCAGGACACTCCGTGTCGCGAGCCCACTGCCTTCAATGCCGAGTACCAGGTGATTCTCGACAGGACCACTCAGGTTGACTCTGCCAGTTCTCCTTGCCATACGGCCTGCGGAATGGCTGAGGATTTCGCAGCCTCCTCACAACCGACACAAACCCACTCGGCGATAACGTGAGTCAGCCCGGGTTGGAAAATTTCCTCAATCCGTAATTGATCACTGCCTTGACGATGGAGACGGGGCATGTTTGTTCGGACGGAAACGCTCTGCGCCGCTTGCTCCTCACTTCATTGTGAAGATGGAATCTCACCATGCATCCAGACAAAAAAGTTGGAATGGCCCTGGGCATCCTGCTCGTCGGGATCGTGGGTGCGTTCTTCTTTCGAAACGACACGGAAGCGACCGAAAAAGAAGACAACCGGAAGCTGGCCAGCGCAGAAGAAATTGACGATCGGATTCGTCGGGGCGATCAGGTTCCGTACCTGCCTGATCGTCAAGCCGTACCGTCTCACATGGGCGAAGTTCCCGACATCAACATTGCCGATCTGATCGCGGAAATTCCCGACGTCGATTCCACAGAACCCGTCGTGATTCCCCAGCCGATTCGAATTGGCGAGCGGGGGCCGTCGCACGACCTTGTGACGCCGGTTCCGTCGCCGTCTGGCGATCTTCGAGGAGTGGAAGAGGCCGTTGCCAGAAGTGGCGATTCGACGGCAAACGTTGCCCCCTCCATCGATAAACCCATCGATAAACCGAATTCAGCCATTCGGAAAGCGACAACCAGTGCCGTGAAAATTCACGAACTGGAAGCCGGAGAGACACTCTCCAGTCTCTCATTGAAATATCTCGGCACGCATCGCCGATTCAACGATTTGTTCGAGGCCAATCGGGACATCCTGAAAAGTCCCGACTCACTCCAAATCGGCATGAAGATCAAGATCCCGCAAAAACAGGGTGAGACACAGTCCGCTTCATCGGCTGGTGCTTCGGTTTCCTCGGGCGCGGCCGCGGAGTTGCCAGTCGCACCGGAGCCGAAACCTGAGACCCCGGCAGAGCCGGTTCCTCCCCAACCGAAATTCGTTCGACCGACGGGAACCGTTCCGCGCATTTCGTCGAACCCCGGCCGGTCGCTTGGACAGAGACCGCCGCCAGGCGTGCCGCATGTGGAAGGGCTCGACACAGTCATCGCTCGCGGTCGAACACCAGAGAAATCCGCACGTCGTGAAAAGCCCGCCGAAGACCCTGCCGGAAAACGCTGAGCATGATTGCCGTCCAGCTGATCGCTCACGGCAGCCGTCGTGAAGAAGCGAACGCCGACCTGGAAGAAGTCGCGGCTCGCCTGCGCGACCGCAGCGACTACGACTTCATCGTGGCGAGCTATCTGGAAATTGCCGACCCCTCGATC
>ERZ891418.395-NODE-395-length-15144-cov-4.468885_pt1 | contig 15144 bp, 12 predicted proteins | sample MGYA00521236_ERZ891418 | MGnify/ENA primary metagenome ERZ891418 (study PRJEB32303, sample SAMEA104408696) | aquatic metagenome | biome: Brackish water; feature: Chemocline; material: water | place: Baltic Sea | collected 2014-10-18T10:34:00 | depth 100 m ... | reverse complement strand
GACCGACACCGAGGGTGACGGAGCTCCGGGGTGCGCAGCCGACCTGGTAGGAAACCGGAGGGCGCATCGACCTCCAAGGACCCGCGACTGCCGATTCTGGGGGTTCAGGGCTGTTCTGGCACCCACTGATGTGTGAGGAGAGGCGAAAAAAGGGACGAGCACCGCTTGAGTGCTCGTCCCACTTTTGCGTTTTGAGCGTGAGGCTTACGGGCAAGAGAGCGGGCACGCGTCGACGTCTTGGAGACCGAAGGTCAGTGCGGGGACGACTTGCGCATCTTCCCAGAGCATGATGTCGAAGGGAGAGCTCGGAACGAACGAGATGGCGCAGGGGAGAATGGAGTGGAAGTCACGAATCGAGACGCTTCCATTCGGCGCCGCCGCGATGATCTCGACGCAGTGATCTATGTTGATGTAGTTCCGCACCGCCGCGATCACGATGTCGGACACGAAATCGACATTTGGGGGGTTCTGACCCTGGGTCGTGTGCGACGACCAGAAGACGTCCCACTCGCCCTGATCTCGAATGACGTACTCCCCAGCCGCGGCGTTCGAGTTTTGGCCTGCGGCGATCCGCACCAGTGCACCGGGTCCCGCGACCACCGGTTCGTCGCCGCAGGTGAAGGGGTCGGTCGGAGTAGGATCGAAACCGGAGGTGGTGGGCTCGGGGAGCGGGCCCGCGGCGGAGAAGAGAAAACCGAGGATCGAAATCGCGTCGGCGATGTTCTTGGCTCCGTCGTCGTTGGCATCGGCAGCGTCGTCACACGGGAGCGGCGGCGTGTTGGGGACGAACAGGGAGTTCAGGAGGCCGATCGCATCGGCAATGTTCACGTCACCGTCAGCGTTCGCATCGCCTCGGATAAAAGGTGAGCCGCCCGCGCTGGCGGGGGTCGGCACGATGACCCACACGGCGAGCAGCAGCGCGGAGAGTACGAGGGGGAGCCGAGAAGCGAGTCGAGCGCCCATCTGATCGTCCTTTCGGTGATGCGAAACGAAGAGCCTGGCGACCAGGATACCCTTCTCCTTCTCTGGAGAAGAGGGGGTTGTTTCGCGCCGAACCCGCCGCCGGCGACTCCTCTCCATTCGCGCAGTTCTCAGCCGAGGGCCGCCAAGTTCGCCTTCAAGGCCTCGATCTGGCCGATGAGCTCTTTCTCGAGCTCGCGCTCTCGCTCGACCACTTCGGGGTTCGCTCGCGCGATGAAGTTCTCATTCGAGAGCTTCCCGCGGCAGCCTCCGAGGCGCTTCTCGAGCCCCGCGAGCTGATCTCCGAGTCGTGCGCGCTCCTTCACCATGTCGATGAGACCGGGCAGGTAGACCTCGATCTCACCGATCACCACGACCGCGGAGTCTTGCGTGCGCTCGGCGGTGGGGGACATCTCGAGGGAGTTGAGCACCGCGAGATGCGTCATCATTCCAGAGAGCGGTTCGAGCGCGGCGCACGTTTCGGCCTCGGCACGCACGAGCATGTCGAGAGCCTCACGCGGCGGGCGGCCTCCCTCTTTGCGCACGTTGCGCGCTCCTCGGATGATCTCCTGCGCCAGGGAGAATCGGCCTTCGAGGCCTTCATCGCGCCACTCGGTGCGCGGGCTCGGCCACGCTGCCAAGGTGATAAGGTCGCCGGTCTCGAGCGGGACGTCGATCCCACGCACGGGTGCGTGTTCGCCGAGCGCTCCCCACAGCTCCTCCGTGATAAAGGGAGTCATCGGGTGGAGAAGGCGCAGCACTTGATCGAGCGCGGTCGCGAGAACTTGCTGCGCCGCTCGGGCACTGTCGCCGCTCGCGGCGAGACGCGGCTTGATCGACTCGAGGTACCAATCGCACAGTTCGGTCCAGAAAAACTCCCGGGCGGCGGAGACCGCGGCGGACGGGTTGTAGAGTTCTAGCTGCTTCTCCACTTCCTCCGTGCACGCGGTCAGGCGTGAAAGCACCCACCGATCTTCGAGAGGCAGAGTCGCCACGTCGCGCTTCTCGAAGGATGCTCCTTCGAGATTCATCAGGGCGAAGCGGGCCGCGTTCCACAGCTTGTTGCAGAAGTTGCGGCCGACGTCGAAACGATCGCTGAACAACTTCGCGCTCGGGAGATCTTCCATCGTGCCGAGGACGTCGAACTCTTTCTTCGTCTCGGGGCAGATGTAGGTGAACTTGCTGCGGCCGTGACTCGCCTTCGCGAGTTCGATGGTGTTTCCGGTGAAAGGAGAAACGGCCTGGACCGGAAGCCGAATGTCTTGAGTCCCCGTCTGCATCTCGCAGATCACGTAGCGCATCGCATCCGTTCCGTAGCGCTCGATGATGTCGACCGGGTCGATCCCGTTCCCCATCGTCTTACTCATCCGAGTCCCGTTCCCGTCTTGGATCGAGGCGTGAATGAAGCAGTCGGTGAACGGAATGTCGCCCAAGTTGTAGAGACCCATCATCGTCATTCGAGCGACCCAGAGCGTGATGATGTCGCGCCCGGTGACGAGGCAGTTCCCGGGATAGAACGTTTCCAGGCAGTCGGGGTCGCCGTCGACCGATCCCAAGGGGGCCTGATCGTCTTCGATCCCCGCGGTCTCGGGGTCGGGCCAACCGAGGTTCGAGTGGGGCCAGAGACCGCTCGAGAACCATGTGTCGAGCACGTCCGGGTCGCGCTCCAACTGATGCTCGGCGAGGACACGCGCGTCCATTTCTTGCTCGTTCGGGTCGCGGAGGCACACCAGAGTGCGCAGAGGCTGGTCGGTCGACGGCAGGTCCCTCGCGCTCTCGACCCGCACCGTCTCCGCTTCGTTCAGCCGAATACGGATCGTCACGTCTTCCCGCGCTTCACCGAGCAGCTCCTCGACGAGTTTTTTCCGCGCCGCACCATTGAGCTCGCCGGCCCAGATCGGAATGTTGTGCCCCCACCACAGCTGTCGGCTGATACACCAGTCGCGCTTCTCGGCGAGCCAGGACCGATACGTGCCGGTGTAGCGCTCGTCAGGGAAAAAGCTGAGGCGGCGGCCGGTCGAGGTGGCCCAAGTCGGATCGACCGCATCGATTCCCGCCTGGGCGAGGCCGGGTGCGGAGAACTCTTTGTCGGTCCCGCGCCCGAGCACGATGCCGCCGGGGACGTCACCCATCGCGACGAACCATTGACGAGAGACGAACGGCTCGATCGGAGTCTTCGAGCGATCGGAGTGGCCCACTTCGGTTTTACGATCCTCGACCAAGGCTAAGAGACCGAGCTCCTCGAAGCGGCGGACCACCTCCTTGCGGGCGTCGAAGCGATCGGTTCCCGCGCAGGGGCCGGCGTTCTCGTTCAAGGTGCCGTCGATGTTCAGAATATTGATGATTTCGACCGTCGCCTTGTGCCGTCCCCACACCTCGTAGTCGTTGGGGTCGTGTCCCGGCGTTATCTTCACGCAACCCGATCCGAGGTCCGGCTTCGCCCACTCGTCTGTGATGAGGGGGATGGGGCGGTCGTGGATCGGCAGTCGCACCTTGCGCCCGTCGCGCGCCATCGCCGCGAGCAATTCCAGGGGTGCGCGATGGCTCTCGATCCGTTTCTCGAGTCGAACGACCTCCTCCTCGGCAGCCGCGCGACCCTTGTCATTCGCTTTTGCAAGTTTCTCACGCGCCTCGAGGAGTTTCTTCTCGAGTCGAGCGCCGGGGTCGGGGTGACACGCCACCGCGGTATCCCCGAGCATCGTCTCGGGCCTGGTGGTGGCGACCGTGACAAACTCCGGCTCCCCCGGCTTCGGATCGATGACCGGATAGCGGAGGTGCCAGAAGTGCCCGTCGATCGCAATGTGCTCGATCTCGTCGTCGGCGACGGCGGTCTCCAAGTGGCAATCCCAGTTCACCATCCGGTTGCCCTGGTAGATCAGTCCGTCGCGGAACATCGAGTGGAAGGTGTGGAACACGGCACGGGCGCAGACGTCGTCCATGGTGAAGCGCTGACGCTCCCAGTCGCACGAGCAACCCATCGCTTGCTGCTGGGACACGATCCGTTTCTGGAACTGGTCCTTCCAGAGCCAAATCCGCTCGACCAGCGCCTCGCGCCCAATGTCGTTGCGAGTCTTCCCCTCGAGTTCGAAAAGGCGCTTTTCGACGACGGCCTGAGTTGCGATCCCGGCGTGGTCGGTCCCCGGCATCCAAAGCGCGTTCTCGCCCTTCATCCGGTGCCAACGGATGAGCAAGTCTTGCATGACGTTGTCCATCGCGTGCCCCATGTGGAGAGCGCCGGTGACGTTGGGGAGCGGCATCATGATGACGTAGGGTTTTGCCGCGGCTCCGCGTGCTCCACCTTGGGGAGTGGCGTGGAACGCCTTCGCGGTGAGCCAGCGGGAGTAGATCTCTGTCTCGATCGACGCGGGATCGTAGGTTTTCGCGAGTTCTTGCACCATCGAGTGGCTCCGGTTCCCAGGGAGTGCCCAGCGGGCCCATCGCTCAGGGGAGGGCCTTGGGGGCAGTTTTCGTAGCATTTCAGTCGTGTGAGCCCGAAGTGTTCGCGCAACTCCCCATCGAGTCAAGCGTTCCGTCGTTCTGGGTCACATTGCGCGACACTTTGGGCCCGGTTAGGCTCTCCGCATCGATGCACTCGGCCCGGCTCTCGGGGGTGCATCGGGACTCCGCTTTCTTCGGCCTTCCTACGTTTGGAAGGTCCACCTCCCTCTTCTTTATTGGAGACGCCATGCGCAGTGTCATCCGAGGTCTGCTCCTCGGGCTCTTGTTCGCGCTCCCCCTCGGAGCTCAGCAAGTTTCGCCTGAAGTGTTCACCCTCGACAACGGAATGAAGTTCCTCCTCCTGCCCCGCGCCGACCAACCGAACAGCATCGCTGCTGGCTGGGTGGCGAAGGTCGGAAGTGTCAACGAGCGGCCTGGGATCACCGGAATCAGTCACTTCTTCGAGCACATGATGTTCAAGGGGACGACGACGATCGGGACCGAGAATGCGGCAGAGGACGCACTCCTGACCCAGAAGCAGAACGGGATCCGCGGCAAGTTGCGCGCGCTCCACCTCGGCGAGCAATACGCCCGCTGGAAGGGTGGGGAGATCGATGATCCGTGGAACCCCGAGTTCGACACTCCTGAAATGACGAAGCTCCGCGCCGATCTGCGCGAGGTGCAGGACGAGCAGCGGGAGATCACCAAGAAGAACGAGTTCGACCAGATCTATACCCGTCTCGGCGGCTCGGGCATGAACGCCTTCACTAGCCATGACCTGACCTTCTACTTCATCAATGTTCCGAGCAATAAACTCGAGCTGTGGTGCTGGATGGAATCGGATCGCCTCAGCGACTCGGTCTTCCGCGAGTTCTTCGAAGAGCGCGATGTGGTGCACGAAGAGCGTCGCATGCGCACGGAGTCGACGCCGACCGGGATCTATCAGGAGCAGTTCGACGCCATGTTCTGGCAGAGCTCCCCATACTCCTGGCCGGTCATCGGTTGGCCCACCGACCTCAACAGCTACACCCGCGAACAGGCGCAGAGCTACTTCGATACCTACTACGCGCCGAACAACCTCTGCGGCGTGGTGGTCGGAGATTTCGATCTCGAGACCGCGAAGACTCAGATCACTCAGTACTTCGCCCGTCTCGAGCGCCGCGACGCTCCGCCGCCGGTGATCACGCTCGAGCAACCGCAGCTCGCCGAGAAGCGCATGAAGGTCACGTGCGACTGCCCTCCCCAGGTCGAGGTGCGCTACCCGTCGGTGCCCTTTGGGCACCGCGACGAGGCTGCGATCGAAGTGATGGCTGAGATTCTGAACGGCCGCACCGGGCGTCTTTACAAAGCGCTCGTCGAGGATCAAAAGATCGCGACCGGCGCCGGCGTCCGTCAGGACAGCCGCAAGTACGGCGGCGCGTTCTCCTTCTCCGGCGAGTGCCAGGGAGAGTCGACCCCCGAAATGCTCGAGTCCGCGTGGTACGAGCAGCTCGAACGGATGCAGGAGGAACAGGTCGACGAGCGTGAGCTGCAGAAGGTCAAGAACCAGATCCTCGCGAGTTCCTTCCGTCGCCTCGAAACGAATTTCAATCTGCTTCTACAGCTCGGTTATTACGAAGCTCTCGGCGGGTGGGAGTACATCAACCACAGCCCGAAGGAGATGGCAGCGGTCAGCTCCGAAGACATCATTCGGGTGGCGAACGCATACTTCAAACCGGAGCAACGGTCCGTCGCGGTGTACCTTCGCAAAGAGGGCTCAGCGACACCCGAAAACGCAGAGCTGGCTCGGTTCACCCCTGAATCTCGCGGGATGATCGAACAGGTTCAGAAGATGATTCAGACGATGCCTGCGGAGCAGCTCCAGCAGATGGCCGCGCAGATCGCGGCCGGGCGCGAGGGTGCGCCCCCCCCGGGTGCGCCAGCGGACATCAAGGAGGCTTTCGACTACGTCCTCGAGAAGGTCACCGCTCGTCTCGATGAGATCAACGAAGGAGGCAAGTGATGCTTTTCCCAGCCGGACTGATCCGCAGGGCGGCGCTGCTCGCCCTCTGTCTCTCTTCTCTTTCCGCGATGTCGCACTCTCTCCAGGCGGGAGATGAGCTGCCGGTGCGTCCCGAGGCCATCGACTTCGGTGAGCTGACCTTCGATCCACCGTCGGCGACCGAGTTCAAGAGCACTCTCTCGAACGGTGTGGTCCTCTACCTGCTTCAGGATCGAGCTCTGCCCCTCATCAACATCTCGTTCTCGTTCTCTGGAGGCGACTACCTCGATCCGATCGGGAAAGAGGGACTCGCTTCGCTCACCGGCGCGATGGTGCGGCGTGGCGGAACGACCACCATCTCTCCCGAGGAGCTCGACGAACGCTTCGACTTCCTCGCCGCAGAAGCGGGTGCGGGGATCGGTGGAGAGTCCGCGTCGGCGAGCCTCGACTCGCTGGTCCAAAACTTCGACGAGTCGTTCATGCTCTTCATGGACATGCTCAGGAACCCGGGTTTTGACGCGGAGCGCTTCGAGACATTGCGCACCCAGGTGATCGAAGGGATGAAGGAGCGCAACGACAACGGTAACTCGATTCTCGGACGCGAGTGGCAGGCACTCATGTACGGTCGCGATCACTTCGAGGCGCGCCAGTCGACCCTCGCGTCGATCGAGTCGATCACCATTGAAGACATGCGCGCGTTCCACAAAACGATCTTTCACCCGGGCAACCTGGTCATCGGAGTGACCGGAGACTTCGAGGTCGCGTCGATCAAGAAGTCGCTCGAGGCGGCACTCGACGGTTGGCCGGCCGGAGAGCGCCCCGCGCCCCCCCCCGCTCCGACTCACGAACTCTCCCCCGGGGTCTACTATGTCGAGAAGGACATCCCCCAGGGGAAGGTATCCATCGGCATGCGTGGTGTGAAACGTGATCACCCCGACTCGACCACGCTCAGAGTGATGAACCTCATCCTCGGGGGTGGTGGATTCACGAGCCGGATCACGAACAAAGTGCGGACCGAAGAGGGGCTGGCCTACTCAGCGGGAAGCTCCATGAGCCCGAACTATTACTACCCGGGTGAGTTTCGCGCATTCGTCGAGTCGAAGAGTTCGACCTGCGCGCTTGCGACGAAACTGATCCTCGATGAGGTCGAGCGGATTCGCACGAAGCCGGTGACTCAGGAAGAACTCGACGTCGCGAAGGCGTCGGTGATCGAGACGTTCCCCCGCGCGTTCGAGTCGAAGAAGTCGGTCCGTGATCTCTTCGTCGGCGAGGAGTGGCGGCCGCATGTGGATGGCTTCTACAAGAACTACCGTAACCGAGTGGCGGCGATCACGGTCGAGGACATCCAGCGCGTCGCGCGCGAGCACCTGGATCCGTCGAAAGTTGCCATCTTGGTGATCGGCAAATGGGCAGATATCGCGCCGGGCGATCTCAACGGACGCGCCAAGATGGCGGACTTCTTCGACGGCGGGGTGACCGAGCTGCCCCTGCGCGATCCGCTCACACTCGAGCCGATCGGGCCGTAAGAGGCTGTCGGAAATGCGATAGAGACCGGCGAACGAGCTCCCGCGGGAGCCCTGGATCGCCTGTCAGAGATCTGGGTTCCCCCCAGAGCGCTCTTTTGCGCTTCGGGGGGAACTCTCTTTGTGGTCGGTGCTCCCCTCGCACAGGATATGGCGCTATCATTTCGGATGAACTTCCGGGGCTGGCTCGCCCCGTTCATGAAATCATCACCCTGCTGCGTCCGAGGTCTCTATGGATCGAACGCAACTGAGCCCTCGCACTCTGGGCGAGGCGATCGGCGTCAGCCAGTCATCGCTCAAGCGATGGGCGGACCGTGGGATCCTACGTGTCCACCGCACGGCCGGGGGACACCGCAGGATCGACCGGCGTGAAGCGCTGCGCTTTATTCGTGAAGCCGGCTTCACCGTTGTGCGCCCCGAGTTGCTCGGCATCTCTGCCGCGGATCTCAGCTTTGTCGATCGACAGGGTGGCGCTCCGCGCCGTGACTCAGAGCTCGATGATCAGTTCGGCGGTAGGGGGAACGGCAGCGGCGGCAGCAAGGGAGTGCGTGTCGACGGTGCCGGGCGCGCTCATGGTGCCGGACTTCCCGGCGGCGAGGGGGAGATCGCCCCCACTCCCACGGAGCGATTGCGTCGAGCTCTTCACGAGGGCAAAGAAGATGAAGCACGCGCACTGGCCCTGTCTCTCTTCGCCTCCGGCTGTCCTCTCGCCGACATGTTCGACAAAGTCTTCCAGCCTGCACTCGCACAGATCGGTGAGTTGTGGCTCGACGATCCGCACGGGATCGCGATCGAGCACCGCGCGACCGACATCTGTTCCCACCTCATCGGAGATCTCCGCGGCAGGATCGAACGACCGAAGAGTCTCGGCGTTGCGATCGGCGCCGCTCCCGCGGGAGACCCCTATGTGCTCGCCTCGGCGATGGTCGCGGCTGCGGTGAGCGCGGCAGGTTTCCGAGCGGTGAACTACGGAGCCAACTTCCCTCTGACGGGGCTTGCCGAGGCCGCGGTGCGGGAAGGAGCATGCCTCGTGTGGATCAGTGTCTCTCATGCGATTCGCACAACCAGCTTGCGAGCCGAGATTCACGAACTGCGGGATCGTCTCGCTGCACACAAGATTGCGATCATCGTCGGTGGATCGAATCACGAGCGACTGGCGCTCTCCGAAGGAAACTTCCTCGTGACGGGGAGCAGCATCGCAGACGTCGTTGCCTTCGCGCGGAAGCTGATGGAGTCGTAGCCGCGGTCCTCCGGAGTTCCGCTCGGCCTGCCCCAGGACCGAATCACCATCGCGATGCAAAAACCCCCGGACTCTTCCGTTGCGATTCCACGACCTCTCGGGAACTGCGACAATGCCCCGCGAGGGGAGTCGCTCGTGCCAGAGGTCGATCTGTTCATTCCTTGCCTGACGGACACCTTTCATCCGCGCGCCGCCCTGGCGACCGTGGCTGTGCTCGAACACCTCGGGGTCGAGGTGAACTTTCCCTCGGATCAAACTTGCTGCGGCCAAGCGCACCACAATGCGGGGTGCGCCGGAGATGCGCGCACACTGGTGCGGCGTATGTCACGCGTGTTCACGGGAGACCGGCCGGTCGTGACGCCGAGCGGATCCTGCGCCGCCATGATCGTCGAACACGCGTCGGGGCTCTTCGCCGTGAATGACCCCGATGCCGTACTGGTCCAGTCTCTCGCCGATCGAACCCGGGAGTTTTCGCAGTACCTCCTCGACGATCTCCAACTCGATCCTCGGGAGCTGGGGGCAAAGTGGCCCGGCTCCTCGTCCCGGTCCCTCCCGACTCCGGTGACGTGGCACTTCTCCTGTCATCTGCGCTCCCTGGGGGGAACGGATGAGACTCTCCGACTCCTCGCGGGGATCTCTGGTCTCGCGGTCGTTCCGCTTCCGGGGGCCGAACGGTGCTGCGGTTTCGGCGGCGCCTTCGCGGTCGACGAGCACGCGATCTCTGCCTCCCTCGGGCGCGACAAGGGGAACGCCGTCCGCATCACGGGGGCCGAGATTCTCGTCTGCAACGACTCGGGGTGTGCGCTGCAGATCGCTGGAACCCTCTCTCGCATGGGGAAGCCGCTGCGCGTCGCGCACATCGCGGAGCTGTTGGCAGAGGCGCTCGGGCTCGCGATTCCGGGGGAGGCGCCATGACCGATCGTCACGGCGGCGAGCGCGCGAGAGCCTTTGATGGCGAGCCGACGCTCTTTCCGGAGCTTCCCTACCACTTGCGTGAACGCGCCGATCACTTCCTCGCCGACGCCGCGGTCCAAGGGTTCGTGGAGGATGCGACGAGTGTGAAGGATCGGGGGCGTCGCACGGCGTGTGCGGAAGCGTTCGGGAGTCGTACCGACGACTGGAGACGCCACGCCGCCGCGATCAAGCAGCACACTCTCGATCATCTCGATCATTACCTCGCTCTCTTCATCGATCGGGCGGAGAGCGCGGGGGCATCCGTTCATGTGGCGAAGGACGCGGAGGAGGCGAATCGAATTGCGGTCGACATCGCCACCGGTCACGGCGCGAAGCTCTGCGTGAAGTCGAAGAGTATGGTCACCGAAGAGACGCACCTCCTCGGCGCCTTCGAGCGCGCGGGAATCGAGACCGTCGAGACAGATCTCGGGGAATTCATCATTCAGCTTGATCGCGATGCCCCCAGCCACATCGTCATGCCGATGATCCACAAAGATCGCACCGCGGTGTCCCGTGCGTTCGAGCGTGAGTTGGGGAGTGCGTACACCGAGGATCCCGCCGAGCTCACCGCCATCGCGCGGGCGCACCTCCGAAAGGAGTTCCTGCGCGCCGATCTCGGTGTGACCGGCGGGAACTTCCTCCTCGCCGAGTCCGGCACCCTCGTCATCTGCACAAACGAGGGGAACGGGCGCTTTTGTGCGACTACCCCCGCGCACCAAATTGCGATGGTCGGGATCGAGAAAGTGATCCCAGACCTCGAGCGCCTCGCCCCCTTCATCAAACTGCTCGCGCGTTCCGCGACCGGTCAGCCGCTCACGGTCTACACCCAGTTCCTCACCGGGCCCCGTCGAGAACGCGAGAAGGATGGTCCGGAGACGCTCGACATTATCCTGGTCGACGCAGGGCGCACCGCGATCCTCGCAAATGAGGAGTACCGCGCCGCTCTTCGCTGCATCCGCTGTGGCGCGTGTCAGAACGCGTGCCCCGTCTATCGGAAGGCGACGGGTCACGCGTACGGTTCGGTCTACGGGGGGCCGATCGGTGCGGTGATCACGCCGCTCTTGAAGGGGCTCGAGAACTACCCCGATCTACCGGGTGCATCGAGTCTCTGTGGTGCCTGTCGCGAGGCGTGCCCGGTCGATATTGATCTGCCGGGGATGCTCATCTCGCTCCGCCGTGATCTCGCCGTTCGCCGCCCCCTGCCCTTCTCGAAGAGACTGCTCCTCCGCGCGATGCGCTGGTCATTTGCGACCCCTGGGCGGATGCGTTGGGCGCAGTGGGGGTTCCGCTGGTTCGCGCGCGCGATGGGGGACGGGGAGAGCATCGCGCACTTGCCCGGGCCGGGGAAGGCGTGGACAAGAGAGCGCAACTTCCCTCTTCCCGCCGCCGAGACGTTCCGGGCGCGGTGGCGACGCGTGCGGAAGGAGGGCTCGCCATGAAACCAGCCGGTGAGGGGCTCTCCGAGCCAACGACCCCTCGGTCCGAGTTTCTCGCGCGGGTTTCGGCGGCCCTGGGGCGTCGTCTGGGGGCTCCGGTTCCGACATCGCCCCCGCTCGACGAAGGGTTGGTGCGTAGAGTTGCTGGGGAAGGCAGGGTCGATGGCGTGCAGAGCGGAGAGGGGGGAGAGGCTCTCTCCGCGCTCTCCACTCAGTTCGCCGCTCAGGTTGTGGCGGCGGGAGGCATCGTCCTTCGCGCTCCAGCGGGGGTGCTCCCCGCCACTCTCGCAGGTTGGCTCTCCGGGGAGGACGTCGGCTGCGCGGTCCTCGATCTCTCGGCTGAGCGGCTCGGTTTGCGGGAGGCGTGTGAGCGCGCAGGGATCGAGATTGCCGCCCCGGTTGCGCGCCCCGAAGCGCTCGAACGACCTGTCACGACCGCGGGCATCACGTGCGTGAGGTGTGCGGTGGCCGAGACCGGCACCGTGGTTCTCGATGCGTCGGTGGGATCCCCTCGCGGCACTTCGCTGCTCCCCGACGTGCACGTTGCGGTGGTCCTCGAAAGCCAAATTGTCCCCGACTTGATCGACGCGCTGCGACTCGAGGGAGATCTTCCCAGCGCGCGCACCTGGATCACCGGCCCGTCGAAGACGGCGGACATCGAAGGCATTCTTATCACCGGGGTCCACGGGCCGGGGCGGTGGGTCGTGGCGATCGCGGAAGGAGTCTGAGGTGATGCGGGGCGAGCGACTCTTTCCCGAACTTCTGCTGCCCTGCGTCCTTCTCGCGATGTCACCGGCTCGTCGTTGGGTTGTCTTCGATACCAGAGCTGAACCACTCTTCGACTTTGCGAGTGGGGAGCAGGAAATCAGCTGCTACTGAGCGGGCGAGCGCTCCCGCGCAAACCGAATCACGCCCGGTTCTGAGCTTTCCAGTTCTGGGCTCTCCTCGACTCGATGAAACCCACACTTCTCGAGGACCCCGATCGACGCTGTCAGCTCGGGGAGCGTTTCCGCGATCACGCGCGTGACCTCCGAAAATTCGAAGGCTCGCGCGATCAGCGCCTCGGTCGCCTCGGTCGCATAGCCACGCCTCTGATGCTCGCGCACGATTCCGTAGCCCACCTCGACCGTCCCGTCGGCTGGGGGCCCCTTGTAGCCGACGGTCCCGATCAGGGCGGGGCGCTCACCCCCAAGAATCACGAAGTACAGCCACCATTGGGTGTGCGGCCCCCCCTTGGCGACGCGTTCGAGTGTGTATCGATACGCGGCCTCATCGAGGAACTCCGGGGGCCACGTCTCGGGGACGCTCACTTCGAGCGCAGCGCCGAGAGCGCTCTCGCCGTCGAGGGCGGCTTCGAGGTGAACCGTCGTGGCGGGGATGAGTTTGAGGCGTGCGGTCAGGATCAAGTCTGCGGGTCTCTGTTAGCGGGTCTTCGGAACGATCAATGTGAACGGAGCGCTGACGCATCGGTACGGGGCACTCCCCTGAATCTTCTGCATCGACTCGGCATCGTGTTCCCCGAGCGGAATGCCGCTCCACTCGAGAGTCGGCTCGTGGTGGTACTCGAGGGTGACACGATAGCTGCCGGGGGGCAGGCCAGACCAGGGGTCGACCCACGTTCCACTGAGTTCCGCCGAGGCTCCGGGCTCGACCGTGAAGACCTCATCGGAGTGGAGTGAGTTGATGTTTCCGCAGCCTCCTTCCGGCTGACGGGGAGGAACAATCTGCCCCGACTGACTCGAGCGCGCGGTGAAGCGAAGAATGGGAGTCCGCGAACCGCCGTTGCTGCCATCTCCGGGTTGGACCGCGACAATCGCCGTCTCCGTGTGATTCACAAGGGTGAGCCGGAGTTCCTCCCCCTCGACTCGGTAGTGGAATGGATCGGGAGAGACGCGCAACTCCACTCCTCCAGGCGAGGCCGGATTGGAAACCGAACGATTCGGAATACACCCAAGGCCGAGCACGAGAAGTGACAACGCGATGATCATGAGTCGCATGAAAGCCCCGATCTGCTCCGCCGCCTACATCTGATCCCAACCCCAAATCGCCATCCGGTCGGCCGATTCGAGGTTGTGCCCGCACTCCTTCAAGGTCAGCAGGATGCTCCCGCGGTGGTGGGCCTCATGCGCAACGAAGTAGGAGAGGGTTGTGAAGATCCCCTTCTTGAAGCCGGTTCGCTTTGGTTTTCGCTCGAGGGAGCCGACCAAGAACTCTTCAACCCGCTCCGCCGAAGCGGTGAGCGCGCCTTCGAGGTCGCCGCGGCTCGGCGTGTCTTTCGACGCGAACTTCGGAAGACCCTCGGCGAGATCCGTCGCGCGCTTCTCGAGGTGGGCGAGCCGGATGTCGTGAAGGTGTGCGAACTGACGGGCGACGTTGCGCCCGCCTTTCTTTGAAAGCGTGCACAGGAGCCCCTCGTCGCTCGTCTTGTCGAGGACGAATCGCGTGATGCGGTGGTTCGTGCGCCAAGCTTCGCGGAGGCGGGCAATCAGGATCTCGTCGATGGAGCTCTCCTCGCAACGGACCGGCGGCTTGCTGGGCGCACCTACTCTACTCAAACAGAAAGGGTCGCACGTCGGCAATATCATCGGTTCCCTCGGCGACCATGATCAACCGATCGAGGCCGAGCGCCACCCCTGCGCACGGGGGGAAATCGTTTCCGAGAGAGTCGATCAGGGCAAGGTCGATGGGGAGAGGGGATCGCCCCGTCTCTTCTCGAACTCGATTCGCGAGGTCAAATCGCCGCCGCTGCTCCGCCGGGTCCGCCAACTCGTGATAACCGTTCGCGAGCTCGACGCCGCGGATGTACAGCTCAAACCGCTCTCCGACCTCGCGGCCATCTTCGCCGTCTGGACGGATCTGGGCAAGAGCGGCCTGGGTTCTGGGGTAATCATGGACAAAGAGCGGCGCCCGGGCCCCGAGGGTTGGCTCGAGGTGGCCGACCAGGAGGAGGTCGAGGGCGTCGTCGAGTGTCCAGTCGTTGAAATCGGCGGGGAGCGGCACTCCGAGCCGCTCGCAGGCCTGACTGATCTCGGAGAGCTCGGTGGCGAACGGGTCGATCCCCACCCCTTCCACGAAGACCTCTCGATACGTGCGTTTCTCGAACGCGGTCCCCCCGAGAGCGGGAACGAGCGCCCCGACCAGAGCGGCGACCTCGTCCATCAAGTCGTGATGGTCAAAGCCGGGGCGGTACCACTCGAGGATGGTGAACTCGGGAGAGTGCTTTCGACCGACCTCCCCGTCGCGAAATGCGTGAGCGATCTGATAGATCGCACCGGACCCCGCGGCGAGCAGGCGCTTCATCGGTCCTTCGGGAGAGGTGAGGAGATAGCGATCGAGCGAGTCCCCGCCGGGTCCGGTGCGGACTCGGCAGGGGATCGGTTCGAGGTGAGACTCGACCACCAGACCGTGGCCGAGGATCGGAGTGTCGACTTCGAGCACGTTGCGCAGAGCGAAGAACTCGCGAACGCGCGCGAAGAGGGTCGCTCGCAGTCGGAGGGTCTTGATCGATGGAGTGCTCATCGGGAGATCAGCCTCTCGATCGAAATGGCTATTTCAGGGCTAAATCAGAGATCACGATTCTGAGAGCTTTTCCCTCTCGCACCACGGTGCAAT
>ERZ891418.390-NODE-390-length-15236-cov-8.182663_pt1 | contig 15236 bp, 10 predicted proteins | sample MGYA00521236_ERZ891418 | MGnify/ENA primary metagenome ERZ891418 (study PRJEB32303, sample SAMEA104408696) | aquatic metagenome | biome: Brackish water; feature: Chemocline; material: water | place: Baltic Sea | collected 2014-10-18T10:34:00 | depth 100 m ... | reverse complement strand
TCTTCCGTGGTTTCTGCAGCCGCGCGTCGCGAGACCCGGTCGTCGCGAATGGGCGGGCGACCTGCTAAAACCCGCTCGACGCTTCCAGTTTGAAGACGACTCTGACGGAGCAGGGGCTCGTGTCGCGAATTCAGCAGCTAGACCAGAGCATCATCAATAAGATCGCCGCCGGTGAGGTCATCGAGCGGCCGGCGAATGTCGTCAAGGAGCTGCTTGAAAACAGCGTCGACGCGCTCTCAACGCGGATCGACGTCGACATCCTTGAGGGCGGGGCGGACCTGATCCGCATTTCGGACAACGGCGAGGGCATCCACCCGGACGACATCCACCTCGCCGTGTCCAGCCACGCGACCAGCAAGATCGTCACCGCCGAAGACCTCTTTCATATTCAGACGATGGGCTTTCGTGGCGAGGCACTCGCGTCGATTTCCGAAGTCAGCAACTTCCGAATTCGGACACGGCAGCACGACGCACTCGCCGGAACGGAGATGACGGTCGACTGCGGCAAGCGATCTGAGCCGCAACCGGTCGGGTGTCCACCGGGAACGACGATTGAAATTCGGAACCTGTTTGCGAGCACGCCGGTCCGTCGCAAATTCATGCGGACGAAGGGGACCGAGTTCGGCCACATCAGTGAGCAGTTCACGCGAGTGGCACTCGCCAACCCGCGGCTGCACATGACTCTGCGGCATAACAATAAAACGGTGTTTGATCTGCCGCCGACGGATCGGCTGATCGACCGCCTGGAACTGTTCTTCGGGACGTCGCTGACCGAGCAGCTGATCTTTGTCGAAAGCGAAGCCAGCGATGTGAGGATCTCTGGTTACGTCGCTCACCCGCACACGAGTAAGTCCAGCCGCAAGTCGCAGCACCTGTTCCTGAACGGTCGCTGGTTCCAGGATCGCTCGATCCAGCACGCTTTAACAGAGGCGTATCGCGGTCTGCTGATGATCGGTCGGCAGCCGATCGCGTTTCTGTTTATCGACATGCCTCCGAGCTTTTTCGACGTCAATGTTCACCCGACGAAAATCGAAGTCCGCTTCGTCGACGGGCAACACCTTTACCGGCAGACGCTCGCGCTGATCCGTACGAAGTTTCTGTCGATGGACCTCGATTCGGACTTCAAGCTCAAGCAGGAGAAGGCGAATTCGGGCGAGACCGGTTCGCAGCAGAAGGAGCTTCAGGTTGAGCTCTCCGCGTGGGCAGAGAAGCAGGCGGGCGCCGCCACAGCCAACAGCGGCTACCTGGGCGAGTCGGCTCCGCTGACAACCTGGTCGGTCCACAACGAGGCGTCGCGGAATGGCGGCGACGGAAGCAGCGCGGCGACGCGGCTCAGTGCGGCGGCAGGCGTTGCCCCTTCGATCCCGGAAACGCACGAAGCGGCCAACGAGTTTTTCTCGCAGCGGGAAGACGAGACGGGCGCAACGCCGGTCAAAGTCGACGAGTCCGGATCCGCATCCGAGGAAGCAGCGGACGCACCGGAGCAGGGGGCCGTGCTTGAAGCCACAACTCCCGGTCCGGCGGCTGTGCTTCGCGGACCGGTCACGGGTTCCGTCAGCGATGTGCGGGCGATGCAGATCCTCGATTGTTATCTGGTTGTCGACACGGGCGACGGGCTCACCATCATTGACCAGCACGCTCTCCACGAACGGATCATGTACGAGTACCTGCGGCCGCGCGTGCTGAATAAGTCGGTCGAATCGCAAAGGCTGCTCATTCCGGAAACGCTGGAGCTGTCGACAAAGGAAGCTGCCCTGCTCGTCGAACACGCGGACCTGCTTTCGCAGATCGGAATCGGTGTTGAGGAATTCGGGGCGAACACGGTCCTTGTCAACGCGTGGCCGGTGATGCTTCGCCGGGCGAACGTGGCCGAGTTGATGCGGGACGTGGCCGAGCAGTTTGAGTCTCACGAGCGAAAGCCGACTCGCCGCGACCTCATTGACGAGCTGCTTCAGATGATGTCGTGCAAGGCGGCGATCAAAGCCGGCCAGCGGCTGGCTCCCGAGGAGATCGACTCGCTGCTCGTCCAGCGGCACCTGGTCGACGACGCTCACCACTGTGTCCACGGTCGGCCCACGGCGTTGATTCTCAATCAGCACGAGCTGGATCGGCAGTTCGGCCGGCTTGGTTGAGCGTTCCCAGGTGCCCGAAGAGACGGCGAGAGGCCGGACATTGCCTGTCTTCGCAGAAGGTTCCAACCGCTGTTGCCCGCCCCTCATCGATCACGTACCGTTGCGGATCCTCGTGTCAAACTCGGGAGAAACGTATGAAAACGCTCAGTCAATCTGACTGGCGGGAATGGATGTTCGCTGGAACCGCGCTGCTGGCGCTGGTCTTCGTCGTCGGATGCGGTGCTGATACTGACTCCGAGTCGCCCGCAACAGCTCCCGGTGGTTCCAGTCAATCGACAGGATCCGACACGACTCCGTCCGGCGACGGCGGGACGGGCAACGGCGAAACAGCTGCGCAGAACCCGGACAGCGGTAAGCCAAAGGCCGGCACGTCCGAGACGAAACCCGAAGCAGCATCGACCGAGCCCGGAACGCTCACCGGAGTTGTCTCGTTTGAGGGAGCACTCCCCGCGCCACGAAAGATCCAGGCGACGAAAGACGCTGCCATCTGCGGCAAGGGCGTGGAAGAAGTTCAGGACGTTCTCGTCAAGGACGGAAAACTCCACGGCGCCGTCGTCGAGCTGACGGTCAGGCAACAAGGCGACTGGACCTGGAACGATCCCAAAGACGGATACGTCGTTCGACAAAAAAACTGCCGCTTCTCGCCGCGACTGCTCGTCGCCCGCAATGGTGCCGAGCTGACGGTCTACAACGATGACTCCGTCGAACATAACGTCAACACAGGTCTGTGGAACGTCGTGCAGTCGCCCAGCAAGGAGCCGATCAAGCAGGGCATCAAGTTCTCCGGCACGCCTTTCATGCGGGTTACCTGTAACATCCACAACTGGATGGAAACGTGGGTCTACGTGGCGAGAACTCCGTACTACGCGGCGAGTGATGTCGACGGGAAATTCGAAATCCAAGGCATCCCACCTGGAAAATATCGAGCGACGATCATTCACCCGACGCTCGGCACACAACGGTTTTCTGCCGATGTCAAAGCCGGCGAGACCACGACCAACGATTTTGTATTTGAATCAAAAGATTGATCGCATTCCGACTGAGCCGGCTCACCCCAGGCCGCTCAGCGAGCACTCCGCCAGGCATCCGGGAAACGACATGCTGAAAAACCGGCTCAGACGAACTGCCTGCGCCCTCGCTGTGTGGTTTCTCGCGACGGTTTTTGGAAACGCTCAGGAGACGTCACCGAGACCGCTGGCTGTGCTGCCGAAGCTCGCAATTGATCTGCCCGCGAAAGAGGTCGCGCTGGGTCACAAGCTGTTCTTCGATAAGCGACTGTCCGGTGACGCGACGCTCAGCTGTGCGATGTGCCACGATCCGAAAAAAGGGTGGGCGGACGGCCTGCCACTTTCAAAGGGCTATCCAGGCACGCTGTATTTTCGAAACACGCCGACCGTCATGAACACCGCCCATGGAAAATACCTGTACTGGGATGGGCGACTCCCTGCGGCTGATCTGCCAACCGTCGTTCGCGACCACATTGCGGAAGCGCACTTTCTGCAGGCCGACGGTCGGCTCGTGATTGAGCGACTCCGCCAGGTGCCGGAGTACGAAGTTGAATTCAAATCCGTCTTTGGTGGCGAGCCGACCTACGGACGCATCCTCAACGCGACGGCAGCTTTCGTGAAGAGCCTGCGGTCTCAGGACGTCCCGTTCGACAAGTTTCTGGGTGGAGACGACGCGGCGATCAATGACTCGGCGAAGAGCGGCCTGGCTCTTTTCAAAGGGAAAGCCGGCTGCATTCGATGCCACGACGGAGCGATGCTGACGGACGGGAAGTTTCACTCGCTGGGTCTGACGTCGAACCCGGACATTTTCCAGACACCGCTGCGACACATCACGTTTCGCCGTTTCTTCCGCACGCTGGGCGTTCCGAATTACCGGGCACTTCGTCAGGACGTTGGCTGTTACTGTGTCTCGAAAGACGAGAAGCAGCGCGAGCAGTTTCGGACACCGACACTCCGCGAGGTCAGTCGGACCGCGCCGTACATGCACGATGGCCAGCTCGCGACGCTGGAAGACGTCGTCGAGTTTTACAACGCGGGTGGAGGTCCTCGTGCAACGAAAGACCCGCTGCTGAAGCCGCTCGGTCTGACGGAACAGGAGAAGACGGATCTGGTGGAGTTCCTCAAAACGCTTTCCGGAAAACCGATCGAGTTCCCAGAGATCAAAGTTCCGGCCTACAAACTTCGTAAGCTCGGAGAGAACTGACATGACCGAGCCACACCTGCCACGGCCTTCTTTCAGTTTGTCTCTCAGCGCAAAGTCGCAAAGACGCAGGAACGCCAGCAGCCCGTTGAAGAAGTCCATTCCCTGTAGCGGAGCGGCGCAAGCCGCCCGGTTTTGCATGGGAGAACGCACTCTGACCGGACGGCTCGCGCCGTGCCGCTACCAGATTCAACGGACTGCTGGCGTTCTTTCACGTCTTTGCGCCCTCGCACTGCTGTGTGTCTGCTTTTTCTTTGTTGCCGGCTGTGGAGACGACGATCCACCGATTCCCAAACCAGCGGAGTCCAAACCCGGCGCGACAAAACAGACGGGTGGAGACACAAAGCCGTCCGGTCAGGGTGGCTCAGAAACGGAACCGGCCCCGAAACCGGCCTCGACAGAGGTCGCAGCGACTACCACCGGAGCGGACCTCTCAAAGAATTTCCCGGCTCTCGCCGCGTTGCCCGAAGTCCCGGTGCCGCGTGACAACCCGGTGACTCCCGAGAAAGTGGCACTCGGCAAGCTGCTCTTCTTCGACAATCGGTTGTCGGGTGACGCCGGAACAAGCTGTGCTTCGTGCCACGATCCGCGGCTCGGCTGGGGCGATGGCCAGGCGGTTTCACGTGGCTACGCGGGAACACAGCACTGGCGGAATTCTCAAACGACGATCAATACCGGATACCTGACAAAGCTCTTCTGGGCCGGCGAGGTGCCGAGCCTGGAGGCTCAGGCGAAGAGTGCGATTACGGGAAACCTCGCCGGCAACGGCGACACGGTGATGATTGAGGAGCGACTGGCTCAGATGCCGGAGTATGTTCAGCGATTTCGCGAGGCTTTTGGAGTCGACCATGCGTCGTTCGATCTTGTCCTGAAGGCGATCGCCTCGTTCGAGCGAGCGGAAATGACCGTCCGCGACACCGCGTTCGACCGGTTCCTCTCTGGAGACAACGACGCGTTGTCGGACGACGCGAAGCGGGGACTGGCCTTGTTCAAAGGGAAGGCCGGCTGCATTCAGTGTCACAACGGGGCGTTGCTTTCGGATGAGAGTTACCACTTCCTCGACGTGCCGGCGAGCGACGTTTTCAACACCGATCCCCTGAGGCAGGTGGCTCTTCGGTATCAGCATTACATTCGTGGCGTCCCGGAAGGTGAGTATCGAAACGCGGATACCGACCACGGGCTTTACTACACAACGAAGAAGGCAGGCGACCGCGGCCGGTTTCGAACTCCGCCGTTGCGGTACCTCGAATTTACCGCGCCGTACATGCACAACGGGACGCTGCTGACGATCGAAGATGTCGTCGAGTTTTACAATCAGGGTGGCGGCAGGAATGAGAATCAAAGCCCGCTCATCAAGCCGCTCAAGCTGACCGAAGATGAAAAGTTCGCCCTCGCCGAGTTCCTGTACTCGCTGAGCGGCGACGAAATCCGCATGTCCGTTCCGGAGCTGCCCGAGTACGAAGTCGCTGCGGATGTCGCCGCGGCCAAATCGTCTGTTCCACAAGAATCGGAAGACCGATGACTGATCCCTCAGCGGAATCCTGCGGATCTGACTGTGTGTCGAGGCGGCTGTTTCTGGCCTCGACCGGGGCCGTCACCGCAACGCTTCTGCTGGGCGAAATCTTTCCCGGGCGGGTCCACGGTCAGAACGCGGATGCCCCGGTCGAAGTCAGCAAACTGCCGCGAAAGAAGATCGGACAAGTCTCCACTCTGGAGCAGGACCGTCCCGTCCCGTTTGACTACCCGACAGACCACTACCTCAACAACTGCTTGCTGGTGAAGCTCGGTGAGAAAGCCGGCGGCGGCCTTGGTGAGGCACAGGACATCGTCGCGTTCAGCGGCCGCTGCACTCACATGGGCGGCAGCCTCGACGGGCTTTACAACGCCGAACACAAAGTCGCCGGGCCGTGTGCCGAGCATCTCACCACCTTTGATCTGACTCGGCACGGCATGGTCGTCGCCGGTCACGCGACGCAGGCTTTGACGCAGGTTCTGCTCGAAGTGGACGGCGACGACATTTACGCAACCGGCCTGGTCGGTCTGCTCTACGGTTATTCCAGAAACGGATAACGTTCATTCCGACCGGCCGTTTTGAGGTCGTGATCGGAGTCGGGCCGACAGCCCGCCTACAGAAATCTCCTGGCGAAAATATGCCCGCCGAATCGAAACCACAAAGCTCTGTCCCGCTGCCGCCCAAAAACGCGACGGTTGTCACGACGGCTTGCGATTACTGCATCGTCGCGTGCGGTTACAAAGCGTTCGTCTGGCCGGAAGGCGAGGAAGGCGGAACGAGCGCCGACGAAAATGCGCTCGGCATCGACTTCCCCACTGAGGAACTATCCGGCCACTGGATCAGCCCGAACGAGCATGGTTCGTGTATGGTCGACGGCGTGCGGCACAACCTGGTCGTGCTGCCCGATCCTGACGCGACGGTTGTGAACCCGGGCGGCAATCACTCGATCCGCGGCGGCTGCCTCGCGAAGAAACCGTTCGATCCGGAAGGAAAAACGAAGGACCGTTTGCAGCATCCCCTGATGCGGATCGGCGGGAAGCTCACACCGGTTTCCTGGGAGGACGCCATCGAGGTGATGGCTCAGGTCAGTCGCCACGTCCTGGACAAACACGGCACCGAGTCGTGGGGGATGAAGACATTTTCGTATCAGTACTTCGAAAATACGTACGCGATTTCGAAGCTGGCTTTTGAGTCGATTCAGACGCCGTGCTACGCGCCTCACGACAAACCGGGTCCGGGCAACGACACGGCGGGAATCGACGACGCCGGCATCGTGCCGTTCAGCGCGTCGTACGACGACTGGTCGCAGGCCGATGTGATTCTGTTTTCCGGCACCGACCCGTACGAAACAAAAACTGTCGCGTGGACCGAGTGGATGATGCGGCCGGGGCAGAAGCACATTTACGTGCTGCCTCGCCGTACGACCGGTGTCGCCTGGGCGGAAGCCAATGGCGGGCTGTTCCTGCAGATCATCCCTGGCACCGACACGATTCTCCATCTGGCTCTCGCCCGGATCATTCTGGAGAACGGCTGGGAAGACTCGGACTTCATCACACGTCACGTCGCCAACCGGTGGGAAATTGATTCCGGTTTTGGTCGAGGCACTCGCAACACGCCCTGGCAGTGGCGCACAACGTGGGGCAAATTCGGAGCCTCGTTTGTTGAGTACAAAGCGTGGCTGCTGAGCAACCCCGACTCAGAGCTGGCTAACGCCGAGAAAGTCACCGGCATCCCGGCCGCGAAGATTCAGCAGGCCGCCGAGATGATCGCGAAGCCCGTCGACGGGAAGCGGCCGAAGGCGTCGTTCGCCCTCGAAAAAGGAAATTACTGGAGCAATAACTACCTCAACACGGCCAGCTATTCGACGCTCGCTTTGTTGAGCGGCGCCGGTAACAGGCCGGGGCAGGTGGTCTCGCGAATGGGCGGGCACCAGCGCGGCTGGATGGGCGCGGCCTCGTACCCGCGAATTTTCTCGCCGGAAAAACAGGTCGGCCGCCGCAAGAAAGAAATGGACCTCGACCGCTGGGTCGAGGCCGGCAAGCTGCGTTTCGCCTGGGTGATCGGAACGACCTGGACGCAGGCCATGGCCGCCAGCCAGGAATTGATGACGACATTTCGGACTTCGACAAGCGGCTCGGAACACCAGATCGGCGAGGCGGACGTCGCTCACGCGGTCGAGGTTCTGAAAAAGCGAGTCGACTCGGGCGGCATGGTCGTCATCCACCAGGACATTTACCCGCGCGGCCCGATGGGCACCGAGTTTGCGGATCTCGTACTCCCGGCCGCAACGTGGGGTGAGGAAGATTTCTCGCGGTGCAACGGTGAGCGGCGGCTGCGGCTGTACTCCAAGTTCTGCGACCCGCCGGGCGAAGCGAAGCCGGACTGGTGGATCATCCAGCAGTTCGCTCAGCGAATGGGCTTTAAGGATTACGACTGGAAAGACTCGAACGACGTGTTCGAGCAGGCGGCGCGTTCAAGTCGAACCGGCATCCTCAATTATCACCCGCTGGTCCACTACGCAGATCAAATGGGAATCAAAGGTCACGAGCTTCTGCGACGGCTTGGCACCACGGGAATTCAAACACCGATCCGATGGCGAAGCGAGCTGACCGAGCCGCAGGACTACCGCGACTATGCGGGATACTACGACGACGAAAACACCCGCGGTGCGATCATCGGTACAAAGCGGCTGCATGCTCCGGAGATGAACTACGGCAAACCGGAAGGCCCGACGCTCCACATGAAATGGATGCACGCGTTCAATTCGCAAAGCGGCAAAGGTCTGCTGCACAAAACGCCGTGGGAAGAGTTCTCTGATTTTTATACCCGCATCACGCCTAAGGGCGACGAACTGTGGGTCACGATGGGCCGCATCAATGAGATCTGGCAGACGAACTTTGATGGCTCGCGGACGCCGTACATCAAGGATCGGTGGCCTCATCAGTTTGTCGAGATTCATCCGGACGATGCCGCTTCGCGCGGGATTGAAAGTGGCGATCTGTGTCGCATCGAAAACAACGATGTCCTCGTGCAGACCGGCGGATTCGTCGGTGTTGACGGGGACTCGCAGACTTTTACCGGCCTCGACAAGGCGGGAAAGATTCGAATCGGGAAGGGGGCCTACGAAGCCGTCGCGATCGTCACCAGCGCGATTCGCAAAGGCGTCCTGTGGAGCAACGCTCTGGACGCCACTCAGCCACCGAACTCGGTCGTACACCGGGTGCCGGATCCGATTACGAACCGGTACCGGTTTAAGCTCGGCAAGGGACGCATCACGAAGATCGGGGAGTCCGATTTCAAATCGGACCTGACTCAGATGACGTTTCGGCCTCGGGATATTGTTTGAGGCTCGATTGACGAGCCCTCAGACCCCGACCGGAGTCGAATCCGATTTGCCGCGGACGCCCGTCGTTTCGCGGCTGGATGCTGCGGTGCTCAGGTAATCACCGTAACTCTGCTGGTACTGGTAGCCGTCGGGAGCGTCTTCGCTGCCGTTGGCCACAACGCCGATGACGTTGATCTGGTTCGTCTCGATCAGTTCCGTCGCGCGGCGGGCAGCGGCCCGACTGTTCTTCTGAAGTCGCAGCACAAGAATCATGCCGTTCGTTCTTGGGGCAACGATGCACGGGTCGCTGACGGCCAGCAGTGGTGGGGTGTCGATCAATACGAAATCGTATTCCCGCTCAGCCGTCGACAGCAGCCGCGAGAATTCGTGCGACGCGAGCAGCTCGGCCGGCCGGCCCGGGAGATCGCCGGTGGTCAAAATTGAGAGATTCTCAACGACCGTCGACTGAGCTGCCGTGAGCAGATCGATTTCACCGTTGACGACGTCGGTCACTCCGATGCTTTGTCGAAGGCCGAACAGTTTATGCAGGGTCGGCTTCCTCAAATCTCCGTCGATCAGCAGCACGTTCCGACCCGACTGAGCAATCGCGATCGCCAGATTCGCAACGAGCGTGCTCTTGCCATCGCCCGGCTCCGGGCTCGTCACCTGAATCAGTTTTTGCGAAGAGCTCACGCAGGCGTTGAAGGCCGTTCGGACCGATCGGTAAGCCTCGGCCTCGGGCGAACCCGGGCTGTGGTAGTAGCACAACGCCGCTTGAAGTGGTCCGGTGAGTCCGCGGGCCTTTGTTTCGAAATCGGGCACGGTGCCGAGCACGGGCAACGACAGGCTGTTTCGAATTTCCTCAACGGACTTGAGCGTCGTGTCCCGCCACTCAACCCAGAAGATGAACACACCCAGCAGCCCGCAGACGCCGATCACACCGGCTCCGTAGAGCTTCGCAATCTGCTTCATCGAAAGCTGGTCTCGTGCCGGCGCGATCTGCTGCAGATTGTAACCGGGCGTTTCCTTTTCAATCTTGAGGTTCGAAGCCTGCGTCTCCATCAGATTCCAGAGGCCGTTCAGCGGATCGATCCGGTCGTTGAACTTCCGGTCTTCCTCAAGAAACGTTCCGAGCGATTTCGCTTTCGCGGAAACGACTTTGTACTCAACGTCGATGCGTGCTTCCTGATCCGAAATGCTCGCGAGTTTCTGTGTGAGGGACAGCAGGTAAATATCGATGAGGTCCTTGCCGCTGGCCGTTCGGACCTGCGTCAGCGGATTCGGTGCGGTCACGCCCGGAGCGTTTCCGGACTGCCCGGGAACCGCCAGACCTCGCTGTCGGTAGTACTGATAAAGAGTTGCCATCTGCGCCCGCACGACGACGACATCCGGCCAGTCCGGCCCGAACTGCTGAACCAGTTCCCGCTCCTTCAACATGAGCGGCAGCAGTTGCGAGTCGAGCGACGCCTGAATGGTATTGGGATTGTTGATCGCAACGGTCGTCTGCGACGCGCTGGAGCCACCAGACGTCGGTGCCGAGAAAAGCTGAATCGTTGCGGCGAGTTCTTCGCGCGGCTGTCCGGCTGCGAGTGCCGACTCGATCGCCTGAATCTGCGATTCCACTTCGTTCCGCTGATGTCGGAGCAGCTCGCGGTTTGTCTGCAGCGTGTCGAGCGTGCCCTGGTGAACGTTTGCCGAGATGGTGATCCGCTCGCCGTTCGGTCCGCGTTCCGGGCGTCTCAGATGAATCGGCGCGGTGCTGCGGAAGCCTTCGTACTCCACTTCGACTTTGTCGATGTCGTTCTGAATCCTGGCGCTGGTTTTCCCAACGAGCTCGATGAGCTCATTCGTGTTTTCCTTGTGCTGGGATTTGAGAAACTGGTCGTAGGCATCGATGATCGCATTGACGACGACTTTCGCATCAGCACGACTTTTACTCTTGAAAGTGACGTCAAGGATGTTGAGCACGGACTGGTCCAGGCCAGCACTGCGCGTCACCTTCAGACTGTCGATGATGTCCTCGACCGGATCGTTCGACCCGCTCAGTGTGGAAAGCGTGTTGAGTTTGTGCAGCTCGACGGCCCGCGTCACGATGAGCGGGCTCATGATCAGCGAAATGTGTTCGGCGCGGTCGCCCCACGTGGGAGCGTCACCTTCCTGGCGGGTCGGCGCGGCGGCCCGTTTGGAAACGAGGACCTTCGCGGTTGCTGTGAACTCCGGTCCGAGTTTCTGATAGATGAGATGCCCGACGAGAACGCCAATGATCAGCCCGCAGACGACCCAGACGCGATATTTCGTTACCAGGCGGAGATAGTCGATCGCCCCGGACTTCCACTCGACGCGAGGAGCCTTCGGCGCAGCACGTTCCCAGCGCTGTTCGGGAACCGACGACGCGAGCTTCGCGTTGCGAGCGCCGGTCATTCTGGAAATATCGAGCGGTTGCTCGTTGAGCGGATCATTGTTCGGTTGGTCGAAGCTGGACATGGCTGACGCACCCGTGTGGGCCGGAAAATCCGGCCGTCATCTCTGCTTCCATTCAACTCAGTTCGATCCCTCGTCCGCAACGTCGTCACTGACGACGTGAGTTCTCTTCGCGCTTTGTCTGTCGGGTTCCACACTCGAGTTTGTCGAGGCTGGCCTGCTGAGCATAAAAGTCGATCGTCGGGCCGAGACCCTCGATCCACGGCACGGTGACTTCGTATCCGAGGTCCCGTTTCGTGGCGGAAATGTCCGCCCACGAGTGTTTCACATCTCCCGCTCGTGCCGGCAGAAAATCCGGATCGCACGACACGTCGAGCCGGCTGCAGATCTCCGTGAGCAATTCGAGAATGCTCAACGATTCGCCACACGCCACATTGTAGACGTTGCCGGATGCACCCTCGGCGAGCGACGCCCGCATGTTGGCCTCGACGACGTTCTGCACGTACGTGAAATCCCGCGACTGTGTTCCGTCTCCAAAAATCTTTGGACGGCGACCGTTCACCAGTGCGGAGACAAACAGAGGGATGACCGCCGAGTACGGACTGTGCGGATCCTGACGCGGGCCGAAGATGTTGAAGTAGCGAAGCCGGACGGTTTCCAGATCGTACGACGCCGCGAAGGCCTCGCAGTAGAGTTCACCGGCGAGCTTGGCCGCCGCGTAGGGCGAAAGCACCTGCGGCCGTTGAGCTTCGCGTTTCGGCATCTCCGGATCGTTGCCGTAGGCGCTGCTGGATGCCGCATAAACGACTCGCCGCACGCCGGCCTTCACGCACGCGTCAAGAATCGTGACCGTGCCTGTCACGCAGGCTTTGTGAGTGTCGAGCGGTCGGTCCACGCTGAGCGGAACCGACGCCAGCGCCGCCTGGTGGAATACGACGTCCGCTCCTTTCACCGCTTTTGCACAGGCGTCCGGATCGGCAACGTCTCCCTGAAGGAACTCCACACCGTCTTTCAGATGAGCGAGGTTCTGCAGATTCCCTGCGCACAGGTTGTCCAGCACGCGCACCGTGTGCCCGTCCTCGACCAGTCTCGTAACCAGGTGCGAGCCAATAAAACCCGCTCCACCGGTGACCAGATATTGAGTCACTTTTGATCCCTCTTTCCAAAGCCAGTCCGCGCAAACATCCGGCACTCGTCTCCTGGTTGGACGATCTGCGCAGGAATCTCCGTCCTGAAGTGTAGGCCGCAGAACGGGTCCAGGAGCACGAAGATGCCGACTTTTCGGGATTGCTCGTCATGCTCGCAACGACTGTCCCGGCTGCCCATCCGGATCGACCGGAACACCCGATCCAGACGGACGCGGTGATTGCCGGCTCCGGCCGGGACCATTCTGTCGCTCTACAGACTTCTCTCTCGCCCGCAGCGTGAGGGTCCTTGCGGCGTCGGGAAACCAGAACTACGATGGCCGCTCCTTCGCAAAACGTCGCCTCACCGGATTGTGAGGCGTCTTTTTTTTAACAAGCGCTTCGGGCCTGATCTCTGCAGGTTTCACGTCCGACGGATTGAGATTCAGCCACGTGATCGAGTATCGGTCGTTTCGCAATTATGACCCGCCGCACCTGCTTCGGTTGTGGCAGCAGGCCGGGCTCGGATGGGGCGCGGCAGTGACAGTCTCGAATGACGAGTCGTTCGACTACGTCAATTATGCCCAGCAGCACTTCGACCGGGCCGGGCTGATCGTTGCGGTCGACGGGGCACTGCCGATCGGGTTCGTGCATGCCGGTTTCGGCTGCACGGAAGACGGTTCGAGAATCTGCAAACAGACCGGCGTGATTTACGCGGTCATCGTTCACCCCGGCTTCCGTCGGAGAGGCATCGCAAAAGAACTCATCCGACGCGCCGAAGAATATCTGCGCGAGGCGGGTGCCGAGACGATCTTCGCGGGACCGGGTCCCAAACGCGACTTGTTCTACTTCGGCCTGTACGGCGGAGCTCGACCGGTCGGCTTTCTTGAGTCCGACCCGGTGGCGGCCTCATTCATTCAGTCCGTTGGTTATGAGCCTGTCGAAAAGTACTCGGTCACCGAACGAGGCATGGCCGATCGTGATCCGGTCAACTTCCGCCTCACGAAGATTCGCCGCCAGTGGGAACTGGCTCTCGTTGATCACCCGGACCCGTGCCCGTGGTACTGGATGGTCCGCTACGGCCGGCTGGACGCGTTGTACTGCGTGCTCGTCCCGAAAGAAGGCGGCCTGCCCGCCGCGGGTCTGACCGTCGTCGGGCTCGATCGCTACATCAAAACCTGGGGCGAGCAGACAATCGGCATCGTCGACCTTCGCGTGGAGGAACAGTACCGCGGCCAGGGCTTTGGTCAGGCTCTGATTCTCGACGTGATCAAGCGACTTCGCCAGGAAACGATCACGAAGATCACCGCCAACATTGATACCTCCGATGAAGCCTCCATCGCGGTGTTTCAGTCAGCCGGTTTTCGACCGGTCGATCAGGGCATCGTTTACCGGTCGAGGTCGTAATTCCCGTTCCGCATTGCTGAGCCGCACTCATGCGACGACTCATTTTCGGATGCGGCTATCTGGGTCGGCGAGCCGCCGCCGCCTGGCTGGCAACCGGCGACGAAGTCTTCGCGCTGACTCGATCTGCAAAGCACGCAGCGGACCTGTCGGCCGTCGGAATCGAGCCGGTCGTCGGCGACGTGACTGAACCCAATTCACTCGCCAGTCTTCCGGATGTCGACACGATTCTTTACTCGGTCGGCTTCGACCGGAATGCCGGCCCGACGAAGCGCGAGGTCTACGTCGACGGACTTCGAAACGCCCTTCACGCCGTCGAGGGCCGCTGCCGTCGCTTCGTGCACATCTCCAGCACAAGCGTGTACGGTCAAGAGAATGGCGAGGACATCGACGAGGCCTCGCCCGCTGAAGCGTCACACGAAAGCGGAGTCATCTGTCGCGAGGCCGAGCAGCTTGTCGGGAAGTGTTCGGAGTCGAGCGGAATTCAAGCCACGATCCTTCGCCTCTCCGGCATCTACGGGCCGGGCCGGCTGCTCTCTCGAGTCGAGGCGATTCGCGAGGGACTGAAACTTCCAGGCCCGGCCGACTCGTGGCTGAACCTGATCCACGTCGACGATGCGGTTTCTGTCGTCGTCAAAGCCGCATCCGTTCCGGACCTTGCTCCGCTGTACCTTGCGTCCGACGATCAGCCAGTTCATCGACGCGAGTACTACGAGACGCTCGCCCGACTGACGAACTCTCCCGCCCCGCAGTTCGATCCCGCCGCGGTCGCGCGGCACACGCACGGTCTCGGCAAGCGCTGCCGGAATGAGTTTCTCAAGGAGCATCTGGAAATTACTCTGCAGTTTCCAACGATCGCGAGCGGTCTGCCACACGCACTCAGCGGCGAGTGATCGCCGCCGAATTCCGCATCGGGTGCCTTTAGGAAAGTTGGCGCTAAACGTCCGCCAGTTCCTGGCCGGTGACGATTCTCAGATAGCTGAGATACCGCGCCCTCGAGATCAGTCCGGCTTCGACGGCCTGTTTGACTCGGCAGTCTGTCTCGTGGGTGTGCGAGCAGTCCGGGAATCGGCAGTAGCCAACGAACGGATGAAACTCGACGAAGTAGC
>ERZ891418.389-NODE-389-length-15251-cov-8.230324_pt1 | contig 15251 bp, 11 predicted proteins | sample MGYA00521236_ERZ891418 | MGnify/ENA primary metagenome ERZ891418 (study PRJEB32303, sample SAMEA104408696) | aquatic metagenome | biome: Brackish water; feature: Chemocline; material: water | place: Baltic Sea | collected 2014-10-18T10:34:00 | depth 100 m ... | reverse complement strand
CCGTTCGGGTCGACCTTCATCGACGTGAGCTGCTGCAGCCGGAACGAGAAATTCAGATCGCTGTCCGGGTAGTCCGTCGCCCATCGACCCCAGCCGCGGTAGGAGTTGTACTTCAGCCGGACGAACGTAAAGCAGTCATGCTTGAACCGATTGTCGAGCTGCCAGTCGGGCACGCCGTGCCGATCTGGCGGCGGCTGCGTGTGATCCCAGTCCCGCCCGCGCCGCTGGGCAAGCGTCTCGTTCGTGGCGAGGCCTGCAAAGATCACGAGCAGCGAAAGTACCGAACCGGCCAGGACAAACGGAACGATCGTCGAACGCGAAGACCGCGCGGTTTCCGTCTGAGTTGGCGAGGTCGGTTTTCGAAAACGAATCATGAAGTTCCCTCCGAGGTAAACCGGAGACCGCTGGAGAGCCGTGAAACGGCGTCAGCACATAGCCGTGGGCGAGAGCCCACGGATCCGAATTGCACAAAAAACGATAGCCGTGAAATGGCGACAGCAAATATCCAATTCCCGGCCTGCTGTCGCCGCTTCGCGGCTTGCGTGTTGTTATTCACCACGGACCTCGGGCTGACGCCCGAGGCTATGTGCTGCCGCCGCTCCGCGGCTTTTGGCTGGACGAATCGGTCACTCACTTTGCCACCTCGACTTCAGGGGCCGTCACGGCCGCGTCCCGTGGATTCGATTTCTCTGTCACCTCCGCCGCGTTCGTATCGACGAGTTTCAGCAGCAACCGATGAGCCGCCCTGTACCGGGGGGCTTCCTCGAGCGCTTTCAGCACCTGTCGTCTGGCTTCCTCGTTCCGACCCTGAGCGTGCAATGCGGTTGCCAATCGAAAGTGGACATCCGCCGGATCGTCCGGTTCGAGTACCGCCAGTCGAGCCAGCGCGGCGATGGCTTCTTCCGTTTTGTTCTGCTTCTCCGCAGCGAGTGCCGCCGCCTGATGAGCCTGCTTCAGCAGCGGGTCCACGGCCAGCAGTCTCTCTGCGGCGAGGCTCAGCTTTGACCACTCACCGGCTTCGGTGTGAATCTCCGCCAGACGAAGATTTGCCGGAACGCCATCAGCTTCGAGCCTCACGTATTCCTCAAGGATCGCTTTCTCCTCGGCCGGTTTCTCGAGCTTCCGGTAGACCGCCGCGAGCTGTTCGTAGGGATTCCCGCCGTCGGTGAACTGCGGGTAAAGCGATTTCAACTTCAGCAACGGGGCGAGAGCTTCTTCGTGATTGCCCTGCCGTGTCAGCCGCTGAGTCTGCAGCATCAACGCGTAAAAACTGTCGGGATGATCTTTCAGGTACGCGGCCAGTGTCGCCGGATCGCGGAGCTCTCCCTCGTCCGGCTTGTCCCAGTCGACGCCCGGCGCGAGCGACTCGGCCCGCTTCTTGAGGAACGCGTCGAAGTCCGCTTCGAGCTTTGGCAACGCGGCACAGCGTCGATCCAGTGCCACGTTGATCGGCAGCCCGGCGGCGAGGTCGTTCAGGACGTCCCGCATCGCTTCCTGTCCGAACGAGGCGGTCAGAAACTCGACGGCCAGCGCGGACTCGTAATACGCAAACTGAAGATGAAACCCGCTGGGCGGGCTCATGAACGCGCTGCTCAATTCGCTGAGCTTCGTGTGCTCACCGGTGAGGATGAACTCGCGGTACCGCGGCGTCATCTGCTGGCCCCACGTCGAGTTCGCCTGCAATTCCTCGTAAACCGAAATGCCCTCGCTGAGCCACCTCGGAATGCGGTTACGAGTCAGCTCAAGCGTCACCACGTGGCAGTACTCGTGCCACAGCACGGCCTGCCAGTTCGATGGATTGTCGCGGCGCGAGGCGGGTGAGTTCGCCGTGATGACTTTCCCGAAGCACACGCCGAGGAATCCCGAAACCGCCGGCATGCCGAATGTCCGCACGGCGAAGTCGTTTTCCTCCGGGAAGATTTCAACCGTGACTTTCTCGCCAGCCTTCATCGTGAGGCCGTACTTCTTCGAGAGAGTCGCCTTCGCCTCGTTGAGAAGCTTCAGGACCTCGGCCCCGTACAGCTTTGCTTCAGTTGCGTCCATTCGGACCCGAAACGATTCGTCTTCGAGCGTGACGAATTTCTGGATCTCGTCATGCAGTTCCAGCAGGTTAAACGTCTCCACGTTGTAGCTATCGTTTTCGTGAGCGATCTTCGCCAGCTGCCAGCCGCGCTCCTCGTCTCCCAGCCGAAGCAGGTCGCTGGCCAGTTGCCGCTGAGCCCTCACGAATCTCTTGTCGATCTCCAGTGCCCGCCGCTGGTACCGCGATCCCTCAAGGAAGCGGTAATGCTGCGAGAGTTTTTTACCGATCAGCCAATCGACTTCCGGATTCGCGTCCCACCGGGCGAGAGCCTCATCCCGAAACGCAACTTCGCCGCGCGGGTCGTTGTTGAGGTGAGCGATGACCGCCCGATAAGCCCACGCGGCGGGCTCGTAAGGGTTCACGCCGAGCACTGTTTCAATGAGCATTTCCGCCTTCGAATACTCCTCAGCGTCAATCAGTCGATCAACCTGGAAGAGCAGTGAGGGAATGTGATTCGGGTTGATCTTCAGCGCCGCCTCAAGAGCCGCACCGGCTGACTTCGGATCGGAACTGCGAAGCGCCATCGACAGACCAAAGTGCAGATCCGGATCCGCAGGGTGCAACTTCAGCGCCTCGAAATAAATCTCTCCGGCAAACTGACTATCGTTGGTGTCGAGAGCCAGTTGCCCCATCGCCAGCCACGGCTCACGGCTGCTGCGGCTTCGGTCGCGGGCTTTCTGAAATCGCTCCTCAAGAACCTCTCGCACGTCGCGATGGTTGAGCTGATCGATCTCGCCGAGGACAACCAGTTCCGCCGCATCCGTGTACCGCCAGTTGTATTTTTCGTTGAGAGCCAGGACTTCCTCAAGCCGCTGCTTCGCGAGCACCGCGTTTCCCTGCCGCAGCGCGATCTCGCGGCCCAGCCACCTCAGCCGGATGCTCCACGAGTAGCGCTTGATGCCGGCCTCGACCGTCGCCAGAGCCGGCTCGAACTGCGCGACGTTGAGCTCGGCCTGCGCCTTGAGCATCGGCCACGACTCGCCGTACCGGTTCTTTGAAATCGCCTCGGCCGTCGCGTGGATGCACTCAACGTTTTTTCCGGCGAGCAGCATCTCGCGGCACTCAGTCAGTTCCGCAGCGCCAGCTTCACCCATTCCCGCGATGAGTGCCGTTGAGGCCAGCACAAGACATGGGATCAATGTGCGCATTGCCTGACGACCGCGCAATATCTGCGGAGGGAGGGGCGAGCAGGGGACTCCGCGTTCCCGCGGAAGCGGACGATGAAGACAAAAAGGCGATACCGTCTTTTGAAGACGCATCATCGACCTTCCCTGGTCCGAGAGGGCCGTCCCGCTTCGCAACCAGTCGCGACCGGGGCGTGTCGAGGAATGCTTCGCAGGTTGTTTTTGAGTGTTGCTCATGCCGCCCCACGAAGCCCGGAAACCGTACGAGATGCAAGTCCAGTCGGCAAGGTGACTTGCTGCCGATCCACTGTGAAACAGGATCCGCACTCTCGCCGCCTGGACCACTTTCGACTGGCTGTGGATCGCCCCGCCTGGGAACCTGCAAGCTGATTCGCAACGCATCCAGTTTACAGAATCGCCGCTCAGCAATCCCTTAGTCGCCGGCTTCCCGCCTGCTTCATCCTCGATGTGCATTGGCATACACTCCCTCCCCAACGACACCTTGATGCCGCCCGGAGACAATGATGCCCAATGCTGAGTCGAACTTTTCTGAAAGCCGTCGCACGGCTTTGAAATCTCTCGCCGCCGCCGGAGCATTGACGTCGCTTCCAACGACGCTGGCCCGTGCGAATGTCCCCGACAAGGCCCGAATCAGCAACTGGCACCGGGCTCACAATCGAGTTTTCCTTGGCGAGAACTTCTGGGCCAACCCGATGGAAGACTGGCGGGTCGTCGACGGAGCGGCCGAGTGTCAGACCGCTGGTGGCGGACGCAACATCCAGTTGCTGACTCATCAGATAACGGATGCCGGCAAGAGCTTCCACATGTCGGTCCAGGTGACTCAGGTCGAGCTCAAGAAGATCGATGGGGGAGCCGGTTTCAAAGTTGGAGTGAAGGCTGACATTAACGAACACCGGGCCAACTGTTTCGCGAAGAACGGCATCACCGCGGGAGTCATCGGTGACGCACTGATTGTTGGCCGGACGAGCAAGAAGCTGGACGGGGGATCTCCGAACAGTTTCGTCCTGAATCTCGTCGGTCAGCCGAGCGGCGATCGGTATTCACTGACTCTGACGGCAACGACTCACAAGGGTGAGCCGCTGGGTTCTGCCACTCAGAACGTCCCGGCTGAAGCTGTCCTCGGCAATGTCGCACTGGTCAACAACTACGACGGAATGATCAAAAACGGCCAGGGTGCCCGCTACCGGTTTGCCGACTGGGCGGTCGACGGCGACGCGTTCACGGTTTCTCCGCAACACAGATTCGGGCCGATTCTCTGGTCGATGTACACGCTGAGCGATTCGCGAGGCGACGACGGATTCCAGCTCACGCTCAGCGCACTTACTCCGCCACTCGGCGAGAAAGACAACAAGTCCGTTGAACTGCTCGCAAAGAAAAACGGCGAGTGGCAATCGCTGGGCAAAGCGAAGCTCGACCCGGACGCCTGGGTGGCGACGTTCCGCATCTCCCACTGGGACGAGAAAACCGAAACACCATTTCGGCTGGTCTATGTTGAGTCCCACTCGGACGGCACGTCGACTGAGTCCGACTGGTCCGGAAAAATCAAAGCCAACCCCAGCGGCCGGCCGCTGCGTCTGGGGGCGCTGACCTGCCAGAACGACTACGCGTTTCCCTACGAGCCCGTTGCGAACAACCTCGTGAAGCTTGACCCGGACATGCTGTACTTTTCCGGCGATCAACTTTACGAAGGCCACGGCGGTTTCGGCCTCATCCGTGAACCGGCCGGCCCGGCGATTCTCAACTACCTTCGCAAGTACTACCAGCACGGCTGGTCCTTCCGTGAGGCCATGCGAGATCGACCGACTGTCTGCCTGACCGACGACCACGACGTTTTCCAGGGAAACATCTGGGGTGAAGGCGGAGCGAAAATGCGGGTCGGCACAACGTCATCAGAGGGCGGCTACCGTGAGCCAGCCGAGATGGTCAACGTCGTCCACAAAACAAACTGTGCGCACCATCCGCCGTACTTCGATCCGACGCCGAGCCGACAGAATATCAGCGTTTACTACGGAGACCTGGTCTACGGCGACGTCAGTTTCGCGATCCTCGGCGACCGACAGTTCAAGAGCGGACCGGAGCGGGTCGACACAGGAAGCGGTCGAGCCGACCACGTTCTCGATCCGAACTTTGACACGTCGGTGCTCGACAAGCCGGGCCTGCAGTTACTGGGCGAGCGTCAGGAAAAGTTCCTCGCCCACTGGGCAGAAGACTGGCGCGGTCATTCGATCAAGGTGCTGCTGAGCCAGACGGTTTTTGCCGCAGTCGCAACTCACCATGGCGGCTTCAACGGGTATCTGAAGGCGGACCTGGATTCCGGCGGCTGGCCTCAGACGGCTCGGAACAACGCCATCAGAATCATTCGCCCGGCCATGCCGCTGCACATCAACGGCGACCAGCACCTCACCACTCTGACTCAGTACGGAGTCGACAAACAGCGAGACGGCTTCTGGTCGTTCTGCACTCCCGCCATCGCGGCCGGTTATCCTCGCTGGTGGAGACCGGACGAAATGAAGATGGCTCACGAGAACCGCCCGAAGCACGGCCTGGCAAACACGGGCGAATTCCTCGACGGATTCGGCAACAAGGCGTACGTCTACGCCGTCGGGAATCCGGAAGTCGCATCGAAGAATAACCGATACGAGAAGGCTCATCAGAAGGGCAGCGGCTTCGGGCTCGTCACGATTGATCCGGTGAAAAAAACGTACTACCTGGAATCGTTCCGGTTCCTGGTCGACCCGACTGACGGCAAAGAGTCGAATCAGTTTCCCGGCTGGCCGGTCACGATTCAGCAGAAAGAAAATCGCGGCGACAACGTTCTCGCGTAGGTCAGGCTCCGCCTGACGGAGTTTGACTCATTTTCGATTTTCGATTTTCGAAACTCTATCCCTGGGGCTCGTCAGGCAGAGCCTGACCTGCGGTGTCTCAAGGAACGAAACCGTGGATGTCTTCCTCTCATTTATTTCGCTGATCCTGTTGAGTGCGGGGCTCGGCATCGATAACGGCCTGTTGATTGAGTTCTCGCTGAAGACGCTCAATCTGGATCCGAAGAAACACACTTTGTGGCGGTCGGTCGCACTCTTTCTTGCGTCGCTGCTGCGGATCGGTCTTCTGTTCTGTCTGTCGCAGTTGACGTTCCTCAAGAACCCGCTTCCCGAATCCCGCTGGATTCCGAACTGGTGGTTCGCTGAACAAGGAGCAAAGCTGACATGGATGGAACTGGTGCTGTTTGTCGGCGGGCTGATCATTCTCGCCATGGCCATGTGGGAGTACTACCACAAGCTGCGGGAGGAGATGCACGGGCACGGTCAGAAAAACGCAAACAAGAAGGCTGGCACTTTGAAGGTGCTGGCCGTGATCGGCTACCTGGCGGGGATGAATATCCTGTTCAGCCTGGACTCCGTGTTTGCGGCCGTCGCGATCATGAACATCGACACACAGTTTGGCTGGATGGTTGCAGCGTCTCTGATTTCGTCGGTCATTATGATCTTTGGAATGATCCCGCTGAGCGCCGTCGTCGCCAGAAACAAACATTTCGGCGTGCTGATGCTGTCGATCCTTGCCGTGATCGCAACAAAACTTCTTGTCGACGGGACGGGATCACACTTCTCGAACGGGCTGCTCATCTTCATTATCTGCGTCCTGCTGATCAACGATGCCGCACAGGCGATGATTGATCGAGCGAGCCAGAAAGGGCAGGCTGCGGCGGACAACGCGTAGCACTCACCCGTCAAATCCGCGGTCTGACTCAACAGCAAAGCGAAGACACCTTCCTGAATATCAACCCTGGAGACCACGATGACTCGCAACCTGATTCTGACTGTTGCACTGAGCCTGACCGCCACCACTTTCGCCGCCGATTCGGTCGTGAAAGCTCCCGCAGAACCGAAGGAAATGAAAAGCCTGTTTAACGGCAAAGATCTGTCCGGCTGGGATGGCGACTCGCGACTGTGGTCCGTCAAGGACGGTGTCATTCATGGTGAAACGACGGACGAAGTCAAAGCCAATGGCAACACGTTTCTCATCTGCAAAGACACGGTGGTGAAGGATTTTGAGCTGCGTCTGTCTTTTCGCTGCAACGCGACAAACAACTCGGGAATTCAGTACCGGTCAAAGCACATCACGGATGACAAAGTCCGCAACAAGTGGGTTGTGCGCGGTTACCAGCATGAAATTCGCAACGAGAATAAACTGCCGAGTGTCTCGGGGTTCATCTACGACGAAGGCGGACTCACCGGTGGTCGCGGCCGAACCTGCCTCGTCGGCGAGAAGGCCGTCTGGACCGACAAAGGCAAGCAAGTCACAGAGACACTGATCGACGAAGCTGGCTTCGAAAAGCTCTTCAAGCTCGATGATTGGAATGACGTCATCATCATTGCGAAGGGCCGCCACATTCAGCATTACATGAACGGCCGCCTGATTCTGGACTTCCAGGATGCGGAGAAAAATGCCCTGCTGGAAGGCATACTCGCCGTCCAGCTTCACGCCGGGAATCCGATGTGGGTCGAGTTCAAAGACGTTCGCGTCAAGCATCTCGACTAAGTTTTCGTGACGAGTCACCAGCAGTCGTGATATCCCCGGTCATCTGTAAGACGCCTTAATCATTGATCAGCCTCGACGATGTCCGGTTTGATTTTCCGCAGACCACTTTCTCGCTGAGAATCGGGTCTCTGGAGATCGCTCCGGACGAGCACGTGGCGATCACCGGCCCCAGCGGATGTGGCAAGACGACGCTGCTTCAGATTCTCTCCGGGATTCTGAAACCGGTTTCGGGTGCGGTTCGAATCGGCGATGCCGAGCTGACATCGATGAGCGACGCGGAGCGGCGGCGATTTCGGATCACGTCCGTCGGGCAGGTCTTCCAGGATTTCGAACTGCTCGAATCGCTGCGGCTTGTCGAAAACATCCTGCTTCCGTTCATGATTAACGGCGCCTTGATTCTCGACGGTCCTGTGAGAGCCCGGGCGCGGTCTCTCGCGGAATCGGTGGGGCTTGGCGAATTCCTGAATCGGCCTGTGACCAAGCTGTCGCAGGGCGAACGTCAACGAGTCGCGATCTGCCGCGCCGTGATCACAAAGCCGAGCTTGATCCTCGCAGATGAGCCGACGGGAAATCTGGATTCCCTGACGAAGCTCACCATAATGAAGCTGCTGCACGACCAGGCCCGCGCGACGGGAGCGTCGCTCGTCGTCGTCACGCACGATCACGAGCTGCTCAGCGGATTTGATCGGTCACTCGATTTTGTGGAGATCGCATCGCAGGGCAAGACTCGAAAACAAACGGGGCCGGAGGACGCGTCATGAAGCACGCGTTCTTTCTCGCCTGGCGAAACCTCAACGCGGGGAAGCTTCGCTCCGCGATTCTTGTTGGCTGTTTATCGGTCGCGGTCAGTCTGCCAATCGTCATGCGTGTTGTCGTCGCGCGTTTTCGGAACGAGCTCACACAGCGCGCCCAATCGACTCCTCTGATTGTCGGAGCCACTGGAAGCCGCTTCGATCTGACTCTGCATGCGCTTTATTTTGAAGCTAACGCCCCCAGCGAAATCACCATGCGCGAGGTCGCGACGATCCGCGAATCGGGTCGCGCGTTCCCAATCCCGATCTTCGCGAAGTTTCGTGTCGAGCGGTTCCGGATCGTCGGCACGACCGCTGAGTACTTTGATTTCCGCTCGCTGAAAGTCGCTCAAGGAGAAGGTCTCCAGAGGATTGGCGACTGCGTCATCGGTTCGGGAGTTGCGGCGAGGCTCGAAATCGAACCGGGTGGGCATCTTACGTCCGAACCGGAAAACGCGTTCGACATCACGGGCTCGTATCCACTTCGGATGAGGGTGAATGGAATCCTCGAGAAGACCGATTCGCCCGACGATTCCGCAATCTTCGTGTCGCTTGAGACAGCTTGGATTATCGCCGGACGAGGTCACGGTCATCGAAATTCGAGTGACGACACTCACGCACCGGCCGCAGGCGAGGAGGAAGGTTCGCTAGTCCCCGTCGATCCATTCACCGAAGTCACGGACGAAAACGTCCACTCGTTTCACTTTCATGGGAAGCGGGAGGATCTGCCGCTGACTGCAATCATCGTTGTGGCCCCGGACGAGCGGTCTGCGACGCTCCTCATCGGCCAGTATCTGACCCGCAACGACGTCACGATCCTGGAGCCACCGCAGATCATCGAGCAGCTGATGCAGCTTGTCTTTCGGGTCGAGCGGTTTCTGAACGGCGCGGCGGTCGTGCTGCTGGGCACGACCGCGACACTGGTAATGCTTGTTTTTGCACTCTCGCTGCGGCTTCGTCAGAACGAAATCCGCACGCTCTTCAAGCTGGGCTGCAGCCGCTTCATGATCGCCCGCATTCTGCTGGCCGAACTGATTCTGATCGCGCTGGTCAGTGCTGTTTTGACGGCTGCCGTCACGGCAACCGCCGTGCAGATCGGCCCTGAGTTCCTGGAACGGACTCTGACTGGCTCCTGAATACGCTGCGAGGGCCGATTCCTGCAGATTTCCGTTGGTTGACCCGGCCGGGAAGCCGCCCCATAATCGGCGTTCCCCATTGAGGCGGCTTTGAGCGGAAGTTCGAACCTGCCTCCGAGTGCGGTGGTGGCTGTGTGAACCGGGTCAGGCGGGAAACCGAGCAGCTCTAAACATAAGCGTCAGGTGCATGAGGAGGCAGGTTCGAGGCTCCGCTTTTTTCATGCGCGGTGCCGTACTGCCAGGTCCTTCGGGAGATTCAAAATGAAACACGTTGTGACCGGAATTCTGCTCGCAGGACTGTTTTTTTCGTCGTTTGAGTCGACTTCAGTGGCCGGCGAGTTCAACCCGGTGCTCGACATCGGCGACAAGGCTCCCGCCTGGAAGAAGCTTCCGGGTGTCGATGGCAAAGAGCACTCGCTGGAAGACCTGAAGAAGAACGAAGTTGTGGTCGTTTTCTTCACCTGTAACAGCTGCCCCTACGCGGTCGACTATGAGGACAGGGTCCTGGCGTTTGCAAAAAAGCACAGCGGAAAGGACTCGAAAGTCGGCCTGGTCGCGATCAATGTGAATCTCGTTGAGGAAGATTTGCCGCCCGCCATGAAGAAGAAGGTCGAGGAAAAGGGCTTCAAGTTCCCTTACCTGTTCGACGAATCTCAGCAGATCGCGAAAGACTTCGGAGCCGGTTTCACGCCCGAGTTTTTCGTGCTCAACAAAGACCGCAAAGTCGTCTACATGGGAGCATTTGACGACAGCCCGAATGCGGACAAGGTGAAAACGCAGCATGTCGAAAACGCCGTCGCGGCCGCGCTGGCAGGGAAATCGCCAGCAGTGATAGAGACCGTGCCGATCGGGTGCCGGATTCGGATCGAACGGCGCAGGCGGAAGCGCACGGAGTAGGGTCGTCGCGGGCCCTGGTAAGTTCAGCCATCCTCATTGAAGTTGATGCAGACCAAGCTGAGTTCGACGCTCGTTGACCTGCTGCAGAGCCCTTGGCTCAACCTTCAAAAACTTGACGAGCTGGGATGTCGAACAGCCCAGAAACGCCGACGCGGGTTTGAGGTCGAAGCCACATCGGACCACCGCGTCGAGTGCCTCGGCGAGCAGGGCAGGAAAGTCGTCGTGGCCTGAATTGACTCGAATTTGGTCGTTCTGACAGCGGCTCATCCATAAGTCGGAAGGAGCGGCCGGCTCAGCGACGGTCGCTGCAGACCGATGCTGGACGGCGAGGCTGATCCGCAGTCGGAAAATGGCCTGGCGTCGGTTTTCGTGCTGGCTGCGTCGCTCGTTCGCCTCGGCGGAGATGCCTGTCGGGCGGTGAGTCAGGACAACGGCCGACTCGACCTTATTGCGATGCTGCCCGCCAGGCCCGGACCGGCGTGTGCGGATCTCGTCACATTCCCGGGTGAGTAATTCATTCGATAGTGTGGACGGGTGTGCCAAACCGGACTCTTCAGTCAAACTGGTAACACAGGGCAATTTGCAACGATTCTCGTCGCAGCACGCAACAGTCTGCGCAGCTTGCGACGAAGGCGAAATCTGATGGATCTTGTCAGGATGCGGCAGGCCGCGGGTGTTTGCGGTAACAAGTGAGCGAAAAACTGTCCCAAAACCCAATTGCGTGAACGTGCGCAACCCCGATTTCTGCACGTTTCCGCAGAACTGGTAAAACCAGACTTTCCGGCACCTGAATTGCGATTTGAACGTGCCACGTCGAACAGGCAACTCCGGCTGGCTCAGCCGGGATTCAACAGAGAGGTTAACTCAGAGAGACCTGATTGAGCATCACCGACTCCCCGTGAGACCGGTCGCCGGATTGCTGCAATCAGAACTGAGCGGGTCGACTCCCCTATTTGGCTCCAGATTCTTGTCAAATCACTTTCTCGTCGACCCGCGATATTCGGGGGCGAATCATGTCGGACGGGTCCGACCGATTCGCCCCTTTTTTATTCGCTCTCCATTTGAATTTGCCTCAGATCATCACCGTTCATTTGAGCTCACCCAGATGCGAGAATGTGATTTTTCTTTCATGGGCGGTTTACATCAGAACTGAAGAAACGACAACCAAAGCAAACAAAACAAAACATCTCAACATGGCCTGAACTCTTGCCAGTGTTTTTTTCGATTGGTTTTGTCGAAAATCGCCGCAGCCTGGATCCCTGCCGCAACTCGATGTAGGTAATTCACTTAGGTCAAAAAAATTTAATGCTTGCAACCTGAAGTTTTGTCGGATTTACGTTTTTTTATTGAGAACGGACTTGACTGGCATTCTCAATGCTAGACATCCCGGCACGACTGACGTGTATCAGGGGACGCTCGGTGCGGGCCAGTTCAGGCATTGGATGCTGAAACGCTTCGGGTTTGGTTGGGCAGAACCGACACCGAGAGACCGGTCGCTGGTTGCTTGATCAAACCAAGTGAATCGCCCCCCCCGCTCAGGGGTGTCGACTTGCGAAACAGAGGCGAGTTCGACAGCGGGCTCCGTTGGACTCGCCTTTTTTTCTGCGCTTATCGCGACCCCAAGTCTGTTTGCACCGAACAGTGGGGTCGATCCCGATTCTCGTTTACGATCCGCTTCAGACGTGACGGCCGGACGTCGTCACGCGGACCTGACGGGATGATTCATGACGGACTTTCTTCAGCTCGCCGGTAAGAACGTGCTCGTCCTGGGCGTTGCCAACCGCAAGAGCGTGGCATGTCACACCGCGCAGGTTCTGGTTGAGGCCGGAGCGAATGTCATTTTCGCCGTCCGGTCAGAACAACGGCGTGACGCGGTCAACAAGCTGTTTCCAGGTGCGCCGGTTTATCTCTGTGATGTCGAGCACCAGGAGCAGATCGACCTGCTGCGTGATGGAGTCACAGCCAATCACAAATCTCTGCACGGCATCGTGCATTCCATCGCTTTTGCCGACTACTCGGAAGGCTGGCTGCCGTTTCACGAGACGCCGCGGAAAGCGTTTCTTCAGGCAGTCGACATTTCGTGTTTCTCGCTGATCGCCGTGTCGAATGCGATGCGGGAAATCCTCGACACGGACAACGGCAGCGTCGTGACGATTTCCATTTCGACGACTCGCATGGCGGCAGAGAATTACGGCTTCATGGCTCCGGTGAAGGCCGCCCTGGATTCGTCGGTCTGTTTCCTCGCGAAATCTTTTTCGCAGTTCTCGCACGTTCGATTCAACGCGGTCGGACCGGGACTGCTGAAGACGTCGGCGTCTGCGGGGATCCCCGGCTACGTCGACAGTTATCTCTATGCCGAGCGCGCGACACTACGGAAGAAAGCCGTGCAGACTGAAGAAGTGGCCAACGCCGTCGCGTTTCTGCTCAGCCCGAGGTCTTCGGGAATCAACGCGCAGGGACTGGTGCTCGACGCCGGGATGGCAATCAACTATTTCGATCGTGAGCTTGTTCATGACGACCCGAAATAGCGACACCGGTCCTGAGGCAGGACCCGTTGCCGCCGATCGCGGGAAGCCGCTGCTCAATGTCGTGCTTTACCAGCCGGACATCCCACAGAACACTGGCAACATTGGCCGGACGTGCGTGGCCGTGGGCGCGAAGCTGTGGCTGATTCGGCCACTGGGTTTCCGGCTGGATGAGAAACATTTGCGGCGAGCCGGCATGGATTACTGGCAGCACCTCGACTGGGAAGCCGTCGACAGCTGGAGCGAAGTCGAGTCACGCCTGCCGGATTCGAAAGTGTGGTGCCTCACTAAATTCGCCACGCGACTTGTGTGGGATGCAGACTTTTCGCCGGGCGATATCCTGTTATTCGGCAGTGAGACTCGCGGCCTCCCCGACAGCATTCGAGAGGCAGAACGCGGGCGGAATCTCAAACTGCCGATGCGTGACGAGGTACGGAGCCTCAACCTGGCAAGCACAGTGAATTCGGTAGTCTATGAGGCCGTCCGGCAGTTTGGCGGACTTTGATAGTGCTTTGCCAGTCCAGGCAGCCCGTTCGCGAAAACAGGCCCACACGAAGGCACAAAGTCACGAAGGTTGCGCAGCGGACTGATCTGCCTCCCTGCTCTTTGTGTCTGCGTGCCTTTGTGTGAGCCTGTCACGCAAAGCGACTGTCCTGAATCGTCGCCTTGAAGGAGACTTTCCTGTGGTGAGCTGCCCGATTCCGACTGCTTGCCGGGGTGCCAGACACGCGTTACTCTCCACCCGCTTTCGGGCAGGAAATCCTCGCAAATTCCCTTCTAAACTGCTTTTCCGGCCGAGTCCGGCCCCAGAACACGCCTGACGAAAATGACGATTCATGGCTTCAGAGCAGGATCAAAACCGGATCGTGATTACTGGAGTCGGGCTGACGAGTCCGCTCGGTGATTCGCTACCCGATCTGCGTGAGAATCTGCTTGCGGGCAAGTCTGGAGTCAGTCGGTTCGAGACTCGCTACATGGGCGAAGTTCTCGCCGGAGTCTGTCATTTCGACGCCCTGAAACACCAGAAACGCAAAGAGGTTCGGCGCGGCACGCGGGCGGGATCCATCGCTGTCTTCTGCTCAAATGAGGCCGTCTCGGATGCCGGGCTCGACTGGCCAAACGTCGATACCAGCCGGGTCGGCGTCTACCTCGGCATCACCGAACACGGCAATGTCGAGACCGAAAATGAGATCTTCGAGATCTCGAAGTTTGGCTACGACACCTCAGTCTGGTCGCACCACCACAACCCGCGGACCGTTGCCAACAGTGCCGCCGGTGAGGTGACGTTAAGTCTGAGAATTACCGGGCCGCACCTGACGATTGGAGCGGCCTGTGCGGCAGGCAACGCCGGATTCATCCAGGGCGTGCAGATGCTGCGGCTTGGCGAAGTCGACATGGCACTCGTCGGGGGCGTTTCTGAGAGCATTCATACGTTCGGCATTTTTGCGAGCTTCAAAAGTCAGAACGCTCTCGCCGATCACGAAGACCCGGCAAAAGCCTGCCGGCCGTTCGATCGGGACCGGACAGGAATCGTCGTGGCCGAAGGCGGAGCAGTCTGTACTTTAGAGCGGCTGCCGGACGCATTGTCTCGCGGGGCTAAGATTTACGGCGAAATCGTCGGTTACGCGATGAACTCGGACGCGACCGATTTCGTGCTTCCGGATCGAACCCGCCAAACGGAGTGCATGACGCTGGCCCTGAAACGAGCCGGGCTCACCCCGAACGATGTCGATCTGGTCAGCAGTCATGCCACCGCGACCGAGCAGGGGGATATCGAGGAATCAGCGGCAATTCACAAACTGTTTGGTGAAAATCCGCGAGTCGCTGTCAACAACACGAAAAGCTTCATCGGACACGCCATGGGTGCAGCCGGAGCACTGGAGCTTCTGGGCAATATCCCGGCGTTTGACGATGGAATTGCCCACGCTACAATCAACCTCTACAATCCTGACCCCCGCGTGCCGCTGACCTCAATCGTGGCCAATGAACCGCGGCAGATGGACTCGGTCAAATGTATCCTCAACAATTCCTTCGGGATGCTGGGGATCAATTCAGCCCTCATTGTGAAAAAATTCGAAGCGTGAAAAAATTCGAAGCGTGAAAAAATTCGAAGCGTGAAAAAATTCGAAGCGTGA
>ERZ891418.387-NODE-387-length-15328-cov-7.292215_pt1 | contig 15328 bp, 10 predicted proteins | sample MGYA00521236_ERZ891418 | MGnify/ENA primary metagenome ERZ891418 (study PRJEB32303, sample SAMEA104408696) | aquatic metagenome | biome: Brackish water; feature: Chemocline; material: water | place: Baltic Sea | collected 2014-10-18T10:34:00 | depth 100 m ... | reverse complement strand
TGTTCATGAAAATGTCGGGCGACTTATGTATAAACGACAGACGCCTACGTCCGTCAGACCTGTTGATAGAAAACAGACGAGGAGATCAGAATGCAGCGAGCGTTTTCTGTCAGTCTGCTCTTTGTGATCCTGACTGGCCCAATCGATTCCGCTCTGGCCGGGCCACTCTCGCCGGCAGAGTCCATCAAGCAGATGGTCTTCCCGAAGGAGTTGAAAGTCGAACTCGTCGCCTCCGAGCCGCAGGTCATCGACCCGGTCGCGATCGCGTTCGACGAGAACCTCGCTCTGTGGGTTGTCGAGATGAGCGACTATCCCAACGGACCGGCTGCGGGGGAGAAGCCGAAGTCGCGCATCAAAATTCTTTTCGACCAGGACAACGACGGCCACTACGAGACCGCGCACACTTTTGCCGATGAGTTGCTGTTCGCAACGGGCATCCAGCCGTGGAAAGGCGGAGTCATCGTGACGCTGGCCGGTGAGGTCGCGTGGCTCAAGGACACCGACGGCGACTTCAAAGCGGACATTCACGAAACCTGGTTCACGGGGTTCTCGCAGGACAATCCTCAACTGCGAGCCAACCATCCGACCTTCGGCCCGGACAACTGGATCTACATCGCGAACGGTCTGCGAGGCGGCAAAGTCATCGCTGTGAAACCCGAGTGGGCCAAAGACGCTAAACCGCTCGACATCAGCGGCAAGGATTTTCGCTTTGACCCGATCAGCGGAAAGTACGAGGCGATCACCGGAACCGGGCAGTTCGGTCTGACGTTCGATCAGTTCGGCAACCGCTTCATCTGCAGCAACCGCAACCCGTGCATGCAGGTCGTCATCGAGGACCGCTACCTCAAACGCAACCCGCACCTGGCCGTGTCGAAACCTCTGCACGACGTCGGTCCGGCCGGAGCGGACTCAAAAATCTTCCCGATCAGCCGAGCGTGGACGACGTCCAACCTGCATGCGGGTCAGTTTACGGCCGCGTGCGGAGTCACCTTTCACGACGGATACGGTCTGCCCAGCGAGTTCTTATCGAAGTTCTACACGTGTGACCCGACGGGCAACCTCGTGCATCTCACGAATCCAGATTATGGCCCGGCACTGATCACGTCGCGGCCGCCGCCGGACAACGTGGAGTTTCTCGCGTCGCCCGACGAGTGGTTTCGTCCGGTCAATCTCGCGAACGGTCCAGACGGTGCGCTTTACATTGTCGATATGTACCGGGCTGTGATTGAGCATCCGCAGTGGGTTCCGGTTGAACTCAAGGACCGCAGGGACACGCTTTCTGGCAATGATCGCGGCCGGATTTACAGAATCTGTGAGCGGAATCCGTCCGAAATCATTCAGCAGCTTTTCCAGGTCAAGCCTGTTCGGAAGCAGGATGCCGCATCGATGTTTGAGGGCACACACTCAAGGCCGTGGCAGGCCGAGACGGTCAGACGCCTGTTAATCCAGGAACAGGATGACGAAACGGCGAGACCGCTGATCGAGCAGACACTGGGGAAGGAGCCGGCATTTGGAGTTCACCGCCGCGACTTTGGCACGCGAAAAATTGCGTCGCTGGTCGCAACTGCGGCAGGCACAGGCACTCTGGGTGAAGGCCATCTGCTGGCCGCTTTTCGATCCTTTCTCGAACTCCGCGAGCCGAATCGAAACTGGATTCAGAGTTCGGCAAAGTCCCTTGTGCCGGCGATTCGTCACTCAGAACCGTTTCTCAGAAAGAACCAGCAGCTGCGAACATCGATCACCCGACTTATCGATCACTCTGCGCGCGTCCGGTACCAGATTGCCCTTTCGCTTGGTGAGGCAACTCTCGATGAGGCAACGCTGGATTCACTCGTCGAAATCGCCTTACGCGACGCGGCCAGTGAGCCTCACCGGATTGCCGTATTGAGTTCCGTGTCCGGCAGCGAACGAAAACTCCTTGAGCAGATCTGGGTTCGAGTTGAATCGGTGAAGGCCTGGGGAAGACCGGGGATGCGCGATCTTGTCGGTGAGGTCGCGCGCGTGATCGGAGCTCGCAAGGTGGGCGAGGAAGTCGCGGCTGTTCGGCAGCTCATTGCGCAGTCTGTTGAGCTGGCTCAGAAGGCGGATGTTGAGGGTGACGAACTGGATCGGCGGAGGTTCGAGATGGCGGCGTTTCGCGGGCTCGTGTCGGCGGGCGGGCATCAGCCAGTTGATCTTGTCGGGCAGCCTCCGCAGGAGACCGCAGGCTCGATGCGTGTGCTGTTTGAATCGGCGGCCGTTCTGGCGGTCAGCGAGCCACTCGGCAAGGACGTGCGGCTGGAGGCGCTCGCGACACTCGGGACCGGCGAAGCGCGAGTGCCGGAGCAGGCATCAACACTGAAGCGGATCTTCAACGAATCGTCCAACGCCGAACTGCGAGGCGCCGCGCTGGGTGGGCTCGCGCGGCTGCGGCAGGACGATCTTGGAGCGACTCTGCTTGCGGCGTGGCCAAAGGCGGGGCCTGCGATGCGGCGCGAGCTTCTAAACGCGTTCATGGCGACACCCGCTGCCGCTGAAGTTCTCGCCAGGGAAGTGATTGAAGAGCGGATCTCAGCCGCCGATCTGACTCCCGCTCACCGGACGAGGCTGCTTCGCATTCTGCAGGGCGAGAGCCACACCGCCATGCAGAAAGCATTCGTTGAGGCGGCTCCGGAAGACCGGCGGGAAGTCGTCGCGCGGTACCAGGCGTCGCTCAAGCTGGATGGCGATGCAGAGAACGGGCAGAAACTGTTTGAGAAAAACTGCACGGTCTGCCACCGCATCGGGAAGCTCGGAGTCAACGTCGCGCCGGACATTTCTGACTCACGCACAAAGACGCCGGCTCAGCTTCTGGAAGCGATTCTCGATCCGAACCGCGCGGTCGATGCCAACTATTTCGGATACTCGCTCGTCACGAATGCCGGCAAGGTTTACTCGGGAATCATTTCGGCCGAGACCGCGAATTCGGTGACGCTGAAGCTGCAGGAGGGAAAGACGATCACCATCCTGCGCAGCGAAATCGACGAGCTGCGAAATACGGGTGTCTCACTGATGCCAGTTGGCCAGGAAAAGAATCTCTCTGAGCAGGAGATGGCCGATCTGATCTCTTTCATCAAGAACTGGCGGTACCTCGATGGCAGGACGCCACTCGGACCAGTTGCAGAGCCACAGTCAAACGAGGGGAAACCCTGACAGTGCGCTCGTGGGATCTGCTTATCTCCCACGTGCTAAATCGTGACAACCGCTTTCATCGTCTCAGGCAATTTAAACCGAACCTCATGGATTCCCTGTCCACACGGAATTCTGCCGTTTCGTTTGGAATTTTATGGAATCCGCGTCCGGTCCGTTGCTTGTTGCGGATTGCCGCAATTCCTACCGTGATCGCCGGGCAGTGGCCGCGTGACGTATGTTTCAAGCAGGGTTCGACATCCCAAACCTGACACAAGCGGCAGATTGAACCAGTCATTCTGTCGCCGGCAAAGCAGGCCTTCTCATGAACAGCTATCAGGATATCGTGACCGGCACGCTCGATTCCCTTACGGTGGAATTGCGCGAGTACGTGGTCGCTCAGCTGAAAGTATCGTTCAAGGATGACTGGCTGAAGACCGCTCGCAACAGTTTCCGCAACGATCGCACGGTGACGAAGCTTTCGGATGACACGGACGAGTGGGATGCGCACGCGCTTCTGACAATCATGTGGGATCACTGGAACGCGGCGTTTCGAAGCAAACTCGGTCTGTTTGAGCGGAGTCTGGTCGCAGAACTGCGAGCCTTCCGCAATCGGTGGGCTCACCAGCGCGGCTTCAATTTTGATGACACCTACCGGTTGCTCGACAGCACTCAAAGACTGTTGTCCGCAATCGGCGCCGAAAATGTCACGGCCATCAGCGAGCTGAAATTTCAGCTGCTGCGTGACGAATTCGGCGAGTCGATCAACGAGGCGGCACGCGACGCCGAAAACGACCGCGAGCGATGGGTTGTCGCTTTTGTGTACTCGATGTGTGGCGGGATTTTCGTTTATCTGCTGTTCAGGAATTTCGGCACGGGTGCCTGGCCAATGGGCGTATCGATGGCCGTGGGTTTTCTGTTCCTCATCTGGAAGAGAGTGACCCTCAAGGTGGCGACCATCGGACCTCGCGAGTGCCGTCGCTGCCGCCGCATTATTTACGGCACGACCTGTCCGTACTGTGCCGGCGGAGCTGGATTCGACTCAGAGGAATATCGACTTGGCGAAACCGAAGTTCGCGAAGTCGAAGACGAACAGCCCGCGTCGAACTGAAGGCGACCAGGTTTGGCATTGCCAGCGATCGACTCAGCGAAACGACAGCGGCGCGGCCGTGCGGTCGTCGCTGTCGAGAAAGCTCTGCAGAAACACCTGAGCCGCCAGCTTGTCGCGACGCGCTTTGCGTTTCTTCTTTGAGAGGTCCTGCAGGTCGAGCAGCGCGTCTGCCGCAGCGGATGAGTACCGTTCGTCCCACCAGCTGACCGGGAGTTTGGTCACGGTGTGAGCCCACTCGCCGAACCGCCGCGCCTCGCGTGCTTTTCCGCCTTCGTCACCGCTCTGGTGGACCGGCAGCCCGACGACGAGGCCTCGGACGCCGTATCCGACGGCCAGTTGCCGAAGCCACTCGGCATCGAGCTCGAGCGTGCGGCGCGAGTAATTTTCGAGGGGCAGCGAGATTGTCTGCTCTTCGTTTGAGATGGCGATGCCGATTCGCTTTTCGCCATAGTCGACCCCCAGAAGCGGGCCGAATTCCGGCACGGCTGGTGGCTGGCTGGCGGGATTGTTCGCGTCTCGCGACCCGCCCGCGCCAGACGCTCCAGATTTGCTCACGACTGCGCTCCGGTTCCGGCGCGGGCTGCCTCAACCGGACCGGCTTCCACAGGAACGACGAGCAGATCCGTGGCTGCCTGACTGCCGATGGAAATTCGACGCTCGTCCATCGTGAGTTCGATGATGCCGGCTTCGCGGCTGTTGGACGTCACGGTGGCGACGGTCCCGACCTCAAGCCCCTCTTCGGACAGGTAGCGCAGAAAGTCCGGGTGCTGATTCATGACGCGCGACACTCGGACCCGCCGTCCCGTATCGCAACTGCTCAGCGGCGACGACGACGGCTTCGAGCCTCGCAATCGACCGTCCGCCGCGGGGATCGGGTCGCCGTGCGGGTCCACTTCCGGATGGCCAAGGTACTCGTCGATCCGATCGATGAGCACGTCGCTGACCGCGTGCTCCATGTTTTCCGCCTCTTCGTGGACCTGATCCCACGACAGATTGAGCGTCTCGACAAGAAACTGCTCGATCAGCCGATGCCGTCTCAACATTCGCAACGCGAGCAGTCGCCCGGACTCGTTTAAGGTCACGCCTTCGTACGGCCGGTAATCGGCCAGCCCGGAATCGGAAAGCGTTTTCAACATGCTGGTCACTGAGCCCGGCGAGACACCGAGCCTTGTTGCCAACTGGCCGGTGGCGACAGACGGAGTTCCGTCGCGCAGCTCCAGTTGAAGGATCGCCTTCAGGTAGTTTTCGACGGTGAGGCTTAGCATGTTAAAACGAATCGATGCGATGAGCTGAGCTGGCAAGTGGTGCCCCGTGGGGCTCCTCAAAAATCGAATCTCGTACCTGATCGGTGCAGGCCAGCGGCCGCGAGCTACTCGCCGCCCTGCATTTCTTCCAGCCGTTTGAGGCAGTCGCGGTATTCGTAATCAACGGCCAGAACTTCGCCGTAGTGATTCTCCGCCGATTCGTGATCGCTTGCCGCTTCGCACAACCGCCCCAGCCAGTAATGCACCTCTTTGAAGCTTTCGGCCTGCTCGTGTGCGTTGAGTCTCGGGACCGCCTTTTCCAGTTGCCGCCGAGCCAGCGCGTGTTTTTTCTCCCTGATAAAACACATGCCGAGATTCGTCAGAGCCTTCACTTCCAGCCGGTTGTCCTGAGTTGACTGCTGGAGCAGCGGGATGGCCGACGAGTATTTTTTGTCACGCATGAAGCATTCTGCGAGCCGGAACTTCAGCTTCAGATCGCTGGAGTAGCGGTCGACACGGCCTCGCAGAACTTCTGTTTCTCGAAGCAGGAACTCTCGATCCAGCTCTTTGATCTTCTCCTTTGCAGCTTCGTCGTCACCAGCTTTCTCGCGAGCCAGCCGAAGGTTCTGGTCGAGAATCTCCAGCTCAACGTCCTCAACGAGCTCGCGAAGACTGGCATCGCCTCCGGTAATCTCCACGGACTTTTCGAGCATCTGCCGGGCTTCATCGAGCCGCTTGTTCCGGCGGTAGAACTCGGCGAGCTTCATGTAACCTTCGGGGGCGTCCGGCTCCTTCCGAATGGCACGCTGCAGGTCCGCTTCCTCGGACTGACCTGGCCCGTCCACCTGGCCCCCGGTCTGAATTTTGAGTCGCTTTGCAACTTCGTGATCGGCCATGACTCCCTTTGTTGAGTCGGCTCCTTCGTAGCCACCTCGATCGATCACCTGCTTCGTCGCCGCCTGCTGAGCCCTCGTCCGGGCCTCGCCATCCATCGGGTCGATTCGGAAGATTTTTTCCCACACGCCTGTTGCCAGTTTGTATTCGCCCCGGTCTTCATAGAGCTCAGCAAGAACTCGCAGATATTCTTTGTTCTGTGGATCGCACTCGACAGCTTTCTGATAGGCGAATTCGGCGACGGCCGCGTGATCCTGATTCCGCGCGGCGTCACCCACGTCGGCATTCAACTGAGCATCCCACGGGTTAATCGCGAGGCCGTCTTCTGCCGCCTTATCAACCGCGTCCCAGTTCTTTGACATGCGGCCCTTCTTGATCCGCCCGCGCGGGCCCATGAGCTTCATGCCGCTCATCTTGGCGCCCGTTTTATTGTTGCCGTACTTCTTCGTCTCGACGCCGCGCAGCGCCTGGCGGAAGAGGACGTTGTCCGGCTCAATCTTCACACACTGAGAAAACATCTGGATGGAGTAATCCCAGTTCTCACTCTGCATGGCATCGTTTCCGGTCCGCCAGCATTGAGCGGCCAGTTTCCGCCTGTCATCGGCACTGCCTGCAACAGCCATGTGGGAGCCTCAAAAGCGTCTGTGAAGTGTCATTCCTGGCGAGTCGCGATCCCGCCAGGCAAGCCCTGAAAGTTATCAGAAGCCTCGGACCGCCGCGAGCGCCGCGGAACTCCGCCTGCTCACTCGGTGAAACGCCAATTTCCCGCGAGTCACAACGGGTGATTCGCGGCGACGATCTGCAATGCGGCTTCGTGCAGCAGCCCGTTCGAGGCCAGCACGCTCGTCTTTGCGACCGGAAGAGCCTCACCCAGACACGTCGTCACGCGGCCGCCCGCTTCCTCGACAAAGAGCCGTCCCGCGGCGAAATCCCACGGCGACAACTCGTATTCAAAGAACGCTCCAAACTGTCCGCACCCGACCTGAGCGAGGTCGAGCGACGCTGTCCCGAATCGTCGGATGCCGTGAATCTGCTGGCCGAAGAGCTCGCGGATCGAAGCCAGAGTCGCCTCCATCATCGCCCCGCGGTCATAGTAAAAACCGCACCCGACAAGCGTCTGATCGAGGCGGGAATGGTCCGCAACGGAAACCCGCTCGCCGTTGTGAAACGCTCCTTCGCCACGCACAGCATGAAACCAGTCATCGCGAGCCGGATTAAAAATCACACCGCAGACGGCCTGACCGTTCTCATAAAAACCGATCGAGACCGCAAAGTGAGGCAGGTCGTGAGCGAAATTCGTCGTCCCGTCGAGCGGGTCGACAATCCACAACCGTTCGGCGCTGACATCCCCTTTCGCTTCTTCCTCACCCAGAACCGCGTCGTTGGGAAACGCCTCGTGGATAATCGCCAGGATGGCTTTTTCAGATTCCACATCGGCGTCCGATACGAGATCGCACGCCTGCTTCAACCGCATGGCGATGCCCTTTCGAAAATAACCGGCGAGAATCGCTCCCCCCGCGGCCGCCGCCTTCCTGGCAATTTCCAGTTCCTTCATCGAGTGGCCTTCCTGTTTGAGCCTGACGCAAAGTCGCGAATCCGCTGCCGTCCCTTAGCAGCCCGTTGAAAAAGGGGTCTGACCCTCTCCGGGCGTCCCGTTTCCCCCTTGTTTTTCGACGCCCTCCAAAGGGTCAGACCCCTTTTTCAACGGGCTGTTAGCGGAGCGACATCAGCCGGCGCACGCCAGGGGCTATCTGCCAAAACTGTTCGGCTCAACGTTAAACAACTCTGTGTCATAGAAACTGCGTATCGCATCGTCAGGCAAGAACCGTGCCGAACACCATTGGCTATCTGCTGTCGCCGCTCCGCGGCTGAAATCCGGAAAGTATTTGATACCCACTCACTTGATGCAGTAAAGCTTCGTGCGGGATCGCAGAACCACCGACGAACCCAGGACGGCCGGCGAGGCCATCAGTTGCCCGTCGATGTGGCTCGTCACCGGGTCGGACATTTCCGCGGAAGCCCGAAACGTGGTCACGTCGCCTTCGTGGCTGAAAAAGAAAACGTGCCCGCTGGCGAGAATCGGCGACGCCGAAAAATTTCCGCCGATGCGCTTCTGCCAGTGGGTTTCCCCGGTGCGAGCGTCAAAGCAGCTGACAATTCCGTTGTCGCTCACCGCGAACAGCAGATTGTCGATCAGTAGCGGTGACGGGTTCTTCGGGATCTGTCGCTCGACTTTCCAGGTGACGTGAGTCTTCGTGACATCGCCGCGACCGTCGACTCGAATCGCCCACAGTTCCGGCACGCCGTACCCGGTGCAGACATAAACCGTGCCGTCTCCGAAAACCGGTCGAGGTACGTTCGAAAATCCGTCGCCGTGATCGACTCGCCAGATTTCCTTCCCGGTCAGCGGCTCGTACGAAACGATCCACTGAGCTCCCGGAATCACAAGCTGATCGGTTTTGTCATGCTGGATGAGCAGCGGCGTGGAGTATGCTTTTCGAAGCTGGCCGTCCTCGGCACGGATCGGCGGCCGGTCCGTTTTCCAGACGTCCTTGCCGGATTTCTTGTCGAGGGCGGTGACGAACTGCTTGTCGATTCCGTCGCAGACCAGAACCAGCAGATCTCCATAAATCACCGGCGAGCTGCCGACGCCGACGCTGTAGAAAACCGGGATCACCCGCTGCCAGATGACCTGATGAGTCTCCGCATTCAGGCAGGCCGTTCCGTGAGTTCCAAAGTGGACGTAGAGCCGGTCGCCCTCAATCACGGGCGTGGGCGAGGCGTAGGTATTGCCCACGTGGATCGCTTCCGGAGACTCGACGCTGGCAAACTCAGTGTCCCGGATGATCCGCCCGGAGTTCCGGTCCAGGCAAAGGACTCGCAGCGAGACGTTGCCGGCCACCTGCCTTCGCTTGAAAAGATCCGGAGTCAATCGCGACTCCTTCTGCTGTTTCGCAATCTGCTCGTCAGTCGGCTTCGTCTCGACGGCGCTCGTGACCCAGATCCGGTCTCCTTGAACGACGGGCGAGGACCAGCCTGTCCCCGGGATGTCGGTCGACCACCGAACGCTGTCCGGCTCGTCCCACTTCACAGGAATCTGCGCATCCAGTGCGAGTCCCTGTCCGTCCGGCCCGCGGAACTGCGGCCAGTCAGAACAGAACGTGAGCTGTGAGGCTAAAGCCAGCAGGGTCGTCGTCACGGCAATTCGCATGAGAAAGACCTTCATCGGATGTGTTCTGTGAGGCACGACGGATTGCACGATCAGTGTCGCCGCTCATCCCCAAACGAGCATGAAGGGAGGCGAAGCTCCTGCTGAGCCGCAAGCACGCAAGAAAAACGATCTGCGTTTCTGCGCCTCAGCTGGAGCCTCGCCCTCCCACAATCTTGACTTCGCTCCAAAGGACTACTGGCCTTCCTGCAAAAGCTCGTTGACCGTGCGGTTGTATTCCTGAATCGCCTTCAAATCGTTCTGAAGTTTCGGCGGAAGTCCCTCCATGTTGATCTTGTTCGGGTCGACGTTAGCGCCGCCGAGGTTGCCGCCTTCGCCACCGGCCGCAGGCTGCAGCAGGCTGCCGACCGACCCCAGCATGCTCATCGAGTAAACCATGCCGACTCCCATCAGGACGACGTTGAGAATCATCGCGATGGCCATGCCCCAGACCAGCCGTCGGAAAAACTTCATCGTCTGACTGATCTTCGCGAGCTCGTCCAGAATCTGCTGCTGCTTCGCGTCGTGATCGTCGTCCGCGATCGCTGAAAGAGGCACAGCTGACGAAGAGGAACCGAAGGGCGACGGAACCGGCGTTCCCCGAGACGGATCGCCCGTCTTTTTGCTCGACTTTTTCGCTGGCTCACTCGGCCTGGGGTCGTTTGCCTTTTTGACGGTGACAGACGGATTGAATTTTGGTTTGCGGGCCGGTGCGGGCACGTCGAAGTCGATGTCATCCTCGCCAGTTTCCATCGCGGCGGCGCACTCCGGGCACCAGGCCGGGCGAGGTTTCGACGCCGGAATGCGGAAGCTGCGACCGCACTCGGGGCACTGCCAGGAAACTCGATCACTCATGGCTGCTTTCGCTTCTTCCGGAACCCACGGCTTTTCGGAAATGTCGATGAGCTCCCATCGTCCCATGCGGCGCGTTCAGTGGCTATGCTTCGTCGAAATTTTCGCAGAGTGATTTCCGAGGGAGAAGAGTTTCGTGAGAGGTCTTCAAGGAAAAAACGTCCTCGTGACGGGAGCAAGCTCCGGGATCGGGCAGGCGATCGCCGTCCGGTTCGCCGAAGAGGGAGCCAGCGTCGCGATTAATTACTGCCGGGGCGAGGCGGGGGCTTTGGAGACGCAGCGCCGCATCGAGGCAACCGCCGCGGCCGTCAAATCGGTCGTCGTTCAGGCTGACGTCGCGGTCGAAGCCGACATCGACCGGATGTTCGAAACTGTGTTCGCGGAACTCGGGGGAGTCGACATCCTCATCAATAATGCCGGTTTTCAGATCCAGGGAAACTCGCACGAGATTCCGCTGAGCGATTTCGCCAGCGTCATCGCGACGAACCTGACGGGCGCGTTTCTGTGTGCTCAACGAGCCATCGCTCACATGCGTGCGGAAGAAAAACCCGGCGTCGTGATCAACGTGTCCAGCGTTCACGAAATCATTCCGAAGCCTGGCTTCGCAGGTTACTCGGCCAGCAAAGGCGGGATGAGGAATCTGACGCGGACTCTCGCGCTGGAGTACGCTCCGTTCGGAATCCGGGTCAACGGTCTCGGACCGGGAGCCACTGTCACGCCGATGAACGAAGCCTGGATCGACAATCCGGAAAAGCGAGCCATCGTCGAAAGCCACATCCCGATGGGCCGTTCCGGCACGTCGGAAGAAATGGCTGCAGTCACAGCATTCCTTTGTTCTGACGATGCCTCATACATCACCGGCCAGACGCTGTTCGTCGACGGTGGCATCACATTGTTTCCCGAATTCGGAACGCCCTGGTCGTCGTCGTAAACGCGATGGTCGTGCGATAAACTTCTGCCCGGCATCTGTCTGCCCGGTCCACTGTGAAGGAGTCTTCTGTGTCTTTGTCGACGAAAAACGGAATGCGATTTCTCTCGACTGCCTGTCTGCTCGCGCTGCTTTGCGAGTCCTCTTTCGGGCAGCGAAACCTCACCGTCATTCCCGATACGGACCCGGAAATCGAACGCAAATCGTTCATCGTTCCAGACGGAGTCGAGGTGAATCTGTTCGCGTCGGACCCGGTGATCGCCAAGCCGATTCAGATGAACTTCGATCCGCAGGGCCGACTCTGGATCGCCAGTTCTGAGGTCTACCCTCACATCAAGCCGGGTGAAAAAGCGACCGATCGGGTGCTCATCGTCGAGGACAAAGACGGCGATGGCAGAGCGGACTCCACAAAGATCTTCGCTGAAGGCCTGCTCATCCCGACGGCCATCGTGCCGGGAGACGGTGGCTGCTACGTCGCGAACAGTACGGAGCTGCTCCACTTTGCCGACACGGACGGCGACGGCAAGGCGGACAAAGAACGAGTCGTGCTGTCCGGCTTCGGCACCGAGGACACGCACCACATCCTGCACACGCTCCGCTGGGGTCCGGACGGGATGCTCTACTTCAACCAGTCAATTTACATCCACACTCACATCGAAACGCCGTGGGGAGTCCGTCGGCTGAACGCGGGCGGGATCTGGCAGTTCCGGCCGGAATCGATGCAGCTCAACGTGTTCGCGCGAGGCTGGGTCAATTCCTGGGGTCACCAGATTGACCGCTTCGGCCAGTCGTTCGCGACAGACGGAGCCGGCGGCGAGGGCATCAATTATGTCATTCCCGGCGCGGCTTACCCGACGGCTCGCGACGTGCCGAAGATTTTTCACGGACTCAATCCGGGCAGTCCGAAGTACTGCGGCCTGGAAATCGTCAGCGGCCGGCACCTGCCGGACGACTGGCAGGGCGACCTGATCACGAACGATTTTCGAGGTCATCGCGTGGTCCGGTTCGACATGAGCGACGACGGAGCTGGCTACGCCGCGCGGGAGCAGGAAGAGGTCATCAAGACCAGCCACGGATCCTTTCGACCGATCGACGTCGCTATGGGACCGGACGGAGCGATCTACATCGCCGACTGGTACAACCCGATCATCCAGCACGGGGAGGTCGATTTCCGCGACCCGCGCCGCGACCACACACACGGTCGAATCTGGCGAGTGACCTTCAAAGATCGAAAGCTCGTCGAGCGACCGAACCTCGTCGGCGCGACTATTGAAAAACTGTTTGAGCAGCTCAACTCACCCGAAGAATGGACCCGTCGCCAGGCGCGGCGCGTGATCAAAGAGCGAGGCCGAGAAGCTGTCCTGCCGGAACTCACAAAGTGGATCGCCGCCAGCCTCGACGATTCGTCGGTCGAGGATCAGGAGCGGCTCGAGAAACTGTGGGTCGCGCAGTCGATCGATGTTCCGCAGCCGAAACTGCTCGCGGTGCTGCTGAAGTCAGAGCAGCCTGAGATTCGCGCAGCCGGCGTGCGGGTACTGCAGCACTGGCAGGACTCCGTGCCAAACGTGGCCTCACGCTTGAAAGTGGCTGCCAACGATCCCAATCCGCGGGTCCGACTGGAAGCCGTTCGAGTTGCCGCCAGCATTCGCGAAGAGAACCTGATCCCGACGTCGATGCTGGCCCTCGATCATCCGCAGGATCGTTTTCTAGACTACGCACTCTGGCTGAGTGCCTGGGAGAACCAGGATCGCTGGATGCCGGCCGCCTCGGAGAAACCGGCAAAGAGCGTCTTCGAAAAACCGGACCACCTGACGTTCGCCTTGATGGCCGTCGGTTCGCGCGATGTGATTCCGCAAATCGTCTCTCTCGTTCAGCAGGGAAACATCTCGGTCGAGCGGCTGCGTTCGGCGGCCAGTCTTGTTGCTTCCCAGGGATCACCTGACGACTTGGGCGGGTTCCTCAATGCGGCGATTGAAGGGAAGCTGGATGTCGATCTTCGTCTGGAAGTGTTGCAAGTACTGCTCAACGCCGCCCGGCAAAGGCGTGCCGTCGCGGAAGGAGCGTCACGAGGTCTCACATTGTTGAGCGAGACTCAGCCGGATCCCGTACGAACGATTGCTGCCGAACTGGTTGGCTACTGGCGTTTGCCAGAAGCGCTCGTGCTGCTCCAGACGACCGCGACGGACGAGAAAAGTCCGCTGGCCATTCGGGCCGCCGCGATGCGCGGCCTGTCCGGATTCGGAAACGTCGAAGCCAGAGCGACTCTGACCGATCTGGCGGCCAGGGGGGATTCGTTTGACGTCCGTCAGGCCGCGGTGATCACGCTTGCCGATGTCGATCTGCCCGGAGCCGGAGCGGCCGCACAAATGCTGCTGACGACGGCCGGACCGGATGACGATCCATCCGCACTTGTCTCATCGCTGCTGACAAAAAAAGACGGCGAGAAGGTGCTTGCCGCATCGATCATCGGCAGCAGAATTGAAACCGACGTCGCGCGGCTCGCGCTGCGGGCGATCGAGTCGTCTGGCCGAAAACTCGACGGGCTGAAAGCGGCGGTAACGACTGCGGGAGGAATCCAGGCGAGTCGGCAGAGCATCACGCCGGAAGAAATGCAGAGCCTTGTCCTGGCGGTCGCCGATCGAGGAAATGCGTCGCGCGGCGAAGAGGTGTTCCGTCGCGAGACACAGGCCTGTCTGAAGTGCCACGCGATCGCCGGTGCCGGTGGCAAAGTCGGGCCGGACCTGACAAGCATCGGCGGCAGCGCGCAGGTCGATTACCTCATCGAGTCCATTCTGCTGCCGAACAAGAAACTCAAAGAGGGCTACCAGACGCTCGTCGTCGTGACGGACAAAGGGAAATCGTTTTCTGGTATTAAAGTCCGCCAGACAGACACGGACCTCATCCTGAGAAACAACGAGGATCAGGAATTCGCCGTGCCACTGGCTCAGATTGATGAGCAGATCAACGGTGCCTCGCTGATGCCGACGGGCCTGATCGATCGCCTGACGACAAGTGAAGTCGTCGACCTCGTGCGGTTTCTGTCCGAGCTCGGCAAGGTCGGCCAGTTCCAGGTGAGCCGCGATCGACTGGTGCGAAGCTGGCAGACGCTCATCCCGACTCCGGATGCAGAATTTCGAGTAAGGCGGACGCGCCTCGCGTCGATTGCGCAGAACGATCCAGTGTTCTCCTGGAAAGCGGCCTACAGCCGCGTCGACGGAACGCTGCCGACAAAGGGACTTCCGGCACTGCCATTTCATGGAGCGTTTAAGCCAGAGCCGATGGTCGTCGTACGGTTTGATTTTGACGTGACGACTGCCGGCCCGGTGGACCTGCAGCTTGGTTTGACCACGGGGCTGACTGTGTGGCTCGACGGAACTCCGCTGGAATCGGCTGAGACGACGCGGCTCGAGCCGGAAGTCGGCCGCCATCGCGTCACGATCGGAGTTTCCGTCAACGACCGGGCAGAGCCGCTGCGTGTCGAGCTGAAAGACGTCGAGGGTTCTCCTGCGCAGCTCAATCTGGTGAAGCCGGAGTAGAAGAGCGGCCGCTCGGTTACAGTTTCTGCACGATGAAGTTGTGGTACGGCGTGCCATCCTTGCCGAAGTACATGTACTTCAGACGAATTCCCTTATCGAGCATTTCTTTCGACACGGCCGTACTGCGGGCCTTTCGGCTGACCTCTTCTTCAATCTTTCGCTGTTCAGAGCGAAATTCAGTCAGGTCCAGCGCGACACTGTATTTGTAGATGACCAGACGGTATTCGGCCTCGATTTCGAAAAGGATCGTGAGCTCGTCGATCTGCAGCGGCAGGCTGTTTTTTATCTGGGCGACCTGGTTCTCGATGATCTTCTGGATGATGTCCCGCTTCCGCGTTGCGACCCGTCGAATCTCACCCTTTTCCATCTGGTCGATGTAACGTCGAATGTGGACAAGTTCCGGGTGGT
>ERZ891418.380-NODE-380-length-15479-cov-6.557443_pt1 | contig 15479 bp, 10 predicted proteins | sample MGYA00521236_ERZ891418 | MGnify/ENA primary metagenome ERZ891418 (study PRJEB32303, sample SAMEA104408696) | aquatic metagenome | biome: Brackish water; feature: Chemocline; material: water | place: Baltic Sea | collected 2014-10-18T10:34:00 | depth 100 m ... | reverse complement strand
GCTTGAGGATCTGCTCGCCAAAGCGGAGGAATAAGGTCGCTGGCGTGAACGGTGCCGTTTGCGTAAGCCCTTATCAAGCAGGCACGGCTCCATCGACGACCGGCGCCTTTGCCGCGTGCAGCGGCTGCCCTGCGGTTCGAGGCGCCGTCGCCATCTCGCTCGACACGATGACGCTTCCGATCAGCGCATAGGCGATGTACTGAAAGCTGTGCATCAACAGCGGCATCGTGCAGACGGCGAGAAGCTGACCGATCATCAGCACGACCAGCGGTTCGTGTTTCAGCTGCGACGCTTTGCGGACAAGGAGAAAAATCCCCGAATAGTGCAGCAGAGCGCAGACCAGTCCGCCGATCAGCGGCAGCCCCACGTGGAAAACGTGAACGGTGTTTCCAAGATGCTGCGTCAGTTCCAGGTGAGTTCCCGCGTAGCCAAGCCCGAACAGGTAACACTCAGGCACGTAGCTCAGTGAATGGCGGAGCGTTGACGATCTCTCCCAGAGGGACACGTCGAGGTACTGAAGCCGGTGCAGCAGGCTGTCAAAATGGTCGAGGACTGCCCACTGCAGTGAGGTCGACATTGCGAAGGCGCACGCGACAACCGCACTCCCTCCAAGGATCAGTCGAGAGACGCCCGTTCGATTCGGCTCGCGGTACAGGTAGTAGATCAGACCGGGAATTGCGAAAATTGACGACTTGGCCAGTGTCGCAAGGATCCCCAGCGAAAGCAGAATCAGCAGCATGATCCGCAGACGGTAACTCTTCAGGTAAAGCAGCAAGGGAAAAACCGGCGTGAGCGTCATGCACAGGCTGCTGCAGGTGATGCTCAATCCGGCCGCTCGAAACGTGTCTCGCGCCGCCCAGATTCGACCTTGCCCGAGAGCCCCGATCAGCCCCACGTTCTGCCCGACCGCGATGAACGCGTTGACGGCGAGAGCTCCCAGAAAGACGGTAACCACCCGGCTCGGCTTGAGTCCCGCGAACGCGACCCAGCCGAACGGCAACACGACTCCGTAGATGTAGCAGCACTGAGCAATCTCAACGATCGTCGCGTCGGGATCAAAAATCTGCGAGAGAATCATGAACGGCGTGGCGGCCAGCAGCGGCACCTGAAACGGCTGAATCTTAAACGCCACGTCCGAATTCAGCAGAATCGCCAGCAGCAGAAACAGGTCACCAAACGTGACGCTGTACTCCAGCGGCCGCAGCGCCGGGCACGTGAGCAGAACGAGGGCCGAGTACGCAAACGCGGCCTGAAGTCGCCGTGGCTGCATGGCATCCTTGCCGGAATGGACGAGGGGAAATTCGGGCGAACGCCCGGTGACGAGAGGAGTGGCCGAAGCCGGAGAGAGCGGCAAAGCCAGAGACGACCTCGCCGGGCGGGAAGTCTACGTGAGCCCCGCAAAACGCGGCAACACGGGATTCGCGTTGAGTCAGACACGCCGCTCGGGAGGGCGAGGCTACGCAAGCACGTCCCGTACGACGTCGCCGTGGACGTCGGTCAGGCGGAAATATCGGCCCTGGTGTTTGAACGTCAGCCGCTTGTGGTCGATTCCCAGGAGGTGCACGATCGTCGCGTGGAAGTCGTGAACGTGCACCGGGTTCTCGGCGATGTTGTAGCCGTACGGGTCCGTTTCGCCGTAGGACATGCCCCCTTTGATGCCGCCTCCGGCCATCCACAAAGAAAAACACCGCGGGTGGTGGTCACGGCCGAAGTTGGCTCCCAGCTTGCCCTGGCAGTAATTCGTGCGGCCGAACTCGCCGCCCCAGATGACGAGCGTGTCTTCGAGCAGGCCTCGCTCTTTCAGATCCTTCACGAGAGCTGCCGAAGCCTGATCGGTTTCCTGGCACTGTTTCCGGATCCCGCCCGGCAGGCCACCATGCTGGTCCCAGCCTTGGTGGTAAAGCTGGATGAACCGCACGCCTCGTTCGGCCAGTCTCCGGGCGAGCAGACAGTTGGCTGCGAACGTGCCGGGAGTCTTCGCATCGTCGCCGTACGACTTGAAAACGTGTTCCGGTTCCGACGCCACGTCCGCGACTTCCGGGATCGAGGCCTGCATTCTGGCAGACAGTCCGTACTGAGCGATCCGGGTTTCCAGGTGAGCGTCCGACTGTTTTTCCAGTTGCAGTCTGTGAAGTTTTTCGAGCGTCTCCAATTGCCGGCTGCGAGTCTCCTTCGAAATGCCCGCCGGATTGCTGAGGTACAGGACCGGGTCTGGTCCGGATCGAAACCGCACACCCTGGAGTCTCGACGGCAGAAACCCGCTGCCCCAGAGCCGCGACACAAGCGGCTGCCCGCCCTTCCCGTTTGTAGTCATCACGACAAACGACGGCAGGTTTTCGTTGTCGGTTCCCAGGCCGAAGCTCAGCCACGCTCCCATGCTGGGCCGGCCGGGAAACTGCGAACCCGTCTGCAGCATGGTCACGCCGGGCCCGTGGTTAATCGCCGGCGTGTGCATCGACTTTACGACGCAGATGTCGTCCGCAATGCTCGCCGTGTGAGGCAGGATCTCGCTGAAGGAAAGACCGCTCTCGCCGTGTTTCGTGAATTTGAACGGAGACCCGGCCAGCGGCAGGCTTGCCTGATTTCCGCTCATCGCAGTGAGACGCTGGCCCATCCGCACTTCCGCCGGAAGTTCCGTCCCGTGCTTCTCGTTGAGCAGCGGCCGATGATCCAGCAGATCCATCTGCGACGGGCCGCCGGACTGAAAGAGGTAGATCACTCGTTTCGCTTTGGCCACGTGGTGGGTTTTCTCCAGCACGCCAGTCTCGGCACCCGCCTCACGATCGAGCAGACTGGCAAGAGCCATCCCGCCCAGGCCCATGCCGAATTCATTCAGAAACCGCCGTCGGGACAGGCCCAGCGGAGATTCAAAACCGGTGCAGAGTGGGTTCATTATTGCCTCGTTATCCTGACGATCCGTTGAAAAGTAGCGGTCCGGCGTGAGCCGTCCGGCGTCCGCGCATCTTTCCCGCACTCGGCCGGGCGGCTCGCGCCGCTCCGCTAATTGGCATTGGGATTCGTGACAAGTCACCGCTTCATGACGCACTCATCGAAACTGAACAGCGTGTTCGCAACCACCGCGAGTGCCGCCAGCTTTGCCGGTGGCAGCTTTGTGTCAACGGCCAGGTCACCCACTTTGAGCAGCTCCTGAGCCTGATTCGGGTTCTCGACAAACTCTTGATGAGTTGTTTCAAAAAACTCGCGAAGAACTGACATCTCTGTTTCATCCGGTCGCCGACTCGTCAACAGTCGAAACATGTCGACGATCGAGGCCTCATCATTCTCGCCGTGTTTCTGGATGAGCCGCTGAGCGAGCGCCCGCGCCGCCTCGACGAACTGCGGCCCGTTCATCATGACGAGTGCCTGCAGCGGAGAGGACGTCCGCTCGCGTTTGACCTCGCAGACATCCCGCTTTGCCGCGTCGAGCGTCCGCATGACCGGAGCTGGCCCGGTCCGTTTCCAGTAGGTGTAAACGCTCCGCCGATAAAGACCCTCGCCCTTGTCCCGGCCGACCGGCTTAAACGAAACCGCCACTTCATACGGCTTCGCCGGCGGCCCGCCAATTTTATTTCGCAGAAGCCCGCTCACCGCCAGCGCGTTGTCACGCAACATTTCCGCGGGGAGGCGGTACGCGGAAGACCTCGCGAGGCGAAGATTCTGCGGGTCCGTATTTCCGGATGCCGAGCTCTGACGGTACGTCGCGGATAGAACCATCTGTTTCAGAGTTCGTTTGACGTCCCAGCCTTCCGCAATGAACGCTCCGGCGAGCCAGTCAAGCAGCTGCGGATGGGTCGGCAGCGTTCCCTGGCTTCCAAAATCCTCAGGCGTCCGCACAAGCCCCTCGCCAAATGCCATTTGCCACAACCGGTTGACGGCGACGCGAGCGGTCAGCGGGTTTTGCGGATCCGTCAGCCACCTCGCCAGGCCCAGTCGATTGCGCGGGCCCTCGTTCGGAAACTTCGGAAACACCTGCGGAGTTTCCGGGCCAACCGCTTCCTTCCGGTTCGTGTAGAGGCCGCGGCCAAGCAGGAAAGTCTGCCGCTTCGGCGAGTTCAGATCGAGCATCACCATGATTTCCTGGAGGCCGTCGACCGCCTTGCTGAGAGCCTCGCGTTTTTCCCGCAGGAGCTTTCTGGCATCCGCGGCCGCTGGATCAACCGTGCTGAGATAATACTCGCGAAGTTTCTGCAGCTCGTCCGGTCCGAGTTCGGCCACCGGCTCCGCAAGCCGGCTGGCGAGTGCCTCTCCGTCGTGCAATTGCGACGCTTCCAGTGACGACAGCTGACGAGAGAAGACTCGGAATTCGTCAACGAGACCGCCGGAAAAACCGCGATCGCGAAACCGCTCACCAATCGTGATGTTGTCTCCGCCGCCACCCGTAATGTTCTTGTAGAGGGTATCTCGAACGATCGTCTGCTTTGCCGGAACCCCGTTAAGAAACAGCTGAATGCCACTCGCCCGGCTGGACCCGTCATAGGTCATCGTGAGGTGCTGCCAGTTGCCGACTGAAAGTGGCTCGGCCGAGCGGACTCGGATCGAGTTACCCGGATCAAAATGGATCAGTGCAAAACTGAGATGCCCATCCTCAAGCAATAACTCGTACCCGCGCGAACCGGCGTCCGTCCAGGCCCGCGAGCGATGAAAGACGACGGCTCGCTCCTTGACGTCGGGCGTCTGCAGCCACAGCGAAATAGAAAACGGATCGAAGCGGCGGAAGTTTCCGACCTTCAGGCCGATCCCGTCATCACCGCTCAGACGGACCGCCTTGCCGACTTTGCCTTCGACGCTCGCGTTGGCTCCGCCTTTGTGATCTTCAAAGTGGAGGTGCTGAATCTGACCGGGAACGAGTGAGTCGATTTTAACGGCGTCCCGGTTCTCCACGAGTTTCGGACGGCCTTCGGTCAGCCACTTCTGAAAATCCTCCTCACGACTGGTTGTCAGCTTTGAGAGAGCTGCCTCGGCCGCTGAGATTTGCGCCTCGATGGCGGCAATATTTTTCTTCGCTGCGTCATTCGTCAGCCGTAACGTGGGTGTCGGCACCGAAGGCGTGAAGTAGGAGTACAGGCCCGCCTCGTCGATTTTGTCGAAGAAGGCGAAGAACTGGTAATACTCCTTCGTGCTGATCGGGTCGTATTTGTGGTCGTGGCAGCGGCAACATTCCAGGGTCAGGCCCAGGACAGCAGTGCCCATCGTCTGTGTTCGGTCGGCGACGTATTCGACTCGGAATTCTTCCGGCACGCTGCCGCCCTCGACCTTCTGCGGGTGGAGGCGGTTGAACGTCGTGGCGAGGATCTGATCGTCGGTCGCGTCGGGGAGGAGATCTCCGGCGAGCTGTTGAGTGATGAAATCGTCGTAAGGCATGTTCGAGTTAAACGCGCGGATGACCCAGTCGCGCCACGGCCAGACGAAGCGGTCACGGTCGACCTGGTAGCCATACGTGTCCGAATAGCGGGCAACGTCGAGCCAGTCGGCCGCCATCCGCTCGCCGAAACGCTCGGAGGCAAGCAGCCGGTCGACGACTCGTTCGTAGGCCTGCGGTGACTCGTCGGCGAGGAATGCGTCGATTTCTTCGAGAGTTGGCGGAAGACCGATGAGGTCAAAGGTGACTCGCCGCAGCCATTTTTCTTTCGAGGCTTCCGGTGCCGGCTCGATGCCTGCCTCTTCGAGTCCTGCCAGCACGAACTGGTCGATCTCGTTTTTCGCCCAGGTTGTGTTTTTTGTACGGGCGACCGGAATTCGTTCCAGAGGCAGGAACGACCAATGCTGTTTCCAGTTGGCACCCTGTTTAATCCAGCGGCCGATGAGGTCGATCTCGTCCTGGCTCAATTTCAGATTCGAATCCGGCGGCGGCATTTGAACGTCGGGATCGGTTGAGGTAATCCGCCGGAAAAGCTCGCTTGCCGAAGCGTCGCCTGGCTTGAGGATTGGCGTGTCCTCAGCGGACAGACCATACGCACCGTCTTTCGTATCGAGCCGCAAGTCGGCCTCACGATGTTCCGCGTCCGGACCGTGACATTTGAAACAGCGGTCCGACAGGAGCGGCTTGACGTCGAAATTGAAGTCGACTTGTGCCGACGACTGAGCCTCGACGCAGCACGTACCAACGAAAGTCATCGCCAACGTAAGACCTACTGCCAGACTGGCTCGCATGACCTGCTCCGTTGAGAAGTAAAGGGGCGCGGCACGAGGCCGGTGCAGAAGTCGCGATCTTAAGGTTGCGGTGCGGTCGTCTTCCACCAACACCACGTTTAACCCGTAGCCGGAGGCAAGGCCTCCGAATGAAACCCCTCCAAACTGTCAAGGCAAATGTTGGCAGTTTACCCGAAAGCCGTATTGACCGACTTTTCGGGGTGAAATAGCATCGCCGCGTTGCGTACGTTGTATTCCGAAAGATGGGAAAGAGTCCCGGTTTTCTGGAATGATTTCTGCGAACGCGGCGTTCCCTCTTTCCTCTGTCGAGTCCACGTTGAGACGCTTCGCAGGATGTGAAACCTCATGAGGCTCCGAGGCAGTGGCCAGTTTCTGATTGGCTCGCCTCAGGCTGGTCAGCGACGGCAGGTCTGTTCGCTTCCGAATCAGCCGCTTCTGGTTCACACCCCCGCGAAACTCAATCTGTTCCTTGAGATCCTTGGTCAGCGGGACGACGGTTTTCACGAGCTGGAAACGCTCATGATGACTGTCAGCCTGTATGACACCCTCGTCTTCACTGAAAAACGACCTCACAAAAACTCAACTCACACTGAGGAGACATCTGAAGAAGTTTCACTGCGTTGTTTTGACGCGGGCTATTCGGGCTCTTGTCATCGCAATGCGGGTTCTGCCCTGCGACAGAACGCCACTGAGGGCGCAACAGGAATTACGGAGGTGCCCGACGGGCGGGACAATCTGGCAGTGCGTGCTGCAGAACTGCTGCGGTCGAAAACGGGATGCCGGCGTGGCATTCACATCGACCTTTATAAGCGGATTCCTGCGGCGGCCGGACTGGCTGGAGGTTCCAGTGATGCCGCGGCAGTTCTTTTCGCTCTTAACCGAATCTGGCAACTCGGCTTGAGTCGCGATGAGCTGCAGAGTTTTGCATCCGAGATCGGAAGTGACGTCAGTTTCTTTCTCAATCCTCAATCAGCTGCCATTTGCAGAGGACGCGGCGAGATCATCGAACCGCTTGCTCTTCCCAACCGTTTGCACTTTGTGATTGCGAAGCCCCCCAGCGGCCTCTCGACAGCTGACGTTTTTCGTCACTGCCGGTTGCAGGACCGTTCACCCGGAGTGGGCTCGCTCGTCGACTCGCTCCGACGCGGTGATCTTCGAACCGCGGGCCAACGGTTGTTGAATTCGCTTCAGGCTCCCGCTGAGGAACTCAATCCGGACGTCGGGCGTCTGAAAGCGAACTTTGCCAGCCACAACACCATCGGACACTTAATGAGTGGCAGTGGAACTGCCTACTTTGGCGTCTGTCGACATCGTTGCGAAGCCAGGAAGGCCGCAGCCCGGTTGAGAGCCAGCATGAAGCACTCTGACCAGGTTTTTGTCGTGGCAAATCCGCCATGACGCGGTCGAGTTTCAGGAGGGACACCTGTGGAGATCACCGAAGTCAGAATTAAGTTGATGGACGATCCGAACGATCGGCTTCAGGGATTCTGTTCGATCACCTTTGACGGCAGCTTTGTCATCCGTGACCTGAAAATTATTCAGGGGTCCAAGGGGCCTTTTGTCGCGATGCCGAGCCGCAAGCTCACCGACCGCTGCCCGCGCTGCGGCACGAAGAACCATCTGCGAGCCCGCTTCTGCAACGACTGCTCAGCAGAGCTCGACGAAGACCGCGCGGTCAAGGACATTGATGGCCGAGCGAAGCTTTATGCGGATATCGCTCACCCGATCAATTCGTCGTGCCGGGACGCGATTCAGTGCCGGGTGCTGGAGTCGTTTGAAAATGAAAAAGTCCTCGCCCAGCAGACAGGATATTTCTGCCGCTACGACGACTACGGCGAAGACCGGATCGCGAAGCTGAAGGATGAACCGGCCGTGACGCCGGAATCACCGCCACTCTCCTGCGGCAAGAAAATCCGAATCGACCCGCCGGAGCGGGAAAAACCGGCCGCAACCGGCGACGTCGCCCGACCTCACCACCTCGATCCGGATCAGGCGAAAGCCGATTCAGTCAGCGAGGACGAATTCGGGGCCGGCGTGTAATAAGCTGCCTGGCCGCTCTCGGTTTTCGAATCGACGCGATGACCGCTCAACACACTTTGACTCGACTGACTCATGAAGCGATCGCGGAAACCGCGTGCGTCCGCGGCCAGTTCCTGCCCGTTTCTCGTGGTGGATGAGAACCGGCTTGCCTGGACCGCAGCCCAGCTACTCCTCGGCAGCGACGAGTCGATGGCCGATCGAGGGCGGCTGATTCTGCTTTACGGCCCGTCCGGCACCGGCAAGTCGCACGTTTGCGAGCTGGTTTCAAAGCAGCTCACGCAGACGACTCCAGATACGGTCATGCGGTACGACTCGGTCGAGCTGCTCGAGAAGCTTGGCCCGGATCACCGGCATGAAGAGTTCTGGCCGGAATCACCAACGGCCGGCCGCGTGCTCATCGTCGAGGATTTGCAGCATCTTCGGCACGAGTCCGTCCAGCGAGCCTTCGCCTGGCGAATCGACGAAATGCTTCGCCGGGGAACAACCGGTCTTTTTACGAGCATCGCCCCGCCCGGCGAACTCAAGGGAATCCTGCCGCGACTGAAGAGCCGGCTTCGAGGAGGGACTCTCATCCCGATTCAGATGCCCGGCCCGGCGTCACGACTGAAGCTGCTCGAACATTTCTGCAGCCATCTTCAGATCGCGTTGCCGCACGACGTGCTGAAGTTGTTTGCGAGGGAGATGCCCGTCTCGCCACGCGAACTGCTGGGGACACTTCTCCGTTTCGAAGAGCTCGCGCGAGCCCGTCGCGAGCTCGCCGCCTTGCCGCTCGCCCGGGCATTCCTGCGACAGGAACCGGGTGAGACGGAACTCAGTCTGAACGACATCGCCAAAGTCACGGCACGCCAGTTCGGCGTCCGCCTTTCCGAAATGAAATCAACGGCCCGCGACCAGTCGATCACCCTGCCCCGGCAATGTGCGATGTTTCTGTGCCGAGAGTTAACGGGCGAGCATCTCGCAAAAATCGGTGCGTACTTTTCCAATCGAAGCCACAGCACCGTGCTGCACGCCTGCGGCCGGATTGCCGGGCTGCTCGATGAAGACGCCGCGCTGCGCCGTGAAGTCGACCAGATTCGCCGATCGCTCCGCGGCCGCTGATCACCGCAACCAGCCACGGCCCCTGCGCAACCGGCCCCTGCGCAACCGGCCCCTGCACAACACTGTTGAACCACGCCGGGAATCCGCCGAGACTGGCCACACCGAAACGCCCGACTGGAGCGACACTCATGCCGGACGAAACTCAGACGGACCTCCAACCCGAATCCGACGACTTTGAGGCAGCCGACCCCGAAGCAGACGACCCCGAAGCCACTGAGCCGAACGCTGATCTGGATCCGGAACAGACGATTCCCCTGGACGAGTTGACGGAACCGCCGCCAACGGAAGTGCGCACAGCTCCGGCGACGGAACTCGCTGAAACCAACCAGGGTCAGACGCTTCCTGACGAGACCATCCAGCAAACGGAATTTGACCGCCAGGTCGAATCTCATTTCGGAGCAGCGGGAATCGACCTGGACACGGCGTCCTCGGAAACCAGCCTGAAGACAACCTCGACGTGCTGCACAAAGTCGCCGACGCGATCGCGTTTTCGCATTCGCGCGGGATTCTTCATCGCGACCTGAAGCCGGACAATGTGATGATCGGCGAGTTCGGCGAGGCCCTCGTCATGGACTGGGGACTCGCGCTGCCAGTCGGAGACTTCGATAAGAAAGGCCTCGCGTTAAGCTTCGGCCCGTGCGGAACGCCGGCCTGCATGGCTCCGGAGATGGCCCGACAGCACGGCAAGGTCACAACGGCCAGCGATATTTATTTGCTGGGAGCACAGCTCTTCCGCCTGGCGACCGGCAAGGCACCTCACACCGCCAAGAGTGCCCGCGCGTGCCTCCGCGCCGCCGCTCGAAACAAGATCATCGAAGTCGAGCGTGACGACGAGCTGGTCGCGATCGCCCGCAAGGCGATGTCGACCCGTCCCGAGGATCGCCATTCCTCAGCACAGGAATTCCAGGCGGCGTTGAGCGAGTATCGTTCGCACAAAGAGAGCCGTGCGATGACCGAACGAGCGATCGAAAAACTCGCCGCAGCTCAAAGGGCGATGTCTGCCGGTGCGAGCGACTATCGGCCTTTCGAACGAGCGCTCGTCAGTTTTGAAGAGACTGTCACGCTGTGGGACGGCAACCAGACAGCGCGCGATCAGCTTCGAGAAACACAACTGACTTATGCGCGATCGGCTTTCGCGCGGGAAGACTTCGACCTCGCCAGCCAGCAACTTGACGGAACGGATCCCGAGCACGCCGCGCTGCTCTCGGAAATCCGCTCGGCACGGGAAGAGTACGACACGCGGCTCGCCCGACTGCAACGGGTCAAACAAGTTGCCGCTGGACTGGCCGCAGCCGTTTTCGTCGTCGTCTCCGTATCGAGTTTTCTGCTGTACCGCTCGTGGCGTTCCGAGCAGCAGGCTCACACCATCGCGCAGGAGCAGTTTCACCAGGCTCACGAGGCGATCGCCGGATCCGGTGAAACCGTTCCCAATGCGGACTCGACAGAGCAACTTGAGTCAGCCGTCGCGCAATTCCAGATCGCCGTGGAGCAGATCGCACCACTGCTGAATTCCGGAGTTCCGCAATACCTCGACGATGCCGCCTGGATCCACTCGCACCTTGCCGACGTGCAGATTCAACTCGGCCGGAAAGACGAGGCCATCGTCAGTGCCAAACCGGCGATCAATCTACGGGCAAAGCTGACATCCCCACAGCACCTCCACAATCAAGCCTGGCTGCTGACGCACTCCCTGGTGAGCCAGATTCGAGACCCCGTTGAGGCAGTCCGACTGGCCGGGCTGGCGACGAAGTCCGCTCCGGCGAATCCGGACTACCTCAACACGCTTGCGGCGGCACACCTGGCAGCGGGAAATTTGAAAGAGGCCGCAGCCGCACTCACTCGCGCCGAGAACGCTCGCCGCAAACCATCGCCAGCGGATCAGCTTATCCGCTCGATGCTCGAAAGAAAAAACGGCAATCCGAACGAGGCCGACGCGTTGCTTGAAGCCGCTTTGAAGCTTGCCGACGAAACCGCACCGGGAAACCCGAAACTGCTGCGACTGCGAGGCGAGGCGAAAGTCGCTTCCCAGGCGGCGTCTGAGTAGAATTCGTTGTGAGCGACCTGGTGCTCTGTCAGGGTTGAGAAGTGGGGTAAGCATCCTGCTTGCCGACGTTCTGTGACCGAACATCGCAAGCTGGAAGCTTACGCCACGGAAACTGCGACCCGTATTTTCAGCCCTGACAAAGCACAAGAGCATGTCGCACGCTGGGCTGGTTCCTGCCAGCCGAGCCACGTTTACGGCCGGTCGGAACCGGCCCTACTCTCAGGACTGCCAATTCACCGAGGAGACTGCCATGGCTACCGTCACTGAAACCGCTGTCGTTCCCGTTCCGAAAGTGCGCCAGACAAAGATTCTTATCGGTGGCGAGTGGCGTGACTCGGTCAGCGGAAAAACATTCGACACCGTCAATCCTGCGACGGAAGAAGTCATCGCGAGCATCGCCGAGGGCGACAAAGAGGATGTCGACCTCGCGGTGGCGGCGGCTCGGAAGACGTTTGATTCGGGCCCCTGGTCGACGATGGACGCTCGCGATCGCGGGCGACTCATCATGCGGCTCGCCGATCTTGTTGAGAGCAACGCGGCCGAACTGGCCGCCCTCGAGACGCTCGACAACGGTAAGCCGATCAACGACTCGATGGCCGCCGACATTCCGCTCGTGATTGACTGCCTCCGTTATTACGCCGGCTGGGCGGACAAGATTCACGGCGACACGATCCCGATTCGCGGCAACTATTTCTGCTACACACGTCGTGAGCCGATCGGCGTTTGCGGCCAGATCATTCCCTGGAACTTTCCCGCGCTGATGGCCGCCTGGAAGTGGGGCCCGGCCCTCGCGACCGGCTGCACCGTCGTCATGAAACCCGCCGAACAGACTCCGCTGTCCTGCCTCCGCATGGGCGAACTGGCTCTCGAAGCCGGCATCCCGGAAGGCGTCATCAATATCGTGCCGGGTTATGGCCCGACCGCGGGAGCATCTCTCGTCAAGCACCCGGGCGTCGACAAGATCGCGTTCACCGGCGAGCACCTGACCGCTCAGATCATCATGAAAGACGCCGCGATGACGTTGAAGCGGCTGACGTTTGAGCTCGGTGGAAAAAGTCCCAACGTCATCTTTGCCGACGCGGACATCGACGCCGCCGTGGCCGGAGCGGAATTCGGACTGTTCTTCAATCAAGGCCAGTGCTGCTGCGCCGGCAGCCGCGTCTTCGTTCAGGAATCGATCAAAGACGAGTTCGTCGAAAAGCTCGTGTCACGAGCGCACGAACGGACACTCGGCAACCCGTTTGACACCGGCACGTCACAGGGACCACAGATCGACCAGGCCCAGTTCGACAAGATTCTCGCCTATGTCGAAAAGGGCAAAGCCGCCGGAGCCGACTGCCTGACCGGCGGAACCCGCTTCGGCAACAAGGGCTTTTTCGTTGAGCCGACTGTCTTCAACAACGTGACGGACGACATGCCGATCGCCACTGACGAAATCTTCGGCCCGGTCATGAGCATCCTCTCGTTCAAAGACACCGACGAAATCATCCGGCGGTCCAATAACACCTTTTATGGACTCGCCGCAGCCGTCTGGACGCGCGACGTCGCGAAGGCTCACCTGTACGCGAAAAGCGTCCGGGCCGGCACGGTCTGGGTGAACTGCTACGACGTGTTCGACGCCGCCGCCCCGTTCGGCGGCTTCAAGATGAGCGGCATGGGTCGAGAACTCGGCGAGGCCGGCCTCAACAATTACACCGAACTGAAGACAGTCACGATGAGCCTCGACTAACCGAAACGGGTCGCACGCAACGGGAGGGCAATGCCACCGCTGAGCCACCCGCGCGACGACAGCGCGTGCGGCTCGGAAGGAGCCTCGCCCTCCCATTTCTTCTCAGGAGCTCAGGATGAGCGACGCCAACGAAACTCCCGCGGACAAGAAACCTGGCATGCCGTTGTACGTGCAGATCGCGATCGCTCTGGTCGTCGGCACGGTTCTCGGCGTTTTCATCAACCCCGGCTCCGTCACCGTCAAAGATGATTTCGTTGACGTGTCGCTCACCGCCAGCTTCACGTCGAAGGAGAATGACGACGGAACTCTGATTAAAGACTCCTGGCTGGTTCAGGTTGTTGACGCAAACGGTTTTGAAACTGTGCGGCGACGATTCGATTCTCAGGAGGCTCTTGTCGCGAAATTCCCGGAACTCGCCGCGACTCATATCGAGGCGTCTCCTGGCAAGCCGGTGCCTGCTTCCATTGAGGTCTCTGACCGATCTGTGCGGATCATTGAGGCGGGCGGTTCAATCACAATCGACTACCTCCGCCGACATCAGGCCGATCCGGAGAGCCAAACCCCCGGGGCACCAGTCTCAACGACGTTGAAAGTCAAGTCCGCCAGAGAACTGCCTGAGAGCTGGCAGAAATTCCACGCGGAACACGGCGGCGGCTGGCGGCGGAAAATGACAGCCTTCGCCAAATACATCGGCGATCTTTTTCTGCGACTTCTCAAGATGATTACCGTGCCACTGATCGTGACGTCGCTCATCACGGGAGTCGCCGGCCTCGGCGGGACCGAGCGGTTCGGAGCTATGTTTGGACGGACTCTACTGTACTACTTCGCAACGAGCGTCCTGGCGATCACGACCGGGCTGATCATCGTCAACATCATTCGGCCCGGTATTGGAGCTGAGCTGCCAGGCGGAACCGAGCAGGTCCTCGCAGGCGAAGATCAATCATTGTCGGGTGTGCTGCTGGGCCTGCTGGAGAACATGATCCCGACGAATCCGATCAGCTCACTGGCCAGCGGCGACTTCCTTTCAATCATCACGTTCAGCATTCTTTTCGGTGTGTTTATTATCAAAGTCGGAGGCCGGACGGCCGACACGCTGCGCGATTTTTTCGAGGCGACGTTTCAGGTGATGATGCGGCTCACGATGGCCATCATCGCCCTCGCCCCGATCGGTGTTTTCGCGTTTATGACTTACGCGACGGCCTCGCAGGGGCTGCAGATTTTTCTGACGCTCGCCTGGTACATGCTCGCGGTGTTTCTGGCACTGCTGATTCACGCGGCCATCACGCTGCCGCTGATCGTCAAATTTGTCGCAAAGCGGTCTCCCCTTGAGTTTTTCAAGGCGATGACGCCAGCTCTGATGACAGCCTTTTCGACGGCCTCATCCAACGGAACACTGCCTCTGACGATGACTCAGGTCGAGCAGAAAGCGGGCATCTCCAATCGGGTGAGCTCGTTCGTTCTGCCTCTCGGAGCAACCATCAACATGGACGGAACGGCACTTTACGAGGCCGTCGCAGTCCTCTTCATCGCTCAGGCGTTTGGCGGTAACATCACTGTCGGTGAGCAGATCGTGGTCGCGATTACGGCCTTGCTGGCCAGCGTCGGGGCAGCGGGCATTCCTCACGCAGGACTGGTCATGATGGCCATTGTGCTGCAGGCCGTGAACCTGCCACTCGAAGCGCAGGGCGTCATCATCGCGGTCGACCGAGTGCTCGACATGTGCCGAACTTCGGTCAATGTGTGGAGCGATTCGTGCGGTTGTGCGGTCATCGCGAGATTTGACAACGGTTCTGGCGAGGCCGATGCGGTCTCATCGTAAACTTCGAAACCCGACGCGGCAGGATGCCCGTCAAAATCAAACGACCATGGAGGGTCAACATGCTGAACTGGCTGACGGCTCGCAGGAGCCCTGTCGAAGATCGCGAGCAGCTTTGGGTTGACGAGCGATTTGATGTCCTCGTCGAGTGGCTCACTCCGACCCGCATACAGCAAGCCTCGGTCATCGAGCCCAATGATCGGTTCTTCCCCGACGAGTACGAGAACTCGATCGAGTCCGTCCAGAAGCACGTCGAGCGGTTCATCGGGCACATCGGCAAGAACCTGGAGCCGTTTGACGAAACCGGAATCGAATTCCAGTTTGAGTCGCTCCGAATCGACCCGTCACTCGCCCAGCAGCCAATGGTGCTCACGGCGTCCATCGGCATTCAGCTTGCGGCGCAGGCTCTGCAGACCGGGTTTCTTAAGAGCGAGGCGTGCCGCAAATGGATGTGCCCACCACTGCACAGACCGACGCGGGACATTGAAGAGACGCTCACCGCGGCAAGCTGGTCGAGCCACTCGCTGGACCTGTCCGACCGGAACACGCCGGCCGATCACGCCAGAAAACTTCAGGAACAAATGGCTCCGCTGGCCAGCATT
>ERZ891418.379-NODE-379-length-15495-cov-6.867422_pt1 | contig 15495 bp, 12 predicted proteins | sample MGYA00521236_ERZ891418 | MGnify/ENA primary metagenome ERZ891418 (study PRJEB32303, sample SAMEA104408696) | aquatic metagenome | biome: Brackish water; feature: Chemocline; material: water | place: Baltic Sea | collected 2014-10-18T10:34:00 | depth 100 m ... | reverse complement strand
CTCGACTCCGGCCTCGTTAAGAACCACTGCAAGAGTCAGTGGAGAACCGGGGATGTAGAACGCGTCCTGGACGAGTTTCGAATTGTCGTCAGCGCCGAGCCGCAGAGCCTTCGCGATGTCGATGATCTTTTGAGAATTGTCGTCGCCCGCGTGCATCCCGTCCCAGCGGATTTGAGCGTGATGTTCGCGCACAGAGGGGAACGGCTCGGGAACTTCTTCGGCCTCGACGATCGCCTCGGGAAGAATCAGCCTGTCGGTTTTCCCTGTGACCTGCCAGTCGCTGACCGCCTCGAGCGTTTCCAGGTGAACTCCGAGCTGCTGTTTCACGTCGAACTGCAGTTGTCGCAGCACCGAGTCGCGTCGTTTCTGACCGTAGTCCGTCAATTCCAGTTTAAGCGGGCCCTGACCGATCAGAAGTCCCTGCAGTCGGCGTAAGGCGTCGTCGTGCGAAACTTCACCGGAGAGTTCGATGCGCCGCAGAAGGTCCTGTGGCGTGACGACTTTCTCGATGAATTTGCTGCCGTTGCGACGAACTCCGTCGGCGTCGGGCACTCCCTCAAGACGCGCTTTCAACCACTCGACCCGCGGGTCATTGAGCGTACTGCCTTCCCAGCTGACAAGTGCACTTTCCGATTCGGGAAAGTACTTGTGATACCACGCCAGCTTGACGGCACTGGGATCGCCCTCGGGCACCCAGCTTCGCATGTCGTTATTCAGTTTGATTTTTGACAGCGACCAGGCAGCAGGTGGAAGCAGCAGAGCCATCAGAATGAGGACACCGATCCCGCGGTTGCGGATGAGATGTTCATTTCTGGGGAGCGGATGCGTCATGCCGGGTGCTTCAAGGTAGTCGACTCGTGCCGCGAGGAGTCAAAGGGGCCGTTTTGAGTGGCGTGCTGGCTGAACGTGGAATTCCGCCACTCTTCTTCATCGGCGTCCGCGCCAGCTGCAATCCGATTTCGCCAGTGACCTCGGTGGGTTTGATGAAAAGTGATCTGCCTGACCGGGGAGTCGATTCGGCTGGTCAAGGTCTTCGGCACCTGACGGATCGATCAGCCTCACGGGTTGCAGCGAACATCCGGTGCAGGTTTCCAGATTCTACTGCCTGAAGCGGAATCAGATGAAGGCCCGATCAATGCCAGCCGCGCCAGTGTCCCTGAGTCGTGCCTGGTGTAGCGGCTGCAACGGTGAGTGAAACTGCGAAAGACCTACGGATCGCCACGAGGCTGAGGTCTATCGGATCATCTGGCTCGTGCAAATAACAAACGAGCGTTCTTCGCGGAGAAGAACGCTCGTCCGATGTGTAGTTCCGCCCCGCAGGCTACGTCTTGATCTTCTTGCGTTTGAGGCGTCGAGCCTTGGAGCTGGCCGGCCGTTGTCCGTGGTTGGCTTTTTTGAGTCTGCGTTGTGTCTTGGCCATCGGGAGATTCCTGTCGAAATGCGGCATTGCCGCGTGGTCCAGCGAATTTGAAGGTGCGAAGTTTACGCTCGAAACATTTTCAGGGAAAGCCATTCGGGATGCGGCCTTCCGTCGATTGACCGGCGATTTCTGCAGGAAAAGTCGTTTTCGAGCCTCGAGGAGCGTCTAATTCACGTCTCGAAAGGAGAATCGCTTCTTCATCCGTTCCTTCGACAGTTCTTCCCCGTCGACTTCAATGTGAGGGTAGACGAAAAAATTCAGCGGCGGCGAAGCCTGCTTCGGGACCAGATTGAGGTCTCTCCCGACGGAAAATGCGACCCGGTTTTCGGTGATGTTCCCGAAAAAGTAATCCTTCATTTCCGGGTTCTTGTTCGCTTCCGAAATGTCTGCCGGAACCCAGCCAAGTTCATTCGCATGGAAAAACGCCCAGCAGTGATATCCGCCGATTTTTCCCTGTCCGCGTTTCTCGGGAATCGGGAATCCGATTTCGAATTGTGACGGAAGCCCTTGTGACCGGGCCAGCGAGATGAACAGGCTGTGAAAGTCAGTGCAGTTTCCGAAACGGCTGTCGCACGCCCAGACGGAATCGCCGGTGCCATAGCCTGGCTTTGACTTGTCGTACTTCATGTGAGCATCGACGCGGTCGTAAAGCGCGCGGCCGAGTTCTTTTGGCTGGGACGGAAGTTTGAGCCCCTCAAGCAGCACGAGCGGCCGGCCGGAAACCGGGACGCGACTGTTCGGCGCCAGAAAAAGGTCCCGTTCGGATTGAAGGAGAGTCTTGCCGAGGCGACTCGGCCATTTGATTTCCGCGCGGACGACGTCGTACGTGACCGAGAAGTCCACACGACCGCTTTTCGGTGCGACAGTCTCAAAGAAGATCATGCAGTTGTTGTATTTTTCCTCCGATGTGACCCTCGCCTGTTTCGGCAGCGAGTGTGACTTCACCTCAATCTGCTGATACTCGGTCGAGTGTGGCAGCGGGAGCCAGATGCGGACTTTTGAGCCGGGCTTCAGCTTGACTGCAGAGCCCGCATAGGTGAACTCGAAATGCCGGACTCGCTCGCCCTGCTTGAGCTCTTCGACAACGAGCACGTTGTCGCCGGGAGGGCACGGCTGAATTTCGGCCGCCGTTGAAGATTGCAGAAGCGGTGCAAGCAGCACGACGCAGAAGAAACCGCGACTGTGAATCGTCATGGTAAAGTCTCGGCAGCGAAGCGTTGAGAGAGTGAGTCGCTCCGGGGAGCGGAGTGCCCGCGTGGCGGACCTTTATGAGGTGCGCCTGCGGATTGTTTCCAGAATCTGATCGAGGTCATTTTCAACGGGCACCGGCAGATTGGCAAACTGCACGGCACTGATACCTCGTTCGGCGAGCTTTTTATCCATGTCGCCCGGCGAGGAGGAATGATACCCGACGGTGGCGTTGGGATCTTTCAACTGGTGCCCGGTGAGGATGCAGACGACGCGATCGGACGCGGCGATGACACCTTCTTCCCGCAGCAGTTTCGCTCCGGCAACACTCGCCGCACTTGCCGGTTCACAGCCGAAACCGCCGGCTCCGATTTGAGCTTTGGCGTCGAGGATTTCCTGATCGGAAACCTGCCGCACCACACCGTCGCAAATGTCGAGAGCTCTCAAACATTTTCGCAGGCTGACCGGCCGGTTGATCTCGATCGCTGACGCCAGCGTACTCGCGTGCCGATCCTCTTCGTCCATTTTCGCAAAGAAACCGTCGATGAGAACGTCGTCCGTTTCGCCACTGTTCCAGCGGATTCCCTGTTCTTCGAAAAGCTGATACAGCGTGTTGGCCCCAGCCGCGTTGATCACAGCGAGGCGCGGGATGCGGTCGATCAGGCCGAGCTCTTTCAGTTCAAGAAAGGCTTTTCCGAAGGCGCTGGAGTTTCCAAGGTTGCCTCCCGGGACGACGATCCAGTCGGGCACCTCCCAGTTGAGGCCCTCGAGAACACGCAGCATGATTGTCTTCTGACCTTCCAGTCGGAACGGGTTCACGCTGTTGCAGAGGTAAATTCCCTCGCGGCGACAAACTTCGCGAACCTGCTTGAGAGCGTCGTCGAAGTCGCCCTGAATCTGCAGCGTCAACGCGCCGTAGTCGAGAGCCTGCGAAAGTTTCCCGAACGCGATCTTCCCGCTCCCGACAAACACGATCACATCAAACAGCCCCGTTGCGCTGCCGTAAATTGCGAGAGAGGCACTCGTGTTTCCGGTCGAAGCACACGCAACAGAGCGAGCTCCGATCAGCCGCGCGTGAGTCGTGGCCGCAGTCATCCCGTTGTCTTTGAAGCTGCCCGACGGGTTCAACCCTTCGTGCTGCATCAGCAGGTTGCCGGCGTTGAGGCCGACGAATTTCGCGACAGGGCTGCTTCCCCGCAGCATCGTCTGTCCTTCGCCGATCGTGACGATGCTCTTGTCCGGAGCGAAGCGAAGCAGATCGCGAAACCGCCAGACGCCGCTGAAGTCGAGCGGGTTGTTCCGAGTTGCCCAGCGTGCCTCGAAGTCTCTCAGTGACGACGGGACCGGTAGACGGTTCCAGTCATAGTCAATGTCGAGCAGATTGCCGCACTTCGGACATGCGACGTGAACCTCGTCGACAGAAAACGTCGAGCGACAGCTCGGCGTGATGCAGATCTGAAAAGCGGCGTCAGCGTGGGAAGTCAGAGATGAAGCGGAAGTTTCGGACATGTGTTCGTCGGGATGAGTTGTTCGGAGAGAGGCTTGAGTTGCCGTTTTGACGCCAGTGAATTTCAGCCGTTTTCGATTTCAGTCGTTTTCCTCAGCCTGGCGGCGTCGATATTCGGCGAGTTCCGCTTCGGCCTGCTGACGTTTGGAGTTCACGCTGGCCATGGCCGCTCGCGAGTAGGACTGCACCGCCGTGAAATCTCCGAGCGCCTGGACTCCGACCCACATCGCCATAATCAGAATTCCCAGCCAGTAGGCGGTCGAAGTCCACGGCCCCCATTTCCAGACAAAGACGTCACCAGCAGGAATCAGAATCCCAATGAGGACGACCATTCCCGAGGTCTGCATCCGACGTCGGAAGCGGTTCGCAAAATGAGCCCGGTCAAACTCGCCGAGCGAATCGTCCCCCTGCTCGACTCGCCAGGCTCTGACGTGAGACCACATCCACAACAGGCCGAAGACAACAAGAACAGCACCGACGATGGCCGACGGAAGCCAGTTATTCTCCGCAGCAATAATCATGAATGACGGTTTCCTGAAGGCCGGTGCGGGGAGCGGTTGCCAGTCATCATAGCAGCGGCGGTGCGGATTTCAGCCACACAGGTCGCGACGTCGAGGGAATCCGCGAGGCCAGATTGAACCGTGGCCGACGCCGTTACGCCCGTGCGATCGTTTCAGGTGGCGTGACCAGTACACGTTCCGTTTGAGTCCGACACGACCGTCACGACGGAAACAGGATCCTCGCCGCTGCACATTAGCGCCGGTATGATCTGGTGCGGTTCGGTCCGTCCCGACATTTTCCCGCTGCTTCGGTTTCGCCGCCAGCCGACTGCCCTACCGCGTCTCCGTATTCCATGCCTGCTCCGCCCGTACACAAGTTTCTGTCGACTCTCCGCAAAAGCAATCTGCTTTCGCCGGAGCAGATGGCCGTTGCGAATGATCTTGGGCATCGCAGCGACACGCTGTCCGTCGCGAAGGACCTCGTCAAACGTGGCTGGCTGACCAACTGGCAGGCACGGCAGGTTCTCGCGGGGAAAAGCCGGCTCTACCTGGGTAAGTACCGGTTGCTCGACGTGCTCGGTCGAGGCGGAATGGGAGCCGTTCTCAAGGCGGAAAGTACATCGCTGAAAAGGACTGTCGCGCTGAAGGTTATGGCGACGGATCTGCTCAAGAGTGAAGTCGCGCTGGCAAGGTTTGAGCGGGAGATTCAGTACGCCGCAACGCTCAACCATCCCAACATTGTCCGGGCCATCGATGCGGACCGGGTTGGAAATCAGTACTTCCTTGTCATGGAGTACGTCGACGGTCGCGACCTGAAGGAGATCTTCAAAGAGAACGGCCGGTTGCCGATTGAGTTTGCCTGTGAGTGTATACGGCAGACAGCTCTCGCTTTGCAGCATGCACATAAACGGGGGCTCGTTCACCGCGACATCAAGCCGTCCAATATCATCGTCGCAAAGGACGCTCAGGATGGTCGGCCAGTCGTCAAGCTGCTTGATCTGGGACTGGCAAGGATTGAGCAGGAAGACACTCCGACCGATGACAGCATCACCCGTTCCGGCCAGATCATGGGCTCGCCTGATTACATGGCACCGGAGCAGGCAACGAACGCGAAGAACGCTGATATCCGATCGGACATTTACAGTCTGGGCGTCACGCTGTTTCAGCTGATCAGTGGCGAGGTGCCGTATCCGGGCGAGACGGTGATGGAAAAACTGGTCGCTCGAATCAACACGGACGCGCCACCGTTGAGCTCGCGGCGAGAGGACGTTCCGCCCGTTCTGGTTCACATCGTGACGAGGATGCTGCATCGCGATCCCGCTCAGCGGTTTCAAACGCCGGGAGAAGTCGCTGCCCTGCTGGAAGCGTTTGTCACAAACCCGCAGTCGCTTTCGGTCGATCAATCTGCGCCGGCGCTGGTGCGAGAGGTTCTGACGATCGACGCCGGCGCGGACGATACGTTGAACCTGCTCGTTGGCCACCTCGACACGCGAGTCACCGACCAGCCACTGCGCAGCAGCCTGCGCAGGAAACCGCTGTGGCCGCTCATTGTGTCCATCGTCGCGGCGCTGATCGTTGTTGGCGGAGTTCTCTTTGCGCTTTCGAGACAGGCAGGCCCGAGAGTTCGACCCAGCCGAACGGCCGAACAAAGCGTGATGGTGTTGCCGGAGAAATCAGTCCAAGCAGATCTCCGTAGCCGAATCGCCAGCGCGTTTCGCGTTGCTTTGGAACCCCGGCCGAAGGCTGACGTCACGACTGCTATTTCGTGACGGTCTCTTTCGCGAATGCCCGTGCGGCTTTGTAGGCGTGCCGCAGCGTGAAGATTCGAGTTTCCATTTGATCCTCGCTGTAGTACCGACCCGCCTCGCTCGATGGCAGTCCGGCCAGAGCCAGTGTCAACGGCATCAGATCGAGGAATTCGCGATAACGGCGGGTTTGTTCGTTCGCATCTGCCACAATGCTGCTCCTGCTGATTTGAAGTTCGTCCCGAGGCGACGTGCACCACTTCGTCGATGATCGTTTCCGACTCACAGCTCCGCAACTGTCTAACGCCGGTTGGTGTATTTCTTCAGAACTTCCTCGGCCGGGTTGGGAGCGGCTGCGGCTGGCTTGCCATCGGTGCCCTGGGGCTTCGGCTCATCTTTCGCACCGGTCTCTGCAGGATCCGGTAAAGAGACAGGCGGCCCGGAAGACGAACTGGCCGCGTCATCGTCGTCGTATTCATCCTCGTAGTCGTCCTCAACCATCGGCGCGGGAGCTGGCTGCGCCGGATACGGCATCTGCTGCTGAGGAGGGTAACCAGGCTGCTGAGGAGGGTAGCCCATCTGCTGTGGCGGGTAGCCCATCGGCTGTGGCGGGTAGCCAGGTTGCTGTGGCGGGTAACCCATCGGCTGTGGCGGGTAGCCAGGTTGCTGAGGATACGGCATGCCGTACTGAGGCTGGCCCGGCATTCCGTAAGCGGGCTGAGGCGGCATTCCGTACGGGTAACCTGGTTGAGGCATTCCCGGATAGCCTGGCATTTGCTGAGGGGGATACGGCATCCCCGGCTGAGGCATCCCCGGCGGCTGCATTTCGGGTTGCGGCACGGCCTGGGGATTCAACGGTGCTGTGGCTGGATCGGCGGCTGGCTGATGAGCTGCGGGCTGCGGTTGTTCTTCAGCGGCGACAGGTTGAGGCTCGGCTTGTGGTGCCGGCACTTCCAGTGGAGGTTCTGTCGCTTCAGCTTCCGAGGCAGCCTCAACCGGTTCTTCCGACTTTCGAGTATCAATCACGGCCGTATCGCCGCTCATCACTGCTGTGTCGTTCGCTGCGTCCAGTTCGAAGTCGTTGAGAGAGAACTCGGTTCCGCTTTCGCCTTGCGAGACTTCGACCGGAACCCCTTCGGAAGTAACGCACAGTTCGAACTCGAGGCTTCCGATTTTGATCTGATCGCCCGTTCGAATTTCCTGGGCACCGATAATTCGAGTTCCGTTGACCAGGGTCCCGTTCGAGCTTCCCAAATCGCGAATCCGAACACCAAAGTCGTCAATGTTGATCGCACAGTGGTGCCGGCTGACCGATTCGCTGCCCGGACGCAGATGGCAATCCTGCTCACGGCCAATCAGGAACTTCTTCGTAGTGAGGGGGATGAGATTGCCATCCTGTTTTCCACCGATAACTTTGAGCACGGCTTGCAGCATGGATGATTCCAGACAGTTGTTACAGATGTTACGGATACTCGAAGTCCAGAAAGAGTTCCTCAATCGTCACGAAGAATCACGCCTCGTGCCAGGAAAAGAAGCTGCTCCTGGGAACGGGCAGGAAGTGACTTCATTAATCGAATGACTCAAGTGCTTCGACGAGTGCCGATGTGCGAGAGATGTAGCCAGAGGCTCGAAGTGAAACTGGAATCCACCTTCGTACGTTTTGCCTTCGGACCGTTTTATCGCGGGGAAAACAGCCGTGGGAGAGATTCACGCTATCAGTGGTTTTCCAGCTTGTCAATAAAGTTCCGCCCACTCCCAGCGACTCGGGCGAGCTCTCGCGAGTGCGGAAAACTGCCTCGACACCGCGAGCCAGGTTCCGTTTCGGTCCCGTCTCCGTTAGCCGATCGAGCTTGACCCGTCGCCGCGAACCCGGTCCAGCAAAGGTCCAGTGACACAAGTCGGGACAAATTTATCCAGCTTGGCTGCCGTACTTCCTTGTCCCATCCGGGCGATCTGCCGAATCAGCGTGCTGGAAATGTGAGAGTACTTTTCGCTGGCCATCAGAAAGACAGTCTCCTGATCCGGCGCGAGCGTCCGATTCGTCAGAGCCATCGTGAATTCCAGCTCGATGTCGCTGACCGTGCGGACACCTCGCAGCAGTACGCTGGCCCCGCAGGATTCGGCAAAATTGACCGAAAGCCCCTCAAAACACTCAACCGCAACGTTTGGCAGGTCGGCAGTCATCTCCTTAACGAGCTTGACCCGCTCCTCAGGCGTGAACAGTGCCTGTTTGTCCGGATTGACCCCGATGCCCACTGTCAGTTTCTGAAAGAGCTGTGCCCCCCGGCGAATAATATCGAGGTGCCCCAAAGTCGGAGGGTCAAAGCTCCCCACATAAACGGCGTCGCTGAATTTCTGGGAGCCCATTCGGCTGTCTCCTGAACTGCACTTGGCGGAACCCGATTCGTCTGCCATCGTCGACACACGATGTGCAATGGCGGATTGGCGGGAATTCTACCGTGGCAGACCCGCTCCCGGCAGCCAGCAGGTCAGCCGCAAAAAGACCCCGTGCCGTGATGGCAGGTGAGATTCCCGAATTGTTTTCGTTTATACTCCCGTCAGTCGCCCCTAAGACGTTTAACTTCAATGGGTTATGGTTTTCGGCGCGCCATGAGAATCCCGCCGGTACACAGTTTGCTCGGCATCTGGATTCGCATCGGAACCTGTCGAGGCATATTGAAATGGCGGTCTTTCGGCTCGGCCAGAACTGGAATCACTCGTTTCGCGATCTGGAACGGGAAGTCGATCAGCTCCTGAAAGGGGTTCAGGCGACGTTTCAGGGATTGCGATGCGGACGTCAGTATCCTCCAGTAAACGTTTTTGAACTTGATGACGAGTTTCTTCTCACGGCCGAACTGCCGGGTGTCCGAGTGGAGGACGTCGATCTGACAATCAGTGCCGGGGTCCTCACAATCCGCGGTTTGCGGATCGAAGACAAAGCTCCAGCCGACAGCAGCTTCCGCCGTCAGGAACGAGCGTTTGGGAGCTGGCAGCGATCGTTGACTCTTCCGGATCGAGTGGTCGAAGAAGGGCTCGCTGCGGAACTCACGAACGGAATTCTGCGTATCCACCTGCCCAAAGCTCCGCTTGAGGCGGCAAGGCAAATCCCCGTGAGCGAAGGGTAAGGCATGTCGAATGACCTGAGCCGACTTCCGCCCGAACCGGCGGATCCTTCGTCAAACGAAACAAGTTCCGGGGCGTCTGGTGCGGTTTCCGACGAAGGACGCCACGAGCCGGCGAATCCTCGGCGGTACGTCTTCACTCCGCAAATCGACATCTTCGAGACCGCCGACGGACTGGTGCTCCGTGCCGATCTGCCTGGCGTGTCCCTCGAAACGCTCGACCTTGAGGTGCAGAACAATCGCCTGACTCTCTTTGGTCGAGTTCCGGACGCGACTGGACCCGATGCGCGGCTGACACACCAGGAGTACCGGGAAGGAGACTTCCTGCGTTCTTTCATTCTGAGTGAAAACGTCGATCACGAACGAATTTCGGCGAAGCTGGCCAACGGCGTCCTCGAAGTTTTCCTCCCGCACGCGCCGAAAACCGAGGCGCGAAAGATTGAAGTCACCGGCTCGTAAGTGACCAGTCTGATTGTCCGGTCGCTTTTTGCGCCGAGGCTTCCTCATGCCGCGCGGTAAGGATTGCCGATTCTGACGGGTATGCCGGCGCGCGGCGAAGCGGTCTCTGTGCGCCGATCTGGATTGTCGGGCTCTTGAGCCAAACAACCCGGCCTCACACAGATTCCGTCAGAAAGTCAGACGATGACCAATCAGCAGACGTCGCGCGCGGACTTCAACGGCCGCGGCTGGAAATGCTCACCCCTACTCTGGGGCAGCGTCCTGTCCGTCGCGTTTTACTCCCTGCTGCCGTTCGTGGTGGCCGGGGGCTCGCCCATGGACGAGCTCTTCTGCGGACACCCACTTGCCTACACGGCGACGTGTCTTTTCTGGGCGGGCATTGCGGGGCTGGCCGTCAAGCTGTTGAGGCTACCCAGTCAGAAGAAAGCGTTCAACAATTCCTTCGAAGCGGCCGAAGGGTTCGCTGCTGAGGAATCGGCCGTGCGACTTCAGTCTCAGATCGCTTCGCTCCCGGCACCGCAGCGGCAAACATGGGCGGTGAGTCGCCTCGCCGATCTGTGTTCCTTCGTGAAGAGCCGCAAGTCGACGTCCGGTCTGAACAGCCACCTGGAATACCTCGCCGAGTTCGCCGGCGAGCAGATGCATCACAGCTACGCCTTCGTTCGGACCGTGACCTGGGCCGTGCCGATCATCGGCTTCCTCGGGACGGTCGTCGGAATTACGCAGGCGATCAAACATCTCGACCCGCAGAAGCTGACGCAGTCGTTCGACCTGGTGGCCAACGGGCTGAGCGTTGCGTTCGGCACGACGGCTCTTGCGCTCGGCCTGTCGCTTGTTCTCGTCTTCGGCGCGTACCTGGTTGAAAAACTTGAACGGAGCACTCTGGCCGAAATTGAAATGCTCGCCGTCAGTTGGATGACCGAGCTGTTTCCGGCGGCCGGAGGATCGGGTAGTACGCTGGCGGAGGCCGAAGCTCAGGCGGCCGCGCAGCTTCTGGAACAGACCGAAGTCATGATCCGTCGCCAGACGGAAAACTGGGAACACGCCGTCGAGCAGCTCCGTTCGCGCTGGGTGGATTCCTTCGAGCAGCACCAGATCGAACTGGCTTCGTCACTTCGATCGGGAGTCGACGCGACGCTCGACAATCACGGCCGACAGCTCGCCGAGGCGCGAGAGGTCTTAATCGAGGGCGTTCGTGAAACCGGCGAGCAGACCGCACGGTCACTGCAGCTCGCCCACGAAACGCACGAGCAACGGTCTCAGGAAATTGTCGATCAGAATTCCGGGATGCTTGCCGCAGTCCGGTCCGAACTGTCAGCCGCTCGGGAAGAGCAGCACACTCAGCTCAGGATTCTCAGCGGTTCCTTCGAACGGCATTCGACCGAGTGGGAAAGTCGACTCGAAAACTGGGCGACGTCGATCGCGACCCAGGTCGAGGCGCAGCAGCAGCTTGCGGCAGCGTGGTCAAAACTGGCAGGCGGGCAGGAACAGCTTGTCTCGGTCGAGAAGACGCTCGCCGAAAATCTGCAGGTGGCTCAGGCCGCGGACTCGCTGAATGAGACGCTGCACAGCCTCAACGCGGCGGTCCACATTCTGACCGCTCGAGTCCGGCCGGCCGCTTAATGGCGGAGCGGGGAGCGGCAAGGGGCGAGGGGGACGAGCATGCTGGGGAGCAACATTCAATCTGTGGCCCGAAGCGCAAGCAAGCGGGCGTCGTACTGGAATCGCGATGCGCGCGTGCTCTCCAGCCTGCGCATAGGGCAACGCTCTGCCACCTCTTGCCCCTCACCCCTCACCCCTCCGCCTCCCTCGCAGAGGGAGCCTCATGTCTCGTAGGAAGCCCAACGCGGCACCCGTCACACTTTTTCCGTTCCTTGCCGTGCTGATGTGCACGATGGGTGCGCTGATTGTGTTGCTGGTTCTCGTGTCGGCTCAGGTGCGGGACGATGCGGTGGCGAAAGCGAAGGAAGTACGCAGCCAGCGGGACGGGCCGGAAGTCACCGAACCCGTGATCGAAGTGCCGCTTCTGCCGGTTGTCTCCGAGCCGCAGCCGGTTCTCGCTGAGGCGAAACTGGAACCGCTGCCGCCGATGCCGAACCTGGACGGGCTGCGACGGACTCTTGCCGGTCTCGATGAGCGAGAGAGATCGCTGAAGAAGGCGCTTGGCGATCGCGACGCGAATCTGGCTGCATTGAATGAGGAAGTCGATACTGTGCGGCGCGAGACGGCTCTTGCCGCAGCTCAGCGAAAGCAACTGGAAACAGACTTGAAGCAGGCGGTGCGGGCGCGACAGGCGGCGCTGAACCAACTCAGCGAGCTCGACAGTGAACGAGCACGGCTGCTCGCTTCGATCCTCGAGTCGAAAAAAATGATCGAGCAGCGACAGCGCGAGTTCAATGCCGGAAACCAGTTTGTCATCGTCCCGTTTGACGGCAAAAGCGGAACGAATCGGCGGCCGATCATCATCGAGTGTACGGACCGGTCGATCCGGTTCGTTTCGGAAGAAATCGAACTGACTCCGCAGCAGTTGCTGGGCTTCACGCCGGAAAATAATCCGCTGCTGGCCGGCGCGAATGAGATCGTCCGGTTCTGGGCGACGCACAACTCGGTGCAGAAGTACCCCGGATCGGAACCGGTCCCGTACGTCCTGCTCGTCGTCCGGCCGAGCGGCACGGTTGGGTTTTACCTCGCGCGAAAATTTCTCGCGGGACTCGGCGCGGATCAAGGTTACGAGTTGATCGAAGAAGACTTCGAATTTTCCGCGCCGCCGAGCGATCCTCGCGCGCGTGAGATGGCCCTCGCCGCGATTGCAGAAATGCTCGCGACAGGTCGAACGAGCCGTCCTCCTGAGTCAACCTTCAGCGAGAACTTGACGACTATTGGAGCGGGGCCGCGCGGCAGCGGGCAAGAGGACGACGGTCCTCGCGGGACGGGCAGCCGCGGAACGTTTTCCGGGATGACGAACTCCGGGCGTGATATGCAATCTTTCGACAGTCGTGTCCTGCGTCACGGAGCCGGGCCGGCCAGCAGCGGCTTCTTCAACAGCAACAATTTTCAGAAGCACCAGAGCGGGACCGCGTCCGAGCGGACGGGGGCGGGTCTGGCGTCGAGCGGTGCTCGCTTCAATCCCCAAAGTGGCGAGAGAATTCGAACGGGCAACGACTTTTCCAGCGGAGCTGAGCCTGAACGAAACGGCGTCGGTCAGCGGCCGGCCGGCCCGCCGGGCTCGATCACCGGCGGATCGCCGGAGAACCGGTCATCGGAGGGCAACGCCAACCTTCTCACCGGACCGGGCGGGGCAGGAGGGAGTGATCTTCCCATCGGGCTGAGGTCTGCTCCTCAGCTGGGAACTCTCGGCACCTCGTCCGGCCAGCCGGAACCGCCGAAGCCGTTCGACTTTTCAGCCGGCCCTGATCCATTGATCGCTGCGTCTGCGAACCCGCGAGGATCTGCGGGGACGGGTGACGATCCGCAACCGGGCGGCGGCGCGGGCAGTGCCGGGTCAGTCGCTGGCGACGCGGCGTTTCCACGCGGTGAGGGTGATTTACTTACTGCGCCGGAGAGACTGCCTCGATCCGAATCCGATCCGTCTGGCGCGAGTCCGTCCGGATCAGCAGGCCGGCCGGAGAATCTGGCGGCGTCTCAGAAATCGTCGTCGTCAGGAAGTGCGGCGCCGACGAACGGCTCACCGGGCGCGGCGTCCGATGGCACGCCGGAGTCGCAGTTGACGATGTCGGCTCCCTCCAGAAACTCGCCGCGGCGGCAGCCACCGCAGAACGTGCGCCGGCAATGGGGTATCCGGAATCCGGCCGGGACAATCGCTCTGGAGAAGTCGATCGTGATTCACGCCAGTCGTGAAAAAATCGTCATCGACGGAAAATACAAGATCACGAGGACGGACGATCGGGCTCCTGCGCAGATCGTCGACTGGACGCTCCTCGCCATGGACCGCGTCGCGACCGAATGGGGCGTGCCGCCACGTCAGTTCTACTGGGTGCCGGCCGTGACGCTGGTCGTTGAACCGGGAGGCGATCTGCTGCGCGGTCCGCTCGAAGACGCGCTGCGCCGAAATGGAGTGTCCGTCGAAACACGTTTCAGTGACGGATCGGTTTTTGAATCACCCGCAGGGGGTGCTCCATGAGTCGCCGCGGATCTCAGGACGAGCCGGATTTCGGTTCCGACTCGTTCCTCGACATCATTGCCAACCTGGTCGGGATTCTGATCATCCTGATCGTGCTGGCCGGCCTGCGCGCGAGCGAGACCGTCGAGATGGCGGAGGACGGGCGAGAGGCAGAGGCTTTGACTGAGGAGCCGAAACCTCAACCCGACGAGGATCCTGAAGCGGAACGAGCGACCGCACTCGCGGAAGAATCCGAACGGCAGGCGAAACTGGATTACGAAGCCGAGCGGCGAAGGCGGCTGAGCGCGATCGAAGAAGCCTCGCGACTTGCGGCGCTGAGTGATGTCGCGCGGAATCGTGTGGCTCAACTGGACGGCAAGGTCAGACGACCAGCAGCGAATGAAGCCGAGGCGGCGGCCGCTCGCGCGAAGCAGGAACGGAACGAGGCGGATGCGGCGATGCGTGTTCTGCTGGCGGCTCAACAGCGACTCGACGCGGAGCAGGCTCAGGCGAAAACACAGGCAGGTCTCCAGGCCGCGGAGCTGAACGCACTCGCCAGACAGCTCGACGAAGTGAATCGGGAGCTCGCAAAACGGTCCGACTCGAAATCGGCAAAGGAACAACTCGCGCATCGTGTCTCACCCGTCGGGCAGGTCGTGCTCGGCGACGAGATCCATTTTCGAATCAGTGAGGGAAAAATTTCCCACGTGCCGATCGAGGAACTGACGAGCATCCTTCGCGAAAAGATTCAGCAGAACGGCAGTTGGCTCATCAAGTACAACCGGCATGCCGGCAAGATCGGCCCGGTCGAGGGATTTCAGCTGGACTATGTCGTCGAGCGGGAAGTGATGAGCACGGTCGATGCACTGCGGGCCGGGCCCGGTGCGATCAAGATCGCCCTTTCCGAATTCGTCATTCGCCCGACCGAGGGCATCGAAGAAGCAGCCGTCGAAAACGCAATCCGTAGAGACGGTCTTGTCTGGCGTCGGCTGTCCGCGCTGCCACCAGGCTCAGCGGTCACGCTGTGGGTTTATCCGGACAGCTTCTCCGAATACCGCGAGGTCGCCTCGTTCGCTCAGCGAAACGGCTTCATCGTCGCCGGGCGACCGCTGCCAAAGGGAATGCCAATCGCCGGCTCGCCGGAAGGTTCGAAGTCCGTCGCTCAATAGGACCCGGCTTTTGAGCGACCTCAATTAACCCGAAGTGGCTGTGAGTTTTTCAGTAGGCCGAAGCGCAGCGCCGCTCCGGCAGCCTTGCTGTCATCTACCGTTCCAATTGCCGGAACTGCGATGCGCTTGGTCCGGCCGACGACTTCGCCCTCCCGAAAACTTCTGAATCGGTCTCTTCGCTACAGCCGGCTCAGGATATCTGCCGCCCTCGCCTCGTACTTCTTCTGCCACTCCGGAGCGAGAATGCAGTCGCTGTCTTCCTGAG
>ERZ891418.378-NODE-378-length-15518-cov-6.006855_pt1 | contig 15518 bp, 10 predicted proteins | sample MGYA00521236_ERZ891418 | MGnify/ENA primary metagenome ERZ891418 (study PRJEB32303, sample SAMEA104408696) | aquatic metagenome | biome: Brackish water; feature: Chemocline; material: water | place: Baltic Sea | collected 2014-10-18T10:34:00 | depth 100 m ... | reverse complement strand
GCCTCGGGGGCGATTTTGATCTCGATGCCGGTCGCGATCGTGTCTCCGCCCGCCTCGGCGACGCTCCACCTCGTAACCGGCTCGACAGTCACGCAGAACTCAGCGTTTTCGGCAAAGACACTCGGCATTTCGGCCGGCGGTGCAGTGACACTGAACGCGATGACGAATGACGTCGAATTCGTCGCCATTCGGACGTCGTCCGGCAACGTGACGTTTGAAGATGGCAACGGGTTTTCCGTTGGATCGGTGACATCCTGCGACCCGTCAGGCGGGACAGATACGACAAACGGAGTGGGGACCGCGGCGGGGAGCGTCTCGCTGGCGGCCGGGTCGGGGAATGTCACGGTCACGAACACGGCCGCGGCCAACGACGTCGAGGCGACCGGTACGATCACCGTGACTCTGATGGGTGACGACGCTCTGTTGACGATCAATGCTGGTGCTGATTCCGAGTCGATCGGTGGCACGCACAAATATACCGCTGACAAAATGGACCTCGCCGGCACGATCACGGCGACCGGGCAGATTGTCGTGCTGGCTCCGAACGAGTCGGGTGAGGCGGTCGACCTTGGCTCAACGACGAACGCTGCGGCTGACACACTTGAGCTGAGCTCTGCGGAACTGGCCGGTGTTTCCGCTTCGATTCTCCGTGTCGGCAGTGCGACCACGGGGGCGATCACTGTCTCCGCGAATGTGACGACTGGCGCAGCGACGCTTTCCCTGATCAACAACGCGGGGATTTCCGGTGCCGGAGGGATCACAGGGACGAACCTTGCGATTCAGTCTCCCGGTGTGGTTAACCTCAGCGCGGGAACTCACAACGTCGGCACTCTCGCCGCCAGTATCACCGGTGCGAACAACGCGTTTTCTTTCAACGAAAACGATACGCTGACGATTGGCACGGCCGACGGAATTACGGGCCTCACCACGAACAACGGAACGGCGACGATCGTGGCGGGCGGGCTGTTGACGATCGATGACGATGTCAACGTTGGCACCGGGAACTTCGTGATCGACACTGCCGGAGCCGGGCAGAACGCCGGAGATACGATCACCGCGGCCGGTTTCTCGATGATGGGCACCGGGACGTTTACGCTCGGCGAGGGCAACGATGTCGACACAATCGCTGCCAGCGTGACGGGATCGATCACGTTCAACGACGTCGATACATTGACTGTCGGCACCGTTGGTACAAAGGTCGGCATCACTACCGACGGAAACAGCCTCGCACTGACGACCGCTCAGCAGCTGACGATCGGTTCGGGAGTCGGACAGGACATCAACGTCGGAGCCGCCAACGTTGCTCTGACCGCGACGAGTGGCGGGGTCACGGAAAATGCCGGGTCGATCATCACGGCTGCTCAACTGGCGTTGTCCGGAACGAATGCCGGAAACTTCAGCCTGAGCGAGAACAACGCCGTTGGACTTCTTGCCGCGAGCATTAACGGGACACTCGGGTTTGTCACGACGACCGCTCTGGAAGTCGGAACGTCCAATTCGATTTCCGGCGTCACGACAAACAGCAATGCGGCGACCGTGCAAAGCACCGGCAGCATGACTCTGACGCAGGCAATCAACACGGGCACCGCGGCGACAACCCTGACGTCGACAACCGGCGGCATCATCGACAACAACGGGGCGGCGACCAACGTCACGGCGAGCAGTCTGTCGGCCACCGCTGCGGCGGGAATTGGAAGCGGCAACTCGCTGGAGACGACCGTCAGCACGCTCGCCGCGACGAACTCGACGAGCGGAAACATCGAGATCACAAACACTGGTGCGGCGCCGCTGGAGATTGGCACGGTCGGGACGGTTGTTGGTATTTCCAACTCCGCAGCGGGCGGCTCGATTTCCGTAACAAATGTCGGGGCGATCAACACGAACCAGAACGTGACCGCAGACGGCGACATCTTCATCAAGGCCAACGAGACCGCTCCGGCCACGACGGGAGATGACCTGACGATTGCCGCGACCGTCACGATTTCTTCGGCCAATGGCAACATCCGCCTTGAGGCGGGCGACAATGTGACGGTGACGGCGGGCAGCACGATTTCGGCGCCGAACGGAACGGTCACGATCAAGGGTGACTGCAACAACAACGACGCGGCCGGCACGACAATCATCGTCAACGGCACGGTGACGTCCGGTTTCGGTCTGACGGTAAACGGCGATACCGACGCAGATTCCATAACGCTCGGTGCGATGGGCACGGGCGGAGCGACGCTCAATGGCGGCGCGGGGGACGACACCTACAACGTCAACTTCCCGGCAGGAACGACGTTCGGCAGTGCGATTTCCTTTTCCGATTCCGGCGGAACGGACACGCTGAATGTGAACGGCAGCAGCGATGCGGAAACCTTTGTCGTCCGAACAACCGCAACGCTCGATACGGTGACGCGGACGGTGCCCGCTCCTGACGAGGTTCTGACTTACGGTTCGGAGATTGACGCACTCAACCTGACCGGCGGAAACGCAAACGACCTGTTCGACGTACAGCCGTCGATGCTCGTCCCGATTGACATTAATGGAAACAGCCCGGTTTTTGGTGACCCGGGAACTCCCAGCGGTGCTCCGGTCGGGCCAGGCGATGAGCTGCGTTTCGACCCGTTCGGAAACCCGTTCAACATCATCCGAAAGCAGACGATCCAGACAACCAACCTGGGAGCCGGAGGTCCGTTCTTCGACATCACGTTCCGCAGCATCGAGACGTTCGGTCTGTCGCCGCTGGGCACCGATCCCGGGCAGCGGTTCGACTTTGATTTTCCGGTCGTCACGAATCCCTCGTTCACACCCATCACGCAGACGGGCTATACGAGCGTGCGACCGGACACACTGCTGTCCGGAGGCGGCGGCTTCGGCTGGGACACGGTCGTCTCATCAACGACGGCTCAGAATTACAATCCCACACAGGGTGAGCTGTTCGACCTGAAAGTGGACGGACACACGGGCACCAGCGTCCGCCGGTTTTCTGTCGACGTTGCCGGAAACGGGTTCTACTCGGTCAACGTGCTGGTCGGCAGTTACTTCTACAACCTCGATGATGTCTTTATCCGGAACGCGGATAACGGCGTCACAATCCTGAGCGGGATCGACGTCACGTTCGGCCACTTCACGTCTCAGCGATTTTTCGTGGAAGTGAAAGACGGCTCGCTCGATCTGGAATTCGGGGCGGGGACAGGCAGTTCACGCTGGGAAATTTCCGCAGTGGAATTCGTTCCTGCGAACAATCAGACGATCGCCGGCGCGGGCGGAAACTTCGAAGCCGACGGAGTGACGGTCGATTCGTTTACGGCGGTGGGAGCCGACGCCGGATCCATCGTGACGGTCTCGACGGATATTGGAACGATCACTTCGGCAGACATCGATCCGACCATTGACGGAATCCAGCATCAGGCGGACGGGACCGGAAACGTGGTGGTCACCGTGAGGCGTCCGTACCACGCCGGTGAAGCGCTGCTGTCGTTCGAGCAGGTCAACGGTCGTCGGCACGGCTGCATCCTGCCCGTGTACACGCTGCCGTCGACACGCCGGTTTGACTTCAACCACGGCGATTCCGCGACGCAGACACCAGTCGTCTCGCTGGCGAATCCGGAGGGTTATCTTGGTGTTGTTGAGACCGAGCTGCTCACGACGGCGACGAGCTATGGCTGGTTGACAGAACCTGTCTCACGGCGAGCGTTCCCGGTTGTGACCAAGGGCCCGCTGGTCGACCTCCGCCGCGACGGTCACATGGGAACCGGACCGCAGACGTTTCAGACGAACGTCCCGGACGGAACGTACGTTGTTCTCGCGACACTTGGTTCTTCGCGACACACACTGGACGATCTTGAAGTGCGGGTCAACGGGACGGTCGCCGCGACGGACCTGGATATTCTGTTCGGGCAGTCGACGCAGGTGCCTTTCGTCGTGACAGTGACGAACGGACAGATTCAGGTGACGGTCAGTGACCTTGGGGGCGAGCTGCTGTGGATGATTCAGGGGCTGGAGATTCGCGACCAGGCCACCGATGTCACAGCGCTGACATTCATTAATGCTCCGGGGAATGTGACCGCCAACGGAACCACCGTGACGCCGATCACGATCAGTACGCCCGGGCTGGCGGATGGAACGACTGTCACGGTCAGCAGCACGCTCGGCACGATTACCTCAGCGGACACGGTGTCTCAATTCACCGGGACACAGCTCGTGGTGGCCGGCGGCGAGGTCACCTTCGACCTTCGATCGCCAACGACCGCCGGAACCCCGACACTCACCGTTCACACCCTCAACGGTGACTCGTTCGGCCAGACGACGAATGCGGCGTATCTGAACTTTCTTCCGCCGCTACTTGCGTCGGCTACCGTACTGAATTCCGATGTCGACCTGCTGACGCAGAATCAGGCCGAGGCGATTCTGCTGGAGGCTCAGGCATTCTGGGCGGCGGTTCCGCTCACCAGTGCGCAGCGGGCTGCCTTGGATTCCGCCCGGCTTGTGATCGCCGATCTTGATTCCACAGAGGCGCTCGGCCTGGCTGACGTCACAAATCAAACGATCTGGATTGACGACAACGGCTCCGGGCTCGGCTGGGATGTCGATGGCGATCTGAGCGTCGATTCCAACCGGTACGACCTGCTCACGACAGTCGCGCACGAGCTCGGTCATCTTCTCGGCTTGCCGGACCTCCACTCGCACGAGGATTCAGGGCGACTGATGTCCGGTGTCTTGAACCCGGGTGAGACCCGCATGACGACGTCGGCCAGCGACGCATTCTTCGGCAGCCTTTCGAAATCGAGCGACGATGCCGATCCGACTCCGTTCGAGTGAGCGGAGTGGCGGCGGGTCGCGCAGGAGCGTCTGGTGCTGCGGTTCAGGTAGAATTCTGCTCGTCACCGGAGCGTGGCCCTCGGCGGCGAGGGCAATCGGTGATCGACAATCCTGCCCGTGTTGTGGACATCTTTCGTGACCGAATCAAAGCCGAACGGTTCTCCGGCCGAATTTCCTGCAGAGCAACCCGTAGAACGGAAACGTCATTGGGTCCGTCGCTTTATTATCAAGTGTGTGACGTTTTATTTTGTCGTTGCCGTTCTCGTCGCGGTGTTCCAGCGATCGCTCATTTATGTGCCGTTTCAAGTGGACCGGATCACCGTCGCGGATGCCGGACATCTTGCGGGCCGCACGGAACACGTCACCGTCGTAGCGTCAGTCGGAACGACTCTCAACGGCTGGAAGGTTCGTTCGCCCGGCGAGCGACAACGCACAATTCTGTACTGCCCGGGAAATGCCGCCAACCGGATTAACCGAGTCAGCACGCTGGACATACTGAGTGAAAACGGCAGCGAGATCTTTCTGTTTGACTATCGCGGGTACGGAGAAAACGCTGGCACGCCTTCCGAGGAAGCGATCGCTGAGGACATGCGGACGATCTGGAACTGGCTCACGACAGAGCAGGGGATTCCACCGGAGGAAATCGTCGTGTATGGCCAGTCGCTGGGTGGTGGCGTTGCGGTGAGACTCGTGTCCGATCTGGCCGCCGAGCAGATTTCGCCGGGCGGCCTGCTTCTGGTCTCGACGTTTTCGTCGATGGTGGACGCAGCGTCGAATAGGTTCCCGTGGCTTCCGGTGAGCCTGCTTCTGCTGGACCGTTTCCCATCCGAGGATCGCATCGGGAAAATCACGTGCCCGATTCTGCACATCCACGGAGCTCGCGACCGGATCGTGCCGATCAGGCTTGGGGAGAAGTTGTTCGCGCGGGCTCCGAAGGGGTCTCGCAATAAGGTCGAACGGAAATTCGTCACGCTGCCGCTCGCCGGACACAACGATATTCTGCAGTCTTCACGAGAGGCGTTCCGCGCGGCCGCACTTGAGTTCCTGGCCCAGGTCGGCCGTGGGGAGTGATGTCTCGGTCGTTACGGCAGTTGACCGGGTGGCTGGCTTGAAAGCTGGACCTGAGCTTCAGTCACGCGGACTCGTTGATCCGGCGTCGCGATGAGGTACCGGTGAAGTCCGTTTTCATTCGCCTCAAACGTCGTCAGGCCTTTGTCGTCGACTGTCACATTTCCGGCAGGCGACAGGTTGAAATAACCTCGGTCCGGCCGGACGGCGTAGAGCACGCTGGTCAGGTCCCAGGTCGGGCGGTTGTGCGGCGGCGGGTTGTAGAGGTAGTACGACTCAGCCAGCGGATGGTGTTTCACGTAGCGGTAGTCCCGTTCGATGCTGACAGCGGGGTAGGGGATGGCGAGACCAATTTCGAAGCCGCTGAAGATGATGGCAGTCGGCCATCGTTGCGCCAGCGACTGTGCGGCCGGGATATCCTTGACGACGTTGTACTCGTAGTGCGGCTTGCCTCCGATCGGCGCGAAGGCTCCCGCCATGACGGAAAGCAGCTTGACCTTCTGCTTTGCCAGGTCGAGCCCGTTCAGCGGTGAGATGTCGTCGGGCGGGGAATCCAGCAGCCGCGCGAGATTGGTCGAAAACCCGACCTGAGCGATCGCGACCGAATGATCCTTTGCGGCGGCGAGCGACTTGCGGAGCAGCGCGACGGCCTCCGGTGCATCTTTGCCGCTCGCCAGATCCCGCGGATACCGCAGCGTGTCTCCGTCTTTCTTCCCGGCAAGAACGGTGAACTTGCTTTGTTCCGGAGTCACGCCATTTCGGACAACTCCGATCGGGATGTTTCCTCGCCCGTAAAACGTGTTGACCGCGTCGACGTACGGAGCACACTCGTCGTGGTCTTTCGTGATCGTCACGGCCAGCAGTTCGCACTCGCCCCTCGACTGCAACGAGTGAATCATGCCCAGGGCGAGGGCATCGTCCACGTCATTGCCGATGTCCGTGTCAAAAATGAGCGGGACCGGTTGAGCCCGGCCGACGGATGAGACGGCCGACAGGCAGGCAAGGGTCAGGGCGATGCGAACGGCTGCTCGGTGCTTTTTCATGGATGTCTCGCTGGTCCGCGGCAGTTTAGGTGGGTTCGAAATTTGAGCGTCGTACCGCAAAAGATTTATAACGGCTGCTCGGCAGGCCATCACGTAACCCACTGCCAGGGGATTAATCCTGACGATGTGTGCCGATCTCGAAAATCCTCACTGCCGGTTCGATGGAATCTCTTCACACCACTTCAAACCGATGAAATCACAGATGGTTTTCGAGTTTCTTGTCTCAACACGCTGAAGACATCGCTTCGTTAAGGTCGGAGAGCGTGCCGGACTGACTCTGCATGAATGTGTGTCCGGCAGAGTCGTCATTTCCGTGTCGCTTGTTTGCCTGGGCACTCAGACCGAAATGCGGTTCACGAGGATCAGCACGGTCATGACCACACCGGCCGCTGCGGGCAGCAGAAACGACGTTCGGATGTTTTTCTTCAGAGCGACATAGCCCATCGCGATTGGCAGGAGCGTCCACCCGACGGACGCACAGGCGAAGATCATCCCGACAGACCGGCCGGCGAATGCCATCTGGTCGTGAGCTTTGAGGTGGGTGAAGAGCTGGCCGATCACGTTCGGAAAGAACGGTCCACAGATCAGGCCAGCAAAGATCACCGCAGCCACAACGAGCCGTCGCGATCTGGCGACGACGAGGCTCAGCATCGTCAGGACGGCAAGGATCGCGATTCCCACCTGGACGAACTGAGTAATTCGGACCAGCTCGGCACTCTCAAGTTCGGCTCCGTGAATGAGCCATGCGGTCAGCAGTCGGGCTCCCATGAAGCACAGCCAGAACGCGGAGAGTGCCTGCGCGGCAATTTTCTCCGACGTCTCTTCGAGCTCGCCTTCGGGAGCGGACTCTTTGACGAGAGTCGTCGCCCAGTCAGCGGTCCCTGATTCAATCACAACCCAGCACATCATGGTGAAGCCAAGCAGCCAGATTGTCCGATCCGAAAGCAGCTCAGAAAATCCGGCAAAGGCAGCAGCCAGGTCACCATCCAGTTCTCCGCCGCCCAGGTCCTAGCCGAACGCCAGAGCGAACGGAATCGCGCCGAGCAGTGCGACAAACGTCAGGGCTTTGCTGAACCCGGCTCTGTTGTGAAGGAAAGTAATCAGCAACGGACACAGAAATGCTCCCAGGCCGAACAGGGCGTCGCCAATATTTGAGCCGGTAAACGGGTCTTTGTAGGCAGACGCCATGACCGGGTTGGCAACGTTGATCATCGCTGTCCAGCCGACTGCGAGCAGGACCGTCGCGAGAACGGCGACGCTGTACTTCCTGGCGTTTGCGAAGATCAGAAAACTGGCGACGACCAGCAGCGATCCGACCATCCAGACCGGCTTGCGGCCGTAGGTGTCTGACAGAGCTCCACACAGAATGATGACCGGCCCCACCATCAGGCCGAACGCTGAGATGAGCCCGCCGACCTTCGCCTCGTCCAGGCCGATCCGCTTGCTCAGCGGCAGCTTGATCGCACCGAGCGTGGCGTAACACAGACCGGTGACGGGAAGGCTGAGAACAATGAAGAGCTGCAGATATGTCATGATGGGCCGTTATGGATGACGAATGTAATTCGGCTTTCTGAGATGACTCGCTGTCATTTGTTTTGTGTGCAACGATCAGAGGTCTCAGCGATCAGCATATCCCTGCAGCGGCCTTACTCGCCGAGCTTCAATGTCGACTTGAGGAATCGCAGCAGCTCGAAGACCCGTTTGCGCGATGCGTTCTCCATCGGAAGCTCAGTCAGAAATGTCTTCAGCGGGACAACGCTGCTTTCGTCGCGACAACTCTGGAGCACTTTTCGAAGAGCTTCGTCGTCGCCAATGATTTCGACGATTCGAACCAGATTCTGACGAGTCGGTTTGAACTCCGCACCGGCGAGGAGGCTCACTCCGGACTTCTGCACGTCGAGCGAGCGGACTGTCATTGCGAAGCCGGATGGCCACGCGTCCGAGCCGCTGAATTGCCACTGGACTCGCCCGTTCGAGTGAATCTGCCCGTTCGTCTCGACGATCTCGCCGGGGACGTCCATCTGAAATCGAAAACTTTCCGGCGAATCAAAAATGCTGCCATGCACCCCGAAGATTCGCGTTGCGAGCCGATTTGTTTTTGCCTCAAGTGCCTCGGGACCGCCCGGCCAGGCCTGCTTGAAATTCTCTCCGGCCTCTTCCAGACGGCTCTTAAGCCTCTCGTGACGAGGCTCGTTGAGGCCACCGATCACGCCGGCCAGAGTTTCGGCTGTCTTCGCATCGACCTTTTCGCCATTGGCTTTCCGAATCGTCTGCGTAAACAGTTGCGTCAGAAAACGAATGAACTCCGCTGAGTCTTCTTTTTCAAGCTCCGTCTTCAACGTGACCTTAAGCCCGTGCTTCCGGCAGATTCTGGCGAAACTCTCACGGACTTTTTCTTCAGAGACGTCTTTCTCCAACGCGAGCTCAAAGACACCGTCAAAAAGTTCGAGCAGCCATTCCCGCCCTTCCGTCGCGACCCACGTTTCGAGTTTCGACGTGTCGTAATCGTCGCCGAGCGCTTCTCCAACGATCCTCGCTGCGGCATTGCCACCAGGTTCGGTCGCGACAACGATCGCAGCCCGAGCGTCGCCGAGCTTCACGACTTCTGTCAGGACTTCCTGCCACGAATACTCGATGAGAAGTCCGTAGTCCGTGCGAGTGGCCGTCCTGGCAAACGTGCTTGTCGCGTCCGAGTCGGACGCTTCTTTGCTGTAGTGATCTGGAATCTCTTTCCACGATTTGGAACTGCTTTTTGCGAGGAAATACTCGCCATTGAGTTCGGGTGACAGCTTTCGAAGGTCGCCACGGAATTCAAAATTCCGCTCCTTCACACGGAAATACATATCCCACTCTTTGAAGGCACCTTCACCTTGACGAGCGTTGGGCTGAAGGATCGCACGTTCGACGGATCCGTCTTCGTTCCACGTGGTCTGAGTGTGGAAATAGCCGACTTTGCAACCGGCGAGCGAGAACAGCATGAGCACAGCAAACGGGATCGCATGGATGGCCTTCATCGGCTGTTCCTGACGGACCGGCGAGCGAACGGCAACTCAATTTCTCAACCGGGTGATGCACAAACTCCGCAATTTATTCCCGCGCCGCTCAACCGGGTTCAGCAAATCCAGCCGCCGCCGAGAACACGGTCTCCCTCGTAAAGCACGACCGCCTGGCCGGGGGCGACGGCCGATTGTGGCTCGTCGAATTCCACATGGAACCGGTCTTCGTCCGTGACGGTAACTTCACACGGCGCGGCAATGTGCCGGTATCTGATCTGGGCGAGGCACCGAAACTTCGCCGGAACGTTCTCGACCAGCCAGTTGGTTCGATCCGCCGTCAGGGTCGCTCGGCCAAGCTCGTCTTTCGTACCGATGACTACCTGCCGCGAGTCCGGTTTCAGACCGACAACGTACCGCGGCTCACCGAACGCGATGCCGATGCCTCGCCGCTGGCCAATGGTGAATTTTTCGTAACCGGGATTCTGGCCCAGCACGTTGCCGGAGGTGTCAACAAAGTCGCCGGCCGTTTCCTGCACGCCTCGAAACCGCTCGATGAATCCCGCGTAGTCGTTGTCCGGAATGAAGCAGATTTCCTGGCTGTCCGGTTTGTCGAAAACCCGCAGGCCCGCCTGGAGTGCCTTGTCGCGAATGAGAGGCTTCTCAAAATCACCGACCGGAAAAATGACCCGGTTGAGCAGGTCGCGGTTGATTCCGAAGAGGACGTAAGACTGATCTTTCGATCCGTCGAGACCTCGCTTGAGAGTCGGATCGGTCGCCAAAAGCGTTCCGGCCGATGTTACGCGCGCCGGCTCGGCAGGAGCCTCGCACTCCCGGAATGCGTTTCCGTTTCCAGCACCGATCCTCGCGTAGTGACCGGAGGCGATGAACTCCGCGCCGACCTGCCGGGCAAAATCCCAGAGCTTGCCGAACTTCAGCCAGTTGTTGCACATGACGCAGGGATTGGGGGTTCGCCCGGCAAGGTACTCATCGGCGAAGTAATCCTTGATCCTGCCAAACGCGTCCTTGAAGTTCAGCGCGTGAAACGGGATGTCGAGCATGTCGGCCACACGCCTCGCATCCGCTGCGTCCGACGCGCTGCAGCACCCCTGCTTGTTCGGCTTTGCCGAGACGACGGGCAGGCGAAAATCACTGGCTCCGGCTGAATTCGCACCGACTCCCGTCGCGCAGGTCTGCTCCTCCGTCGCGCCGGACCTCATGAACAGACCGATGACGTCATAGCCCTGCTCCTGGAGCAGGACTGCCGCTGCGGAACTGTCGACTCCGCCACTCATTGCCAGCACGACTCGGGGCATTCTGGGAGCGATCTACATTTCAGTGAGGATTTTTTGGAAGTAACCCGACGAGACTGTGAGTTTTTCAACGTGGCAGGCACACTCCGTGTGCCGTCCGCCCGAACCTGCCCTCAACCCCGTATTTTCGGGGCATACGGCACACGGAGTGTGCCTGCTACTTTCAATTTTTCGAAAAACTCACAACCTCGACGCGTGAGCGAAGGCGCACGTCGATCGACTTTCGCACTCGCAGACGCATCCGGTTATTTTTAATGGTAACAGCGCGGCAGCCAACTCGACTCCTACTCGGCTCCGCCGAACAGATTGTCGAATTCTGCCGGGTCCGCTCCGAAGTCATCGTCCATTTCAGTCGCGATTTCCCAGAACAGACTCTGAGTCATCGCTTGAAGAACTGGCGTCGTTTCTTCTGCCTCAATATCCGATGTCTGATAGAGGACGAACAGACTCGTCGTGTCGCCCTCGCAGGATCGCAGGCAGGCTCGATTAATCAGCTCCATGCACGAAAAGTCGACGTCGCACCCTTCTGTTGGCAGGAGGCAGATCTGCTCGCTGGATTCGTAGATGTCGCAGTCGTCGTACTCATCCTGCAGTGAATCCACGGCGGCCTGAATCACTTCTTCCGCCGGCGGCCGATCCTGAAGGATTGTGAGCATCCAGAATGCAGTCCCGCCGCTTTCGACTGTGATAGCCACGTTGCCATCCTCACTGTCCTGAGAAAGCGTCCAGTCGGACGGATATTCAAAGCGGACTCCGTGTTCTTCAAAAACGTTCATGTGAAAAGGGCTCGTCTGGCAGATGTCTCAGGATTGAAGTGCGAATCCGATGTGTATTTCGCCTCACAAGGGACGGTATCGAAGACGCGAAAAAAAGGAGTCTCCGCACGACCTTGACCCTGCGGATTGACTCGATAGATTAGGCCAAGCGGGTTTTTACCACATCTCCAACGCACGCTGCAGATCGGGATTCTCCTGAACTTGCAGCATTGCTCCGAGCCGCCTCGGTTCTCAGCGAGAACCGTCTCTTCAGGATTGTTTCCAGGAGCGAGCTGGCAGCCCGTTGAGCAGTCCTTCCGGTAACTTAGTAACTTAATTGACAGGAGTGAGTCATGGCGTCAGTTCGCGCGCAAGAGGTTGCGGAGCTTCTGTGGGAATTGAAGCGGGCCGGAAAACTCGGCACATACACAACAGTGGCTCGACGAGCGGGATTCAGCCCAGGGGTCAACGGCCGAACCATGCAGACCGTCATGAAAACGGTCCGTCGCGACTGGGACCACCTGCAGTGGTGGCGAGCGATTCCGGATGATGGAGCGATCGAAACTGGTTGCGAGCACGCGGAACTTCTCCAGGAAAATGAGTTTTCCCTGTCAGAAGACGGCGAAAAATCAATCGTCGCGGACCTCGACACCCATCTGATGGTCTGGGTCGAGGAAGGGGCTGAGGACGCAAACGACGCTGATGACGCAAACGACGCTGATGACGCAAACGACGCTGAGGCTGCAAAGAAATAACTTCCTTGCAAGTTCTCCCGGCACACGTTTGAAGTGTCATTCGAGTTGAAGTGCCAGTCGAGTTTCTATCGCGTGCGGAACTGTTTCCGCTCGCGATTTTTTTTTGGTTTCAAATCCCGACGGCGACGCCCTCGGCCGGAGCACCTCGCACCAGCCCGTTGAGGCCGCTTCTGGCAGGCCACACTGGTCCGTGAATTCCAGTCCTGACAGGCTGGCAGCTTGCTGGATGGATTGCTCAAGCAGTGGAGTTGCCATAAGTCACTGCAAAAAAGCACTTTATGGCACATTGGCCGATTTGGCACACACATTGCTTCTGGCACAGCCTCATCGGATTTCTGCGCGGACGGATCGGACAATTCGTCAGTCGCGGCTTTCGGTGGACTTGCGACAAGTGACGACAAGTGAATTGTGGCAACTCTGAGCTTTACAAACTGTGGGCTGCCGGCCGGAGATTCTCGGGCCGCACCCTTTGACTTATTTTTTACCCCCTCTACTGGATTGAGGAGAAACCGTGGCAAAGCTGCTCACCTTCGACGACGACGCCCGGAAGAGCCTCCTGGAAGGCGTGTCGAAACTCACCCGTGCCGTCAAAAGCACCCTCGGCCCCCGCGGCCGGAACGCAGTCCTCGACAAGGGCTGGGGAGCTCCCAAAGTGACCAAGGACGGCGTCACCGTCGCAGAAGACATCGAACTGGAAGACCCGTACGAAAATATGGGTGCCCAGCTCGTCAAAGAGGTTGCTTCGAAAACCAGCGATGTCGCAGGCGATGGAACAACAACCGCGACGGTTCTCGCCGAAGCGATCTTCCGCGAAGGCCTGAAATTCATCGCTTCCGGATACGATCCGATGTCTCTGCAGCGTGGCATTCAGCTCGCTGTGGACGCGGTCGTTGAGGAACTGAAAACCCTGTCGACACCAGTCGATGCCAGCGACAAAAAGATGGTGAAGACTGTCGCCAAAATCGCCGGAAACAACGATCCGGAAGTCGGCGAGATTCTGGCCGATGCCCTGAAGAAGGTCGGCAAAGACGGCGTGATCACGGTCGAGGAAGGCCGCCAGATCGCGACGGAAGTCACCCTCGTCGAGGGAATGCAGTTTGAGCGTGGCTATCTCTCGCCGCACTTCGTCACCGACGATGACCGGCAGGTGGTTGAGCTCGAAAAGTGCCGCATCCTGATTTTCGAAGAGAAAATCTCGAACGTAAAGGATCTGGTGCCGCTGCTTGAGAAAGTCTCCAAGGCGGGCGTGCCGCTGCTCATCATCGCGGAAGACATCGAAGGCGAAGCCCTTGCGACACTCGTCGTCAACAAACTCCGTGGCATCTTGAAAGTCTGTGCTGTGAAAGCTCCTGGCTATGGTGATCGCCGCAAAGCGATGCTCGAAGACCTGGCTGTCGTGACTGGCGGAAAAGCGATCTTCAAGGATCTTGGCGTGAAGCTCGAAAATGTCGAGCTGAGCGATCTCGGCACGGCGAAGAAAATCATCGTTGACGCAGAGAACACGACTGTCGTCCAGGGTGGTGGAAACAAAGGGGCCATCGAAGGACGTTGCGAACAGATTCGCAGCGAGATCGAAGTCACCGATTCGGAATACGACGTCGAAAAACTTCAGGAACGACTGGCGAAACTCGCTGGTGGTGTCGCCGAGATCAAAGTCGGTGCCGCAACTGAAACCGAAATGAAAGAACGAAAAGACCTCATCGACGACGCCCTCGCTGCAACGCGAGCCGCTGTTGAAGAAGGCGTCGTTCCGGGTGGTGGAGTCGCTCTGATCCGTTGTGCGGGTGCTCTGGACAAGCTCAACGCGAAAGGCGATCAGAAATACGGCGTCGACATTCTCCGAAACGTCCTCAGCATGCCTCTGCGGACGATCGCAGAAAATGCCGGCGTCGATGGAGCGGTTGTTGCCAACCGCGTTTTGAAATCGAGCGATAAGAATCACGGCTACGACGCTCTGAACGATCGCTACGGCGACATGGTCGAGTTCGGTGTTGTCGATCCGGCAAAAGTTGTCCGGTCGGCTCTTCAGAACGCGGCCAGTGTTGCCGGTCTGCTGCTCACGACCGAATGCATGATCGTTGAAGAACCGAAAGAAGCAGAAGACGATCACCACGACCACCACCATGACGACATGGGCATGGGCGGCGGCATGGGTGGAATGGGCGGCGGCATGGGTGGAATGGGCGGCATGCCCGGCATGATGTGATCTGAATTGCCGGCTTCGACCGGCGAGTGATTCTGAAGTGAAATTCCTGCCGCCTGAGCCAAACTCAAACGCGGCGATAAAGAAACCAGAGATAAAGCAAGGAGTACCTCAACGATGGCTCTGAAACCTCTTGATGATCGCGTTGTTGTCCAGCCTGTCGATGCTGAAGAAAAAACAGCTGGTGGAATCGTCCTGCCGGATGCTGCTCGCGAAAAACCGCAGCGTGGCAAAGTCACGGCAGTTGGCCCAGGCCGTCTGCTGGAAAGTGGCGACCGCGCTGAAATGTCGGTCGCAATCGGCGACGAAGTCCTGTTCGGAAAATACGGCGGAACGGACATCGAAGTCGAAGGCGTCGAAGTCAAAATTCTTCGCGAGAGCGATATCCTCGCCAAGCTTGGCTGAGCAGTTTGATGAGGTGAGTTCGCTCGTCTCGGCCCTCTCAACCATCAACGTTCAACCATCAACTCCACCAGGAGCTAACCGTGCCAAAGCAATTGCTTTTTGACGATCGAGCCCGGCTGAAGATGCAGAAGGGTGTCAACACTCTTGCTGACGTCGTCGCTGTCACCATGGGACCGACCG